>Ga0272441_10016480_pt1 | contig 10207 bp, 11 predicted proteins | sample SSMProp6N_FD_193582 | JGI IMG/M metagenome (GOLD analysis project Ga0272441, IMG submission 193582) | Marine sediment archaeal communities from Little Sippewissett salt marsh, Falmouth, MA, United States - SSM-Prop-6N | ecosystem: Environmental > Aquatic > Marine > Wetlands > Sediment ... | reverse complement strand
GGTTAATAAAAAACCCCGCTTCCCCGCCTGCCGTGTCCGTACCTAGCGGTAATTACGGAAACCTGACAGCAGGCATGCTGGCATTAGTATCTGGTATGCCTTTTAACAGACTTATTGCTGCATCAAACATTAACAATACGGTCCCTCGGTACCTGCGCTCAGGTGTATTTGAACCCCTTGTATCGGTTCAGACTATTACCAATGCAATGGATGTGGGTAATCCTTCGAACTTTGAAAGAATGAAATACATTGGCGGTACCTGGAAAAATATCAGTGAACTTCTATCAGCCTATGAATTCAGGGATAATGAAATACTTGACTGCATTGTGAAGGTGTATGATGAAACAGGTTATATCCTTGATCCGCATAGTGCCACAGGATATTTGGCCCTTGAAAAATCAAACCACAAAGGATTCTTCATTGCTACAGCACATCCTGTAAAGTTTATTGACGTTATGCCTGAAAAGATTCGTGATGAGGTTAAGCTTCCGGACCACTATAAAACCTATGGCAGTGAAGGTGCATCGGTGAGAATTTCAGGTAACTATCTTGATTTCAGGGAATATCTCGTAAACTCTTAAAAGGCTGAGGCTCCCTCCTTCGCTGATTCCTGCTTCCGCAGGGACAGCAGCTACGGAGGGCAGTGAAGGCTAAGGTAACTACTAAATATGATACATGTTTTACAAAATAATTAATTAAATATTCTACTAATCCATCATTGCTCGCCCCCACTAGCCACAATCACACTCCGCCCGCGAACTCGCCCTGAATACTCAGGGCTCGTTTCCATTATTCCACAAAAAAATTTGCATAAAACAAAAATATATATTATGTTTGTACTGCAAACTATATTACAATACAATTAATACAATATCGCCATGAATAACAATATTACAGGAAAAACACTTGAGAGAAAAACCTACAGGATGCTTTATCGTGATGGTATTTTTGATCTCTCATTCGGATCAATGCTTATTATATACAGCATAAACATGTATTTGTATATCAATAATATTGACACACCATTTATTATGAGAATCCTGCTGGTTCCTATTGTTATAGCTCTCTCACTGGTAAAGATCTTTATAACACAAAAGCGGATTGGATATGTTAAATTCAAACGAAGCAGGAACAAAAAAAGGCTTATCAGTTTCATCGTTGCAACTTCAGCCCTGATGTTTACTACCATAATTTACATATTGGCTGTAAAAGGTAAGATGGATGCATCTGATAAAAATGAATGGTTACATCTTCTGATTGAATTCATATTCCTTGTATCTGTTTTTTTCCTGCTGGCTTATTTTACCGAGTACAATAAGTTTTATATTATAGGCCTTGCCATGGGGTTCGGGTCTCCTGTATCCAAATACCTGGAACCTTACCTGGGTACCAGGTATTATGGACTGGCGCTGGTGTTTATTATAGGAACATATCTTCTGGCATCAGGTATAATACTGTTAATCATTTTCTTGAATCGATACCCTGAAACTGTCAATAATGAAAGCTAGTAATGACTTTTCAATCATTGCCGGTATAAACAGGCTCATTCACGAACCGGCACGCATGGCAGTTATCAGCCTGTTATCGGTAGTTGAAGAATCCGATTTTACCTTTCTTATGAACAGTACCGGGCTTACACAGGGAAATCTCTCGTCACACCTTACCAAACTGGAAGAAGCTGGATATGTCGAAATCGAAAAGACATTTAAAGGCAAACGACCGCACACCGTTGCCAGGCTAACCGATACAGGGCAGAAGGAACTTAACCAGTATATTAAGACTATAAAGGAATTTTTAAGCTATTTTTAACACAGCACCGGTTGATATAAGATTGCAGATCTTAGAATTTCTTAAATCTTAAATCGTTAATCTTCAATCTTAATTCAGACCAATCTACTTTTATCTTCTTGATGTATTAAGAGTAAACTCAAATTCCTCCGGCGGTTCAGCCTCCATCAGGTTCCTTACAAAATAGTCCCAGCGCCTGCGCATCATATACGGTTCATTACTGAAGCCATGGCCTCTGTTCGGGAATAGTATGAGATCGAAATCTTTATTGGCCGCAATTAGCTCATTCACAACAAGAAGAGTGTTGTAGTACGGTACATTGGTGTCCATTGTCCCATGGGCAAGAAGCAACTTCCCCTTGAGGTTGCCTGCCATCAATTGGTTTGCCTGGTTATCATAATTTGTGGTGCCATCAGGATATTCTTCAAGTAATCCCTGCCATTTTTCACCCCAGTCATCTTCATAATTCCTGTTATCATGGTTCCCTGCACAGCTTACAGCCACCTTGAAGAAATCAGGATATCTCAGTATGGCATCGGTTGATGCAAAACCCCCACCTGAGCTGCCGTATATTCCCACCTTATCAATATCTATCCATTTATGTCTTTCAGCCAGCTGTTTCATACCTGTTATCTGGTCGGGCAGACCATTATCACCCATATTGCCATAATAGGTTTCATGGAATGACTTTGACCTCATCGGTGTCCCCATTGCATTGATAGCCACAACAATAAATCCCAGTTCTGCAATCGCCTGGTTGTCGCCTCTCGAAGCATAAAAACTCATTGAACGCACACTGCTTGACTGAGGTCCCGGATAGATATAATTTATTATCGGATACTTTTTTGTCTCATCAAAATCAGAAGGTTTAAACATTAACCCGTAGAGGTCTGTTTCACCATCCCTGGCTTTGAAACTGAAAGGAACAGGTGGCACCCATCCTTCTGCCAGCAATTCAGAGATATCTGCTTTTTCAAGGTCCATAACGGTTCCGCTCTGAATATCCCTGAGAATTGTAACAGGCGGATCCAGAGGCGTTGAATAGCTGTCAACAAAGTATGATCCGTCAGGACTGAAAGAAATACTGTGAAAGGCACTGTCGGGTGTGTGTAGCTTAAGTTCTGACCCATCGGCTTTAATGCTGTAGAGGTACTGGAAATATGGATTCCCGGGTTCGCGACCTGCACCCGTGAAGTATATAGTTCTCCTATCCTTATCTATATAAAGTACATCCAGCACCCTCCAGTCTCCTTGGGTTATCGGATTCTTCAGTTCACCTTTTTCAAGATCGTGTAAATAAAGATGTCCCCAGTTGCTTTTCTGTGAATACCATATAAAATCATTTGTCTCGGGTAGAATATGCCAGTTGATCATGCTATGTCCCGACTCAAAGAATGTGTCCTCTGTTTCTTCTAAAATCTCTCTTACCTCACCTGTATATGGATCAGCAATTCTAAGTTTCTCATTCTTATGATCCCTTGATGTTGAAACGAAAGCAAGTAATGCTCCGTCCTGGCTCCATTCAGCATCGGCAAACTGACCTCCCCGCACCGCAATATGATCGGTTATTGTTGATCTGTGCTGGTCAGGATCCATTTTCAAACGCACAACTTTACGGTTATCCAGATGAATTACCACCCTGTGTATCCTGAATATCACGCTGTCCTCAGGCAAAGGATATTTCCATATTTCGGGTACAGGGTGCCCGACATTGGTAGTTGCCAGGTACATTTCACCCACTCCCCTGCTATCATGCTGGAATGTAGCTATCATACGTGAATCAGGCGACCATAGCAGCACTGGTGTTTCCCTTCGGGCCCAACCTGCATTATTGGTAGCATATCCAAAATCCTCAACTCCGTCAAATGTTAGCTGGGTCTCCCTTCCTGTGTTAAGATCTCTTACCCACAGGTTATAATCCCTTATAAAGGCAGCTTTTGACTTATCTGGCGATACTATGGCATTCCGGATATCGTAGCTCTTTTCATTATTCCTGGTCAATACATTCTCATTTATCTTGTAGCTGAATCCCTGCCCTTCAATACTGAAAGACACAGATGACAGGTCTTCAGAAAAATCAACAGATCTGAAAGGAAGATCATAGGCACTTATATCTTCTCCCAGTTGATCAGATAGTTGATCTGCCAGACTGCCATGATCAAAAGCTCTATCGCGTTCCATAGCCTGTGCATCGACAAGTATAAATTTATTACCCTCCTTTATGCTGTTCAGATACCAGAAATGATTATCATTTATCCACTGTGGTCTGACATCCGCATTGTATACTAAGTGGGATGTATGAGCTGTAAGCATCTTTTCAGCCCTCCTGTAGTCACTTTCCTCTAATTGTATAATTTCACTGTCGTTAATACAGCTACCCGCCATAATTAATATTCCGGCGCTAATCAAAAAAGGTTTAAAGATTGTTTTCATAGGGTAGATTAAGTTTCAGGATTTATTCTGAAAGTTAAGAATAATATGTGATTAGTCTGTAAAACTATCTGTATTTGGTTTGAATGTATGCCTGTCGGCAGTCAGGTTTGAACATTTGAACGCCTGCCTTCCGGCAGGCAGGTTTGGTCTTGATTGTGTTTTTCAAACGATCAAACCAGTCAAACGGATCAAACCTGGTGAAATATCGTTTTTGGTGGCTATGCTATAGATAATAGGGGTAAAACTAGAATAGCTCCTTCGGAAATAGCACTTCCTCCCCTTTAACGGCTCCATGCAATCGGTAAAAAACTTCACCGCTATTAGACTCAAGAAAATAGTTCCACTGGTTAATCCCCGGGGTGTCTGCATGTGCCCTTCGCAGGTACAGTCTTTCATTAACATCTAATTCAAACTCGCCCTTCACGTATATACCTATTTTACCATAATTGGACTCCAGTGTGGTTTTCAGCCATACAACATCAGGATCCAGCAATCCTTCACCTTCTACACGACGGTAATCAAGCAAATTACCAACATACTTGCGCGTAATCATAAGCTGTTCCTCCTGCATGACAGGCTCACTGACAGAACATGCAGACAGAATTGCTACAACCATAATAATATATATTGATCTCATTTATCCTTTTTTATAAGAAATATTCTTACCAAAGTTAAGAAATGCAGTCAATTAAGTTACAGGAATATCGACTTTTTTTGTTCATTATCCTGTCCCGTCATATTTCTATATCTTCAGGATCAATATTTTTCTTATTGCCTGGATCGGGAGGGGTTGAGCTTATCACTCCGTTTTCATCAACATAAGCGATCATGTCATTGAGACCGCTCTTTTTATCGTTATCTTTTTTGGCTAATCTCTTTTCTTCTTTTTCTTTTCTTTTTTTAGCCTTCTTATTTCTTACGTCTTTCTTTTTAAATGTCTCCTGTGATCTCCCCATAATAATACTTTAACAGATTTATATAAGAATTATCTCATTACAAACAATTTAATTATCAATCACCGAAGAAATCAATATTATCTTTCAACATATGTTTGAGTTTGGAAAGACTATTACTTCTTATTTGCCTGACCCGTTCAGATGACATTCCGTATTTAGCAGCAATATCCTGTAGCGACCATGTTTTATTACTGTCGAGACCGAATGACAGGTTTAATATGGCAGCTTCCCGTTGATTAAGTTTTGCCAGGGCTCTCTTTATATTTATAATAAGTGATTCATTCATCAGCCTTGTATCAGGTGATGATATACTATTGTTTTCTACTGTATCGTACAGGCTGAAGTTGCTGTCATTGTCTCCTCCCACAGGCATATCGAAAGAAACCTGCTTTTTTTTGATCCTGTTAGCCGTTTCAACTTTCTCATTCTTCACATCAAGGAAGCTGGCGATTTCATCATCTGTTGGCTCCCTCTCAAATATCTGTTCAAGATAAGGTGTTGCCTGTTTGATTTTATTGATCGCAGCTATCCTGTTAAGCGGTAATCTGACAATCCTTGTTTGGTCTGATATGGCCTGCACAATTGACTGGCGTATCCACCATACAGCATAAGAAATGAATTTGAAACCCTTGGAGGCATCAAATAAACGAGCAGCTTTAACCAACCCTATATTACCTTCATTTATAAGATCAGGTAATGAAAGGCCTTGATTCTGATACTGCTTGGCAACTGATATTACAAATCTCAGGTTGGCAAGCACTAGCTTTTTAAGTGCATCATTGTCGCCTTTCCTGATATTTGCCGCCAATTCAACTTCTTCTTCAGCACTTATCATAGGATAATTGCTGATCTCGTTGAAATACCTGTTAATTGATTCCCCATTCCGTGGAGTTAATTGTTTTGTAATAACCAGTTGCCGCATGTAAGATCCTTTTCTAAGATGTTTTCACATCATACGCCACCAGGCCTTTATCTCCCTGTTTAACCTCAAAAATGACCTCCTGGTCGGTTTCAAGCACCTCATGAGAATCTAATAAACCTGTTCGATGCACAAATATGTCTTCCCCGCTTTCAGATTTAATGAAACCAAACCCTTTGGTCTCATCATACCATTTTACTTTTCCTTTAAACATTATCCTGCTATTGAATATTAATATCTTGTTCTCCTGGGCTTTGCCTCATTAACTACTATTTCCCTGTTTTCCATTTCAGATCCGTTTAGGTCTTTTATCGCTTTATTGGCTTCTTTGTCATTTTCCATTTCTACAAAGCCATAGCCCTTACTTCTGCCACTGAACTTGTCTACAATAATTTTTGCAGAACTGACAGTTCCGTATTCTTCGAATAATTTTTGAAGATCATCTTCATTAACCTTAAAATCAAGGTTACCTACATAAATGTTCATTTTATTTATTTTTAATTAATATATATCCATAATACCAGGTCTGATTCAATTTCTGGCAGGATCATTTCCTGGAATCGTTCAATCACAGGTTAAAGTACCGGTCTCTGCCCGTAAAACAGATTCATAAAAACCTTGCATTATGATTATTTATAAAATTTAGGATTTAGAAAAAAGTGCCGGGATTAATAAAAAAGTGTAAGATAAATTTATTTAAACGCGCTGTTCTCAAATCAGAAATTTTGGCAAAGATACATATAATTTTACAGAAAGCATCTTCTTATCTGATTTATTGCTGTTCTCACAGTATCCTCATCCAGGTAAGCTTGAACAAACCATAGTGTTGAAAATTGAGAATCAATTATTATTTAAAATAGCTTCCTGATAAAATATTTATTAACTTTATACATATAAAATATGTATTAACTGTTTTAAATAACTATTCAAAATGAAAAAGCATGTTGTGTTCTTTATGACTATTCTAGTTTTCTTATCCTGGGGATGCTCTAAATTTGAAACAGAAAACGTGAATCTGAAGGATGCTCTGAATAGGAATATTTCAGATTTGAACAGTGCTGTGAATTATATATCAACCACAAAAGGGTACCAGATGCTAAGCGCCAGTTCACCTGATTTTAAAGCTGATATGAGTTTTAATGACAGCATAAAGCTTGATCTTATTGCCGGCATTTATGACTTCAAACCCGACCTGTGTCATTATCATATGTTTTTTATCCCGTACAGGCTGTTTGAAAAAACAGGTGAGAGTGATCAGATGATAGTTAACATGCCACACAAGCTTGCTTTTCATCCGAAGTATCTTTATGACATCAATCCATTCGATTCACTGCTTGAGAATAATTTCACTATCAGTGCCTCTGACTATCATTTTTATTATTCATGGATCCAGCAGCATGATTATAAAATTACGGCTGGTTTCACACTTGACGAAGAAGATATAGGAAGCATTGATGTTGAATCCGTGGGAAACACCGATTCAGGTCTTAAATATTCCTCTGCATATACATTTGATGAGGGATATAAAATAAGTGTTGGCTTTATGTCGGGCGATTCCACTGTTTCAAGTTTTGCCCTTACACAGGATGATGATACCCTGTTGGCAGAAACTATGATCAGGGTAAGAGAGGATTTCAACAATGAAAAAGAAAAGAAATACATTCTCACGATTGGGAATATTGATATTGTGAAAAGCACGGGGGTAGATTCCATTCAGGTATATCTCGACGGTGTGCTTCAGCAAAATGCAGCTGCCGTAATAGAAGATACAACGTATATGGGTGCTTCCATATGCCATACAAGGAATATACTTCTTACATTTGATGATGGCAGTACTGCAAAGCTAAGTGAGATGATAAAACCGGCGAAACAGGCCCTGGCAACACTTGTGGATTCGCTTCATAGCATGAATTTTGCAACATATGTTGTAAACTATATTGCTATAAGCATCTATTATCATTTTTATTATTGAGAAAGCCGGCCTGTAATAATTGCAGTTGTATAACCTGCCAGGTTGCTTTAATAAGAGTTACTAATCAAGAGTAAATCCTCATTAATCTGCCTCTAAACATTACATTCCATAACATTCCCGGGCACAGAACGTTAAAGTCCAGGATTGATCAAACGCCTTATGAGTTCTTCTTCTTTGTTAAGGCCAGCCGTTATATTACACACATGAAAAAACTGAAATAATTACTCTCCTGATTATCCTGCATGGGAACACTGCAACAGATAACTACTTCAACATGCATTAGCCTCTGTCAAGGAGCATATCTCTCGTGATTATTAAAATCTATTGACCAACGGTCAAATAAATTGATAATCGTACGATTGTCTTTGACAAAGAGTTATGTACTGTTGTTAGTATATTATAAATTTGATATGTAGAATAAGATAAATCTTCCTAGTTCTATTCATAGCTTTAATTTATTCTTATGTTCGTTTATGGACCAGCATCATAATTTAGTAATTGAACAAACATCAAAAACTCCAAAAATTGATTTTAATCATTTAAACGGGGAACTGTTGCTGTTTGGCAAATCAATCCCGGAAAATGCAGCGAAAGTATATGAACCCGTGTTCAACTGGGTGAATGAATATATTCTTCATGCTAGACCAATTACCAACTTAAGAATCCATCTGGATTATTTCAACACATCAACATCATTATGGATATCAAAAATAATCAGAGTTCTCAATCAAATCAGTAATCCTGATTATCTGTTCATGATACACCTGTATATTCCACTGGAAGAATATATTAACCTGAAAGAATTTGACGATCTCAGTGATTTATTTAACCCGATATCAAACGTATCCAACAATAACTCAGCCTGTGTTGGCTTGAAAGTTCATGCTGTCAATAATAAATCTGAAATTGTTAAAAGGGCGCTTATCCTATTCCATGCTGATAGATTGATGGATTAATTGATAACAAAACGGAAAGAAAATATTGTTATCTGCTTATCATATGTATATCATTCAGGATTAAATTCTTATAAGATTTACCCAGAGGTAGGTCTTTAATTTTTTCTCCCAGATCAATTAGCAGGGAATTCTCTGCTATGTTCTTAATCAGTTTTTTATTAACTATAAACGATTTGTGCACTCGTATAAAAAGATCCGGTGATAATTCATTTTCGATACTTTTCATCGTAAAATGAATAGTGAATTTATTATTGATTGTATTAATTATGATATAATTCTTAAGGGCTTCAATATAAGTAATGTCTTTCATATTTAACCTTACAAGGCATGAGTCCGACTTAACGAATATCTCATTGTCTTCAGCCTTGCTGACCTCCCGCTGATAGTTATACCTGATTGTCTTATCGACTGTTTTGAAGAACCTGTGAAAGGAGAGTGGTTTAACCAGATAATCAACAAAATTATAATCAAATGCCTGAACGGCATATTTCCCGTTTGTTGAAAGGGCTACGAAAATCGGAGGATTGCTAAGGTTACTGAAAAAATCTAATCTGTCTGATCCAACCATTTCCAGATCAATGAAGACCAGATCAATATTATGTCGTTTTGATATTTGTTTCAAAGCTGAATCTGCATCATCATATGTTTTAACAAGATTTAGGGATGAACATTTTGAAATAAACTCACCAAGTCGCTTGCTATCAACTTTATTGTCTACTATAATGCAATCCATTTTGAGATTTAGGTTCTCCAGTCTGCTGTAATGGTTAGATGTCTGCAATAAAGATCTGACAACTGCCAGAAATCCTTTACTTATTTCCAAGACGAAAGAGGATGAAAAAGGGTTGGAAAGTATCTTGAATTTGATATTAATCCGGCGTTTAAATTAAGCTATTTTGAACTCTGAATGACTTTTTGCTCAAGTTCATGCTTATTCTCAATGATCTGGTCCGTATCAACATTCCCGTTAGACAGGGAGCCAGCCTACGCCAAAGGCTTCGGCTGACAATACAGGGAGCCCTGATGCTCCCGTTGGTCGGTCAGGGGTTCCGCTCCAGATACTTCGGTCCGGATCTTCGATGCGCTCCGACAGGCAGATGAAAGAGGCTTATATTTCAGCGATCAATATCTACATCAATCAACCTGTAATCCCATTTTGAGGTATTCATCGGGGGAGGATCCT
>Ga0272441_10016479_pt1 | contig 10208 bp, 5 predicted proteins | sample SSMProp6N_FD_193582 | JGI IMG/M metagenome (GOLD analysis project Ga0272441, IMG submission 193582) | Marine sediment archaeal communities from Little Sippewissett salt marsh, Falmouth, MA, United States - SSM-Prop-6N | ecosystem: Environmental > Aquatic > Marine > Wetlands > Sediment ... | reverse complement strand
TCGATCCAGTAGTCGAGCGGCCGGCCGCCGTCGCCGAAGAAGCGCAGGTCGGCGTAGTCGCGCCGCATGTCCGAGTCATAGGGGACCTGAACCCTGACCACGCAGTCCTCGAGGTCTTGGCCGCTTCCTTGGATCTGGATGGATCGCTGGCGGGTGCCGGCGCCGACGGCGGAGCCGAGTCGGAACCGGAGCCACAGCATCCTGTCGTAATAGCGGTCGTGGAACGGATGGCCCTTGGCGGTCTGCAGGGCGGCGGCCATCCGGTTGGCGTCCTTCGCCGCCAGTGCGAGCATAGCGGCGGCGACGGCCTCGTCGCCGTTGGCCGGCAGCCAGCCCGCGGGCTTGGCCTTGATGACGGGCAGCATGCGGGCGACCGCGGCGAGGCGGTCGACCAGCGTTTTGATGACCTTGAATGCCTCATCGGTCGCCGCGGCATCGGCGAGCCGTGCGGCGGCGGCGAGGTCATTTCTCGCCATCGCGGCGTCGGTGCGGTCGAGGATCTTCCAGAGCTCGGTTGTGGCCTGCGCGACCGCCGCCTCGTGCCGGATCCGCTTGAGCCGCGCGACCTCAGCGAGGAGTGTCTGGCGGAGTGCCTGGAGCTTGGGGATCATCGGGGTGTAGAGCATCCGCTGCCGGTCGAGGGCGGCGAGGCCGTCCTCCGGTTTCCCCTGGCCGGAGAGCGTCCGGGCGAGGTCCATCACAGCCTGGATCTTGGCGACGGCCTCGGCCCGGAACTGGCCCTGCGCCGTCGTGGTGTCCTTCGCGATGAGGTCGTGGGACTGTTGGGGAATGTTGTCGAGGCGGGCGATGGCGTCGTCGTAGTAGCCGTCGGCGGCGAGCGCGTCGGCGTCAGCTCGGGCCTTGGCGAGCGCTGCCCGGGCCGCCTCGGCGCGAGCCGCCTCCAGGCGGGCGGTCTCCTTCCGGGCCTCGGTAACCAGGTGCGTGTCGGTCATGCAGCGGGCGGCACCGTCGTACCTTTCGATGGCGCCGAGGAAGTCGCCCGGATGCGCCTGGACCCAGCCCCGGATGCGGGTCATCAGAGCGTGATCGACGCTTTGCGGCCCCGACCGTGCGTCGTTCTTCGGCGCCTGACCGGGCTCCTTCGGGGGTGGAGGGACCGGCCTGGGGTGGTGGGGCGCGACGACGAACCACACGCCTATCCCTGCGACCGCCGCGGCAAGGACCGCCGCGGAGATGGCGGCGGGCACCCGCCATCGTTCGGGCCGGTGCGAGAGGTCGTCGCCGTCCATGGCAAATCCTCCCCCCGGCCTGAAGCCAGGGCCGCTTCTTCCCTATGGCTTATTCTAACATAATTAGACACGGGAGGGCGCACCAGGTGCTGCAGATAATCTGTAAGTAATTTGTAAAAGGGTCAGGGGCCGCAGTAGCGGGGGACGGCGACGGCGAGCGGGCGGGGAATCAAGCTTGCGGACGGGGGCCGTGGCGGCCACAATAGTAGTGTCACGTGGGGTCCCGGGGCCGCTCCCTGGTTTGGCCGGCTGCCGCGCCGGGCCGAGCCGCTCGCCGCCCGACGGGGCCGCGTGTTGGGACGGTTCGGAACCCGCACCCGTCGAAGGAGGACGTGCGATGAGGCAAGCGCTATTGCTGCTGTTGGCCGTTGTCGTTTGCATGGGCGCGATGGGCTGCTACGTGGCGCCGGTGAAGCCGCCCGTCGGCTGGGTTTTCTCCGAGATCCAAGCCCCGCTCGATCCCACTCTGGAGAAGACCACTTTGGGCGGCAAGATGGGCGAGGCCAAGACCGTCTGCTATGTGGGGATGGTGACCATCGGCGATTGCAGCGTTAAGGCCGCCGCCGACAGCAAGGGGATCACCACCATCAACCACGCGGACTACGAGTACAAGAACGTCCTGGGCATCTACCAGGAATTCACGGTGAGGGTCTACGGCGATTAAAGCGGACAGGGATGCCGGCCGTTGAACGGCCTTCGCGAGCAGGCCGGCGGTCAGCTTTCGCCTTGCTCGCCCCCTTGTTAGGAGCATGCTGATGACGAAGCGACATGCGCTGCTTGCGGTTGTGGCCGTCGCTCTGGGCCTGATGCTAAGCGGATGTGCGATTTACACCACGCAGAACTACGGGCCGCGGCACATGGGCAGCGTGAAGACGCTGCCGGAGTGTCTGGAGAAGGCTGGCGGGCCCGACCTGATCCACGAGGCCGGCGGAAAGACCGTGGTGGTCTACCGTTCGCTCGACGCGTCTCAGATCCTGTTCGGGATCTATACGTACGTCGAGAAGAAGGACCGCACCATTGTCTTCGACAAGGACGGGAACATGATCAGCGACGACGTGGTCGACAAGGGCAAGGGGATCGCCATCCTCGGCCAGATCGTGCCCGTGGTCGAGACCGAGTAGGCCGGTCCGCCTGGTCAGGCTGCAAACGGGCCACGCCGGCGCTCGAGCCGGCGTGGCCCGCTTCCTTTCGGCCGACTCCGGCGCCACAGGCGCCGCCCGGGGGCGTCCGCGCGTGGCGCTCGCCTGCCGACACCTCCGGCCCCGTGCTCCTCCTTATCCCCTCGGTCCCGTTCTTCCCCGCCCGTTTCCCGCCAAGCACAGGCTGGATGGACGGTCCGGCGCTCCGTCTGGAGATCAGTTCGTTTCAGGGATAGACCCGGCCCCAGTTTTCCGCTTGACTGGCCGGGCCGGCGCACTATAATCGCCGTGTCTGTGCATTGATCTCCGGTTGGTCATTAGGTCCGGGGTTTTGTCTCGTCCGGTTGACCGCTTGGCGCGGATGGAGGAGCTTCAATGAGACGTTTCGCAGTGATGTGTGCCGTGGTGCTGCTGCTCGCGAGCCCCGCCGCCCTGGCCGCCTCGAGCTCAGGCCCCGGCGGTAGCGGCTCTGCCGTCGACCCCTTCCGTCCCGAGCCGCCGCCTCCCAAGAGCGCCGGAGAGCACGTCACGGCTTACGTGGGCAACCGGGTCCGCGACTTGCTCGATATTTTCACACTGAAGCTGGGCTGGGGTACGGACAAGTCGATCGGCGTTCAGCTCCGTGTCTGCCGCCTGGTCCAGGTGGGCGCCGGCATCTTCGAAGGTTATGTGTTTGCCATCGACCGCGGCTGCCTGGGCACCATGAAAGAGGCCGAGATCGAGGGCGGCATTTCGCTGTTCTACGTGGGCAACATCGCCCGAAAGGTCATCTGGCAGACGAAGGAAGCGAAGCAGCGCAACATCTTTTTCGGTGACGTGGGAGACAAGGGGGCTTTGACCCCCGCCGATCTCAAGACCTATGACGACGAGAATCAGGGCTGGTTCACGTCGACCGCCCAGGCCCAACTTCCTTACCTGCCAAAAATCGAGCTGACGATCCACTGGGGAGAAGTGTTTGACTTCCCGCTCAGTATTTTCGGGCTTTTCCGCGTCCCGCCCAAGTTCAGCAAGATCGAGGGACCCGGTGGCGAGATGATCCCCAATCCGTCCTCGATCTTCTGGCACGGAAAAGAGGATCTGGACAAGCTGGTCGAAGGCGAAGAGGAAGGCCAGAAGGAATAGGCCCTTCGTCCGGCTCTTGCCCGCACGTACAACCCGATGTCCTGGAAAGGAGTTGCGCCGATGCCGCTCGTGCCGATGAAACAAGTCTTGGATGAGGCCCGAAAGGGAGAGTACGCCGTCGGGGCCTATAATGTCAACAACATGGAGCAGATCCAGGCGCTGATGAAGGGCGCTGTCGAGGTCAACGCCCCCATCATCCTGCAGGCCAGTCGCGGGGCCCTGCAATACAGCAACATGGTGTATCTAAAGCACCTGATCCTGGCCGCGGCCGAAGAGAGCCCCGCCATCCCGATCGTCTGCCACCTGGACCACGGGCCAGACCTCGAGACCTGCAAGGCGGCCATTGCCCTGGGCTTCACGTCCGTGATGATCGACGGGTCTATCGATTACGCGGTGAAGAACGCGGACGGGTCGCACCCGGCGCGGACTCTCGACGACAACATCCGGGTGACCCGCGAGGTGGTGGACTACGCCCACCCGCTGGGCGTCAGCGTCGAGGGCGAGCTGGGCACCCTGGGCGGCATCGAGGGCGATACCAAGGCCGACAAGGTCAACCTCACCGACCCCGACGAGGTCGAGCGGTTCGTCAGGGAGACCAAGGTGGACGCCCTGGCGGTGGCCATCGGCACCTCGCACGGCGCCTATAAGTTCAAGGAAACGCCGACGTTGGCCATCGACCTCATCCCGAAGATTCAGGCGAAAGCGCCGGAGACCGCACTGGTGATGCACGGCTCTTCCAGCGTGCCGCAGGATCTGGTGGCCACCATCAACCAGTTTGGCGGCAGCCTTCAGAAAGCCATCGGCGTGCCCATGGAGCAGATTCAGCAGGGCGTCCTGCACGGCATCCGCAAGGTCAACATCGACACCGACGGCCGGCTGGGCTTCACCGCCGCCATTCGGCAGTACCTGGCCGAGCACCCGGACGTCTTCGACCAGCGGAAGTACCTTGGTGCCGGCCGCGACGCCATCTACACCGTGATGAAGCAGAAGATGATCGACCTCGGCACCGCGGGCCACGCCGGCGATTACCGGCCCGTCACTCTTGAAGATGCCGCGGCCTGGTACAAGTAACAACGCTCGCTTGCCCATTTGCGGGGAAGCCGCTTCGGCGGCTTCCCCGTTTTTTTTACGTGTCGGCGCCCCCCTCTGGCGGTCCCTCCAGAGCTCCCCACGTTTCCGCACCGCCGCCGGTCGCGCGCAAATCCGGGAAATTTTTTCGGCGTCGGCATGCGGTGTGGCTCCGTCGCGCCGCATGCCGGCGGGCCGGCTGCGTCCGCGCTGGCGGGCTCGGCGCGCGCGGCTCAGGCGTGGTCCGGCTGGGCCGGGCCGCCATGCGACGCACGGGTGCGTCATGTTGCGTCCATGCGTCCTATACGTCTACGCATATGGTCTACTATGCTATGTGCGCCGCGCGCCCTGCATAGCACTGCGCACCGCATAGGTGCTGTCATCCTTCTTGGCGTGCTACAGCGCCGAAGGGGCGCCGGAGGGGCGATGTGGGGGCCGTTTTTCATTTGACTCGCCCGTTGCGCGTTGGTATTATTCTCGCATTGGAAGTCGGAATGGAAGTTGCGTCCAAAGAGCGGATGCTCTTTTGGGTGCCTCTCAACCGGGGCGGTGGTCGAGCCCCGGACATCTTAGAAGAACCGCTACGGGTAGTTTTGGCGTTGCCGGCTCCCCGGCATCACTGCGCGGGGTGTGCGCAGCTTTGTTGCGCACCAGAGCGTGGTCCCGACTGCCTTTGCCAAAGCTGCCCGCCCTGACGCCGGTCAGCGGGAGGGTGTTGTCCGGATGAAAACCACCGAGGCCATTTGGTCATCGGCTCTCAGCACCATCGGCCGCTCGGTCCAGCCCGAACAGCTCCGCACGTGGTTTAAGGACGCCCGACTGACCCGGCTGACGGTCGACGAGGCCGTGATCTGTGTGCCCAACTCCTTTTACAGCAAGTGGTTCGAGATTCATTACAAGGAGTTGATCATCGCCGCGCTGGCCGCAGAGACGGGCCGACGGGTCGCCCTCTCGATCCAGGTCGAACCGCGCCGGGCGGTGCCTCAGCCGCCGGTGCAGCGGCCCGCCCCGTCCGGCCCAGCCGCCCGCCCGGCCGCCCGGGCCAGCGAGCTGAAGCTGAACCACCACTACGTGTTCAGCCGCTTTGTCACCGGGCCATCGAACCGTCTGGCGCACGCCGCCGCGCTGGCCGTGGCGGAATCGCCCGGCCTGGCCTACAACCCGCTGTTCCTGCACGGCGGGGTGGGCCTCGGCAAGACGCACCTGATGCACGCCGTGGCCCACGCGCTGCTCAAGAAGCGGCCCGACCTGCAGATCAAGTACCTGCCCTGCGAGTCCTTCATGAACCAGTTCATCTACGCCCTCCAGAAGGGCGGGATCGAGCGGTTCCGGGCCCGCTGCCGCCGCGCCGACGTGCTGCTCATCGACGACATCCATATCCTGGCGGAACGGCCACGTACCCAGGAAGAATTCTTCCACACGTTTAACGAGCTTTACAACGCCCACAAACAGGTCATCCTGACCAGTGACAGCCCGCCGGAGGACATCCCCACCCTGGAGGAGCGTCTCATCTCACGGTTTAAGTGGGGCCTGGTGGCGCGAATCGACCCGCCCTGCATCGAGACCCGGATGGCCATCGCCCACAAGAACGCGGAGCTGCGCGGCAAGCCTCTGCCGGACGACGTGATTGCCTTCATCGCCCAGGCGGCACCGAACAACATCCGGGAGCTGGAAGGCGCTGTGATCAAGACCATCGGCTACGCCTCGCTGGTCAACCGGCCGGCAGACATCCATTTGGCCCGCGAGGTGCTGCGCGTCGAGACCCCGCGCACCCAGCCGGGGGTCGTTACCTGCGCCCACATCCAAGAGGCCGTGGGCCGCTGGTTCGGCGTCACCGCCGACGAGCTGCAATCCAAGACCCGGGCCCGCTCGGTCGCCTTCCCGCGCCAGATCTGCATGTACCTCGCCCGGCGGCTGACCAAGCGCTCGCTCGCCGAGGTCGGCCGCGCGTTCGGCGGGCGCGACCACTCTACCGTGAAGCACGCCTGTGACCGGGTCGAGCGCGAGTTGATCGCGGACTCGGCGTTCCAGTCCACCCTCGACGCGCTAACCGGCCAGATCAAGGCCGGTTGAGCCGCGGGACCATACCGGCAATTGGGCTTACTGTGGGCGCAGCGTCCGGGATCATTCGTCCGGAGGCAGGGGCAGGATGGCGGCGGGGGGGGCCAGGTCCTGGAGTCGCGTCTCGGCAAGGGGGTGGATCCAGAGCCCTTTGCCCAGTTCGATGACTTTCTTGAACAGCTCGACGGCTGCGGCCCGGCCGGCCGCGTCCCGCTCCGCTGCCAGTGCCAGGTAGAACATCGCCTCCGCCTTGTTGACCGTCTTGGCGTTCTCTGCCGCCCAGGTCTTGAACTTGTCCGTCGACAGGGCGCCGGTCATCAGCCTGGCAAACTGGACCTCGTCGGCCTGCGGATGCTTCTCGACGATTTCGAACCAGGCGAGTTGAGCGGTCTCAGCCTCACCCAGATGGTCGTAGAGGGTGGCGGCGCGCAGCAGGGCCTCTGCGCTCTGCTCCGCCTCGTCCGGTGCGGTCCGGGCAGCGGCCAGATAGGCGCTCGCCGCCTGGGCGTTGGCGCGGCCGGCCAGCAGGACTCGTGCTCCGTTCAGCAGGGTGATGGCCGACCCTCTGGGGTCTTTCTGGCGGGCCTGCGCGGCATCCTGGTACATTTCGAGCACCCGTTCGGCCTCGCCCGCCGTGACCAGGCTCGCGGCCGCCGCCCCCGCCGCGGCCACGACCGACGAATCTCCCGGGTGACGGGCCAGCGCCCGGACCATCAGCTTTTCGAGCAGCTCGCGCTCCTTCTCGGCGGCGGCCATGTTGATGGCCGCGGCGAAGGGGGCGGGCATTCCGCTCGTCGGGTACTTCTCAGAGAGATCGATCACCCGAGCCAGCTTGCCGTCGGCCACCAGCTTGGCGGCCAGGTCCCTGGGGAGCCGCCGCAGGTCGACCGCGCCAGCCGGCAGTTCGGTCCGGATGAACTCCAGCATGGTGAAGGCGCCTTCGGCATCGTTCGCCTTGAGCTGGGCCGCGACGGCGTCGGCCAGCCGGCGGGCGAACCGCACGTCCCCCAATTGGGTATAGGCCAGCCGCAGTTCTTCATAGCGCCTGGCCTGCGCGCAAGCGCCCATCACCACGTTGCCGGCCTCGTGCAGCGCTCGGCGATCCTTCGGGAATCGCTGACAGGCTTCGTCCAGAAGGTTCAGTGCGCGCGGCAGCTCACCGGCCCGCACTATTTCGACCACCGCCCGGTTGAACAGGCGGGCCATCTGGCGCGACGGGTACGCGGTATGCACGTTTGCGATCCGCGTGTATTGTTTGGACTTCAGGAACTGCTGGGCCAAGGCGACCGCAGACTGTTCGAGCTTGGCGGTCTGCAGTCCGTGACGCCGGGCGAAGGCCAGCAGGTCCAGAGCGATGGGGGTGTCGTTGGCCGCCACGGCCTTGGCCGCGGCGCCCTCGAAGGCGGGCGCGGCGCCGGGATCTGGCAGGGCGAGGAACACGCGTTTCATTTCGTCGTACCGTTTGCGCTCGCCGAACGCCCGGCAGAGGTCGCTGACCGCCTTGCCGAAGTTGGCCCGCACCTTGCCGCCCATCGCGGCCCATTGGTCCCGCAAGGTGGGCCGCGCGCCGTCGAACCGAGCCGTCTCCATCATTTCGAGGGCCGGCTCGTAGGCGAAGTCGCCGGCGCAGCGTGCCAGGACGGCGGGGAACTTCCAGGCGAGGCTGGGGCTGAGCCGCCCGCCCCCGCTGCAGAAGGTTCTCAGCTCGTCGGCCGCGCGCTTGTATTGACCCAGCACGGTCTGCACGAAGAACAGGCGCTCGCGGGTCCGCGCGGCGATCGGCTCGTCCTTCCCGGTCAGCAAGGCGCGGTACCGGACCACGTTTTGATAGTGTCGCAGCGCATCCTGGAGCTTGTCTTCAGACTCGCGTCCTTGTGCCTCGAGGATCAGGCCGCAGTGATGCTCGGCCAGCACCCCGCTCAGGGTGCCCGGCTGTTTTGTGGCGACCGTGCGGTATTCCTCCAGGGCCTTGCCCAGCAAGCCCTTGCTCAGGTACAGGAAGTCAACCGCCTGCCGCTTCTTGAGCCGCTCGCCCGCCACCTCTTTGCGGCTGATGCGCAGCCGGTCGAAGTGGACGGTCGAGGCCCAGGTGTCGAACCCGAACTCGATGCGGCCCAGGTCGGCCAACAGTTCGGGATCCTCGTAGTGAATCTCGTGGGTCTGTCCGCCGCCGGTCACCCGGTATCGGAGGGACGTGTTGTCGTGCTCGACGCGGAAGCGATAGGTTGCTCCGGGCTGGATGGGCTCGCAGTCGACCTGGGCCAGCAACTGCCGCCGGCGGCCCAGCGAGCGGCGGACCGAGAGGGTGTGGCCGTCGATGTTGCCGAACCGGAAGCTGTAGCCGATGCGGGGGTTTCGGCCCAGGAAGCAGTTGATGCGTGCGTTGGAAGACTGGGCGGTGGCGGTGAATTCGATGGCGATCTTGCCGTCGAACGCCCGGCCCAACAGGACGTGGCTGCTGCGGTCGGTGGTCACCTGCAGTTGGCCGTCCTTGAGGGTCCATTCCTTGTTCGCCGGCTGCCAGGGCCGGGCCAGCTTGGCTTGGCCGAAGTCGTCGCTGAACTTGATCACCCACTCGGGGTCCTGGTCTTTCAATCCGTCGAGCCGGCGCTGCTCGGCGTTTTCCGCGCGGCGTTGTGCGTCGCGCTGCCGGTCGATCAGGATGTGGATGATGGCTCCGGAGACGGTGGTGGCCAGCGAGGCGATGACCAGGCCGACGATGATGGCGGCGCGGTGCTTGCGGACCAGCTTGGCGACGCGGCGGAAGGGGCCGGCCGGGCGTGCCGCGATCATTTCGCCCGCCATGTAGCGGCGGATGTCGTCGGCCAGTTCGGCCATGGTCGGGTACCGCCGGCCGACATCCTTTTCCATGGCCTTCAGCACGATGGTCTGGATGTCACGGTGCAGCTTGGCGTTGAGGCGCCGCAGCGGGACCGGCTCGTCGTGGATGACCTTCATCACGATGTTCATCATCGTTTCGCCGGTGAACGGCGGGCGCCCGGTCAGCATCTCGTACATCACCGCGCCGAGCGAATAGACGTCGGTGCGGTGGTCGATTCGGGCGTTCTCGCCTCGCGCCTGCTCCGCCGACATGTACGAGGGGGTGCCGATGGTGGTGCCGGTCTTGGTGAACTTGGTGTCGCTGTCCACTTGCTTGGCCAGGCCGAAGTCCATGATTTGCGGGCGTCCGGCGCGGTCCACAATGATGTTGCCGGGCTTGACGTCTCGGTGAATGACGCCGTGGCGGTGGGCGTATGCCAGGGCGTCGGCCACCTCGCTGGCGATCTCCAGCGCCCGGCGCGGGATGAGCGCATGGCTGGAGATGAGGACGTCGAGGGGCGTGCCCTCGATGAAGTCCATCGTGAAGTATCGCTTGCCGTCGACGTTGCCCACGTCGTAAATCGGCACGATGTTCGGGTGCCGCAGTTTGGCGGCGGCTCGGGCTTCCTTGTCAAACCGCGTGACCTGGTCGGGCGATGCGTGCTCGCCGGCGATCATCACCTTGAGCGCGACCACCCGGCCCAGGGTATGGTGTAGGGCCTTGTACACCACTCCCATCGCCCCGCGC
>Ga0272441_10016478_pt1 | contig 10208 bp, 8 predicted proteins | sample SSMProp6N_FD_193582 | JGI IMG/M metagenome (GOLD analysis project Ga0272441, IMG submission 193582) | Marine sediment archaeal communities from Little Sippewissett salt marsh, Falmouth, MA, United States - SSM-Prop-6N | ecosystem: Environmental > Aquatic > Marine > Wetlands > Sediment ... | reverse complement strand
TTGTATCTGTGGCGTTTGAAGACGGGGGAAGCGGTGGTATATCAACCAATGGTTGTTATCCGGTGATGTAAGGAGGAGGGGCGGGAACGCCCGGTTCAAGGCGGAGCCCGACGTAGCTACGATGAGCGTAGGCGGGTTACAGGTTGAAAGTTGAAAGTTGGGGTTGGCGGGCAGTGGTCAAAGAACGACCGCAGGTCGTAGTCAGATATCAGAGGTCAATGGTTATGAGTCATGGGAATGGGATGGAAATTCTTTGATATCGGATAGACCGTCTTACTCGGGATTTCATTCTGGTAATCGAACTCTCCGACCGGTGCGGATGGTGAAGATGTCATATCCTCATCAGTCACGGCGATGATTCTGTAAAAATAATTCGTTCCGGGATCTCCGATTATATCATCATCGATGAATTGCGGTAGTGAGGGCATTCCCACTGGAATGAGCGATTCTATCATATAAAAGGCAGTCGCATCCCTGAATACCGAATAGTGATCGATACTGATAGGATTACCGTCTGTATCTTCGGTCACCGGACTCCATTCAAGGATAATATTTCCAAACTCGTCATTCTCCACAAGGATATTCACTGGAGTCTCTGGAACACCAACTGGAAGAAAAATGCCCAGTATTTCAATATCATCGATATTCCATCCGGAGTAGGGATATGCAGGGCCATCGGTTTGATAGCCCCAGCGGATATAAACCGACTCACAGGAATCCGCTATCGCGGATATATCATACGTTTGATCATCCCACGCACATTCAGCGATTTCGACACCTTCGTTTTGCCAGATCGGCATCCAGGCAAACCCATTACTCGATATTTCAAGCATGGCATAGGTATATGGCTGAAAATCTGTATTCAGCCACCTCTGAAATCTGAGACTCACCTGGGAGATATCATGACAATCAATGGGCGTCGTAGTGAGATAATATGGTCCTCCGGGTTCAGATGAATAGTCTCCGTTTAGATTGACTCCATATACATTTAACCCGGTAGCACCGCTGTTCGGATCGGGGTATCCATAGGAATCACCTCCTGAACCAGTCGGCTGCCCGAATGCCCACTCCCCTGTCATGGACCAACCCGGATCAATATCAAGGGAGAAGCTGTATATGGGCACCGGTACTCCTACATCGAGAAGAACCAGGCGATCCGTATCGCCATCATGATCCGTACTGTTCACGAAATGCACCCGGGCTTCGTAGTGGCCATTATCAAAAGCTTCGGCCAGATCGTTAATAGTCACTGTGACGTACGTTTCGCTACCGGGGAAAATGGTTCCTTCAATCGTACTCAGGTCGATCCACGATTCATTCGTGCTGACCTCGAATGTTATCGGCACGGGCTCGAGATTCGTAAGGTTATACTGGAGAGTGTAGGGCTCGAATGGTCCACCCACGGGACCAGAGGAAACCAGACCATCAAATGGTACTATGCGTAATCCGGACGGTGCTGGTGGAACACCGACGATTCGAACCGAGGGATCGCCGAAAAGATGCCATGTCATAAACATATGAACGCCGCCCTCGCCGTAATCATCCATCATGGAGCAACATCCCGCGTAACAGAGTGTTCCGTAGCTGACATACGTTTCGTTCACCAGGAGATAATTGAACTCGTCCTGAGCTTCCATGGGTTCGCTCCAGTTTTGAGACAAACTTCCCCCGAAAAACCCTATGGCGCCGGTTGGTATATCACCGTGTGTGGCCCGCAGGAATGCTTCTCCGAGACACGTTTCGTGTTCGAAAGCTCCAGTCGCACATGCGACACTGAATGCAAAGGGCAGCATATTATGGTTAATCAGTGCATCCACATGCCACACGCTGATGCCCCCGGAGCCCCACCCCCCCGGTCCGCCATGTCCACAGTGATTGATGATTCCTCTTCCTTCGTTCAGCGCCGCCGTTACATCAGCCGTCACGATATCCGGATCATAGAACTGGTCCACGCTCGTATAACCATGATCAAGAAGCATCAGCCTGATGTTCTCGATATGCTCGTAATCCATCTCACCATCATCTCACGGTCCCTGGTCTGATCCGAGACCGGTCCCCCTCCAGAACCACTCCTGCCCGGTAGCGGGCAGTTGTTCATATTCCACGGTTCTTTCAACCTGAGTCATCACATGTTCGACCGTTTGAGCGGAAAATCGTCCAACCATGATATCGGGATACGTGTCATTACCCGCCAACAGCGAGTATGTAGGATCTGACAGTCCGACTTCTTCATACATCACGTACTCCGGAGAAGCCACATGCTCTGCATCCCCGACAAGAAGAACAAAAGACAAATCACCAAGGGAAAATCGATCCTGAATAAGCGCTTTTATAGATTCCGCTGTGTCACCGATTGTGGAGACCGGAACGAGTTCGGTTGTCATCCCAATGCTGTTCTTATGTGCTATCAACGGTTGCAGATACGGCACCCATTGATCATGTGCTATAATTAAAAGACCGCCACTCTCCACGAGTGGTTCGTACCGGCAATACATATCATAGTTCATGAAATGGTGTTTGTAGAGAAGGTGGAATGCGCGGTTGAGTGAGATCGGGTTCATGCGAATTTGCCGGAGATTCACTTCACCCGGTCCAGTATCAAATATTTCAACGGATAGTCTCGTATAGATGCGAAGAGTGCCCTTCACGGGGTTGTACTGAAATGGATGGAGTTTCACAACCACTCCACGATAATTCCTCAGGATATACGGTTCACTCAGCGTCACCGTGGACTCGGGATAGAAGCTGTCTTGTTCATATGCCGGACCGAAGTCGTATGGAACATTGTCCGGATTGATAGAACGCTGGATCGAACCCTTGGATGGTGCGACTCTAGCGGATATCTCGTAGTAGTCGGAATCGACAACTCTAACCGACATTTTTCTCTCATCGGGGACTATTATGCTTCTACATACCAAAGGTAGGCTGGGAGCCCCCCTCTCCATACTCGTAGCCTCTCCTGGCAAATTGATTTCCTGGAACTCCTCGTCAGCGATTTTCACGGAATGTATAACATGGTCAGAAGAAGTGTATTCAATTATAATTCGGTCTTTCGTGCCCGATACCTGGACATCCACGCTGGAAGATGCATAGCTAACGGCTGCGAGAGGAATTGATATCAGGGCGACGATAGCGCATAATCTAAGCCCCACCAGATGCCGTATTTTAAAGTCATGCACGACACATCCTCCCTTCGCCGCCCACATGAGTCGCGAATAAATGAGAATAGGGTATACATAGGCTCCCTGTCAAACAATTGATTGCAACCGAAAGCTGCGGTCATGAGTCAGGGGGGCAGCCGGAAGCTGCCGTCAGGTGCCAGTGGTCAGGATCAGGAGTGATGTGGAGAATCTGGAAAGGATGAAATAGAAGAAATAGGATGAGTGATGAATTTGGGACGGCTGATGCCGGTTTATCCGAAAAATGAGAACATCGAACATTCAACATCGAAGTGAGGGAGGGCGAAAACGCCCTGTTAAAAGTTGCAAATTCAAATTAAAAACTTGATATCGGAATTGAGAAAATAGTGGTCGGAAAGGGTTATGATAGACAAACACCGAGTCCCATTTAAAACCCGGCACTTGCTACTCTCAGCTCGGAATACCTATCGTACGACAGTCATTCGTTTGGTTAAGACCGTACCCCCGGCTGAGAGCCTATAGACGTATACACCGGACGAATGATCCGTTGAATCCCAGGATACGGTTTTTCGTCCGGATGATTGGTTTTCATCGACGAGTGTATCGATCTGATGTCCCAGAAGATCAAAAATCGTGAGAGTAACATCGCATCGTGAGGGAATGGTATACGCGATTGTGGTTTCGCCGGTGAATGGATTGGGATAGTTCTGGATCAGAGAGTGCTCTGATGGTTTAGAATTGTCAGAATCATTCCCCGAAGCAGCGACATCCCGAACGCATCGAACGTAGTTGTATTGTCTTATTGCATCTCCCTGGGGTGCTTGTCCGAAGTAATATCCGTCCTCCACATAGGTGTATCCGCTGAAATCACCGTCTTTCTGATCGCTTCTCTGGGCTCCCGCACCATGAACGTCAATCCAGGATCCGCCCATGTAACCGAGGCTACGTCCGAAACAGATATATGCGGCCGCAGGTCCGCTTCCGTCCGCTCGAGCATGTGTCGTGCCCGTCCAGAACCATGGAAAGTCCGCCTCCCCTGCTTCATTGATTATCTCAGTTATGTTGAATATGGGATCAATGGCCGCGGATCCCGTTGTATCGGGAGCACGGGAATAGTCCACGATACTCTGCATCTCCTTGGCATTGGGTAATCTCCAGTCGCAGTACCCGAGATAGTTTTCATCATTCTTCTGCTGAATCCAGGCAAGGGCGTCCTCCCAGATCATACCCGAACGCGGACCCGGATCGATCCCTTCTCCGCTGTCGTCTTTTGACCACATAAGTCCCGTGACAGTGTCTGTTATCGTTCCGTCTCCATTGTCCACGAAATCATTGGTTCCAAAATCCGAATCTCCTCGCACGTACCTGGCATAGTGAACTGCTATACCACCGGGTCCCATGTCCCGTGGATAGCCCTTTATTCGTCCGTCTGCGAAGTTGACTCCGAAAACCGCAATCTGATCGACAAAAACCAGTCCTACATACTGGTTTGTTGACCAGTACTGTGCATCGATCAGTCGTTCACCCGCGCTCTCATCGCCATATACAAAATCGAAGTAATCGGTATCAATATACGGTACGAGGTTCGGCGGATTGGGTCCACTGGGATCGAGACCGTTGAAATCAATCAGGGAATACAGCTCCTTTATGTTCGGGGCACGCCAATCATTATATCCCCCGTAGTTTTGTGAATTCAGCGACGCAGGATATGAGAGAAACTCTGACCATGTAAGTTGATCATCTGAATCGAGATCTCCGTCGCCGTCGGTATCGGGTGTTCTGATCCATGTCAATCCGGTATTGTTGTCATACACGGTACGCTCATCGTCACTTAGGGTATAGCTCGGTTGAGCTCCCATGACCTGGGCATCCTGACCATAAAACGCCTCTCCTGATTCCGGAGGAACGATTTCGGTACTGTTGTCATAACATTTATCCTGACCGGTATCGACAATCAAGGTCGTGGTATGCCCTATACCAGCCATGAGAATCAATACCAAGCTCAATCTTAAAACAGATTTTTCAGCAGACGATATCATCAGTCTATTCCTCCTGTCCGGAGATCGATTCCGTCCATATCAGTGTACTAAATATTCGACACCGAATTATCATTTGGTTTATATCGGAAATTGATTTCAAATCCCGGGGATGAGGAAAAAAGAGGTGAGAAGATTAGTAAGGAAGGCGCGAGGTGACCGGACGAAAAATTACTTCAAAGCTGTCACTGATCTAGGGAAGTCGTGTGTGATGTCCAACTGTTGAATGGCTCTTCATCTGAATGGATTAGTAGTTCTTCTCCCTTTTGAACCATAAAAAAATTTTTAACCGAGAACTACTCATTATAATACTGCATCGCCTCTGGAAGTGAATTCTGGATAGCTCTGATACGGGATTCGTCAGATGGGTGGGTACTGAGGAATTCGGGAGGGGCTCCTCCTTCTTTATGATCAGCCATCCTCCGCCAGAATGCTACTGCTTCATTGGGGTTGTATCCCGCCATGGCCATAAAGATGAGTCCCAGTCGATCGGCTTCGCTTTCATGAAGCCTGCTATAGGGCAATAATACTCCGACCTGCGTTCCAACGCCAAATGCCGCCATCCAGAGTTGTCTGGTCTTCTCGGGTTTTTCCTCTAGTGCTTTATCCAGAGCCAAACCACCCAGCTGCGCGACCAACGACTGGCTCATGCGTTCATTACCGTGTTCAGCCACTGCATGGGCAATCTCATGTCCCATGACCACGGCCAGACCTGATTCATTTTTGGTGATTGGAAGAATCCCCTCGTATATCACGACTTTCCCGCCGGGCATACACCAGGCATTCACTTCGGAACTTTTAACAAGATTGAATTCCCATTCATACCCTCTCAACTCATGGGACATATTGCTCCGGGTAAAGTAATCTTCGACGGCTCGCTGGATCTTTCCGCCTACTCGATTTACCATATTCGACTGACTCTTGTTCGTACTTCGCGCATTGGCTTGAAGAAATTCATCATACTGCTGAAAGCTCATGGAAAGCATAGTGGAATTGGGGATGATATTGAACTGTTGCCGCCCGGTCACGGGGACTGTTGAACACGTTGCAATGAAAAGTGGAAGAATACCAAGAACTACCCACACCCATCGATATTTCATACCGCCCTCCTGGATTAAAACTCTATGATATCAACACTCGGCTAGGGACTCTTTGAATTCCGTGTGAACTATATATGAGACAATTCTACAAATAATGCATGACATGTGCCGTCTATACTTATACTCTTATATTCCATCATCAGTCACGATTTAATAAGAATATAATTCTATTGGTATTTCAAATATCCATTAAATCACGTGTTGGTATATCGCATACGATTCCAATGAGTTCAAAAGCAATAACCAATCGATTCGATGATTTCAAGAAAAGGAGATTATGATGCCCACGACACAAGTAAAGGATATGCATGTTTTGGCGATATATGTAACCGATCTCGAAAAATCTCAGGCGTTTTACGCAGAACACCTGGGATTCGAAAAAACACAGGATATGACCCCCGGAATCCTTATGAAAGCCGGCGATGTAACACTGTATCTCGAAGCGGATCGAAAAAAGGGGCGTGATGAATCAATGTCCACGACTGAGTTCAGCCCCTGTTTTGCCACAGACAGCGTGAAAACCTCATATGATGCGCTCGAGAAAGCGGGAATCTCCATTGTTTCCCCGTATCAGGAATTTGGACCGACATTCTCCTTTTTCAGAATAAGAGATCCGGATGGGAATTTGATTGAGTTCGCGGGCACTCCATAGAGAGACTATATAATATGCTCTTTGACTCATCCGGCATCAAATCACTTATCTTCGATCTCGATGGGACTCTGCTTGATTCATTTTCGGTACACTTTGAAGTGTACAAATCCATGTTCAAGCACTTCGGCGTAGCCTTCGATGAATCGATTTTCTTTCAATCGTATTCACCGAATTGGTATTTGACTTACGAAGCAATGGGTTTGCCTGAAGAGAAATGGAAATCCGCGGATGCTTATTGGGTTCGGGAAGCGAAAAAGTATGATCCTCCGCTTGTATCGGGAGCACGGGAGACGATTTCAGCGCTAAGGAAGCGATTTGTTCTGGGACTGGTTACCTCAGGCTCGAAAGACCGTGTCATGACCGATCTCAAACAAACGGAACTCATTGCCTTTTTCGAAACAATTGTTACCGGGGATGACGTTAAAAAGCCCAAGCCCCATCCCGAAGGTCTGGAGATGGCTCTGAGCACGCTTCAGATCAAACCCGATGAAGCCGTGTACATCGGAGATGCGTTGGCGGATTTCCAAATGGCCAAAGCTGCCGGCGTAGCATTCCTGGGAGTGATCAGCCGGTTCAACAGCCTGGACAGAGAGGATGCGCGATATTCCGTATATACGCTCCCTGATATTGTTGCTCTTTTCGAAGCGTAGAACGATAACTGAAAATTTGAATATCCCGATGAGATCATTCGTCGATTAGTTCAGTGATCTCCGGAGCGCTGGATAGGTTTTATGGGATCAGAGGTCATGGAGCATTAGACGGCCGGGGGCCGCCGTCAGGTGTCAAGGGTCATAGGTCAAGAGTCATTAGCCGGCCGTAGACCGTCGTCAGGAGTCAGACGTCAATAGTCAGAAGTTCGGAGTGACGTTCTCCGTAACGTCCACACCATCCTTTCGAAAAAGAGATCTGGGGAGGATTTATCTCCCTATAGAATCGTTAACCGAAGAAACATTTCCAATGGATAAACCAAATATCGATAGATCACCTAAAAAGTTGACCAATTTGGATCTGGAATTTCACACAAGAATCGTCTCTATCCCGTTCCCCGCAATTCCTCCAAAGCCTCCGCATCTGCGAGATCCTTGGTTCTCCCTGTTGCTTTCTTATTCAGAATAAGATCATCTATTGATGGTACATTAACTTCAATCCCATCAAGCACAACCGCGACCGAGTGGTCGTAGGTTTCTTTAAACTTAAGACCTGTGACCGAGGTTAGAATATCAATCCTTCTCGGGGCTACGCCTATTTGAAAAATGATCCCCTCTGTTAACAGATCGTTCTTTTCCAGATTGTCTAGCGGAGCTCCAAACTTCCTCAACGCACGCAATACGGCATCGGCATTCTTCGACGAGGGCATAATCCAAAGATCAATATCCATGGTTGCACGGGGATAACCGTGGACCGCCATCGCATAAGCCCCGACCAGAAGGAACTTAACCTTTTCGTCTGATAAGGCGCGTAGTATGTCTCTGTAGTCTTTGTTCAGCATCCAACCGTTTCCCCAAGGATACGAGTTCTTTTGTCATCGGCCAAACAAGTCCGACCCGGAATTCGGGAGTACCGGTAACAAAACCATAGTCCCGTTGCTCAGCTATTTTGAATTTCGAGGTTATTTTCCGATCAACATAAGGTGTAACCATGAGATTAAAACTTCCTTATCATTTCTCATACCCAGTAAAACAGGATAGATTCGATTTCCTTGCAATCGAAATATAAATCATCATATCCAACGGTATATTAAACGAGATAGCAGGTCAATACGTTCAAGAAGCACTCAATGAAAGTCATAATTACATGAACATCCCGGGCGCTATTTTATAATCAATGTTGAGATATGATTTTTCATGGTAGTCGCCCCCTAATCAACTATAACTTTAAAAAGACGACTCCATACCGAGCGGGAAGATCCGATAGTCCGCATCTCCGGCAGAAAAAAATATTCACCATTGCTAGTCAGTATTCGTAATACAGTTCCAGTACAATAATCACCCGGTGCGCTTTGCCACATTACTTCGCCCCCCGCTCCAAGAAGCCAGATAACGGATGTTTCTGTAGTCGGGCCAACCGCTTCTACGAGTTCCCAATTTCCATCATCTGAGATCCAGTGATAATAGACATAGTATTCCGAACCCGGTTCGAATTTCCAGCAACTCTGAGGTCCCGATCGTGCTGCCGCCATATACGATGAACCTCGGTGCGCTCCGTATTTGCCGTCAGGTGTAGTCCGCGCAAATCCGCATTGATTTGCAGGTGATTCGGTAAATACTCGGCGTTCGATGTTTCCCGATGAATCATGAAAGAAGAGGTAATCCTTCGTGCTTTGCACAGCCATGCCGTCATTGGCCAGTTCACGCGAGCTTTTCATGGGTGCTTCCCATTGAAGAACCCCGTCCACTCCGTATACCTGCAGATTGTCATTGCAGTATACCCAACAATACAATCCGTCAGGAGATAACTGGTTGAAAATATCAAAATCCTGAGGTGTGAATCCCCGCATTACCGTTGATACCATGTTTCCCATTCTATCATAGACTGCTATCCGCCCATCGACGCATGGGACACTTCCGGCCGTTTCAGGATCATATCCGAGAAGGGTATTGCCCGTCTCGGCGATTTGCTGGATCCGACGTTGCGGACCAATTGTTTCGTGAACAACGTTCCATTGCGGGTCATATAAACGATAGATCCAGTCATCACCGGAACGGGCAGATGTCCAAACATAACTTCCTCTCGGCGACATACATCGAGGTCGCTCGGAGTTTTCGCCATCATAATCTACAAGCAATTCCTGATTGCCCTGGCCATCAATCTGCATAAGATCGAAACCATTCGAAAACCGTATAATTGGTTCACCGTTATGCATCCCGATACCACAGCTCTTGAATCCGGGAACCTCAACATCCCAGATTTCTTCAACCGTCACCGTCTGAGCCGCCTCAGTAACGCCGATCGTCACGAAATCTCCGGGATTGCCCCAGGTACTGACAACAATCCGGTTATAACTGGCTCCTTCCATGAATTCGATTTCTTTCCTAATCGTATGTTCTGAACTGTTCAACTCAGTCCCATCAACGACTACCTGCCCATCCACTCGTATCATTCCGGATGTTACTCTGTTACTTCCATCCGGATTCCCATTTGTTACGTCCAGATAGAACCGATCCGCCCAGTGATTAAGAACAAACGATTCGGAGAATAACTCCTCATCATCAGTTCGTTTCATATAGATCCTCGTCGGAACCGGTTCCGGCGTGACATCCCGTTCATAGACCTGAACCGC
>Ga0272441_10016477_pt1 | contig 10208 bp, 9 predicted proteins | sample SSMProp6N_FD_193582 | JGI IMG/M metagenome (GOLD analysis project Ga0272441, IMG submission 193582) | Marine sediment archaeal communities from Little Sippewissett salt marsh, Falmouth, MA, United States - SSM-Prop-6N | ecosystem: Environmental > Aquatic > Marine > Wetlands > Sediment ... | reverse complement strand
ATATTACAACGAACAAAGAAACAAATATAAACGAGATTTTTAAAAAGATTAAACAATTAACCAATTCTAATTCTGAAGAAGAACATGTTCCAGCTAAAGCAGGAGAACAAAGAAGAAGCTGTCTTGATTACTCTAAGGCAAAACAGGAACTTAACTGGGAACCAAAATATAACTTAGAAAAAGGATTAGAAGAGACAATAAATTGGTTTAAAGAAAATGAACATTAAAGCAACAATTAAAAATATTATTTCTAATCCAACGAGTTTTTTATTACACAACTCAGGGGTCAAACAAACCATTGCCAAGAATACTTTTTGGTTAGCTGTAGCAGAAGGAATAACGAGGTTCTTAAAGTTTTTTTTAATTATTTATATTGCTCGGATTTTAGGAGCAACAGAATATGGAAAATTTACTTTTGCTTTAGCTTTTGTTTCTCTATTTGTTGTTTTTTCTGATTTTGGTATTTCTACTATTACTACTCGGGAAATTTCTCGAGAAAGAGAAAAAGAAAAAGAATTTCCAGTAATTCTTTCTTTAAAATTTATTTTGAGCATATTGACTTTATTTTTAATTTATATAAGTTCTTTTTTCATTACCTTTGATATAGAAACTCGAAAAATAATTTGGGTTTTAGGAATTTATATCATAATAAGTAGTTTTTCTGGAATTATTTATTCTTTTTTTCGAGCTCGTCAAAAAATGGAATATGAAGCTTGGGCAAAAATAATTCAAGCTTTTATAGTAACCGGGATTGGTTTTTTTGTTCTTTTTAATTTCCCATCTATAAAAAATTTAAGTTTTGCTTATTTATTTGCAGTTCTTACAACTTTATTTTTTCTTTTATTCTTTTTTCATTTTAAAGTTTATAGTTTAAAAATAGAATTTAATAAAATTATCTGGAAAAGAATTTTGACAATGTCTTGGCCCTTAGCTTTAGCTGGAATTTTTGGCGTAATTTATAGTCAAATTGACTCAGTGATGATGGGTTATTGGGGACAAATTACTCAAAATGGATGGTACAATGCTGCTTATAAAATAACAGGAATAACTTTAATTCCAGTTGTTCTTATTTATACAAGTTTTTATCCTGTTTTTAGTAAGGCTTTTAAAGAATCTAGAAAAAATCTTCAAAAAATTTGGGACTATTATGTACAATTAATGATTTTCCTAGCTGTACCGTTAGTTATTGGAGGGACAGTTCTTGCTTCTAAAATCATTGATTTTATTTATGATCCGAGTTATATTCCTTCTATTCTGGCTTTTCAAATTTTAATAGTAACTAGTGGATTTTTAATTTTAAGTAATCCTTTCAATCAATTTTTAATTATTTCAGATAATCAAAAGAAATTTTTTTGGATAACTTTAATAGGAGCCATAATAAATATTATTTTAAATTTTTTCTTAATTCCAAAATATTCTCTTTATGGAGCCGCTTTTACTACTTTAATTACGAGTCTTTTAATTTTCTTTCTTCTTTTTGAAATTATTTCAAGAATAGCTTTAATCAAAATTTTAAACTATAAATTATTTTTAACTTTTATTAGTTCTTTAATTTCCTGTGTCCCAATGTTTTTTATTATAACCTTACCGAAAGTTTATAATTTTAATGTTTTAATTTCTATTTTTGTTGGTACTTTAGTTTATTCAACAACATTTTTTTTAATTAGGAAACTAATAAATTTTAATTTATGAAAATTTCAATTATTTTAGGAACACGACCAGAAATAATAAAAATGTCATCAATCATTCAAGAATGCCAAAAGCGAAGGATTGGATATTTTATTTTGCATACAAACCAACATTATTCGAAAAATTTAGATAAAGTATTTTTTAATGAATTAAAAATACCAAATCCAAAATATAATTTAAAAGTTGGATCAGGAACTCATGCTGAAGAAACAGGTAAAATGTTGGTTGGTATTGAAAAAATTTTAATAAAAGAAAAACCTGATGTAGTTTTAGTAGAGGGTGATACTAATACGGTTTTAGCTGGGGCATTAGCAGCAGCTAAATTGAATATTAAAATTGGGCATATTGAAGCAGGATTAAGATCTTATTCCCGAGAAATGCCAGAAGAAATAAATCGTATTTTAACTGATCATTGTTCAGATTTTCTCTTCCCACCAACCAAGGAATCAAAAAATATTTTAATCAAGGAAGGAATGCTTAAAAATAATATATTTATAGTTGGGAATACTATTGTTGATGCGATTAAAAGAAATTTAAAATTAGCAAATAAAAAATCTAAAATTTTGAAGAAATTAAAGATTAAAAAAAATGAGTATTTTTTATTTACTGCTCATCGTCCAGAAAATGTTGATAAAAAGAAAGAAATTAAGAAAATTTTAGATGGGATAAAATTAGTTCATAAAAAATTTAATTTGCCGATAATATATCCAATACATCCAAGATCTAAGAAAATGATAAAAAAATTTAAATTGAATATTTCAAATGAAATTAAATTAATTGAGCCAATAGGGTATTTAGATTTTTTAAAATTAGAAGCAAATACCAGATTAGTCTTAACAGATTCTGGTGGAATTCAAGAAGAAACTTGTATTATAAAAGTTCCTTGTGTTACTTTGAGAAAAAATACTGAAAGGCCAGAAACTTTAAAAGTTGGAAGTAATATTTTAGCAGGGACAAGTCCCCAAAAAATTTTAAGTTCTGTTTCAAAAATGTTGATGAAAAAAAACAATTGGAAGAACCCATTTGGTGATGGAAAAAGTGGAGAAAAAATAATAAAAGTATTAATAGATAAATTTAAATGAAAAAAATATTATTAATTTCATACTTTTTTCCTCCAATTCAATCAGCTGAAAGTATAATGACCTTTAATGCCATTAAATATTTATCTACTTTTGGATGGGAAGTCATTATTTTATCTGTAAAAAATCCAAAAAAAGAAAAAATAGATCTATCTACATTGCCTCCTTCTTTCAAAAATATTTCAATTTATAGAACATTTTCAATAGAGAACATTATAACGAGAATTCTAGCTCATTTTAAGATTTTACCAGATAATAAAATAGGATGGATGTATTTTGCTGTCAAAGAGGGAAAAAAAATTTTAAAAAATAATAATATAGATATAATTATTTCGAGATCAACCCCAATTACTTCTCACTTAATAGGAGAAAAACTTAGTTCTTATAGTAAATTACCTTGGATAACATGTTTTTCTGATCCATGGATTGAGAATCCATATATTTTTTATCCTAATAAAATTATAAAAAAAATAAATAAAAAATTAGAGAAAAAAATTATATCAAGAACACAGAATATTGTAGTAACGACAAAACAAATAAAACAATTATTTCTGAAGGAATACAATATAGCTAACAAAGTGACTGTAATACCAAATTCTTATGATCCTGTAGAATTTTCCAAGAAAGTTAGCAAAAAGGAAAATAATAAATTTCTAATGACTTATATTGGAAATTTTTATGGGCCTAGGTCGCCAGAACCTATTTTAAAAGCATTAAGATTACTAGACAAAGATATTAGAGAAAATATAAGACTTAAGTTAGTTGGCTCTATTGGAAAATTTAAATATCTACTTTCAAAGTATAAATTAGAAGATGTAGTTGAAATAATAAGTACTGTTTCAAGAAAAAATATATTTACATATTTTTTAAATTCTGACATTTTGCTTTTAATTGATGCCCCAAGTAATAAAGAAAATATATTTCTTCCTTCAAAATTATTAGAATATATTAACATAGAAAAGCCTATCATTGCTATCACTTCAGAAGGTCCATCTGCAGAAATAATTAAATCGACTAAAACAGGAGTAGTTGTTTCACCAGAAAAAATAGAAGAAATAAAAAATGTTATTCAAAATTATTATAATCTATATCAAAGCTCAAAACTTAAGATTGAACCAAATTGGTCTGAAATAAAAAAATATAGTGCCGAAAATTATGCTAAAAAATTAAATGAATTAATTGGAAAGACGATACAACAAAAAGAAGGAAATTAAAGTTATGAAAAAAATAATTAAGAAAACTAAAAACATTAGTCGTAAAGTTATAAGAAGGATAGTTACTTTAATTTTTCCAAATTTGTATCTTAAATTATTTTATAAAAAAAATAAAAACAAAATTAACTGGAATGGTAAAAAATCATGCTTTACCCTATCTTTTGACTCTGATTTTAGAAAAGATGTAGAAAAAATACCTCAATTATTAGATATTCTATCTCTTTATTCTTTTAAGGCTTCTTTCGCTTGTATAGGAAAATTTATTGAAGAATATCCAGAAATACATTCGCGAATTATTCAAGAGGGGCATGAAATTTTAAATCATACATATACACATCCGGACAATGAAGAATTAAATATGAATCAAAAATTTGATAAACTAAGCTTACAAGAACAGAAGTACGAAATAGAAAAATGTGATGATGTATGTAAAAAAATCCTCAATTATAAACCAACTGGATTCCGAATACCTCATTTTGGGAGATTGTATTCTAGAAACATATATGGAATTTTAAAAGAAATGGGGTATAAATATTCATCTTCAACTTTAGCGACTAAATCGCCAAACTTCGGAATACCATTTGAGAGAGATGGCTTAATAGAATTTCCTTTGAGTAGTTGCCCAATGCATCCCTTTGCGGTTTTTGATACTTGGCATTCTTTATATAGAGGAGGAGGAAAACATAAAAAAATAGGAGAATTTTATATGTTATTCAAAGAATTAATGAATATTGGAATTGAAACTAATTCTTATATTAATGTTTATTTTGATCCTCAAGATGTTGTTGATTTAAAAGATTTTAAAAAAATACTAGATTATCTTAAAGATAATGAAAAATATATTTGGGTAGCAACTTATAGAGAAATTTTTGAAAAAATTTATGAGAAATAGAAAAATTGAAAACAAAATAAAAGAAAGATTTAATGAATTGTCAGATATTTTTCCAGAAGATATTAAAGACGATGATCCTAGAGTTCAAGAAATTCTAAAATTTTTAGCAAAAATTAAAGGGAAAACAATATTAGATGCTGGATGTGGAAAAGGTAGGTTTTCAAAAATATTAGCAAATAAAGGCGGAGTTGTTACAGGAGTAGATTTATCGAATGAGTTATTGAAAGTAGCAAAAAACAAAATCAAAAATGCTAATTTTATTATCGGTAACATTCTTGACTTAGAGTTTCTTGATAATTCATTTGATTATATTATTTGTGTTGAAGCCTTAGAGCATGTTCCTGATACTGATAAAGCTATTAAAGAAATGGTTAGAGTTTTAAAAAAAGATGGGAAAATAATAATCATTGATAAAAATAAATTATCACTTCATAATAGACTATTTTTACCAAATATGTTTGTTAAAAAATATATGGAGTTTTTTAACAAATGGATGTATCCTAGAAATTTTCCATTTACTGAAAAATGGTTTTTTCCCACAGAAGCAGAAAGAATACTTAAAAAATATTGCAAATATACAAAAAAAGAATATCTTAAAGACAGTAAAAAGAAATTATTCGATGTTTTTAATTTATTCATTGCTTGGGAAGGGATAAAATAAAAATCAATATGTCTAAATTACATAAATTAAAAAAAATTAGAAATATATTTTTTGAAAAAGGTATTTTAAATTTTTTAAAAATATTACCCTTACTTATCTTCTGGCAATTTTTGTCCCAAAAAAGAAAAAATATTATAAATAAATTTAAAAGAAATGGTATTAAAAAAATAATAATTGAACTTTTTACGAAACAAGATTTTTTAATTGATTTAGAAGACAATGGACTTTCTACGGATTTATTTTTTTACAAAAAAAGAGAAGTACATCCCACAGATTTTTTATTAAAATATTTTGAAAATAAAAATCTTGATTTATTCATTGATATTGGCGCTAATAAGGGTTATTACACTGTAATTATTGGTAAATTCGCGAAAAATGTTGTTGCTATTGAGCCTGTAATTAAAAATTATAATTTTTTATTAACCAATTTAAAATTAAATAATTTAGAAAATAAAACTATTGTTAAATGTCTTGCGTTGGGGAAACAAAAAGAAGAAAGAACAATTTTAATTCCGAAAGATCATAATTTGTCGAAAATATTAGAACATAATAAAGATATAGATAAATCAAATTGCGAGACACAAAAAATTAAAGTCAACACATTAAGTAATTTATTTTTGGAAAATAATTTTTTGGAACAAACATTTCACAATAGTAAAAATATTTTATTAAAAATGGACGTAGAAGGATGGGAATCAGATATATTAAAAGGAGCAGAAACAATAATTAAACAAAAAAATCCAATTATTTTTTTAGAATTACATATAAAATTATTGGGCAAACAAAAAACTATAGAAATATTATCATTTCTTAGTAATCACTCTTATGAAATTAAGAAGTGTTATGCTGAGCCACCATCAATATGGTATTCTTCTAAAGAAATAGAAAAAAAGGTTTTTGAAAAAATGTTTAAAAAAATAAATAAACATGGATTTGGAGAAATAAATTTAACTATTGAAAAAATTCTGAATAACGAGGACATAATAAGGGGAAACTTATATAATTCATTAGACTTAATTTAATAAAAAAATATGAAAAATGAAATAAATAATAATTTAACAAATCAAAATAAGCAAAAAAATATTACATATTTTGGTGGTTGTTGGCCTACAAATATCGGTAACAGTTTTATTGATTTGGGATCTATGCAATCTTTAAAAATGGTTGATTCTAATGCCTTAATTAATTTTACAAGTGAAATATCTAAATGGTTTTTTTATTCAAACAAAAAAAATTTAAAGAATACTTTCAATTTGGCTAATGTAATAAAATCAGATTATATTGTAGTATCTGGTATGTTACTTTGTGATGAATTTATTAAATTATATGAGCCAATAATTTCAAATCTTATTAAAAAAAATGTTAAATTTATTATTAATGGAGGTGGTGGTGCGAATTACACTAAAAATGAAATTACAAATTTTAGAAATTTTTTAAAAAGAAACCCTCCTTATGCTTTTATATCAAGAGATGAACCCTCTTTTAAAAATTATAAAGATCTTGCAAGACATTCTTATTCTGGGGTTGATTGTGGTTTCTTTGTTTCAGATTCATTCGATCCTGTTAAACTAGATTTGCCTAAATTTACAGTTTTAAATTTTGACAAGCCTAAATTTCATAAGTTTTTAAAAGTTATAAAAAATAAATTATTTTTTAAAAAGACTAAGAAAATAATACCAGAAATTAAAAATAAGTTTGTTATTAACACTCACCATTCTTGTTGGAAAAATATACCTAGAAGTCATTTTCTTAAACCTAACACTCTTATATCAGATATTCCGAATGATTATCTTAATTTATATGCCAACGCAGAAGAAACTTATTCAGATAGGGTTCATGCTTGCGTTGCTACCTTAATATTTGGTCATCCGGCAATGTTATTTTCTCAAACCCAAAGAGCATATTTATTTGAAAAAGTAGGGGCAGGTACAATAAAAGAAAAACTTACTTATCCTGATATGGAAAGAATATCAAAAGAAAAGAAAAAACATTTGGATTTTTTATCTTACATATTAAGATAAAATTCAAAATAAATTTTTTAATATTTAAAATGCCAATTAAAATTCTTAGTATAATTAATTCTTTAGAGATAGGAGGGGCAGAGTCTTTTCTTATGAATTTTGCCTTAGAGTCAAAACGAAATGAAGATATAGACTTAGAAATCTGCACACTTTATCCATCTACTTTTTTAAGAAATAAAATTCAAAAATTAAATATTCCACTCTGGGAATTTAATTTAAATTTTAAATATAATCTAATAGGAATTTTTAAAATTATTAATCTTATTAAGAAAAGAAAATACGATATTATACATATTCACTTATTTCCAGCTGCGTTATTTTCTTCTATTGCATCTTTCTTTATTCCTCAAAAAATTAAACTTGTTTTCACTGAACATAGCGTAAATAATAGAAGACGTTCTTTTGCTATTTTTAAATTACTTGATCTCTTTGTTTATAGTCGTTATTCAAAAATAATTTGTGTTAACAGACAGGTACAATTAAGTTTAATTAGATGGTTACCTAAGATTAAGAAAAAGACAGATGTAATATTTAATGGTGTTCCAGAGCCAAAATTAGAAAATTTACAATTTTCTAAAAAATATGATGTTATTTTCATAGGAAGATTAGAAAAAGTTAAAGGAATAAATTTTTTGCTTAAAGCAGTTAATATTTTAAAGATTAAACAAAATAAAAATATAAAACTAGCTATTGTTGGAGATGGCTCACTAAAAAAACAATTAGAAGAAACAGCTAAAAGATTAAAAATAAATGATAGTATAAAATTTTTAGGGAGTAGACAAGATATAAGCAATTTAATGATATCTTCAAAAATTTTAATTCTTCCATCAATATGGGAAGGGCTTCCTATGACAATTTTAGAGGCAATGTATTTAAAGATACCAATTATCGCAACAAGTGTTGGCGGTATTCCTGAAATAATAGAAAACAAAAAAGATGGATTATTAATTCCTTCAAAAAATCCAGAAATTATAGCAAAAACAATTATTTATCTTTTAGAAAATAAAGATTTACAAACAAAATTAACTCAAAATGCTTATAAAAAGGTAAAAAGTCTATACTCAATTCAAAATTATACTAAAAATATTTTAGATATTTATAAAGAATTAATTGAATTTTGATAAATGAATGAAAAGAAATAAATGAAAAATAAAAAACTTAAAATTGTTTGGATATCTTATTGTCCGTATTCTCTGTATATAGAATTTTTTAATTCTTTAGGTAAATTTTTGGACCTAGATTTAATAATGCTTTTGTCTAAAAAATTTCTAAGAAGAAAAATTAAAAATAAGAACTTTAATATTATTTTTAATGATGTTATTGATTTGGCAAATTTTCGTTATTTTAAAAATTTAGAAAAAAAACTTAAAACACTTAAGCCAAATATCGTCATATCAAATTTAATTTATAACGTATTCACTTGGCAAGCCTTTTATTTTTGTAAAAAAAATAATATTCCTTTTTTTATAGCAACTGAAATCAAGAATAATCAGAAAAACATTTTTAAAAAGATTATTACAAAATTTTTAGATAAAATAATTGTAAAAAAAATGTTAAGTAATTCTAATCTGATTTTACCATGGACTCAAAGTTCTCGTAATTACCTTTTAAATAACTTTAAAATAGACGATGATAAAATTATATATTTTCCAATTGGGATAGATACAAATAATTTTTATTTAAATAAACAAAAACACTTTATCTTAAACAAAAAAATAAAATTATTGGTAATAGCACGAATGGTTTCAAATAAAGATTATGATACACTTTTAAAAGCAATAAAATATATTAAGGATAATTATTTTTTTGATTTTCAATTAGATCTACTTGGAGAAGGATCACTTAAAAATAAAATTAAAAGAATAATCAATGATTATAAGTTGAAAAATGAAGTAAATTTTTTAAACAGAGTAACATATTCTCAAATTAAAAATATTTATGATAACCACGATGTTTTAATTTTACCAAGTTATAAAGAGCCAATAGGTAGAGTTGTTCCTGAAGCAATGGCTTGTGGTCTACCAGTTATCGTTTCAGACTTGGTAGGCACAAAAGATTATATAATTGAAGGGAAGAATGGATTAATATTTAAAGCAAGAGATTATAAAGACTTAGCAAACAAAATTTTGAGTATTTCAAATATGGATTTAAAAAAGATGGGCAAAAATGCGAGTGAACATATTTTAAAAAATTTTGAAATTAATAAGGTAGCAAAAGATTTTTATAAGATAATAAAAAATACAAAATAAATGCGCATACTTTATTTAATCACTAAATCAGAATCAGGAGGAGCTCAAACTCATGTTTATCAGTTGAGTAAGTATTTTATTGAGAAAGGTAATCAGGTAGCCATAATGAGTTATCCCGGAGGATGGTTGGAACAAGAAACAAAGAATATAGGAATAGAATTTTATCCTAATAAGTATTTTTCAAACATTCCTAATCCTTTTAGGATTTTTAAAGCAATAAAAGAAATTAAAAAAGCAATAAAAGACTTTAAACCAGATCTAGTTTGTTGCCACAGTACAGCAGCAGGATTTTTTGGAAGATTAACTATTAGAAATAAAATACCAACTATTTTTACTGCTCACGGATGGGCCTTTACCAAAGGAACTCCTTTATTAAGAAAGATAATAGCTATTATCATAGAAA
>Ga0272441_10016476_pt1 | contig 10208 bp, 5 predicted proteins | sample SSMProp6N_FD_193582 | JGI IMG/M metagenome (GOLD analysis project Ga0272441, IMG submission 193582) | Marine sediment archaeal communities from Little Sippewissett salt marsh, Falmouth, MA, United States - SSM-Prop-6N | ecosystem: Environmental > Aquatic > Marine > Wetlands > Sediment ... | reverse complement strand
GATTGTTTATTTACTTTTTTTCGTCCTATAAGGGGTACGGCCCTGCCTGGAGGAATGTTCAGCGTGCAGCGCGAAGAATTTGCACGCGCGCATTTTTTTCTTTCGGGGTTTTCCTTAATTAGCCATAGTAAGTTCCGGCTTCCAGCACACAAGGGAGGCATTTCAATGGACCCCGATGACGCGGGGGTTCTTGCCGGCGGTGGATCAAGTCCGTCGGGTATGGCTCGATAATGATTTGTGCGGGTCCTGTGGACGCGGCGAGTGGCGGTGGGGAGGGCGTTTCCCGGGGGCATGATCGATCAGTTCGGAGTTGCGACGGGGGCACACAATGGTCGACAATCCAAAGACGGGGAAATCGGGCGATTTGCCGAGTGACCACGCACCGTCGGAGTCCATCCTCGGCCAGATCGACCATGACGATATCACCGAGCACAAGCGGGTCCAGGAGGCGTACCGTGCGCTCGTGGACCATTCCATACAGGGACTGGTAATTGTCCAGGACCTGAAGGTCGTCTTCGCCAATGGGGCTATGGCACAAATCTGCGGTTATACCGTTGAGGAGATCCTGAGTGCATCCGCTGAGACGCTGACGAATTTCATTCACCCGCAAGATCGGGCACTGGTATGGCAGCAGCATAAGGCACGTCTGGAAGGCGAATCTCCTCCGGATCGTTATGAATTTAGGGTAATTCGCAAGGACGGGCACGTCCGATGGCTGGAGATCCTCACCAGTCGCGTGGAGTACCACGGCCGGCCGGCCATTCAGGCCGCTTGTATCGACGTTACGGAAAGACAAGAGGCCGAGCAGGCTTTGCGACATAGTGAAGCCCGCAACCGCGCCCTGCTGGAGGCCATGCCGGACCAGATGTTCACGTTCAGCGCCGATGCGGTATTTCTGGACTGTCAGTTGTCGAGTCCTAATGTCCTGGCGGCCGAACTCGGGCATCCCGTGGGCAGGCACGTCGAGGAGGTCTTCCCGCAGGATATCGCCGCGAACCTGACGCGATGCATCGAGCATACGATTCGGACCGGGCAGTCGAACACGGTCGAATACAGTCTTCCGGGAGCCGACGGGCGGAGCCACGGATTTGAGTGCAGGCTTGTGGCGTGTGGGGATCGGGACGTTCTGGCCATCGTCCGGGACATCTCCGAGCGCCGGCGCGCAGAGCGGCTCGGGAGGCTGCAACGAGATGTGGCCGCCAGGCTCAGCGGCCTTTCGGACCTCAAGGAAGGACTACAGTATTGTCTGGAGGAGGCAATTCGGACTTCTCATGTGGATTGCGGTGGCATCTACACCATCGACAAGATCAGCGGCAGACTGGACCTGTGCGTTCATCTCGGCCTGTCGGAGGATTTCGTCGATGCCATCGTTTCCTATCCCGCGAATTCTCAGTTCGCTCGCCTCGTCGCAGGCGGAGAGCCTGTCTACGCCGTTCTTGGCCAACTGGGTATGCCCTTCGGCCCGGCTCAACGCCGGGAGCGACTACGGGCGTGTGGCATTATTCCGATCAAGCGCGACGGGCGAGTCGTTGCCTGTATGAGCGTGGCCTCCCATACCGCCGAGGAGGTTTCCCCGTGGTCGCGGACGGTTCTGGATACGGTGGCCACCCAGATAGGCAGTGCCATGGGGCGTCTGAAACTCCTGGAGGCGCTGCAGAGAACGGAGCGGGAGAAAGCGCTCATTCTCGATACGATGTCCGAGATCGTGACCTATCAGGATACGTCTCACCGAATCGTCTGGGCGAATCGCGCGGCCCTGAAGGCATTGGGCATAACGGCCGATCAGGCGGTGGGGCGTTTCTGTTACGAGTTGTGGGATGCCGGGACCGAGCCCTGTCCGAATTGCCCGGTTCACAAGGCTCTTGAGACCGGACGTTCCGAGGAACTCGAAACGGAAGGGTACAACGACGGGATTTGGCTCGTCCGTGGCGAGCCGATCCGGGATGCCGGTGGTCAGATGATCGGCGTCGTGGAGATGGCCCTCGACATCTCCGAGCGCGAGCGTGCGGAACAGAATCTGCGGCGTCGCCTGAAATTCGAGGAGGCCGTCAAGGACATATCGACGGATTTCGTCCATCTCCGTGCCCACGAGATCGGGGCCGGCATCGAGAGGACGCTGGCCCGTATCGGACTGTTTGCCGACTGTGACGCCAGTCATATTGCCGTGCTGGGCGCCCATGGCGGCCAGGCGGGCGAGTTCCATGCGTGGTACGCCGACGGGATGGAGCCGTTCTGCGCCAGGCTGGAAGAACTGGACGGGCGTCGTTTTCCTCTTGGCGACGGCTCACTCTGCGAGTCAGGGATTCTGGACATTGCTGACGTGGAGAATCTCACCGGCGATGCAGCCGATCTGAAAGAGATGTTGGAGCCGCTCGGCATCAAGTCTCTCCTCAGCGTTCCGATCGAGGTCGGAGGAAAGCTCTTCGGTTGTCTGGGATTGTCTGCCGTTCGCGACAAGGCCTCGTGGTCGCAAGACACCGTCTCGCTGTTGAGTATCACGGCTGAGATCGTGGCGAATGCCCTGGAGCGGAAACGGTCAACCGAGATCCTCAACGAGAGGCTCGCCTTCGAGACTTTCCTGTCAGACCTGTCGGCGACGCTCGTCAATCTGCCGTCGGAACGTATTGACGCGGAGATTGAGGCTGGTCTTGCCCGCATCGGCGAAGCGCTCGGCGTTGACCGGTCCGTCGTCATGCAGGTTGGGCCGGCCGAAGATGCCGTACAGTTCACCCATGCATGGGCCGCCCCGGGGATCAGGAAGCCTCCGACGGATCTGACGGGGCATGGTTTCCGGTGGATTCTCAAGCGAATTCGCGAGGGGCAAGTCGTCGTCATTTCGCGAGCCGAGGACGCACCGGACGAGGCCGCCTGGGAGAAAGAGTACTGTCGTCGCGAGGGGCTCCAATCGGTGGTTGTGATCCCGTTGGCGGTCGGAGGCGCCGCGCTCGGTGCCGTCTCGTTTGCCTCGGTTAGCAGGAACCGCGTCTGGTCCGACGCGCTGGTCCAGCGCTTCCGACTGGTCGGAGAGATCATTGCGAATGCGCTGGTCCGCAAGTGGACGGAGGAGTCGTTGCGCCGGAGCGAGGAAGCATTCCGCGGGATATTTGAGAACGCCGTTCTGGGTGTATACCGCACGACCCCCGACGGTCGCATTCTAATGGCAAATCCGTCGCTCCTTCGCATGCTCGGATACCGCGACTTCGCCGAGTTGGCTTCGGTGAACGTCGAACAAGCCTATCAGCCGGGCTATCCCAGAGCGGCCTTCCTGGATCGGATCGAAGCACAAGACGAGGTGATCGGATTCGAATCCGCCTGGAGGCGGTCCGATGGTACGGCCATGTTCGTTCGCGAGAACGCACGGGCAGTCCGTGGTGAAGCAGGGCGAACGTTGTACTATGAAGGCACCGTCGAAGACGTCACCGAGCAGAAACGGGCCAGCGATCTGCTCAACGAACGACTCGTCTTTGAAACGCTCCTGTCGGAGCTTTCGGCCGCGTTCGTCAACCTTCCGTCGGACAGAATCGATGTGGCGATTGAGGCAGGGCTCGCCCGTCTTGGCGAGACCCTGGGCATTGACCGGGCGATTCTGGTGGAGGTCGCACGCGGCGAGAATTCCGTGCGATCTACGCATTCGTGGGCAAATCCGAGTGTCAAGAAGCCTCCGGCCACCCTGCGGGGGTATGGATTGTTCTGGTTTCTCGAACGAATTCACCACGGCGAGACCGTCGCGTTCTCCACTGTGGAGGAGTTGCCTGACGAAGCAACGCACGAGAGAGAATACTGTCGTCAGGAAGGCGTACAATCCCTGCTGCTGATTCCGCTGGCCGTTGGCGGTGATGTCGTGGGCGCCCTGTCCTTCGCCACCGTTCAACACGCCCGTCGGTGGTCCGACGAGATGGTGCAGCGTCTTCACCTGGTTGGGGAGATCTTCGCGAATGCCTTGGTCCGCCAGCGGGCGGAAGGAGCCTTGCGCGAAAGCGAGGAGCGATATCGGCTGGTTAGTGAGAACATCCCGGTGGCGGTGTACTGTGCGCTGCCGGACGCGACGTCGACGACCTTGTTTCTCTCGGGCCAAATCGAGACGCTGACCGGTTGGACAAGCGAGGAGTTCACCGCCGATCCGGCGGCTTGGGCCGACATCGTTCATCCCGACGACCGTGAGCGCGTCTGGCGGAGTATCGAGCAGCACCGGTTCGCCAAGGGGCTTCTGGACGTGGAGTACCGCATCGTCACGCGAGATGGGCACGTGAAATGGATTCGCGACAGAGCTACTCCCATGCTGAACAGCGACGGTCGAATCCTGCAGATCAACGGCTTCATGGAAGACATTACGGACCGGAGAGCGGCGGAGGACGCATTGCGAGAGAGCGAGTTGCGGTTTCGGGAGATGGCGGAGCTTTTGCCTCAGACGGTCTTCGAGATGGATGCCGAGGGCCGCTTCACCTTCGCCAATCGCACCGGCTTGACGGCCTTTGGCTATGCGGAGGAGGACATCGCCCACACGAACGTGCTGGACGTTCTTGTGCCGACGGACCGCGAGCGGGCCATGCAAAACATCCAAAAGAAGATGGCGGGAGAGGCGGTCGATGCCAGAGAATATGCAGCACTGCGACAGGACGGTACGACGTTCCCCGTATTGCTGTATAGTTCTCGCATTCTGTGCGACGGCCGGCCCGTCGGGCTTCGAGGCATCCTTGTGGACATCACCGAGCGAAAGCGAATGGAGGACGCGCTGCTCGAGTCGGAAAGGAAGTACCGTGAGTTGTACGAAGGAAGCCGCGACGGCACCGTCATGACGGACCTGTCCGGCAGAATCCTCCACTGCAATGCGGTGTTTCGCGACATGCTCGGGTATGGCGAAACGGAGATCGGCGAGTTGACGTATCAGGAGATCACACCGTTGCAGTGGCACGCCCAGGAAGAGAACATCATAGCCGATCAGGTGTACCCGCGAGGTTACTCCGACGTCTATGAAAAGGAGTACATTCGAAAGGATGGGTCCGTATTCCCAATCGAAATCAGAATCTACCTGGATCGAGATATTGCCGGCCAGGCCGTGGGATTGTGGGCCGTCGTTCGGGATATCACGGAGCGCAAGCAGGCGGAACTGGCTTTGCGGGCGTCCGAGAGGAACTACCGGGAGATCTTCAATGCCACCAACGAAGCGATCTACGTTCACGACGCCGACAGCGGCGCGATTCTGGATGTGAATGAGACGATGCTGCGCACATCCGGTTGCTCGTACGAGGAGGCACTTCAGCTTGGCATCGGAGATCTGAGCCAGGGCGATCCCCCGTATTCCCGTGAGGACGCCGCGGCGTGGGTACGCAAAGCGGCGCAGGAGGGCCCTCAGCTCTTCGAGTGGCTTTCGCGAGACCGCGACGGCCGCGTATATTGGGAGGAGGTCAATCTCAAGCTTGCTGTGATCGGAGGTGAACGGCGGGTTCTGGCCGTGGTGCGCGATATCAGCGAGCGGAAGAAGGCCGAAGAGCAGGTCCGGCAGCATCTGTCCGAGTTGACACGCGCCTGGCACGCCAGCACGCTTGGAGAGATGGCCTCCGGGCTGGCTCATGAGCTCAATCAGCCTCTCTGTGCTATTCTGAACTACTCGAATGCATGCCTGAGACTGTCTCACAAGGAGAATCTCCCGGCCGATACATTGCGGGATTCCGTCGGGCAGATCGCCAACCAGGCCCAGCGGGCCGCCGATATCATCAAGCGGATCCGCGGCCTGATCGCCAAACGGGAGGTCCACCGCACCGAACTCGATCTGGAGAATATCCTGATCGAGGCGGTGAATATGCTGCGTCACGAGGCGGCTCGCCACGACGTCGCCATCGTCTCGCGGTTCGCGAGCGAACTGCCGCCAACGAAGGGAGACAGCGTGGAGATCCAGCAGGTCGTGCTCAATCTCATGAGGAATGCGATCGAGGCCATGAACGTTCCGGAGATCACGACGCGGACCTTGACGATCTCGACCGGTCTGTCCGATGCTCACGTCGAGGTCGCCGTTCGGGATACGGGCCGGGGGATTCCTCCGGAGCTGTCCGAAAAGATCTTTGAATCGTTCTTTACCACCAAGCATGAGGGGTTGGGGATCGGATTATCCCTGAGCCATCGGATCGTCGAAACTCACGGTGGCCGACTCTGGGCCGAGTCAGATGGCGGCTCGGGCGCCACGTTTAAATTTACGTTACCCGTTGAAGGAGTCTTCCATGGAGAAGGCGAATCCCATAGTCTTCGTCGTCGATGACGATGAGGCCATTTGCCAGTCTTTGCGTCTGCTGATCAGTGACATCGGTTTGGAGGTCCGAACGTTCACCAGTGCCGACCGGTTCCTCGCGGACTACGATCCCTCGCAGCCGGGTTGTCTGGTGTTGGACGTGCGGATGTCCGGCATGAGCGGCCTGGAACTCCAATCCCGCCTGCGCAAACAGGGGATGCACATTCCCACGATCATCATCACGGGGCACGGCGATGTGCCCATGGCTGTCGAGGCCATGAAGGCCGGCGCCATGGACTTCATTGAGAAGCCCTTCCGAGACCAGGTCCTGCTGGACGGCATCCAGAAGGCGATCGATTGTGACCGCAAGATCCGCCAACGTCATCAGCAACAGCAGGACGTTCGCTCGCGGATGCAGCATCTCACGCAGAGGGAACGTGAGGTCATGGACCGGCTGGTCGCCGGCAGGACAGGCAAGAACATCGCTTACGAACTTGGCATCAGCCAGAAGACCGTCGATTTCCACCGTGCGAACATTCTGGAAAAGACCGGCGTCAGCTCCGTCGTTGAACTCGTTCGCCTGACCCACGGCTCTGCCGCATAGGCGCGGGACGCTGCTCGGGCAGACAATCACTGGCGGCGCTCCCCGTTGGGCCTGGGAAATACCTGGTACTACCTGGTAATTAGATGGCGATCCCCCTCCTTTTTCTGGGGTTCAATGGGCTGCAACAAGGAGAGCACCCGTTTACTCCGGACCTCCCATTTGCGATACGTATAGTAGGAATGGGCATAATGTGAAATGATCGGGCCGGTACGAGATGACACGCGGTTCGGTCGCGAAAACGTGGATATCAGGGTCGCCTGCACCGACATCACGGACGCCGCGGGTCATGCCGATGGGGATGTTCCGAGAGGCCGGTGCTTTCGACCCCTGTGGAATGGTGCTGTTGGCCGGGCGTAACGATATGGGCGCAGCAGAGGCTCGTGTTGTGAGCTTCGGGCAGCAGTGCCATTCCCGTTTTGAAATGTAGCTGTTTTTCGGACGGAATGGTTTCGCTGATTCACGACCGGCCGGGGGCAGCCTGTGGGGCGGGATGAGGCGGAAGACCTCTCAGGAGAACCATGAGACATACCGGGCAGCGAAAGAAGCCGATCCTGCTGGTGGAGGCTCCCTCCGTGGAGTCGCCATTGGCCAGGCGGATCTTTGATGAGCTGGGCCTCGGCGACAGGCTCATCTGTTCGGCGGCGGTGCCGGAGGCATTGGCCTATCTCAAGGACGGCTCCTCCGAAAGGCCCTGTATCATTCTCCTTGGTGTGGATGGAGAGGGCGTGGACGGACTGGCCGCCCTGCGGACGATCAAGCAGGATGAGCATCTTCAGAGCATTCCGGTGATCGTGCTGGGCCCGGCGGGCGACAGCCGCATGGTCGACGAGAGCTTTGGACTCGGGGCCGCCGGGTACATACCCAGACTGCCGGATTACACCCGGTTCGCCGCCACGATACGCACGCTGCACAAGTACTGGACCCTCAACGAACTGCCGAATTGAAACTGCGAGTTGGTCGCACTCACAAGGAGAGCAGACGCCAGTCTGCCGATAGGCTCGGCGTCTACACGGGCGACGAACCTTCGGTATATGGGGCAGTTCTCAGAAGGTCCTCCTGATCCAGCGGAATCGGAAAACATCGCGAATCCGCTCTGTGAAACGCACGCCGATTCGTTGCGTATTCGTCGGGTAATCGTGTCGCTTCAGATCGTCGCCGCCGATGGTGGGCATTCGCCTTCGACACAGGGAGGCAAGCAAGCCGCCTGCGAGGCCCAGCCGGCGCGCTGTTCGGCTCGGCCGCATTGACGCCGGCCTGTGTGCTGTCAAGACCGGATGCCGCCTCCTCGCTCCGCTCATCTCTGTACCGCCCGCGGGATGGAGGCCAGCAGCTCTTCGCCGGTCCGGCTGACGTCGTCGCTGGTCCCGAAGAGCTGGTGTCGGTCGAGAATCTCGGCGTCGCGCTGGTAATACCGTTCTACGGCGCCGGTCCCGCCTTCCGCCGGCCCGCTCGTCCGGTAGCCGCCCTCCAGCAACCAGGCGCTGACCTCCTCGTCTCGCTCGGCCGGGTAGATCAGCGTCACTACGAACTCATCCTCTGAGTACCTCGCCAGATGCACCTTCGCCCGGCAGGGCGGGGCGCTGCGGACCGCCAGATCGGTCAGCCGCTTGAAGTCGTCGCGGGCCGTGGGCTCGTCGTTCGCGTAGAAGAACATCCCCGCTTCGAGTTGGAACCTCTGGGCGGGCACGCCGCGAAGCTCCAGCCGTCCATCGGGATACGCGCGATGGATCTTGTATACCTTGCCCTCACGGTACCGTTCGCTGTCGAGCAGTTCCGCTACTTCCTCGGCGGTGAACCCCACGCCGGCGTGGTCGCCGAAGTCGAACACGTACAAACCCGTGTATCGATCAGGTTTTTCCAATTCCGGTAGTTTCATACACCGCATTATACGTCTCCCACGTTCTCGTTGCACACAATTTTCCGCCGGCTTTGACAGAGTCGGCACTTGCGCTGCCGCCTCACATTCAGGGTAGAGTATGGACGAAGGGTGGGGGGAAACGGTATGATAGAGAGAGGGGAGATGTATCGGTTGTCTGCTTCGGCGGGGCTGTGCCGAGGGCCAAGGCGATAGTTGGATGATGACGCACCATGATGTTTGGATGGTGGTGAAATGAGGAAATTTGCATGTCGTTCGGTCGGGCTATGGGCTGTGTGCCTTGCCTCGACTCTCTATGTTCCGGCAGTAGCCGAGGATCTCGTTCTGGAGGCCGCCCAGAAGGTCTCCGTGGGGCAGTATCGGGCCTACCAGGTCGATATCGAGAACATGGGGCTCGGATTGTACGGCGGGCCGGACTACGACCAGCAATACCGCAACCGCGATGGCTGGCTCGGCGGCGGCACGGTCGGCAACGAGGAGGCGCGCCTGTACCTGACCGAGCAGCTCTCGTCCATGGGCCTCTACGTCTACACACAGGGCCTGTACCGCAATGTCGTGGCGGAACTGCGCGGCATCCACACCCCTCAAAACATCTACATCGTCTGCGGCCATTTTGACACGACCTGTGTGCAGGAGTGTCCCGGCGGCGATGACAATGCCTCCGGCACCGCTGGGGTCCTGGAAGCCGCACGCGTGCTCACCCAATACCAGTTTGACTCCACCCTGCGTTTCATCGGGTTCAACGCGGAGGAGGATTGGATGCTGGGCAGCCAGGAGTACGTCGACGAGGTCGTTCTGGCGAAGAATGAGAAGGTTATGGGTGTGCTGAACCTCGATATGATTCTCCGACCGGCCTGGGACAGCGACCCGAGCGCCTTGCTGGACCTGGATATCGAGACCGGCAAATCGCCGGCGTGCTTTGCCTTGAACGATCTCTTCGTGGAGGCCGCTGCGGCGTACGCGCCGACGCTGGTCATCGACCCGAACGGCCCGCACACGCGGTATTGGGATGCCGGCGACCAGGGGCCTTTCATCGCGGCGGGCATCCCCGCGCTGATGATCATCGAGAACACCGCCATAGAGATCTGGTCCAAAGACAGCAACGTGTACTACCACGACGCCCAGGACGTCAGCGACGGACTGGCCAATGATCCCCACAGTCCGAGCGGGGTTACCTACGACTACGAGTTCGCCACGGACGTCGTCCGTACGACGGTGGCCACGCTTGCGATGCAGGCCGGGATTGGGCCGAAGCCGATTCCTGAGTTTCGCGAGGTTCAAACGATTCCCGCGAGCCGGGCCCAGGACGCGGAGTTCTTCACTATCGCAGGCGACTCGTACCTGATGATCGGCAACGGCAGTGATGAGCCCACGCTCGCCACCGATTCGGTCCTGTACAAATGGGATGGAAGCCAATTTGTTCAACACCAGGTCCTGCCGACGAACGGAGTCACCGCCTGGCGATTCTTCAGCAACGAAACCGACTCCTGGCTCGTGACGGCCGA
>Ga0272441_10016473_pt1 | contig 10208 bp, 10 predicted proteins | sample SSMProp6N_FD_193582 | JGI IMG/M metagenome (GOLD analysis project Ga0272441, IMG submission 193582) | Marine sediment archaeal communities from Little Sippewissett salt marsh, Falmouth, MA, United States - SSM-Prop-6N | ecosystem: Environmental > Aquatic > Marine > Wetlands > Sediment ... | reverse complement strand
GGTTCTTGCCTCTGAATTGCCGCAGGAACTTATCCCCCTTCATCTTGGTGCCAAGCCCCGGGGTTTCCTTTTGCTCCAGCACCGCGATGTTTATGATTTGCCCATTGGGATCAAAGCCCACCATCAGCTTGACTGGTCCGCTGTAACCGCGCTCTGATACTCCTGTGACTGCCGCCCCCACAAAGACCCCATCCCGGTAGGCGGGATATACCTCAATGCTGTCCTTTGCTCCTTCTGCCGCAATGCGGACCGCCTCTGAGACCGGCTGGTTGTCAAATGCTGGGAGAACACTGCCAAGTGCGTCCATTTTTTTCGCCAATCGGGCCTTCGCCTTGGGCTCCAGGGTGAGGTCGTTCACATATCCGAGGGATAAACCGGCAGCCAGGGTGATCGCAAAAAGGACCACCACCATATTGACCAGCGTAGATTCTTTTTTCTTCATGCTCACATGATTTTGGCTTTGATCCTGGACCCGAATCGCCTCGGTTTGAAATAGCTGTTGATCAGGGGGACAAAGGCATTCATGATCAGGATGGCAAATGAAATGCCCTCGGGATAGGACCCGAAAAGTCGGATAACTACCGTTATCACGCCGATTCCTATGGCAAAGATGATCATCCCTTTCCTGGTAACCGGGCTGGTCACCAGATCGGTCGCCATATAAAAAGCCCCCAGAATCGCTCCACCGGCGAGAACGTGGATCAGGGGATTGGCATATTGCTCCGGGTCGATCCACCAGAAGATCCCGGTCATGATAGCGATGGTTGCCAACACCGTGACCGGGATATGCCAGGTTATGACCTTCCGGATGATCAGGTAAATACCGCCAATTATGAGCGCAAGCGCGGACATTTCACCCAGGGAGCCACCTGTGGTCCCCAGGAGCATTTCCATGCTCGAGGGAATGCGACTGCTGATCTGGCTCATGGTATCCCCGTATTGGATCCCATCCTTGATCATCCCCAGGGTGGTTGCCCCGGTGACGGCATCCACAGCTCCTGCATAGTCTGTCCGGGCCAGGGGCCACAAGGTCATTTGCACGGGAAAGGAGACCAGTAAAAATACCCGCCCCACCAGGGCCGGGTTGAAAATATTGAAGCCCAGGCCTCCAAAGGATAATTTTGCTACCCCTATAGCCATAAAGCTGCCAACCACCACCATCCAGATAGGCAGCCCTGCAGGCAGGTTGAAGGCGAGCAGGATCCCGGTGATCAGACCTGAACCGTCACCTATGGTGACGTTGGTTTTCAGCAGAAATTTTTGAATGAGATATTCAAATAACAAACAGGAAATCACGGCTGCAGCTGTGGTGATAAAAGCACTGATGCCGAACAGGTAAATCGAGACCAGAAAGGCAGGAATCAGCGCGATTACAACGTCGTACATGAGGCTGGAAGCAGTTCGCTCTGAATGTACATGTGGTGAAGCGGAAACGATTATTGGCTGGTTGCTCATAGCTACCCTTGATTCGATTCGAGTTGTTTGGCCATTGTTTTGCCAAAGCGTATATAATCCAGAAGGGGTCGGTGTGAAGGGCATACGTAGCTGCACGATCCACATTCGATACAGGTCAGGATATCCTCCTGGGCGGCTTTCTCAAACATGGTCTTTTCGGTAAGATTCATCAACAAATGGGGTTCGAGGCCCATGGGGCAAACATCCACACATTCCCCGCAACGGATACAGTTCCTGGGAGTTCCCCGGCTGGCCTCCTCCCCGGGGATCACCAAAATACCTGAAGTGCCCTTGGTTACAGGCACATCTGTATTCTTCAGGGCCTTCCCCATCATGGGACCCCCGCTGACAATTTTACGGGTGTTTTCCGGGATGCCCCCCACCTCTGCCAGCAGGTCCGAAATGGGCGTGCCGATCCGAACCCAGAAATTGGAGGGGTTTTCCAGCTTTTTTCCCGTTACGGTGACCACGCGTTCGATAAGCGGCCGGTTATGCTGCACCGCCTGGTAAATGGCAAATACGGTACCTACGTTATGAACTACCACCCCTACATCCAGGGGGAGGCCATTTTTGGGGACTTCACGCTTTAACAAAGCCCTGACCAGCTGTTTTTCACCTCCCTGGGGATATTTGACTCTTAATGCTGCAATTTGGATTCCCGCATCCCTGGGCACCAGCTTCCTGAACAGGTCGATGGCGTCCTTCTTGTTGTTCTCAATGCCTATGATGGCACGCGAAACATGCAGGGCATGCATAAGGATCTTAATGCCGACCAGGATTTCTTCCGCCTTTTCCAGCATCAAGCGGTGATCCGCCGTCAGATAGGGTTCACACTCCACCCCATTAATGATCAGGCAGTCCAATTTTCGATCCTCCTTTACATGCAGTTTCACATGGGAAGGAAAGGTGGCGCCTCCCAGTCCCACAATCCCAAAATCGGAAACCCGTTTCAGGATCGCTTCCGGGTCCAGGGTGATTTCACTTTTCAGGGGGTATTCGACCTCCTTAGAATTGGATTCGTTCTTGGCATCCGTCCGGATCACTATACATTGCTTCTTATAGCCGCGCGTATCCACGATCTTGTCGAGCTTGGTCACTGTGCCTGCCACCGGGGCGTGAATATTGGAGGAGACGTAGCCTCCGGATTTGGCAATGACCTGTCCGATTTCCACATACTCCTTCCGCTCCACAACAATCTCCGCAGGGATTCCAATGTGCTGTGCAATGGGCACATATACCACTTTGGGGGGTGGGAGCCTTCGAATGGGCTTGGAGGAGGTCAACTTATTTTCGGGAGGGTGGACCCCTCCTTTTGGAAAGGTCTTAAGCATTGTTCTCAGGCTTTACCGGTTCGACTTTTGGTGAAACGTTGGGCGTTGCCTTTTTCTCCTTCCTGGGGGGAAAATTGGTTTCTATGATCGAATTAGTAGGACAAACTGGAACGCATTTACGGCATAGGGTACAGATCAAAGGATCGATATAGGCCAGGTTGTTCTCGATCACGATGGCGTCTTTCGGACAGGCATCGATACATTTGGAACATCCGATACATGCCACGGAACAGGCTTTTCTGGCAATACCGCCTTTCTCCTCGCTCAGGCAGCCCACAAAGATCTTCAAGTCCCTTTTATGCTTGGGACGCATTTCAATGATGTCCCTGGGGCAGGCATCCACACAGAGCCCACAGGAGGTGCATTTATCAGTGATGACCACCGGGAGGCCTGTGGTTTCATCCATATACATGGCATCAAACTGACAAACAGCCACACAGTCTCCATCCCCCAGGCAGCCGTACTGGCAATCGGTCTCCCCACTGTAGATCAGGGACGAGATAGCACAGGATCTGGGACCCTGATACTCGGTGGTCTTGGGCCGTACCTCACAACTGCCCTGGCAGCGCACCACGGCTACGGTCGGATCCTTTTCAGCAACCTCTTTTCCAAGTCTTCCCGAAACGATCTTCATGACGTCGTTTCCGCCCACGGGGCAGAACAAATCGGAAATATCTTCAGAGGAGACCAGTTTTTCTGCAAAGGCCTTGCAGCCCGGAGAACCGCATCCTCCGCAATTGGCGGCAGGCAGGAGTTCTTCTATTTCTGCAATCAAGGGGTTTTCATAGACATAAAACTGCTTGGACACCACATACAGCACCAGGCCGGCTGTGGTTCCCAGCAGGGTCAGAAGGATAACGCTTTGTAGGACCGAATCTTCCATACTTCAAGAAGTTCTCAGGACGGAGATCCTGAAGGTTCTTTCAAAATAATTCCTGAGCCCGTAAACAGTAAGGTAATAAGGAATAAGTACCAGCAGGGATAACAACCCGGCCAACCACTCCGAAAAAAATAAGGAGGCGGTCAACAGGGTCAGGAGCATCAACAGGAATGGAAAAATATAGGCCCAAAAGACCGCTTTGTGCCCAAGATCCTTTCTCAGGACCACTTCCACAGGTTCGCGAAGCTCAAAATCGCCTTTGGTAAAAGGAACTTCTATCTCTTTGCCTGCAGTGCGGGAAACCCCGCACACGGCCTTAGCCCTGCACGACTCGCAATGCACATCCTCGTCCAGTGCGACCACGATGGAACTGTCCCTTATTTCCGAAATTGTTCCTGAGTGGATAAACGCGTTTGTACTCTCTGGCCTTTGTTCCATGACTGTTGTTACTAATCCAGATCACCCTCAATATTCACTAGGTGAAACTACTACATTTCGGTATCCCATTTCATGATATATATCAGAGTTCGGAATTCTCGGACAGGCAATGATTTGTGCCCTGCAGAGGAATTGAAGGCATGTGGAATTTGCGTATCTTCCCTCTCAAACTAAAATGCAACATGAGAAAATTCCTTTTTGGATGCCTGCTGCTATTTATAAGCAGTTGTGGTCAGCCGGATACAGATCCTGAGGTGCTGCAATGGGAGGAGCAGGCTTCGCGAGTCACCATTATACGGGACGATTTCGGAGTACCCCATGTATACGGGAAAACCGATGCGGATGCTGTGTTCGGCATGTTGTACGCCCAGTGTGAGGATGATTTCAACAGGGTGGAGCAAAATTATATCTGGGCTATAGGGCGCCTGGCCGAAGTAGAAGGAGAAGAGGCCTTGTACAGTGATCTGCGGGCCAGGCTGTTCATGACACGACAGGAGGCCATTTCAGCTTATGAGAATGCCCCTCCATGGCTCAGGGAACTCTGCGATGCCTTCGCCGACGGCATCAATTATTATCTTCATACGCATCCCGAGGTAAACCCCCGATTGCTTAGGCGTTTCGAACCCTGGATGCCCATGTACTTCAGCGAAGGATCTATTGGGGGGGATATCGAGCGGATCAGTACGCGCAAACTCCAGGCGTATTATGAAGAGGGCGTTGCCTTTCCGGAAATGGAAGAAATGGAGCTTAGTCGCAAAGAGGCGGAACTGGAACCCCAGGGTTCCAACGGGATCGCTATTTCGGGTGATTTGACCACATCCGGGAATGCCCTGCTGCTGATCAATCCACATACGTCCTTTTATTTCCGGGGGGAGATGCATGTAGTCAGCGAGGAAGGCCTCAACGCTTATGGGGCGGTTACCTGGGGGCAGTTCTTTATCTATCAGGGATTCAATGAAAAAACCGGATGGATGCACACCTCTACCTATACGGATGTCATTGATGAGTTTGTGGAGACCATTTCCACCGTGGATGGCCAGCCCATGTATCAGTACGGGGAAGAACTGAGGGAAGTACAGTCGTCCGAGGTCACCTTGTCCTATGTGTCTGGTGACAGCCTTTTACAGAGGTCCTTTCCCATTTACCGAACCCACCACGGCCCCATCACGCACCAGTTCGATGAGCGACCTGTGGCATCGGCCATGATGTGGGATCCCGTCAGGGCCCTCGAGCAGTCCTTCGTGCGGACCAAGCAGGCCTCTTATGACGGGTTCAGGCAAATGATGGATATCCGTACGAATTCCTCGAACAATACGGTCTATGCAGATGCGGACGGGACGATTGCATATTTCCATGGAAATTTTGTTCCCCGGCGGGATCCCCAATTCAACTACCGGGAACCCGTAGATGGCAGCAATCCCGCTACCGACTGGCAGGGACTCCATACCGTTGACGAGAACATCCTGATAAAGGACCCGCCCAATGGGTGGATCCAGAATTGCAATTCGACGCCGTATACCGCCGCTCTGTAGAATAGTCCCAAACGGGAGGATTATCCCAACTACATGTCTATGGACCGGGAGAACTTCCGGGGTGTCCACGCTATTGGGCTACTCAAAGGGTCTAAGGGATTTACGCTGGACAACCTGATCGAACTGGCCTATGACCCTTACCTCCCCGCTTTTGAGGCATTGATACCAGGCCTTCTGGAAGCTTACGATGCCCTTCAGGATAAAGAGGGGTTTCCTGCCCAGGCCTTTGGGTATTTGCGGGAATGGGACTTCAGGACTTCCGAAGGATCCGTTGCCATGACCCTTGCCCATTTCTATGGCACCATGTACGGGCGGACGGGAAATCGCCCCGAGGGATTATCAGACATGCAATTGATGCAGTACCTGGGGAGTCAATCCCCGTTCGAGGAACGCCTTTCCGTATTCAGTGCGGTCATCGAACAGCTCGAGGCGGATTTTGGAAACTGGGAAATCCCCTGGGGGGAAGTAAACCGGTATCAGCGGCTTACAGGGGAGATCCAACAGCCCTTCGACGACAACCGCCCCAGCATTCCTATCGGGCTTGCTTCCGGCAGATGGGGCGCCCTGGCAGCCTATGGAGCCCGTTATCACAATAATACAAAGCGCATTTACGGAACCCGAGGGAACAGCTTTGTGGCGGTGGTCGAGTTCGGGGACCGGGTACGGGCCAAGTCCTTGCTGGCAGGCGGACAAAGTGGCGACCCGAATTCTGCCCACTTTGACGATCAGGCTGAAATGTATGCCAAGGCTACTTTTAAAGAGGTGCCTTTCTATGAAGAGGAGGTTAGGTCCAGGGCCGAAGAGACGTACCGGCCTGGAGAGCGATAGTTGTTATTCTTCGTCTTTGACGATGATCAGAGAAGCCTTTGAGCCGGTGGAAAGCAGCCATTTGTTGGAATACAACAAGTTTCCGGCTTCGTCGTAGACATCGACCTGTGCGGTATTAGGCCCGGTGGATCCCTGATTCAGGGCTTCGAATTCAAGCCGGTTGAAACCCTGGTCGAGTTCAAGATTGATGCCCTTGAAGGCCCCGGTAAGCATTAAGTTGTGCTCCACGATTTGCCCATTGGCAAAGATCCGAACCCGGTCCCCGTCCACATATTCATGGTCCCGGCATACGATGCCCACGAATTTGGCTGAAGTGGTCACGTCCCCCAGATACATGTCCCCGAAATGCTGTCCCGATTTCCCCTGCTGGCCTTCTGACATGCTCGGTTTCAGCACAAGGTCATGTCCGGCTTGTTTAAGTTCCTTGTCCGGCATCATCTGCACCGGATTTTTGTAAAGATCATCTTCCAGGTTGAGGTTTGGGGTCTTGCCATAAGTAGAGGGCATGCTAAGGCTTAACCCTTGTGAATTGTTGGGATTCACTCCTTTCTCCGGATTGGCCTCAATACGCAGGCGCTGGCTGTTCGGGATGTCCGTCTGGCAATACACGGTCCCGGCCAGGGATAAAAAAGCACAAAATGTAAGGAATGACCTCATGCGTCCTTTTTACACCGTAAAAGTAGCAAATACCCTGCCAATCAAAGTTGTAATTTCGTTAAAATGCAGGTTTTCAATCCGGTAGGAAATAGTCCCTGGCGGCTACTTTCCACGAACCGGTAACCTTTCCGCCCGTTACCACCAGGGCCCGGGGATATTTGATCACCGTAGGGCAGATATGCATGGGAACGGCATAGAACACCGTCCCTAACGGGATATTGTCAGCCGTTTCAGCTGTAATGACCAGGTGCTCCTCGCTCTGACCGACCTGGCTGTGCTCAGGAAGCTGGGGCAAATAGATCCTGGGAAAGGGCATTTCGGCAGCTACCGCCTTATGTCCCAGGTCCAGGCACAGGGTGTTCGGGGCCGGCTTGCTGATAACCCTGCAGAGCAAGGTAGCGGCAGGCAGGAAGGGCATTTCAGGGAATTGTTGCCCGTAGCGGGCGTCCCAAAGCAAGGTCGTGCCGGGGCTGAGTTCCACCCCATCCCGCCGGGCATGTACCGGAAATGTAGGGGACCCCCCTGCGATGATGGTTGGCACATCCATACCTGCCTCACCAAGTTGATCGGCCAGTTCCCGTACGTTGTCAAATGCCAGGTTGCAGTCTTCAGACCTCGCCTCCGGATCAGGGTTCCTCAAATGCCCGTCATATACGTGTAGCCCCTGGCATTCAATGCTTTTGGCCGCACGGATCTTCGCATACAGGTCAATGGCTTCTGGTCCGGGAGGGATCCCGGTGCGGTTCATGCCCACATTCAGATCCATGAATACCCCCAGGATCACCCCGGCGGCGGCGACAGCTTCAGTCAGGTTTTCAAGGGTGTCCGGATGATCTACCAGGGTGGAGAAACGGGTTTTGGGATATCTGGACTGAAGGTCCGTGAGGCGTCCCGGTCCGGGCCCGGTGAGGGGATACGCCACCAGGACATCCCTTGCCCCGGTGCGGGCCAATAATTCCGCTTCTGCAAGGGTAGCACACTTGAATTTATATATGCCTGAATCCAATTGCATCCGGATGATTTCGGACATTTTATGGGTTTTGACATGAGGTCGCAGGCGTTCAGCTGCCCCGGCGATCTTAAGCATCTGGTCGATATTGTGCCGAATCCGTTCGGGGTAGATCAGTAGGGCCGGAGAAGCGATTTGATCTTCAGAAGTTACCTGAAACCATGGATCTGAATGCATACCAAAGTTAGCTAGTGCAGTTTAAAGATAGCTTCGATTTCAACGGCTACATTGTCGGGCAGGAACATGCCCACTGCTGAACGAGCCCCCACCCCTTTTTCCGGCCCAAAAACTTCAGCCATCAGCTCGCTAAAGCCGTTGATCACGTAGGGATATTCGCAAAAATCGGGACTGCCGTTGACCATCCCAAGGGTTTTTACCAGGTAATTGATCTGGTCCAGGGAACCAAAGTGGGTTTGGATGGTCGACAGCATCGTCTTGCCCACCTGTCGGGCGGCTTCCTTGGCCTGATCGCGGTCCAGATCCACCCCGGCCCGCCCGCGAATATAGGTTCCGTCTTCTTTCATGGGGGACTGCCCGGATACGTACAGATAGCCCTCACAGATCCGGATGGGTTTATATAGGCCGGCAGGGGGAGGTGCGGGGGGTAGTATGAGGTTCAGGGAGGCGAGTTTCTTTTCCGGTGAATTGTTTTCCATGGATCAAAGTATTGCATTTAGGGTAAGGACTCCCAAAAGACCCATGATCCCCACGGTGGTTTCCATTAGGGTCCAGGTTCTTAAGGTGTCAGAAATGGTCAGGTTAAAATATTCCTTGAACAGCCAGAAGCCACTGTCGTTTACATGTGAAAGCATCAGGCTTCCCGATCCAATGGCCAGTACCATCAATTCAGGGGCCACCCCTGAACTGCCGATAAGGGGCAGCACGATGCCTGCGGCGGTCAGCCCGGCCACTGTGGCTGAACCTACACAGACGCGGATTACAGTGGCAATGCCCCAGGCAAGGATCAGGGGAGAGATCCTGGAGGCTGCCAGCAACGCGCCTATATACTCGCTTACACCGCTGTCAATGAGCACCTGTTTCAGGGCTCCGGCCCCGGCGATAATGAGCAGCACCATTGTGATCCCTGAGACAGAGTCCGCAACAGATTGCATGATCTCCTTCATGTCTTTTCCCCTGGCCAGGCCAAGGGTATAAATGGCTACCAAGACAGAAAGCAGCATGGCAATAACCGGATTCCCCACGAACGATAGGGCACTTCGGACCCAGAGGCCTTCAGGGAGAAGGAATTCCGATAGGGTGGCAAGACCAATGAGGATAACCGGCAGCAAGGCCGTGAAAACGCTGATACCGGTTCCCGGCATTTCATCCTCAGAAAGGACCTTGGGATTGACGAATTCGGCAAGGGGGCTGGCTGGTATCCGGGTGAAGGTCCTGGATAGCAAAGGCCCTGCGACCACAATTGCCGGGATGGCTATCAGGATTCCGTAAAGCAGGGTTTTTCCAAGGTCGGCCTGAAAGATTTCAGAGATGGCGGTAGGTGCGGGGTGCGGAGGCAGGTACCCGTGCGTAACGGAAAGGGAGGCCAGCATGGGCATGCCCACATAGAGCAGGGGTAACCCCGTGGTGGCGGCCACGGTGAACACCAGAGGGACCAGGATGACGAACCCTACGGTATAAAACATTGGGATTCCCACAATAAACCCTGTCAGGACCACAGCCCATTGGACATTCTTTTTCCCGAAGTGGCTTACCAGTCGGGTGGTGATCCGCTGTGCAGCTCCGCTATCGGCCACCAGTTTTCCGAGCATGGCGCCCAGACCAAGGATGATCAGCAGGAAGCCAAGCGTATTCCCAATTCCGGTTTCTATCGCAGAGACAAGACGTTCCAGTTCCATCCCTTCGGCCAGGCCAACCCCAAGGGATACGACGATAAAAGCGATAAAGGCATTGAGTTTGAATCGGGCGATTAGCAGGAACAGAAGCAGGATCCCTCCGATTACGATCAAAAGCGGCATACCTCAGGTGCGGGTTGGTTTTCGATTTAAAGATAGGATTTTTTGAACCAGATTGTCATTAAGGTCAGGAGGCTGGCAGAGTCTTGTCTTTCCGGGAGGTTG
>Ga0272441_10016472_pt1 | contig 10210 bp, 7 predicted proteins | sample SSMProp6N_FD_193582 | JGI IMG/M metagenome (GOLD analysis project Ga0272441, IMG submission 193582) | Marine sediment archaeal communities from Little Sippewissett salt marsh, Falmouth, MA, United States - SSM-Prop-6N | ecosystem: Environmental > Aquatic > Marine > Wetlands > Sediment ... | reverse complement strand
TGAAATCCGTGACGTGATGTGGATCGTGGTCCTGGTCATCTGTCGCCCAAAGCGAGTAGAGCATTGAGGGAGCCAGGGGCAGGAAGTACAGGATGGTCGCCCCGGCCCGGCGGCCCGGCTCGCCCAGCCATCGCTGTGCGTACTGGGGGTTGCGCACGTCGGTTACCGTGGCGGTGTTGGCGGCGACGATACTTCGCTGGGCGGCGTGGACGGCCCGGGGCCCGTTCCCCCCGGATACTTCCACCGTTCCCGACAGCACCGTGAGCACCGTAAACGCTCTCTGCAAGATTTGTTTTGCGGACATGGTTGATCCCTCCACTGGGTTGGGGCTGGAAAATACCTGACAATGGAATTGCGTCCCGAGTACGTTCAGCGTCGCCGTCGGGGTCTGGACGGCGAAGAGCTGATCGGGATTCGGTGTGACATCGGCGCGGAGCTCGCCGCACAGCAGGCGCAGCGTGGGTCCTGGATCGGATCGAAGGCCGGTGCACTGGACCTGTGTTCCTTCGCACAGCCAGATTTCGCTCTGGTCGTGCAGCCGGATCCTGGCGCCGCCGGCCGGCCCGATGGAAAGGGTGTCGCCGACGGCGACGGATCGGCCTGAGGCCAGGGCATGCTCCCGGCCCTGGGGGTCGGCGCCGGTGCAACGGCCCCGGGCAACTTCAATTTGCCCGAACGTTGTTAAGGCGGTGGCCCTCTCGGGCAGGATGAAATATCGTACCAGGATCAGGGTAAGAACGAGAACCGCCGCTGCAGCGGTACCCCGAAGCAACCACCGTCTCCGGTGTGCGGCCGGCTGCGGTCGCGCTGCTTCGGCTCTGAGGCTCGGTTCCAGAGTCCGCCAGATGGTCTCTCGACGGCTGCGGTCCATCTGAGGCGGCTCGGGAGCGTGTTTCAGGAGCGATTCGATGTCGTTGGTTCGTTTGTCACTCATGACTATGTCCTGCCTGGTTCCAGAGGCTCCTGCTCGTCATTGAGTTGCGTATAGGCTTTGCGAAAGGCGGCTCGGGCCCGGCTCAGCGCCGACTCGGTGGCCTTGGCCGTCAGGCCCAGCCGTTCGGAAATCGCCTGCACGGTAAGACCTTCACAGTACTTCAGACGTAACATCTGTTCCCATTGCGGCTTCACGGCCGACAGCGCGGCCCCGATCATGAGACACTGCTCTGCGGAGATGATCCCGTCGTCGACCGCCGGGGCGGGGTCCACTGCTTCGACGGCCACACCGCCGGCGCCCGCGGCTGCCGCCTGTGACAGGACGACCCGTCCGGCCCGCCGGTGCGCGGCCCGCCCCCGCTGCGACAGAACCCGCAAGGCGATCCCTTTGAGCCAGGGCAGCAGCCCGGCGACGTCCCCCCGATACCCGTCGATGGTCTCCAGGGCACGCTGAAAGACTTCCTGGGTTATGTCCTCGGCGACATCGGCCCGGGCCCGACAGCGGTAGTACGCATACCGATACACTCCTTCCGCCAGCGTATCGTACATGCTGCGCCAGCTCTCGCGATCTCTGCTCTTGAGGCCGCGAATGCTGAAATCAGACTCCGCCGTATTGCGTCTGCTACCCATCGATCAACTTCTGCGCTCTCTTCATTGAAGGCCTTCACCTTACTGTTTGCCCGAACGGGCCCGAATCCTTCAAAGAATCTCGCAATTTTCGAGGATATTCAACGCCCGGCGCGAGAGGTGGCCGGCTGCGTGCCGTCTTTGACGACCGCTCGGATGCGCAGGTCCCTTATCTGCATCGCCGCATCGAAGGTGCCGGGCATCTCCCAGCCGAGGTTCATATTGACCACGGCGTAGTCGCGGGCGTCGGCGCTCTGGAGATATCCTCGCTTCACCGCTTCCCGCAGGCCGGCCTTGATGTGTCCCAGCAAATCGGTGCGCACGGTGAGCCACTGTCCGTCCGCCAGCGATGTTACGCCCGCGGCCTGGCCCGCAATGGTGCAGATGAATTTGCCGGTCGCGTCCGACTTGCCCACGTCTTTGGCCATGAAGGCGGGAGGGACATCATCGCGGTTGTCGTGGAAGGGTACGCCAAACCAGAAGAAGTCGCCGTGATCGGCCGCGTCCGGGTTGACGTTCTTGACAATGAAGAACATCTGGAACTGAGCGGCGTGCAGCCCCGGATCGTGGTCGGCTTCGGTCATATGGTTTTTGCAGTACAGCAGACGAAGACTGATCTCGAAGGCGATCTCGCGTAGTTCATCGAGCCTGTAGACGGAGGCGGCGTCCTGCTCCACCAGCAGGTGAGGCCAGCTCTCGCCGGGCCGCCGCGCCCGGGCGCCGTATTCGGCTGCGGCGCGCACCTCCAGCACCAGATCGCGATTCGCGGAATTCGGCGCGCCCACGAGCACTTTCTTGCCTTCATTCTCGTACCAGGCGTCCCCCTGGGCGACCCGGACACATTGAGCGGTGCCAAGGCTGTGCCTGGTTCCCCACTGGCACAGGCGCCAGAGAGGCTTGGCGTCGGATTGGCCGAGATCGAGAACGGCCTCCACCGATCTGCCCCGTGTCGAGCTCGGATAGCTGAGCAGGAAGCCGCGTTGAAACTGCATGTCGCGGAAAAGAGCGCGCTCCTCAACGGCGCGGGCGTGCGCAGCGACCAGCGTCACCAGCGCGAGAGACACGAAGATTCGTTGAACGTTCACTTTTGGCCTCCGTCGTCAGGCTCTCCAGGGACGTTTTCGGTTGAGGTCGCCGGAAAGGACCTGCCGGGCCAGGATCGTGTCCTGGCGGACCTGGAAATCGAACATGCCGACGCAGATGAAGTCCGCGCCGCTTTCGAAGGCGTAGCGGAACCCTTCCTCCGGCCGGATCGCCCCGGCGGCCAGCACCTTGAACGCGATCCACGGTACCTTGACATCCTGCATGAACGCCACGATCTCCTCATGCTTGTGGCAGAACATGTTGTCGTGATACTCGTCGTGATGCGGGGAGTTCTTCTCGTACATCTCGATGAACCGCCGCTTCTCCTTCGGATGGGCAGACCAATACCGGTCGTGATGCAGCGTGGTGAAATAGAAGTCGGGATTCAATCCTTCCTTCTCGCAGAAGACGATCGGTTCGAGCCGATGGGCGCAGATGCCGGCGGGGATATCGTACTTCCGCAGGATCTCGAAGGCCCGCACGATGTTGCGCTGTTTCTTCTGGTGGTACCACATGTCGGTGGCGCCGCCCCAGATATAGGCGGCCGAGGCGCCTAACTCCAGGTGTTCGACCAGAATCTTCTCGAACTTGTTGATGTCGCTGGTGATGGGATCGGCGATCCACTTCATTTGCCCGCCCCACTCGTCCCAGTAGCGTGATAGACGCATGTGCTTGAAGTTGTGACTCTTGAGGACGATGCCGTTGACGCCGCACTCCTCGCAGAGCCGCAGCGTTTCCAGCACGCGCCGCTCGGTGTTGTACCGGCGGGCCAGCTCGTTCAGGTAGAGCAGGTCCCGGGCGTGCATGTTCGGGCTGATCAGGTTGCTGCCGCTGATCACGCGGCTGATCGTAAGCGTGCCGATCTTCCCGGTCGGCATCACGTCGGACGGAGCAGCTTGCGTCACTGGATTCCTCCCGTGCAAAGTTACCGAGTTCGTACGACGGCCTTGAGCCGATGCGGCCTGTTTGCACACAGCTCTTCAACTACCCGCCATTGTATAGCGGGCCGGAGACAAATCAAAATGCAAAAAAACGAACGTGAACCGCCGTTCGTGAAGCGAACTCAAACAAATTCCGGGGTGGCAGCGTCAAGCGCAGCTTGGCGATGGTGTTGCCCGAATTCTACAGCCCCATCGCCAAGGCCTGCGGCCTTGACGCTGCCACCCGGCATCGGGACAAATGAAAATTCGAGCAGTCTCGTAGGATGGGCTTTAGCCCATGTGGTTTCCGCCACCCGGCTCTGGAATGAATCGGAATTCAAAGAGCAACAATAAGGAAGTCATCCCGGCGCGCCGGGATTCCGCAATTCTGATTTTTCATTTTTGCTCTTTGATTTTTCCTTGTGGCCAGGGACATCGCTGCCGGCGTTTGGGGCGGGGCCCGAACAAATCCTGCACCGCGCCGAGCAAGCTCATGGTATAGCCGACGGCGATGGAGAAAGTGACCGCCCAGTGCAGCTCGAAAGCGTACCGGCACAGCGCCAGCAGCAGCGAGATCGAAACCACTGTCGCGAGGATCTGGATCAGGCCGGCCTTCTCATCGACGATGCAGTCCGTGTCGACGAGTCCGAACTGAGACAGAATCAGCAGCAGGAACCCGTTGGCGATGTTCCAGGCGGGGAAGATCATCAGCCAGCCTGGCCCCTGTCGGAGCATGACCTGGCCCGCGTAGATGCCCGTGCCCGCCGTGACGACCACGCCGAAGAGCAGCAGCAGGGTCTTCTCGAAATCCGATTTGTCCCTGGCGAAGAACACATTGACCAGTGCCAGGACCATACCGACTCCAGGCACCGCCAGGTAGATGGTGATGTCGCTGAAGACACGTTCGCGGAACGCCGTGACGAAAAGCTCGCGCAGGGCCGGGTCGATCAGGAGCAGCAGCAGGAAGGCCACGCTGAAGGCAAACAACGTCAGGTCGTTGTAGCGCGGCAGCAGCGGGCCCAGCGCTCGCTTGGCGGCCAGCCGGCGTCTCTCCTCCTTGGGAAGGGTCTTGTACAACAAGTCGACGACGATGTCGTCGTCGGTCTTCTCCTGCCAGCGGTCCGCGTCCTTGGGCGCGGTTTCGCCGGTCCGGCCGGCGGCCGATTTCAGGGCCGCACCGGTTTCCTTCGGTTGGACCCGGACGAAATGGTCGCAGGCGGGGCACGCAATCCGCTTGCCGGCCAGCGCCTGCCCGACCGAGATCTCCCGGCCGCAATAGATACACCGAAATCGTATCATGCCTTCATCCCACCGGCTTCGTTCGCCTCGGCTCATGCCTTTGCCCCTGAGGCTATCACGACGGTCCCGGCATCGCCAGAGAAAAGTGTCTGGGAAAATATCCTGGCATACGGGTGGCAGCGTCAAGCGGTAGCTTGGCGATGGGGAGTTGGCTGTTGCATGTGGTGCTATACGAGCCTTGGGCGTTGCGCCATCGCCAAGTCCTTCGGACCTGGCGCTGCTGCCGGCCGCAGTGCAGCGTCCAAAACAAGGATGCCCGAAAAAAGTGTCCAGACACAGAAAAATCCGCCCCGGTTTTTTCTTGCTTTTCTTCGAGGCTCCGTCGGATAATATGCGTGCTGAACGCGGACAACGCACCTGTGACTTGCCTCTATGAAACGCTGCGTGCAGATGAACTGCGCCACTCGTTGTTAATCAAGTAAGAGGGAGGTCCGACATGGCTGCTACCAACCCAAAACCGAGTTCGCGATATGTCCTTGCCTGCTGGACGATGGGGTGCTCCGGATTCGCCATCGCGATCCTGGCGCTGGCGAGTATCTTGCTGGAACGTGATAACACCATGACCATCTTCAATATCACCCTGCCCGTATTCGCTTCGTGGGTGGGCACGATTCTGGCTTTCTACTTCGGGCGGGAGAACTTCGAATCGGCGAACCAGCAGGTGCGCGATATCGTCGCCCAGATCCACCCCGAGCAGCGCGGCAGGGCCCTGGTCACGACGATCATGCGGCCTTTCACCGACATGGGCTATTTCAAGATCGAGGAGGGCAAGACCGAGGGCGACGTGAAGCTCTCGGACCTTACGCCGTCCTTCACCGACAAGGTGACGCGGCTGCCCATCCTCGATGCGGGGCAAAGGCCGAAGTACATGCTCCACGCCAGCAGCATCGACAAGTATCAGGCGGAGGGCGGCGCGCTGGACCATAGCCTGAAAATGTTCCTCGAAAACCGGCGGCAGGCGGGCCTCGAGTATGGCGTGAACAAGGGGTTCGTTGTCGCCTCGAAGCAGACGTCTCTGGAAGCCGCCAAGCACAAGATGCAGGCGGTCGCCTCCTGTCAGGACATATTCATCACGAGCGGAGGCAGTGAGGACGAGCCGCTTGCCGGATGGATCTCGAATTTGCGGATGGCCAAGTATCTGGAGGTTTGAGGCGGGCGTCGGCGGCGATCGCGTCTGATCTTTCTCATTGCGCCCCTTGCTTTTCGGTGCCGGTCCGGGCATAATGCTGTCGGCCGATGCGGGCTTGTCACGTCGAGCCGGGCAGGGAAAACCTGCCGCCAGCGGCGTTGACGCAAGACCCGCCCCAAGTGACAGTGGTCCGTCGAAAAAAGAGAAAGGGGTGCTTCATGAACGCCGAACGCAACACACCGGAATCCTCCCGCAGCCGTCGTGATTTTCTCAAGCAGACCTCGGGTGCCCTGGCCGGCGCGGCGCTGGCCGGCGCGATCGGGACGCGGGCTTGGGCGGGCGAGAACAACACGATCCGGATCGCTTTGGTCGGTTGCGGCGGGCGCGGCACGGGCGCCGCGGCGCAGGCCCTTTCGACCGCCGGTCCGACGAAGCTTGTTGCCATGGCCGATGTTTTCGAGCATCGTCTCCAGAACAGCCTCAAGAGTCTGACGGCTCAGAAGAACAAGGCGAACGAACAGGAGAAGGTGGACGTCCCGCCGGAGAGGCAGTTTGTCGGCATGGATGGTTACAAGAAGGCGATCGATCTGATCGCGCCGGGCGGGGTCGCTCTGCTGACCACGCCGCCGGCGTTCCGGCCCCTGCACGTCGAATACGCCGTGAGCAAGGGCTGTCACGTGTTCATGGAGAAGTCGTTCGCCGTCGACGCCCCCGGCATTCGCCGCGTGCTCAAGGCGGGCAAGAGGGCCGGCCGTCGGAACCTCAAGATTGCCGGCGGGCTTATGAGCCGCCACTACAAACCGCTCGAAGAGGCGGTCGAGCGCCTGCACGACGGGATCATCGGCGATATCATCACCTGCTGGGCTTACCGCGAGCACAACCAGGTCGGGTTCGCGCCCAAGCAGCCCGGCATGACCGAGATGGCCCACCAGATCCGCAATTATTCCAACTTCACCTGGGTCAACGGCAGCTTCCTTCTGGACTGGCTCATCCACAATCTCGACGTCTGCTGCTGGTGCAAGGACGCCTGGCCCGTCTCGGCCCAGGGCCAGGGCGGGCGGCAGGTCCGCACCCACGCCGACCAGCTCTTCGACCACTACGCCGTCGAGTATCGCTTCCCCGACGGGACGCGCCTCTTCGCGCAGGGGCGCCACATGGCCAACTGCTGGGGCTTCTTCGGCGATCATATCCACGGCGCCACCGGCTGCGCCGAACTGGGCGAAGGGATCAGCAAGCCGCGCATCTTCAAGGGCCACAACGTCGACAACGCGAACCTCATCTGGAGGTACGATGGCCCGGGCTGCAACCACTATCAGGTCGAGCACGATCTGCTCTTCGACGCCATCCGCAAAAACAAGCCCTACAACGAGACCGAGCGCTGCTGCAATGCGGCCATGGCCGGCATCCTCGGACGCATGGCCGCCGAGTCGGGACAGATGATCAAGTGGGAAGACGCCATGGCCTCGGACCTCGAGCTTGCTCCCGGCCTGGACGACTTCACGATGGAGTCCGACCCGCCCGTGACCCCCGACGCCAACGGCAACTACCCCGTAGCCATGCCCGGAAAGACCAAGGTGCTATAACGGGCCCGTTTCGGACGGACAAAAGGTGGCGCTAACCGGCAGGGTCGGGCTCGGCCCACCGGCACTTATGTAATCTGATAGAGAGAGGATGGTGGGGCAAGCCCCACCCTACGAATTGCGAGGGGCGGTAGGCGACCGGTAGGGTGGGGCTTGCCCCACCGAAACCAGCGTATGGGCCGGGGAGGGTTCCCTTTGGTTACGTCGGGGGTGGATGTGCGTCCGAAAACGGCGCCGGCGCGTGCCGTGGCTCGTGACATGGGGTGGTGGGCCCGCGTTTTTTGGAGGAGGGTCCGTTCCTCGCCGATGGCATAGACAACCGAATGCGGGCGGTCTCCGGCTTTCTCAGGCCGGAGGGCCTTTTCGGGAAACGGACTTGTTGAGGATTGCATAGATGAAAGCTCACTGGTTACGACTGCTGTTGGCGCTGGCACTGATCGCGATGACTTTTCCCGGTGGGGCGACTCTGGCTCGCTACGCCCACGAGAACCCGGACGACTGGCCCGACGTGTGGTATCGGATCGCTCTGGACACCGACGGCAGTCTCATTCAGGGCGACGGCGACGGCGACGGATGGCACTACTATCCGACCAGCGGGTACTACCGCATGTGGTTCTACAACGGGGCCTACAGCGCCGCCCGCAAAGGCGTGTTGAACTACCACATCTATGCCGAGCCGGTCGATCTGGACACGTTTGCCTCGGCGGAGATTCGGTTCAACTGGACAACGCCCCAGTGGTCGCAGCTCGACCTGGGCCGCCCGCCTCTGCCCGACGATGTGCAGGACGCGGCGCAGGAACAGCAGTACATGGCCGGCGACCATCTCTACACGATTCCCAGCTCCTTCTTCGAGACGATCGAGCCGATCTCCAATTACACCATCGAAGACTACAACCCGGAATGGGTCTCCATCGATATCAAGGGCTCTAACGTTTTTATCTTCCGCGGCGCGTTCCACGAATGTCTGCCCAAAGGCGGGGCGGCCGAGACCGGCGCCTGCTGCAACAGGCAGACGGGCGACTGCTACATCTCCACGGAGGCCGAATGCCGGGCGCCCTATACGTGGCTGGGCGCGGGCACGACCTGTCAGGACTGCACGGTGACGCCGACGCCTTCGTCGCTGGATTTCGGCGACGCGCCCGATCCGACCTATCCCACGCTGCTGGCTCACAACGGGCCGAGGCACACGATCGTGGCCGGCGTGGCGCTGGGCAAGGCCATCGACTCTGAAACCGACGGTCAGCCCAACGGCGCGGCGACCGGAGACGACGACAGCGGCGCCGATGAGGACGGCGTGGTGTTCACCTCGCTGCTGCACCCGGGCGTCGCGGCGCACGTCAATGTCACGGCCTCGACGCAGGGCTATCTCAACGCCTGGGTCGACTTTGACCGCGACGGCAGCTTCGCCGGCGCCGACGAGCAGATCTTCGCCGACGAGACGCTGTCGGCCGGTGCGAACGCCCTGGCCTTCGACGTGCCCGACGACGCGATCCCGGGCGAAACCTACGCTCGGTTCCGGTTCAACACCCGCGGCCTGCTGAGCTACGACGGGCCCGCCTCCGACGGCGAGGTGGAGGACTACCGCGTCTATATCAGCACGTACTACGCGCCGCATCCGACCTCGGGCGCGACGTCCGTGACCTGGAATCAGCCGCCGGTGGCGCCGGACGAGATGGAGCCTTATCTCTTCGCAGGCGACAGCGCCGTCTCGGCCTTGCACCTGTATCGAATCGCCGCTGACGACTGGACGTTCGGCGACACTCGCCCGGTCACCGGCATTCACTGGTGGGGCACGTTCGACGGATGGGCCCAGGCCGTACTGCCGTCGGCGTTGCCCGTGGCGTTCCATATCGGCATCTGGTCGGACTACCCCGACCCGCTGCCGGGCGTTCCCACGACCTACAGCCGTCCCGAGACGCTGCTCTGGGAGACCTATTGCATGGACTGGGTGTGGGCGGTGGCCGGCTATCAGGCCGATCCGCGCGGCCAGGGAGCCGGCGATGTCTGCTTCCAGTTCAGCCAGCTCCTGTCCCAGGACCAGTGGTTCTACCCGGACCAGGCGGGCGCGGGAGTCTACTGGCTGAGCATCAGCGCCGTGTACGATCCGAAAGGTCTCAAGCCCAAACACGCCTGGGCCTGGAAAGCGACGCCTCACGCCTTTGGCGGAGACGCTACGGTGATCGAGCAGATCACGCCGGACCCGGCGACGAGCCACCCGGCGCCGTGGCCGCCCGCGGCCGGCGCGCAGTGGCTCGACGGCCAGCCCGTCTCGAACATTGCGGGCGAGCTGTCGGACATGGCCTTCCAGCTCACCACCTACGGCCAGGACACCAACGGCGACGGCGCCATCACCACCGCCGACCTGGCGGCGCTCGCGAATCAGTGGCTCGAAGCCGATTGACGGCCCCGCCGCCCGCGCAGCGCGGGAAGCTCCAGTGAATTAAAGGTGTCCGGTACATTATTCTCCTTCGCCGGCAATACGCGTGGTCGGAAATGCGGTTGAAATCCGGTAACACCATACCTATTTCTGTGTTGAATTGAGAATCCGCATGGGCTGAAACCCATCCTACGGCTCTGGATTCCCGCGTGCGCGGGAATGACATCGTTGCCATTTATCCTTATCTGTACTACTAACTCGC
>Ga0272441_10016471_pt1 | contig 10210 bp, 3 predicted proteins | sample SSMProp6N_FD_193582 | JGI IMG/M metagenome (GOLD analysis project Ga0272441, IMG submission 193582) | Marine sediment archaeal communities from Little Sippewissett salt marsh, Falmouth, MA, United States - SSM-Prop-6N | ecosystem: Environmental > Aquatic > Marine > Wetlands > Sediment ... | reverse complement strand
CGAGGTTCCCGACGTTGGCGAGGAATTGCGAATTTTTGCCGCTAACGATACCGCATTATAAATTTTTTGGCGGGTTCTATTATTATCTACATGGCCAAAGCGTTGGCCACAAATATCCCGCCAAAATATTTATTTGCGGGTATTGTGCGGTGAAAATTCCTGATTGGAGGCACCGCAGAGGGGCCTTCAATCTACCTCGCAGCACTGCTGCGACAAAGCTGGACATTGCTCAGAAAAAACAGGCTTCTCTCTTTGGCGCTCGCTGAGACTAAAAAAGAAAGAAAAAGAAAAGAAGCTCAATCGTCGGTCTCGACAAATGCTTCATCCGGACAAGGTCCAGGGCAAGAACCTAAAACCCCAGCATGGCTGAGACGAATTGGGCACCAATAGCACCATCTCTTTTTCATTTTGTACACCTCCGTCTTTCGGCAATCGGTGCTGAAAGGTGGAGTGAAAAATCAACTATTTGCGGGAGTGTTGAACCGAAGCGGTTCAACGCACGTCAGACGAGCCAGACCAGGCTGTACGTCATATAGCAGACACGTGAGCAGCGACAATCGTCTCCGTAGTCGTGACGATACAGACCCCTCCGAGTGCGTCTTCATAACCGTACTTACTCGACCAGCTCATACCCTTTTAAACTGTCGTCATTCCGTTGCCAGATTGCTTTGTTTTCCTGCCGCCAGCTGCTCATCAGATTGGAGCCGACATGCATGTAGGTACGGCACGTATCGCATGCGACAAAGTGCCCTCTGCCGATGTTGAAGAGCCTCGTTTCATGACCATGAATGCACTTGACATCTCCAAAAAACTCGCCCAGAACAAAATTGCCCAGGCATCTTTCGGGTGCACTATCTATCGCTTTTGCCGCGGCCTGCGACTTACAATTGGCGGGCGGCTCTTTTTTTGGTACGACCTCTCCGTTGTCTTTTAACACCCACTCAAGGCTCTCCGCCGCATATTCCGCGTTTCGCTCGCTGCCAAAAGTCCTTTTCGCATCAAGGATGTCATGAAACTTCCTCAGAATCTCTGCTATACTTGTATTATCCTTCAAAAAATCATAAAGCTGCTGGAACAAACGGTAGCTCGACCTTGCTCTAATTCGAGCAACTTTCTTGTCGTTTTGAGCAGTTGTCATCTTCACACCTCAGCCTTTTTTATTGTTCCCGTCGATACGCCATAACTTTTCCAAGCACTCCCTTGCATGTCCTTAACCATCTTTCTGCCTTGCTCTGAATGCATCTCAATGACTTCATCCCGACTTGTGAAGTTCCTGAAAAGTCTGTTCTCGATATCCACCAAAAACTCACGACCATCCACTTTGGCCACCGGTAGTAACCGAGGCTCTTGGTCCCTCTCAACTTCATCTCTTGACATTTTTTTCACCTCCAAACGAACCGCTCTAATGGCGATTCGCTCCGAAAAAAAGTGAATCGCCATGATGATTTCATGTCATTCATCCTTTCATAAATGCCTCAGTCTGCCTTGGCGTTTTAAATCCAGAAGGCCTTTACGAACATCCTGACAAAACTCGTCAATCCAATCCAACTGCTCTATTTCATCGTCATATAGATATTCACATGTATGGGATTTCCATCGCTGGAAAAGCTTCAAAAGCAGTTCTGAAAGTTCCCGTTCTTCTCGCTTGAAATCTTCTATTCCGTACATTTTCATTACCTCCGGGCCGCACCGCTCTAATGGCGGTTCGCTTTTTTTCCAGAGCGAACCGCCATTGTGGAATCAAAACATATATTCTCCTCGATAAAGCATTTGCTTCACTGCAATCCTCGGCTTATACTATTGCAACCAACGCAATCTCATTGGAGGGCAATGCGATGCCAACAAAAACAAAAAGGGATTTTATCGTTGAAATAGCCGCGAGAAACGGGACACCAAAGTCAACCGTTAAGACCATAGTCCACCAATTCCTCGATGAAATAGTCTCCGAACTCGCCAAGGGCAACCGTTTGGAGTTCCGCGATTTCGGTGTGTTTGAAGTCAGAGAAAGGAAGCCGAGGAAAGCTCAAAATCCGAAAACCATGGAACCGGTTAAAGTCCCGGCAAAGCGGGTAGTGAAGTTCAAGATGGGACGGTTGATGAGGGAGGGGATGAACGGTGAGGGCGTGGAGAAATGAATAGACGCGATTGCATAAGACCATCAGTTCCTGCTGGAACCGTGTTTTTATGTTTCTATTCAATTGCAGGTTCGAGCCTGAGGACTTATGGTCAGGAAGAATTGGGCCATAATATCTTGCCATTGGCCGTCTCGTACGTATGGCGACATTGGACAGAAATCATATCCTGGAGCAAAAAGAGTCATGACGATAACTGACAAAGGCACACACTGTGAGTCTTGCCAAACGAAAACTGTATACACCAGCGGATTACCGGCATTTGTCGTTTTGCTTGTAGTCTTCGCGTTGCTATCGGGCCAAGGTGCTATGGTCAGCGCAGCCAAGGTCGTCACTTATTCCGCTCCGGTTGGCGAAGCGCTGTCGGAAGACTATGAGGTCCACGCGGCAGGTCAGCGCGTTGACACGTACACCGCGCGTGTTCTCGATCCACCGTTCGCCGGGAAGCAGTGGGATCACGGCGGCCCGTATTCCTTTGCCAATTTTGATATGTCTGGCTCTGTCGTGGTCCGCATTCGGTCCAAGAGATCGCTTCGGAACGTGGTGGTCCGGCCCCGGTCGTCCGGAATCCTGCCAACGTTAGAGGATGAGCACACACTCACCCTGACACTGGATCAGCCCCGCAAGCTGAGCGTGGAACCGAACGGCAAGAAGGGCCCACTGTTGCTGTTTGCCAACCCACTGGAACCGAACACGCCCAAGCCAAGCGACCAGGGTGTAGTGTATTTCGGCCCCGGAGTGCACAAGCCGGAGAAGATCATCCTGGAAAGCAACCAGACCCTCTATCTGGCCGGCGGCTCTGTTGTAAAGGCTGAGGTTCTGGTACAAGGCACCAACATCCGGATTCAGGGTCGTGGTATTCTGGACGGCTCCGACTGGGAGTGGCGCAGGGGTCCCGTGGGCAATTTGATTGCGATTCGCAACAGCTCCGACGTTGAAGTGTGTGGCATTACCTTGCGGGGCTCATCTCATTGGACTATCGTGCCGAGGAACAGTCAACGGGTGACGATTCGGAACGTCAAGCTCTGCAATTCCCGTGTCCAAAACGATGACGGTATCAATCCCTGCAACTCCCAGGATGTTCTGATCACCGATTGCTTCATTCGCAGCGATGATGATTGCGTCGCCCTGAAAGGACTCGACTTCAGTGGCCCAGACAGCAATGTTGAGCGAATCACGGTCGAAAACTCAGTCCTCTGGTGCGACCGGGCTCGGATCTTCCTGCTCGGACATGAGAGCCGTGCCGCCTTCATGCGGGATGTAACCCTTCGGAATCTCGACATCATCCACTTTAGTATGACGGCATTCCTTTTCGAACCTGGCGAAGATATGCGACTGGAAAACGTCCTGGCCGAGAACATCCGAATTCATGGTGAGGGACAAAGGGAGTTTATCCGCCTGCGTCCAGTAGTGAACCAGTACATGCGTAAGAAGGTGCCCGGCCTTATCCAGGGTGTGTGGTTCCGCAACATGACGTTGGAGGGTAAGCCCGGAGAGTACCTCGTGCAGGTCCAGGGCGCGGACGCCGAGCATGATGTTCGCGAAGTAACCTTTGAGAATGTTTCGATTGCGGGCTCGAAACTAATGGAGAGATCAAAGGAGGTACGCATCGGCAAGCATACCCAAAATGTCCATTTCCTTACCGAAGCGCCGTAGTACCTTTCGCGACAGCCAACTGAATGCAATGAGGCCGATCTCACCTGGGAGGCTTGCAGTCCGGGCATCAGATATTCTTATCGAGAATCCTCTATTCAAGTACGCCGGGCGTGAATCTGACTCTCGACGGCAAAGTGGCCGAACGAGTGTTTCGCCCCGATTTTCTCCTCCTATCCCTCATCATCGACCTGTACCATTGCTTTCTGAACCATCGGTCTGTTTTGGTTCGTTTCCTCCTCAGAATAACACCGAGCTTCACCTTATCCACAGCCTTCTCAATCTCTGCCTGCCATTTGTGCCGTAGTAGCATAGCAAGCTGAGCGTCTCGTCCAATTTCAGACTGTTTTTCAACCATTGCTATCACCTTAAAGAGCGACTCTTCAAAAACTGAGAGTCGCTCTGTTTCATGGATTTTTTAGGTCTTTTTCGAGAGCTTGATGCATAAGGCGCAACGGAGATTTGATCCGTTGCTGCTGTTTGTAGAGAATTGTGAACAAATGCTTTGTGCTTGTCAATTAACGACTTACGAAGCTGGTTGAAATGCAACAAAGCGACGAATGAGTGCCAAAAATGCCCTTCTGTTGCAAGTTTTGTTGCAGATCGAAGGCTCAGGTTAGTTCAATTTTATTTCCTTGATACCAACCCTTTTGAAAAGGCTGAATAGGGATAAGTAGTTACTATAATCATGTAAAATGCCGGTCGGCGAAGAAGGACAAAAGCTGCTTTTTGCAGACCGATTCTCGCCAAGGAAGTGGGGGCAATACGCCACAAGGCAGGATTGCCTGAATTGAAGTTTCACGATCTGCGAAAGACGTTCGCCTCATTGCTTGCCCAAAGAGGTATATCGACGGCAGTGACTCAAAGGCTCTTAGAACACTCAACACCTCAACTCACAAACGTTGTCTACACGAATGTTGATCCTGTACTTCGTCAAGCTATTGAACCGTTGCCAGTAACGGAGTGGTTATGAGGGGAGGTAACAGAACCCGACAAACGAAATGGTGTCTGGACGGTGCATTTTTCAGCGATTCAGGCCCCAGTGAAATGCCTTTGACAGGAATGTTTACCATGCTAACAAATAGCAAGCTGGCAATCGCCCGCCAACTATGGTATTATTGACGGAGTGGAGTTCAGGAGAACAGATTATGATGTCAGACGGCAGATCATGGTCAATATTGGTAGTTGGTAACAAGCGGATTCCCTATCGGTCGAGTTCCTCAGGTAAGCGATGGGGGGCAGATCGTTCCTGTGCGTCGTCTTGGCTAGTGTTTGCGCTCCTCTGGTTGTGCCTGCTCGGTCTTACGCCCGCCTTAGGCAGTGGCGAGAACAAGGGGAAGGCCGGCGAAGACAAGAAGGTCAAGACCAGCGTCTCAGTCCACACTTTCTTCGCGAAGTTCCCGGACTTCAAGACGCCCGTCGAGCCGCTGAAGCTCTTCTCCGCCCCGGTGTCTTCGAACGGGTTGAACGAAGGGCTCGGCAAGGCGCGGGCGGCGTTCAACGGTCACAGGACAGAGGCCCATGTTCTGCGGAAGGACGTCGATGGCGATGCGTACGACATGCTGGAGGCGGCGCTCAACGTGCTGCGCACCGAAGGCACCTGGTGGTCCAGGACCTTCGGGGAGCGCAGGCTGGCCGAGCACAGGTTCCACGGGCGTACGCTGATCTTCTATCTCAACCTGCTGCGGCTGTACTACGCGGAGAAGGACCAGCGCGCGGCAGCGCTGGAGTACTACACCAAGCACTACGCGCAGGCCTTCCCTGCCCTCCAGCCCGACGAGCGCGAGCAGGTGCTCGGCAAGCTCGAGACGCGGCTGGATGCGCTGCTGAAGGCGCGCGAGAAGACCTTCCGCACCATCGAGACGCGACGGCTCCAGGTCTACCGGGACCTGATCCGGCGTCTCAAGAACGTGACCTTGAGCGAGGAGGAGCTGGATGCGCGCATCCCCGTCGAGGCCCGAGAAGCGCTGGAGAGTGCCAAGAACATCCTCGACTACGAGTGGCTGATCGCCGAGACGGCGACGCAGGCGCTGATCTACGGTCAGCTTCTAGCGGCGGAAGAGGCTGCGGTGTCGAAAGAGAGGGTCCATCCCGCCCTGTTCGAGGCGGTCCGCACCAAGGCGGGCTTCCGCCCGGGCGACGCTCTTCCCGGCTCGGCGACCGAGCAGAGGATGTCCCTGGTCAAGCTGCGCGCGCGTCGCGCCAAGCTCGTCGAGGTCAACCGTGCGCTGTCGGTCGAGGCGGCCTACCGCGCCAAGGTGAGCATCCTAATGGGCACCTGGAAGCTCATGAAGGATGCCGGCGGAAAGGTCGAGCAGATCGCGAAGGACGGTGTCGTCAGCCAGGACTACCTGAAGTCGCTGGATGTCTACGCCCAGCCCGGAGCCGTGATCGCCGTCGCCTACAAGTTCTTCGGTGACTCCTTCTCGCTCATGGTGAGCACGCCGCTCAAGGACTTCTTCCTGCAATCCACTCGGGAGCTGCTCGGCACGGAGTGGACTACGACCGACGAGGATCACTTTGCGGACTTCGAGAAGCAGATAAAGCCGGTTACGTTCCGCATGCAGCTCCTCGAGCGCATCGCGGAGCAGTTCGACGAGAGCACCTGCCGAGCCTGGATCGCCTACTTCGTGGGCGACGCGACCGGCAAGGCCTCGAGCGGCACGCCGCCCAATGTCGCCCAGGGCATCTTGCGCAGCCTGGTGGCCGATGCCGACTTCATCGCCGCCACGCAGGGAGGGTTGCCGGCGATCTTTGCGCCGCTCGTCGACGACCCGCGCGAGCTCAGGGCTCTGCTCGTACGTGGCGCCCAGTACCAGATCCAGGCCGACTTCCAGGCCGGCACGCGGCGCCTCGCGGCCTCGCGCGGGCAGAGCGTCAAGCCCGAGGATTTCGCCTCGGTCAAGAAGGCGCTGGACAAAGCGCTGGGCCCCAAGAATCCCGTCACGGGCTGGCGTGAGCCCTTCGTGCAGAGGCACTGGATCTACCAGGCGATCCCCGTACTCGGCGGGATCAAGGCGCTCACCGAGATCCCCAAGGCCACCAAGTTCTTCGTCGAGCTCGCGCGCGGCAGGATCCAGGACGAGACGGCCTACATCGAGCAGCTCGGAGGGCATGTCGAGCTGATCGCCAAGCTGATCGCCAGCCTCGAGAAGTGCGGCTGGGACTACCTGAAGCTGCACCAGACGGCGCCCGAGCTGTTCGAGACGCACGTGATCCTGCTCGCGCAGTCTCCCGCCTACGTCTCCGCGTGGTCGAGGATCAAAGAGGCCGAGAACGAGCGGGTCAAGTTATGGCGTGCGGCCAGCGCGACCGTCGGCGAGAAGCAGGATCTCACGCATCAAGGTCAGCGTCTGCTCGCCAACGCCCACCTCGTGCAGGACATTGACCTCGCCACCCTCGCCGTGCACGAGGCTTTCCTGCGGCTCACCTATATGGGGCACACGCGCGAGTACGCGGGCGCGGCGTTGCAGGTCAAGGAACTGCCGCAGCTCGAGGCGCGGCGTCAGCTCGCCATGGGCAAGGAACCCGGCAAGATCGACTTCAGCGCGATAGAGCAGGCGTTCCGGCGCGAGGCCCTGCGCGAAGACCTCATCGCCGCCTACGAGGAACTCTACCACGCAACGCTCAAGGAGGTCGTGCTCAAGGTCGGGACGCGCGCGCTGAGCAACGCGCTCTTCGGCGTGAAGGGAGCCGTGGGTGCCGGCGCCGCGCAGGCCACCTTCAGCGACAACACCGGCGAGCAGATCTGGGAAGCATTCAATCCGTGGGCCGGCAAGCTTAAAGCCGACGGGATCCGCGGTATGATCGAGGGGGCGCTATCCGACAGTGTCGCGAGCATCTCCGCGCACTACGGTGCAAAGGCAGCTCCGCGCTTCCAAAAGGCCGAGATCGAGAACGCCGTGAACGTCCTGATCGCGGTCACGGCCGAGGCGCGTGCCGAGGCCACGCAGAGGATCCGCGATGCGACCCGCGACTTCCTCATTCCCATTCGCGAGGCCGACATCCGCTACGCGCGCATGGGCCAGGCCGGCCGCGACATGACTCGATTCCGCGAGGAGGAGATCGCAGCGCTACAAAAGGAGCGCGACGAGCTCCCGCCCGAGGATCACGATGGTCGCATGGAGCTGATCAAGCAGATCCGGGATCTGGAGGAGAGGATGGACATGGTCGGCCTGAGGGGCCAGGCCCTTGCGGCAGCCGCGGACCTCGAGGGTACCGAGGAAGCGGCCCGGCGCGCCGAGGAGCAGATGGACGAGATCACGGGCCCGCTCGCCGCGAGCACGGCGACCGCTGAGGCCACCGGCCAGGCGCGTGGCCTGAACGGAGCCTCCGACGCGCGCGTGAAGTCCGTCACCGACCGTCTCGCGGCCGCCGACTACATGCGCAAGCTCAGCTACGGGCTCGCAGATGCCGAGGATCTTGCGCGCCTCACGCGGGCCGACGATCCGCTGCGGCTCGATCGCGACCTCTTCAAGCTCGGGCTGCACCTCTCCTTCCTGAGGCGGGCGATCCAGCGCGCTTATGCGGCCGCGCCCGATAGCGTCCCCGCGCTCCAGACCGTCATCCGGGATCTTGACACCGCGCGCCGCAACCGCCTGCAGGCGCTCGTCACCGAGTTCGTCAACACGAGAACAAAAGCCGAAGGCATCCAGATCGAGCGCATCGACCACGACGGCGCGCGCAGCGACGATCCGGAGTACGGAGGGATCGGCGACGACCTCAGCCTCTTCGTCCAGGTTAAGCAGGGTCAGGATCCAGATCGGGTCACCGAGGCCCTGAAGCGCTTCCTCGAAGAGAAAGGACACGCGCTCGGGTCACCGGCCGCCCTCGTGAAGTCGGTGACGGCACACGATCCCCACTCTCCGGGGGGCGCCGCGCGTTCCTCCAACCTCGGCAAGACGACCGTGTGGGACGCCGCCACGCCGCTCAGTTCACAGCTCCCCGAGGGTACGCAGGTGCGCCGGCTCAGCGACGAGGACCTGCAGAGGATCGAGGAGAACCAGGGCTTCCGCAAGGACCACGCCGCGGGCATGCACGAGTACGCGCAGCGCATGAAGTCCTACCTGATCGTGCGCGACGGGAACCCGCAGAGCGTTGGTCACTTCAGCGATCCGGATGCGGTCGCCAAGCAGATGACCTGCAAAGCCAAGACCCAGAAGGTCGGACCGGATGCCGGATTCGTCGTCAATCCCCTCCACGAGAAGCAGGCCGCCGAATGGAAGAAGGCCCTCGACGCGGCGCTCGCCTCGGGCGACACCCAGAAGTACGCGGAGCTCAAAGCCGCTCACGAAAAGGCGAAGAAGGCCTGGAACAACTACGGCCAGGAGATGCAGGACACGCACGGCTACATCGTCGACTCCGAGGGTCTCGTGCGGATGCCGGTCACCGTCCGGAGGAACGGCGTCTGGGTCAAGGAGTACCGCAAGGTCCACGGCGACTACGACATCCACGGCGTGTTCTACGCCGGAGGCGACAAGACCAGGCGCGTATCCTTCGGCGACGGCACAAAGATGTCGAACCTGCTCTCGAAAGCCTTCCGGGAACAGATGAACTGGCGGGTCTCGAAGAACGGCAAGGAGTTCATCCTGCACGGAGGGCAGGACGACTGGTTGCACGAGGGCAAGGCGCCCGATCCGCCGGTGACCGTGTTCTTCCCGGACGGTCGGCCGCCGCTGCGTCTCGAGACCGCCGCCGAGATGAAGCGCTTCTACGAGAAGGTCATGCGCGTGCAGTGGGAGTACGCCACGGCCCTGGCCGTGGGTGCCCTCGACAGCCAGGTGCAGGTCGCGGGGACGATCCAGGTTGGATCGCAGACCTTCCGCTCGCGAGCCGTGCAGACCTGGTTCGCCAACCACAACGGCTACCGCGGTGGAGCGCTCGCCGGAGACGACGAGCCGGTGTGGAAGGACATCCCACGCGAGCACGCTGCGGCGTTGAGCCTGGACATGGCGCGCCAGCTCGGCTTCTTCACCGATCCGCGCTACGCGAGCGATACGCTCCGCAAATTGCCGGACGACACCGCGCGCAAGGAACGGCTCAGAGCGGCGCTCGACCGTACCGATCGCTTCCTGCGCCTCGTGGATGCCTGGATCGTCGGCGACGAGGCGGGGCACGCGCTCTACGCCGAGCGCGGAAAGGTCAAGGGCAGCGCTTACTACAGCGCCATCGTCGAGGACGCGAAGAAACTCTGCACGGCGGGTGGGGAAGCCTGGAGACCCTTCGCGGCCGCGGATCTCGCGACCCTCGAGCAGCTCGCCAAGCTCGTGGGCCGAGACATGTGGGCCGTGCAGGGCATGACCCTCGCACGTGCCAGCGAGCTCGTCGAGTGGATGCGCACCAAATCCATCGACCTCATGGCCGCCAACGCTCTCTTGTGGAAGCACAACTACGAGGCACTCGCCGCGGGCCAGCCGGCCGAGACG
>Ga0272441_10016470_pt1 | contig 10210 bp, 10 predicted proteins | sample SSMProp6N_FD_193582 | JGI IMG/M metagenome (GOLD analysis project Ga0272441, IMG submission 193582) | Marine sediment archaeal communities from Little Sippewissett salt marsh, Falmouth, MA, United States - SSM-Prop-6N | ecosystem: Environmental > Aquatic > Marine > Wetlands > Sediment ... | reverse complement strand
GCCTCCCGTAGGAGTCTGGACCGTGTCTCAGTTCCAGTGTGGCTGATCGTCCTCTCAGACCAGCTAACCATCGTCGCCTTGGTAGGCCATTACCCCACCAACAAGCTAATGGTGCGCGGACTCATCCTTCGGCGACAGCTTATATATAGAGGCCATCTTTGACTGACAGGCCGAAGCTCATCAGTGTTATTGGGTATTGACCCGCTTTTCAGCGGGTTATTCCCTACCAAAGGGCAGATTATCCACGTGTTACTCACCCGTGCGCCACTTTACTCATCCGCCGAAGCGAATTTTCTCGTACGACTTGCATGTGTTAAGCACGCCGCTAGCGTTAGTTCTGAGCCAGGATCAAACTCTCAAGTTTGAAAATTATAAATTTTCATTTACTTATCGAATTAACCATGACCCACAAAATTGGTGATTCCACTATTCAATTTAAAAAGAACGTTCAATAAAAACGAGCTCTAAGATATAAATTATCGCGGCTCTGTTGTCAAGCTTTATTTTAACTTTTTTCAACACCCTTTTGAGAAAAATCAGTGTGTCCCAACGAGTGAGACGCGGTTCTATATCGTCTCACCTTATTAGTCAAGCATAAAATGTAAAAAAAATGAACAATAATTCTTAGCGTCCGAAATGATTGCCTTTATAATTACCGACACCCAACGCTTCTCTGCGGACGCGGCCCATGCCGTTCAGCTCACGACGGGAAAGGTGGATCCCGCCTCGGGCATTATAAGGGCCCGGAATGAGCCGCCGTGCTTTTTTTTGATCCACGAAAGAGCCTCGGATAAATCCGTCGCCGCATGGCAGAACAGGGTCTTCACCCGTTCCGCAGTGAGCCCTGAGACGAGGACGACATCTTTCTCACACACCGTCCGTGCAATGGCAAAGGCCTTGTGACCACCCAGTTCAAAACCCCCGTTCATACGATTCAGCACCTCCCCGGGGTTCGATGCCTCCTTCATCCATCTCTCAAAGGTGGCTTCTCCGTACCCCTCACCGCACTCGGCCACCAGGACGATGGTCCCCCCCTCTTCAGTCGCATAGGAGGCGTATTCAAGTGCCTTCTGCGCCTGATAGACGTTGATGTCCTTGGGATATCCCCCCGCCGAGGCGATAACGACGGGATATCTCCGATCCATGGGATAGCAGAACATATCCCGACAGACCTCGACGCCTTCCTTCCAGGCCTTCTCCATATGTCCGCTGACGACACGGACAATCTCTTTCTTGCTGTTTGTCACGACGTTTACTATAAACAAGCGGGGAATCCTGCGCGCCCCCTCCAGCATCATGTCACTGACGGGATTATCGGCGATGCATCCGCACTGTGCCCGCGGATCGACCATCATCGAATGACTCCGTGTGATAATCTCGCGGCCCGAAACACCGGGAACGATCGCTTTGCGCCCCCCCGAATAACCGGCAAAGTAGTGAAGGGAAATCATACCCGTTCCCACGACGACATCGGCGGCGGCTACCCGTTCATTGATGGAGAGCGGCGTGCCGTCACTGAGAGTACCGAAGTCGACGAGTCCCCGGTCACAATCATGATTGGTCACCCTGTATGTGTCGACGATCTCATCGGAATAGAGCTCCCGGTGCTCCCGGTCTGTCTGCCCCCTGTGAATGCCCGTCGCCACTATAAAATCTATATGTTCGGGGGGCACGGTCTCCAGGTGCCTCATGAGAGGCGGCAGGATGTGTTGGTAGGGCACGGGGCGTGTTATGTCATTGACAATGATTGCCACTCGCGGCGCTCCGTATCCGGCAATGATCTCACTGAGACTGGCCGAATCGACGGGGGTGTCGAGCGAACGGGCCACTGCCGCCACCGGATCAGTCACTCCGGGTTTATCCCGAGGATATACGACGGCGGCGATATTGTCGTCCGCTATGTCCAACGTTCTCATTTCTCTCCCATAACCCAGTTCAATCTGCATATCTCTCCCCCTCGATCTCGTTGTTTCAGGCATGCGTGCCATGCCTGTCGGTGCACCATTGTACGATACAGCAGGACGTAACGCAACCCGTCGGGAGAGATCACCACCGGTGTCAAAGGGGTGAGATAATCTGTCCCCGAGACAGGACCGTTTGCACCTGCCCGACGGCCCATCAAGATTGTGTTTGCGCTGTATCAAGAGGCCCGCGTGTCACTCCCGGCAGCCACCGTCGAGCTGTCGGCATGCTGCCCGCCGGGACGATCCCGGCATGTCAATGGACGAATATTCCCATATAGTGCCCAAATATAAAAAAAAATGCCATATAGACTTGACAAGAATGCCGGTCTCGATATATGAGGATGAGTCATAAATTTTCCGGGATGAGAAGGCGTCTAATTACATGACATCAGAAATGGTTATCCCCGTGATGAAAGCCCCACATTGATAGCATTCCTGATCTTTCTAACAAAACGTCGATTCAACAAACATTCTATATGGAAAAATTTATCATGTTCTCTGTCTCGAACATGAATAACGACGCAAGATTAATTTAAGGCAAAATAGGAGGTAAGCACATGCCAAAACATGAAACACCTTTATTGGATGAACTGGAAAGCGGTCCATGGCCAAGCTTCGTCACCGACATGAAGAGGATGGCCGAAAAGAATGAGATGGTAGAAGATCTCTTGGGGCTGCTCGAATTGTCCTATAAAGACAAGGTAGGCCACTGGAAACATGGTGGTATCGTAGGAGTCTTCGGATACGGAGGCGGAGTTATCGGTCGTTACAGCGACAGCCCGAATCTTTTCCCCGGAGTAGAGGCATTTCATACGCTTCGTGTCAATCAGCCATCCAGCAGGTTTTACAACACGAAATATTTAAATCAACTCTGTGACCTCTGGGAAAAGCACGGCAGCGGCATGACCAATATGCACGGGTCCACGGGAGACATCATCCTTTTAGGGTGTAAAACAGAAGAACTGGAACCAACATTCTTTGATCTGACCCACGATCTGGATACCGACCTGGGTGGTTCCGGTTCCAACTTGAGAACCCCCTCATGCTGTATTGGAAAGGCTCGATGCGAATATTCCTGCCTTGACACGCAGCAACTCTGTCACGACATAACCAACGAATACCAGGACGAGCTTCATCGCCCGGCATTCCCCTATAAGTTCAAATTCAAGATCTCCGGGTGTCCCAACGACTGCGTGGCATCAATAGCTCGCTCCGACTGCTCCATCATCGGTACGTGGAAAGACGATATCCGGATCGATCAGGCAGCCGTCAAGGCCTATGTGAAGGGTGAGTTTCCACCGAACGGTGGTGCCTTCAAGGGAAGAGACTGGGGTCCCTTTGATATTGAAAAAGAGGTCATCGATCTCTGCCCCACGTCCTGCATGAGCTGGGACGGCAGTACATTGAAGATTAACAATCGTGAATGTAACCGCTGCATGCACTGCATCAGTGTCATGCCGAAGGCATTGAAAATCGGCAAGGAACAGGGTGCCAGTATTCTCGTTGGTGGGAAAGCACCTATCCTTGAAGGAGCACAGCTCGCCACGTTGGTGATTCCCTTCATGGAAATGCAGCCTCCCTTTGAGGAGTTCAAGGACTTCGTCGACAAGATGTGGGACTGGTGGATGGAAGAAGGCAGAAACCGTGAGAGACTCGGCGAACTCATCCAGCGCAAGGGGATGCAGGAGTTTATCGAGGTGACGGAAATCAAAGCAGTACCTCAGATGATTGAATACCCCAGAGAAAACCCCTACATCTTCTGGAAAGAAGAAGAAGTCGAGGGTGGCTTCACCAGGGATATTCATAAATTCAGAAAAGATCACGCAATGTAGGGGGTTACAACTATGCCATACGATCCAGCACAACCAATGAAAGACAGGATCACCGATATCGGTCCTGCCCATTATGAAGAGTTCTTCCCGGAAATCGTAAAGAAAAACTACGGGAAGTGGGATTATCACGAAATCCTCGAATCGGGTATCATGGTGCACCACTCAGAAACGGGCGACGAACTGTACACCGTCAGAGTAGGTGGAACGCGAATCATGAGTATCTACCATATCCGTGAAATCTGTGAGATCGCCGACAAATACTGCGACGGACATCTCAGATTTACAACGAGAAACAATATAGAATTTCTGGTCGCCGATAAGGCAAAGCTTCAGCCTTTGGTAGATGATCTGAAGAGCAGGGGCAACAAATTCCCCATCGGCGGCAACGGTGCCGGTGTAACCAATATCGTTCACACACAGGGATGGATTCACTGCCACACGGCAGCGGTTGACGCCTCCGGTTGCGTAAAGGCCGTTCTTGACGATCTGTTCGAACATTTTCAGAGTATGCAACTGCCAGCACATGTCAGGATCTCCCTGGCCTGCTGCCTCAATATGTGCGGTGCCGTACATGCTTCCGACATAGCCATCGTGGGAATTCACCGGAAACCGCCTATGATCGATGAAGACTATATCGATAAGGTATGTGAAATTCCCCTGGCCGTAGCAGCCTGTCCCACGGGAGCAATCAAGATTGTAAAGAAAGAGGACGGTTCCAAGAGCGTAGTTGTCAACAACGACAAATGTATGTTCTGCGGTAACTGTTTCACCATGTGCCCTGCAATGCCCATGAATGACGCAGAAGGTGACGGCGTTGCTATTCTCGTCGGTGGAAAGATTTCCAACAGGCTGACGAAACCGCAGTTTTCAAAGGTTGTCATCCCCTTCATCCCCAATGAGCCGCCGAGATGGCCTACGACAGTAAAGGCAATCAAGAAGATCCTGGAAGCCTATGCGGGCGATGCGAGAAAATACGAAAGACTGGGTGACTGGGCTCAGAGGATTGGTTGGGAGCGGTTCTTCGAAAAGTGCGAGATACCCTTCACAGAGAAGGTCATCGACGATTATCGCTTTGCCTATCCGTCATGGCGCCAGAGTACACTCTTTAAGTGGACAGACTAAGTAATGGTTAAGATGCCCCCTCGTATAGTCCTGACCGGACTGAGAGGCGGGTCGGGAAAAACATTCGTAACAGTTGGACTTACGTCTCTTTTGCATGAAAGGGGATATTCTGTATCCCCTTTCAAAAAGGGACCTGATTTCATAGATCCTGCGTGGATCACCCTGTCATCTGGAACCCAGTGTTACAATCTGGATATGTTTCTCATGACCAGGGATCAGATTATCGGATCTTTCATAACACATGCGTCTTCTGCTGACATTGCCGTTATCGAAGGAAACAGGGGTCTCTATGATGGTCTTGATATAGAAGGTTCCTGCAGTTCCGTGGAACTGGCCAAGACCCTCGGTGCCCCTGTCATTCTCGTCATAGATGTAACCATGTCGACGAGAACCGTTGCGGCTATTGTCAAGGGTTGTCAAGTCTTTGATGAGGGTGTGCGCATCGGCGGCGTCATTATCAACAGGGTCGCCGGGCCGCGGCAGAGAGGTCTTATCATAAACTCCATTGAACGGTACTGTGATATACCCGTCATTGGATATATACCCCGAGTAAAGGATAATCCCTTTCCTGAACGACACATGGGTCTTGTCCCCTTTCAGGAAAGAGAGAATGTCGATCGGGCCATTGACTGTGCACGAGCTCTGGTCAGTGAATCCATTGATCTCGATAAGCTCTGGGAGATAGCGCGTACGTCAGGGGAAATTGGAGAGGGCCCCCATCTCAACGATGAGGAGCAGTCGTCAGCGGGTATCGAAAGGAATGTACGGATCGGTGTTATCAGAGATCAGTCTTTCTGGTTTTACTACCCGGAAAATCTTGATGGATTGATTGCTGCGGGCGCTGAGCTGGTAGAAATCAATTCCATCACCGATACTGAACTCCCTGATATCGACGGCCTGTATATAGGCGGAGGATTCCCCGAAACACAGGCAGATGTCCTGGCCGCCAATGTGCGGTTTCGAGACAGTGTCAGGCGCCGTATTGATGAAGGTCTGCCGGTCTATGCGGAATGCGGAGGCTTGTTATATCTGGGAACAGGTATTATAATAGGTAACAGCGAATACCCCATGGTCGGTGCACTGCCCGTCAGGTTCGTTATGGAGAAGAAACCGCAGGGTCATGGCTACACGGTTCTGGAAACGAGCCGGTCAAATCCCTTTTTCACGATGGGACAGATCTTCAGGGGGCATGAGTTCCACTATTCCCGTGTCCTGATGAACGAGGATAGTCAGGTGGACATGGCATTCACCGTACATCGCGGAAAGGGGATATACGATAAGAAAGATGGCTTTGTGAAGAATAATCTCCTTGCGACCTACAGTCATGTACACGCTACGGGAGAGCCACGATGGGCGGAATGTTTTGTTCGCAGGGTACAGGAAGTAAAGAAATTGCATAAGAAGAAGGCTCACACAAGGGGAGCCCTTTAATATGTAGTTACAGCACGCCGTTGAGATGAGGTTCATTCGAAAGCAACCGAGTCAATCGGTAAACACGAGAAAAAAACAAGGAGGTCTTTAATATGCCAAAAGTAGAATTTAAGGGTGACACCTGGATGGTAGATGATGACGGGTTCATCGATGCATTCGAAAACTGGAACGAAAACTGGGTTGAATATACCGCCTCACTGGAAGGTATTGAAGCGCTGAACGACGATCACTGGAAGCTCATCAATTACCTGCAGGAGTACTATAAGGAGTTCGGTATCGCTCCGATGATCAGACTGCTCACAAAGAACACAGGGTTCAAGCTGAAATACATCTACGAACTCTTCCCCTCGGGACCGGCAAAGGGTGCCTGTAAGGTGGCAGGACTACCCAAACCGACAGGTTGTGTGTAATCCTTAAAAAACAAAGGGGGAAAGACAGAGTCTTTCCCCCTTTACATATTTTTTGAACGGGAGGCGTCACTCTTTCCCGGCGTCACTCATGGCTGCCTCTTCTGCGGCCAGCTTTTCAGCATCGGCAAGCATATACATCGTCGTGCTCCCGCTTGACCAGTACGACAGCAATCCTTCCTGGACCATCTCATTGATAATCTTTTTGAACTGCCTCGGTTTTGAACCGGGAACTGCCTTTAAAAGATCATTAAAATACATCTTGGATTTACCCTTCTTCGCGGCCATGTAATCCAATACCGCCTGTTTCTCATCACTCATTTTCTTTCTCCTATGGTCGGCATAGTTTGACGATTTCTACTGCTATACGTGTATACCCTTACAACCAATCATGTCAAGAATTTTATTGAAACGGTACTCTCCAGGGGCACCCCCCGTCTCGTCCTCATCTGTACCACAGTACCGGACGACCCCGTTATGTCCCCCTGGACGGGACAGATGACAGTTTTTCATACAGCTCGGGGCGTCTATAGTTCATAAATGCCTGCATCCTGTTACCCCTCGCCCGGTCGAGATCTCCCCGTTGCAGCTCCTTTACTATCATGTGTTCATCATGTCCCGCGTAGTGACTGATCTCCTTCCCCGAGGGATCGAGCATGATCATGACACCGGGAAAGGTGAGTCCCCTGCCGTTTTGACCCGTCTGATTGCAGGCCACAAGAAAGACGCCGTTATCAAAGGCCCGGGCGGGCAGCATTCTCAACCAGCTTTCCCGCTTCTCGTTGGGGTCCCTGTTGGGAGAGGCGAAGGGAATGAATAGTATATCGATTCCCTGCAGGGACATGATCGTGCTGAGCTCGGGGAAATGGCTCTCATAACAGAGTTGTATCCCGAAGGTGTTGTCTCCACGGGTAAACACGGCCACGTCATGACCCTGTGCATAGATGCCCCGTTCCATCGGGGAGAGGTGGGTCTTTCTATAGACGCCGATAATGCCCGATGGATCGGCAATAACGTGACTGATATAGGGCCCTTCTCCCGTACTCTTTTCAAGCATTCCCGCCAGCACCATGATCCCGTGCTTCCGGGCAATCTCTACGAGACGACTGCTGGCAGGCCCGGGGATTGTCTCCGCATAGGGTCTCACATCATCCCTGATACTGTACCCCGTCAGGGTCAGCTCGGGAAAGCATACCATGTCGGCGTTCCTAGCGGCGGCGGCGGCGACATACCCATCGACATTTTTCAGATTTGTCTCCATGTCACCGAACAGGGATTGCATAGAGACTGCGGCCACTGTCAGATCTTTCACCCGATCGGGTTCTCCCCTCTTTCACGTTATATGGATGGTATGTCTTTTCTGATCTTCCCGTACCATGAACAAAAGTCGTACATGGCCAGATATTTCTCCTCTTCCTTGATAAGCCCCTTGCACATCTCGGTGACTGCCTGCAGATATTGGGTACTGCAATCAGTTACCCCCGTTTCATCAAAAAATCTATTGCACACAAAGGATGCCACCTGGGTTATCTTCTGCTCACGCATATCGACAGGTTCCTTTGGTACTTGAAAGGGATCCCATTCTTCATAACTCATTTTTTTTAATATCTTTTCTCTCCTACGGGGAGACATGCCGTCGAAAATGGCACGTTTCTCCTCTTCTCGCCTATATGTAAAATCATCTATCATACATTGCACCCCTGTTATGGTATAATAGAGCAGCGTCTTACCTGCTCATGGATCAAAACTAAAGAGGTTCGACAGGGAAAGTCAAGAGAAAAATCCACTCCACTGTCATCCTGCAGTGGAATAAGAAACTGACACCCCGCCCCCTCTTAAGGAGAGCAGCATGCTTTTCACCATTGCCGGCCATATTGTACTCGTCATCCACCTTCTCTGGATTGCCTTTGTCGTCCTGGGATTTCCCCTCTTTTTCTATTGCAATCTCGCGCGGTGGAGACTATTGCACCTCGTCGCACTGACGGCAACGGTTCTGATGCAGGCCGCGGGCATTATCTGTCCCCTCACCTATCTCGAAGCATATCTGAAATCGCGTGATCCCTCCTTCACTGTCTACCCCGGTTCCTTCATCGCGGAGTTCATCGAAGATGTGATCTATGTCGACGATACCGTGCTGGGAATAGTCGGTTTCCTGACGGCTGCCTATCTCGTCGCCGTCATACTCTCCTTCCGTCTCCGTCCCGTCAGGAGAGGTGCTATCTTATCATGGCACCGGGAAGCCACAGAATCAGCCGAGGAAAGACAATAAGGAGGATCACCCCCACGAGCTGCAGTATGATGAATGGGATGGCACCTCGTACCACGTGTCTGCTGAAATCGAGGTCCCTCGGGGCGACCCCCTTGATGTAGAAGAGGGCCGGCGCCATGGGGGGAGTCAGAAAGGAGGTCTGCATGGTCACACAAAAGAGTATGGCCGCCCAGAGGGGATCAAATCCCAGTCGTGCAAGAACGGGGGTAAAGATGGGGACGAGTATCGGTATGATGCCCACCCATTCCATGAATAATCCAAAGACAAAAAAACAGGATGCCATAACGGTGAGTATACCCCACCTCCCGATGGGGAGTCCCAGGAGCCACTCCTTCACCATGTCCCCTCCCCCCACGAGCATGAATGTCCCCGTAAAGACAAATGCCGCGGCAACGATGAGCATGATCATGCTCGATACCACCAGTGTTTTGTACAGTGCCTGAGTCAGGGTCCCCAGGGTCAGCCTCCCGTATGCCACGGCAAGGATCATACTCGCACAGGCCCCCACGGCTGCGGCCTCGGTGGGGGCGGCTATACCGAAAAATATCGTTCCCAGGACGGAGCCGATGAGAACGAGTGCCGGCAGGAGGGATGTCACGACCATGATGGATGTCTGTTTCACCCCGGTCACCCGCTGTTCCTTCGGCACGGCGGGCCCCAGTGATGGATTCAGTGCGCAGGTGCCGAGGATATAGATACCGTAGAGCCCGGCGAGGACCAGTCCCGGTACGATTGCCCCCATAAAGAGCCTGCCCACGGAGAGACCGGCCATGGGTCCGTATACGATGAGCATGATGCTGGGGGGTATCAGTATGCCCAGCGTACCCCCGGCACATATGGTACCCGAGCTGAGTGCCCTGTCATAGCCCCGCTTCAGCATCTCCGGCAGGGCAAAGAGTCCCATGAGAATAACGGGTGCCCCCATGATCCCCGTCGCCGCGGCCATGACGGTGCATACTATCACGACAGCCAGGGCAAGTCCGCCATGAAGCCCCCCCAGCAGCATGTGTGTTGCCGAGAAGAGCCGCTCCGCCACACCGGAATATTCCAGCATGACCCCCATGAATACGAAGAGTACGATGGCGATGAGGATATAATTCTGCATCGTCTCGAATATTCGGAGGATCATCATGGGGAAAAACCCCGAACCCTCACCGAGATAGCCGACGATCACCGATATGCCCA
>Ga0272441_10016469_pt1 | contig 10211 bp, 9 predicted proteins | sample SSMProp6N_FD_193582 | JGI IMG/M metagenome (GOLD analysis project Ga0272441, IMG submission 193582) | Marine sediment archaeal communities from Little Sippewissett salt marsh, Falmouth, MA, United States - SSM-Prop-6N | ecosystem: Environmental > Aquatic > Marine > Wetlands > Sediment ... | reverse complement strand
AGCCGCACCGTTGGGCTGGAAAGACTTCCGCTTGCCGAAGCCTTGGCAAGCCGACCGGTCTACGTGGACGCCTCGGACTATCTCGGCCAGATCGACGCCTATCGCGACTACTACCCCGATCGGAACATTCTCGTCCTTTTCCTCGCCGACATGAAACGGGACCACGCTACAACGCTCAGACGATGCTTCGAGTTCCTCGACGTCGACCCCGACTTCCGTGTCAAGGACCGGCGCCCGCGCAACGTCGGCACGAGCACCTTTCACGACCGCGCGCTGGCCGGGAGCTTGCGAAAAAGCGCGGGCGGGCGACGCCTTCGAAACCTGTTGCCGCACACCTTCCGGCAAGGGCTGCGGGTCCTCCTCAAACGCACAAGCCCGGCAGAGCCCCCGCTGTGGACACCCGCCCTGTTCGAAAAGACCGGCAAAAGACTCTCGGCAAACACAAAGACCTTCCTCACCCGTTACGGAAAGCCCCCCGATTTCTGGCGGTTCGACCCGGCCCAGCACCGAATGATATGAGAATCCTCTTCCTGTCCACCGACTTCAAGCCGCGGCCCGGCGGGATCGCTGAACTCTCGCATCAGATTGCCGCCGCACTGGCACGACATGGCCACGCGTTGACCGTCGTGACGGACAAGAGAACCGAGCCCGGCTGGGACGACGGCGCTCAGCCGTATGCCATACGTCGATGCCTTGACGTGCGCCGCTTCCCGCGCCTGCGCACGTTCCGAGGGATGCTCGAAGCACCACTTTGGAATTCGCGCGCGGCCCGACAGATCCGGCAGACACTGGCCGGCGCCGGGATCGACGCCGTACTTGCCGGGAATTACCATCGGCTTTGGCTCCGCGCCCTTGCATCCTACGCGGGCCCGTTCTTCTGCGTGCTGCACGGCGAGGACGTCGCGAGTGCGGCAGCAACGCGCGTACCGGGCCGCAAGGCGCAAATGCGCCGGACGCTTCTGCGAGCCACACACGTTTTCGCGAACAGCCGTCACACGGCAGGCCAGGCTTGCACGCTCCTGCCCAACGCGTGCTTGCCGGTCTCCGTGATAGGCTGCGGCGTGCCGCTCGACAGCATCCGCCCGATACCGCCTGCCCGGCCCGACAGTGATGCGACGGGCCCCGTGCTGCTGAGCGTCGCACGGCTCGTGCGCAGGAAGGGAATCGACACGACACTGCGTGCCGTGAACCTGCTCGCCGACCGATACCCGGGCCTCCGCTACGTCGTTGTCGGCGACGGGCCGGATCGCGCAGAACTCGAAGCGCTCGCCCGGGCGCTGGCTCTGAACGACAGGGTCGAATTCACCGGCTACGTCGACGACACACGCAAGCACGAGCTCTACGCGGCCAGCGATCTGTTCGTCATGCCCTCGCGACCCGGCGCAGCCGGCGAATGCGAAGGGTTCGGGATCAGTTTGCTGGAGGCCAATGCGCACGGACTCGCGGTGGTCGGCTCGCGCGTGGGCGGCATTCCGGACGCCGTGGCAAATGGCGAGAACGGGATTCTGGTGGAACCGAACGATATCGCAGCCCTGGCGGCGGCACTCGCGCAACTCTTGGACGATCCCGCGGCCCGCCGCCGCATGGCCGTGGCCGGACAAACACGCATCCGTGAGAAATACAACTGGGAGATGATCGCCCGGACAGTCGAGGCGCGGATGCTTGAGACATCTGGCGTCACGGATCGCAGAGACTCATGCTGAAACTCTACGTCATCGCACTGTTCGCCGTCATGGCCTACATCGCCTACGAACGGCCGCTCGCCGGCATCGCGTTCATGTGGGTCGCGATCTGGCTCTATCCGGTCAAGGGTATGTACGGAACACTCTGGCTCGACATCCGTCTCTCGGACCTCTGGGTCGTCTACGTGACGTTCCTGGCGATGCTCAAGGGGCGCACGAGCTGGAGCCGAACCCTCGTGGTTCGGCTCTCCCTCTTCTGGTTCCTCGCCATCCTGGCCGGAGATTTGAGCGGCTGGTGGCTCCGCGGCGGGGGCAACATGAGGCCGTACCTCAAAGATGCGTTCAAGGCGCTGTACGTGCCCTGCAGCACGCTGGCGGTCGGCGCGTTTCTGCGGAGCGAACGCGATGTGCGGAACCTGCTCGGCTGGCTGACTGCGGCCATCATGGCCGCCGGCTTGCTGGGCATACTGATGGTTCATTATCCGGCCAGGTTCGAGACGTTCACCATCCCGAAGGAGAAACTTGCGTGGCGTCCCGAAATCGTCGCCGCGGCGGACTTGCTGCGACGCCGGGCCAGAGGCACGATGGGCAGCCCCAGCCTCGCGCAGGTCTCGCTGGTCGGGATCCTGTTGTCCGTGTGCATGGCGACCGTGCGCATACGGAGGAACGCGCGCATCTTTTATGCCTGCAGCGGACTGTTCTGCCTTGTCAGCCTCGTATACACGGTTTCCCGGGGCTGCATCACCGCCCTGCTGTGCACACTGCTCTGGGCGTTTCTCGTGTTCAGAAGACGCGAACGCGTCCTGGCCCTGACGGCCGTTGGCATCTGCCTGATCGTCTTCAACGTCGCACTGCTGCAACGGCTCGTAATCCGGTTCTCCGGTGAGGAAGGCGGCCTGACCGCATTCATGCAGGGGCTCCAGGCCCGCCTCACGATTGCCCGCGGCTTCCTGCGCTATCCGCAGCCGGCATACCTGTTCCTCGGTGTCGGCAGGATCGGCCACAAGATGGGCACCACGCACAACGCGTATATCGGGTCCTTCGTCTACAGCGGCTCGCCCGGTATCGTGCTGCTCGGTGTCCTGATGGTCTACGCATGGCGGCAGGCGACGCGGTTGCTCCGCCTCGTCGCCGACCCGCTCAGCCGAGCACTCGGTCACTTCCTGCAGATGACGGTGCTGTCCTTCGGCGTCTATGCGTTCGGCGCGGAGAACTTCCAATCGAACATCCCGATGCAGCTGTATTTCGCCGGACTCGCGATCGTGAGCGATCGCCTGCATGCCATTCAGGCACTGCGCATGCTGCAACGACGTCGACAAAAGACGCCATTCGTCGAGCCCGCGCCAACAGCGCAAGAGGAACCGAGAACGGAGAATCCATCGTGACCCGCAGACTTCTCGCCATTCACGACGGCATCGCATGGAACGCGAAGTGGATCGCCCACTGCCGGGCACAGGGCATTCCGCATCGAGTCGTCGATTGCCTCCGCACCGATATCATGGAGCAACTGCGCGACTGTTGGGGCCTGATGTGGCTGTTCCATCACATGGCGCCTGCGCACATCCTGATGGCTCGCGCGGTGCTGAACGCTGCTTCCGCCGCGGGGCTCCGCGTGTTTCCTGACCACCAGACCTGCGCACATTTCGACGACAAACTTGCGCAGAAATACGTCTTCGACGCACTCGCGCTGCCGGTCCCCGCTACCTGGGTCTTTTTCGACAGGCAGGAGGCAATGGACTTCGTCGATTCTTGCGCCTTGCCGGTGGTCGGCAAACTGCGGCGGGGCGCCGGCTCCTATAACGTGCGTCTGCTACCCACGCGCCGCGCGGCGCGCGCGTATGTCCGGCGCATGTTCGGGCGCGGCTATTCTCCCGCGCCGCACGTGCTGGCCGACGCCCGGAACAAGCTGCAGGTAGCGGCAACGCACGGATGGAAAGGGATTGGCGCCCGCCTGCGCAAAGCGCCGCGGTTCTTTCGGATCGTCACACACGCACGGCGTTTTCTCGCGCGCGAGAAAGGATACGTCTATCTCCAGGAGTTCCTGCCCGGCAACGACTGCGACATTCGCATCTCCGTCGTGGGAGACCGTGCTTGGGGCTTCCGACGCATCGTACGCAAGCGGGATTTCAGGGCCTCGGGAAGCGGCGTCATCGATTATGACCCTACGAAGATTCCCATGCAGCTGGTCTCGCAGAGCTTCGCGGCGGCGCGCGCACTGCGGATGCAAAGCGCGTGCTTCGACTGGGTCCGCCGCGAAGACGGCGCGTACCGTTTCGTCGAAGTCAGCATGGGCTTCGTGGATGAAGCCGTGTATACCTGCGACGGGTACTGGGACCGTGCCCGGAACTGGCACAAGGGACATCTCTCCCCGGCCGTCGCCGCCTTGGAAGACCTGCTCGCCGGCAGGAACGCCGAGGCGCCCAATCACGCGGGCCCCGAAACGACATGACGCGCCCTGGCACTGAGCCTCGACCCAACGAAAAAGCGCGACCGGCCGGAGACCGGACCGCTTCAGGACCGGCCCGTCCGTGCGCGCCCATCAGAGTCGGATATCTCATCCACTGCGGCGGACGTTACGGAGTCTCACGACAGACAGCGTCTCTGGTTGAAGCGCTTGACCGCAAAGCGGTCACGCCTGTCGGGCTCCTGTTTGGGGACGGCCAGGAACCTGACGGGCCCGGTGCGTTGTGCGACGAACGCGTTCAACTGGAAACGCGCCCTCTGCTGCCGCTCTCGGACCCGCGTCACGGCAGGTTCTATCTGCCGAACCTGGCACGGAAGCTCCGCGTGGCCGCGCGCGTGGCACGGCAAGCAGCGGCCGCGATTCGCCGGCTGCAGCTCGAGCTCGTGCACGTGAACTTCTGGCCGTTCCACCTCATCGCATCGGAGGCGTGCCGCCGCGCCGGTATCCCTTGCGTCTGGCATCTGCACGGGTCGCTCGGCGGAGCCGGCTGGCGGGACAGACTCCAGCGCTCTGCCTGGAACCTGCTGCCTGCGCATATCGTCTGCAACAGTCGCTTCACGCAAGGCACGCTTCCGGCGCGCGCGCGCCGGCGCAGCACCGTAATCTACAACGGCGTCGCCGGCAAGCGCATACAGGACGAACGGCAGCGCGGTGCGCTGCGCGCGCAGATCGGGGTGCCCGCGGCCGCCCGCCTTGTCGGGATGTTCGGCTCTCTGAACCCCTACAAGGGCCACGAGTACTTCATCCAAGCGGCAGTCGAAGTCGTACGGAGCTGTCCCTCGACGGTGTTTGTCGTTGTCGGGGGAGAAACGCCGACAATGGAGATCCGACTTGGCCGTCGGGCCGCTCTGCGCCGGACTGCCGAGACACTTGGCATAAGCGCGAATTTCCGGTTCACGGGGTATCTGCCCGACGCATATCTGTATATGGGTGACTGCGACGTGATCTGCGTTCCGACCGTTCCCGTGGCCTCATGTCTGGGCGAAGGCTTCGGGTTGGTCACGGCCGAGGCGATGGCGAACGGCGTTGCGGTGGTCGGCACGAATTGCGGGGCCACGCCGGAAATCGTGCAGGACGGCAAAACCGGTCTGTTGGTTCCGCCCAGGGACGCGGGCGCGCTGGCCGCGGCGATCTGTCAACTGCTTGGCAACGATGCAGGCCGCAAGGCGATGGGACAGCGCGCGAAAGAACGGGTTGCGCAATCTTTCGACGTGACGCACACGGCGCGCGCAGTGGAGAAGGTCTACCGCCTTGTTGCCGGACGACACGGGCCGAGCAAGGAGTAAGCAAGCCCATGCAAATCCCCCGGGCCCTGTTGCCGCGACGCTTCGAATGGGTTCTCTACAGAGCCGAGCGCCTGGCGGAGCCGGATCCGGGCCGCGTTCAGTTCGAGTTCGTGTCGCCCCGCCGGCGGGTCACGAACACGCAGCGTCTGTTCTTGAGACGCCACATCTCGGCGTTGAGCCTTTGGCGTCTGCTGCAGTGGCACAGGAAGGGAGCCGGTTGGATCTTTCTCGCACGGGAACAGGAGCCGTACGCACACTACTCGTTCGTCACGCCGCCCCGCCGGTACCGACGCATCTTCCCCGTGATCTCGGAACCCGGCGCATTGCTGATCGGCCCGTCGTTCACCGAGCCGGCAATGCGCGGCCGCGGGCTCTACCGGCAGACTCTGGCTATGATCACGGCAAGACTCGGCGAAGAAGGGTACGGACCGTTCTACGTCTTCGCCAGCCCCACGAATGTCCGGAGCCTGCGCGGCATCGAACGGGCCGGCTTCCAGCGTTGCGGCGTGTGGACAGGCACACGCGCGTTCATGGGGGCCTGGATCCAATCCGCAAGGAAGCCGGACCCCTCGGCAGCACCCGCGCCCGGCGCGCGCGCTACGAGAAGAGCCATCGAACGGCGGCCCGAACAGTGAACGCGACATTCGAGTCCATGCCACGCCATATTGCGCTGTACCAGGCACGGCGGGAACCCTATGCGATCTGCGACGGCAAGATGTTCCGGCGCGATCGCGGCATGATCCGGCCGTACGGCCCGATCGCAGCCGATTACTCCCTCTCCGCCGCCGCCGCGCACAGCCTGCTGGACCGGCTCCGCGGCCGGCTGATCCGCACCACGGACGGCTTTCGGCGCATCGACGAACCCTCGCCGTGGTATGCGGTCGTCTGCAAGGCGTTCCAGCCGCTCTCCGCGATGAAAGCCAAGCAACGCAGCGAAATCCGGCGTGGCTTGCGTCTGTGCGAAGTGCGTCGTGTCGACACCCCGTATCTGGCAGAAAACGGCTACACTGTGTTCCGCCGCGCATTCGAACGCTACACGAACATCCGCGGCCCCGTCTGGACCGAGCCCCAGTTCCGGCGACACCTGCTCGATGCACGGGAGTTCGACGATATCGTGCACTGTTGGGCTGTCTTCCGAGCCCAACAGTTGGTCGCGTTCGGCATAAACAACGTGTTCGACCGCATCGAAGCAACGTACTGGCTGATCAAGCTCGACCCGGACCATCTCGATGCATACCCGGCCTATGCCCTGCTGTATACGATGAACCGATACTACCTCGAGGAAAACGACTTCCAGTATGTGAACGACGGCTGGCGCGCGCTGCTGCATCCGACTCGGATTCAGGAGTTCCTGATCAAGAAATTCAATTTCTGCAAGGCCTACTGCCGATTGACCGTGCACTACAAGCCGTGGCTCGCACTCGCGCTGCACATGACGTACCCGCTGCGCGGGATGCTGGGGCGCCTTGATCCGCGAGTGAAGGCGCTGTACGCTCTGGAATCTGTTCGGCGCGGATGTCGGGCAAACTGAACCCCGGCAAGAGACAGACGGGCTGCCGCGCACAGCGGGCGGCGCCGAAGCCGCCGCGCAGCCCCCGCGATCCGACCGGCGCACCCGCAAAGGAGGCGAAGCGATGAACCGGATATTGAAATATCTGTGGTTCCATCTTGTCATGTTGCTGACGGGCTGGCTCCCGGATCTGCGGCCGGTCCTGCGGATTCGGGGCTGCCTTGTCCGCCCTGCCCTGGCCGGATGCGGGCGCAACTTGATGCTGTGCCGTCATGTCTACATCGCGTTTCCCGACAGACTGCAGGTCGGCGCCAACGTATACTTCGCCTATGGCGCATGGATCCAGGCGGGCGGCGGGATCCGGATCGAAGACGACGTCGTGATCGGGCCATATGCCGTATTGGTTGCCGGGGATCACGTTTTCGAGGATGGACGATACCGAATCGATCGCGGGCTGCGCGCGCCGATCCATCTGAAGCGCGGATGCTGGGTCGCTGCGCACGCGACGGTCACGAAGGGAGTCACGATCGGACACGGCGCCATGCTGGCCGCAAACGCGGTCGCCACAGAAGATCTGCCGGACCGCTGCGTGGCGGCCGGGGTTCCGGCCCGTGTGATCAGGAGCGTTGGGGAACAGGAGAGCGTATCGTGACCGACGGTGCCGATTGCACGCTCACGGCGACCGGCGATCTGATGTTCCACGGAGCGATGGCCGAACGCATGCGCGCCGGCGCGGATATGCAGTGGGGCTTCCGCCCGGTCGCCAAAGCGTTGCGAAACGGCGACGTACTCTTCGGGAATCTGGAAACCCCGATCACGGCCAATCGGCGCAGGGAGCCGGACGCGCCCGGCCTCTACTTCAGCATGCCCGGCACGGGCCCGGCACTCGGCACGCTCGGCTACGCGGTTGTGAACCTCGCGCACAACCATATCTACGATTTCGGGGTTGAAGGCGTCGAGTCGACGCTCCGCGAACTGGCAGAGTCGAACGTGGCCGCCATCGGGATCGGCCGCACGGCAGAGGAAGCCGCCCGCCCGGCCGTCATCACGACGAAGAACGGAACGCGGCTCGGGTTCCTTGGCTACACGACGATGTGTACGGCGCTCGACCGAAGGCACCAGTACGTTGCATGCTTTCCGGCACACAAACGTGTCGAACGTGACATCGCGCGGCTCAAGCCCGGCGTCGATGCCGTCGTCGTCTCTTGCCATACCGGGGCGCAGCTCAACCCCTACCCCGCACCAGAGACTCGAAGGCTGGCACACGCGGCGGTGGCCGCGGGCGCATCCGTGTTTCTCGGGCACCACCCTCACGTGCCGCAAGGATGGGAGCGGATCGGATCCGGCCTGGCCGTTTACAGTCTGGGCGATTTCGTCGGCCCGCCGCAGGGCGAGCCGGCGCGAGCCAGATTCTTCATCCGCGTACGACTTTGCGGCGCCGAGGTCATCGGCCATGAGCTGGTCCCCTGCATCCTCAACGATGCGGGACAAACCTGCCTGGCCGAAGGCGATGATGCCGCGCAGATACGCGACCGGATCGCGGGCCTGACCGACGCCATCAGCGACGGATCCAGTGACCGGCTTCACTTCCGGTTGGCAGGACGACGGTTCTTCACTCAATACCTGAGCAGTTGGCGGGAGGAAATCCGTGTGGGAGGGTTCCGCGTGCTCTGGCGAAAGGCCCGCGCCCTGCGGGCATATCATCTGGAACTCGTCTGGCGAACCGTGCTTGACGCGCTGGCCCCAAAACGCTTGCACAGAAAATGAACAACGCGCTGGCCACACTGTACCGGCATGCGCCCGTCGCAATCCAGAATGCGATGGTTTCCGTCTATGGGTACCGGCTGCACAAGACGCGCTACGGGGGATGCTGGCAAGAGACCCTGGACCAGTTGGAGCAAAGCCAATGGTTCTCGGCCGAGCAACTCGAAGAGCTTCAGATCGCGCGACTCCGATGCCTGCTCCGGCACGCCCACAATGCGGTCCCGTACTATCGGCGCGCTTTCGAGCAAGCCGGAATTCGGCCCGAACACATACGCTCACTCGAAGACCTTCGGCGCGTGCCCATTCTGAGCAAGCCCCAAATGCGCGACCATGCGCAAGACTTGCTGGCAGCGGGCACGGCGCCCCGCCATCTGATAACCGAGCACACCAGCGGGACAACAGGCACGGCGCTGACGCTGTACAATTCGCACACGGTATGCCAACGCGTCTGGGCCTTCGTTGAACGATTCAGGCGTTGGGCGGGAATCGCAACCGGACAGAAGCGTGCGTCGTTCGGCGTACGGATGGTGGCCCCGTTCGAGCAGACCAGGCCTCCGTTCTGGCGCTACAATGCGACAGAACGCCAACTCCTCTTCTCCATCTACCATCTGTCCCCGGCGAATTTCTCCGCATACAACGCGGCCCTCAGACGATTCGACCCCGTGTGGATCGACGCCTACCCCTCCGCTGCCTATGCGCTGGCCAGATTCGTCCTGGACGGCCGACACGAGACCGCACGCCCGAAAGCCGTCCTCACCACCGCGGAAACGCTGCTCACGCATCAGCGGGAAGCCATTCAGCAGGCGTTCGGATGCCCTGTCTACGACTGGTACGGCAGCAGCGAGTATGTGGTTCTTGCCTGCGAATGCCCCGAAGGCCGAATGCATATCAATCCCGAGTTCGGTATTGCCGAAATCCTTCGCGCCGACAATACGCCCGCGGCTCCGGGCGAACCCGGCCGAATCGTTGTGACGGGCTTCGTCAACACGGTTCAGCCTCTGATCCGCTATGAGATTGGGGACATCGGCGTGCTCTTAAAGGAAACGGTCTGCAACTGCGGACGCGCATTCCCTGCGCTCGCAGAACTTACCGGACGCGTTGAGGACGTTGTCGTTACGCCTGACGGCCGCGTGATCGCCCGGTTCGACCCTGTCTTCAAGGACACGCCGAACATTCAGGAGGCCCAAATCGTCCAGCAAACCGAGCAGGATCTCAAAGTGAAGGTTGTGCGTGCCGCAGGCTATTCGCCTTCGGATACCCGGGCGCTGCTGCGCAACATGAAGGAACGGTGCGGGGCGCAGATGCGCATCAAAGTCGAATTCGTGGATCGCATCGCGCGTACGCGGGCCGGCAAATTCCGGGCCGTCGTCTCGCGAATGCCCAGCCCAGGGCGCCTCCGCGTCGAACCGCAGGAACCCATGATCAAGACTTCCACACAAGCGGGAGCCAGGAACGGCGGGCCTCAAAGGCCGACGGCCCCGCACAGCGACACACGCGCATGAACA
>Ga0272441_10016468_pt1 | contig 10211 bp, 4 predicted proteins | sample SSMProp6N_FD_193582 | JGI IMG/M metagenome (GOLD analysis project Ga0272441, IMG submission 193582) | Marine sediment archaeal communities from Little Sippewissett salt marsh, Falmouth, MA, United States - SSM-Prop-6N | ecosystem: Environmental > Aquatic > Marine > Wetlands > Sediment ... | reverse complement strand
GGAAGTCCTGCGCGACGGTCGTTTTGAGCGGGTCGATTCGTTTACCATCAATTGGGACATGTCACGTGGCGAGGCATCCACCGCGGCGGTCAACGAGTCGAGCGGCCGTGCCTTTCGCCTCGCGTTTCACAATCCATGGCCGATCCAACTCCGTGAGTTCCAGTTGAGCAGCGCCGCCAAGATCCATTTCGCCGAGGCCAAGGCAGGGCTTCTGCATTGTCGAGGGCACGGAGCCTGGCGGCGACACCAGGACGCCTACCCCGGCCCGGGACCAACCCGAACGCTGCAAAGTGATCTTGTCATCGACTCCGACGAGGTCCGGAACCTGTCCGACCGACTCGCACCCAACGGAAAGCTCTCTTGGCAAGTGCCCTCGGGCAAGTGGCGAATCCTGCGCATCGGCTACACGAGTACAGCGAAACGCGTCGGGCCGGCCACCCGAGAGGGCGAGGGGTTGGAGTGCGACAAGCTCGATCGAGACGCGGTTCGATTTAACCTCAATCAGTACGTAGGCCGTCTGCTCGAACTGGTCGGCGATGCGGCGGGCGAGACCTTCTCGGCCATGGAAGTCGACAGTTGGGAATCGGGCGTTCAGAACTGGACCGCCGGATTCGAACGCCGTTTTCGCAACCGGCTCGGCTACGACCTGTTGGCCTATATACCCCTGCTGCTGGAAGGCTGGGTGATCGACACCGCAGACGCTTCCAACCGCGTCTTGTGGGACTGGCGACGCTTTCTGGCCGACCAACTGTCCGAGAGTTATTTCGCCGAAGTCGCGAGATTCGCGAAAGAGCACGGCTTGACCTACGTCGGCGAGTCGACCGGAAGGCAACAGTACCTGTACGATATCGCGTACCTGCGGAACAGCGCTGTACCGATGGGCGAGTTCTGGCTCGACGCCGGACCGGGGCAGGGGGTCCGCGTCGATAACAAGCTGGCCTCGTCGGTCGCCCACACCACGGGCCGACGAATCGTTGCCTCGGAAGCGTACACGTGCAGTCCCGCCACGGCGCGATGGCAGAACCACCCGTTCTCCATCAAGGCGATGGGGGACGAGGCGCTGACCAAGGGAGTCAACCAGTTCGTGTTCCACACGTTCGCCCACCAGCCGTACGACGTGACGGGACCGGGCTTCACGTTTTTCCACTGGGGATTGAACTTCAATCGAAACAACACGTGGTGGGACGCCGGCCATGCGTGGATCGAGTATCTCACCCGATGTAACCACCTGCTGCGCCAGGGCAGTAGTGTCTCCGACGTGTTGTTCTACCTGGGTGAAGACGTACCCAACCGGATCTTCGGCCACGAGCAGGTGCGATCTCTCTTGCACACGGGCTACGATTTCGACGGCTGCGACACGCAAGCCCTGTTGAGCGCTCGCGTCGTTGACGGGCGTATCGTCCTGCCCAGCGGATGCGAGTACCGGGTGCTGCTTCTGCCGGCGCTCGAAACCATGCGGCCGGCGGTGCTGGAGAAGATTCATGCCATGGTGCGTGACGGTGCCGCCGTGCTGGGCGACCCTCCCAGCCGGTCGCCCAGCCTGGCAGACATGGGCGAGGGAGATCGCAGGGTACGTCGGCTCGCGACCGCATTGTGGGGTCGGCGGCCGGCCGCCACGGTCGAGCGCGCCTTAGGCAGGGGCCGCGTCTTCCGTGGAATCTCTCTGGCGGAGGCTCTCGCGCGATGCGATACGCCGCCTGATTTCTTCTGGAAAACCGGGTCGGCGGACGCCGAGATCCTCTATACGCACCGCCGTACGGCGACGGCCGAACTCTACTTCGTCAGCAATCAGCGAAATCGAACCGAGATCGTCGACGCGGCGTTTCGCGTCGGTGATTGTGAGCCGGAGATCTGGGACCCCGCCGACGGAAGTATGGATCGCCTTGCCGTGTATCGACGCGTCGGCAACCATACGCACGTGCCGCTGCGATTGAACCCCTTCGAAGCGGTGTTCGTGGTCTTCCAAAGACCCTCGACGCGGCACGTGGCCACAGCGAAAGTCATTGGCGATACCGGGACACCCCCCGAACCGCTTGACGTGACGCGGACGACCGACGGCACGATGCAGGCCCAATTCAGTGAGGCCGTCGCCGGGAAGCTCACGTTCAGCGACGGGACTTCGACCATCGTGCAGGCGGATCATGTGCCGCCGTCGCTCGACATACGCGGTCCCTGGAACGTTCGTTTCGCCCCGGGAACGGGAGCGCCGGACGAGGCGCATTTCGAAAAGCTCATCTCCTGGTCCGACCACGAAAGCTCCGGCATCCGATTCTTCTCCGGCACGGCCACTTACGAAACGTCGTTCAGGGTTCCGACCGATCGGCTGGGCGACGACCGCCTGCTGTTTCTGGATCTTGGCGAGGTTCACGTGATTGCCGAGGTGAGGCTGAACGGCCGTGACCTGGCGGTTCTCTGGAAGTCTCCGTTCCGGGTCGACATCAGCGACGCAGCGCGCGAGGGCGAGAATCGGCTGGAAGTCCGCGTGACCAACCTGTGGCCGAATCGGATGATCGGCGACGCTTCATTGCCGGAGGACGTCAAGTGGAGGTCCGGCCGCAGGCCATTTCCGGCGCGGTGGCCCGACTTCGTGCTGCACGGGGGACCGCGTGAAAGCGGACGGCTCGCCTTTACCACGCGTAAGGGTGTCTATCGAGCAGATTCACCGTTGCTGACCTCCGGCTTGCTCGGACCGGTCCGACTGCACACGGCGCTTCTCAAAGACCTGGAAACAGGCGGTGAACGACCGGGAAATCTGCATTGAAATCTGCAGAACCGCGGGGTATTGGTATTGAGCCTGCTGGAAGACGACATTCCGAAGAACGAAGATAGACAAGGGATAGCGGAAATGAGAAGCGTGCTGCATCAGTTTCCCGGAGTGATTTCCCTCTCCGTGTTCCTGCTAGCCCTTGTATCGCTGGGACCGGTCGGCGCAACGGTCGCCGAGAATCGGCCCTTTTACGACGTCGTCGTCTACGGCGACTCATCCGGGGCGGTGACCGCAGCGATCGCGGCCAAGCGGCACGGGCGCTCGGTCATCCTGGTCAACCCCACCGGCTTTCTCGGCGGCATGAGCGTCAGCGGTCTCGGTGCGACCGACTTCCTGGGAAAACGGTCCACCTTCGGCGGGATCGCCTCGGAGTTCTACGACGCCATCGCCGCAGCATACGGGAAGACGTATGTGCGCGGCTTCGAGCCTCACGTAGGGCAACGCGTGTTTGGCAAGCTCATCGCCGATGCGGACGTGCCGGTCGTCTTCAACGAGAAGCTCGACCGCGAGACCGGCGTCAAGATGGACGGCCGGCGTATCCTGTCCATCACAACGCTCAGCGGCAAGACCTTCCGCGGCCGGATGTTCATCGACGCGACGTACGTCGGCGACCTGATGGCAGCAGCGGGCGTGACCTACACCGTCGGGCGCGAGGCCGAGAGTCAGTACGGTGAGACTCTGGCGGGTGTCCGGCGCGGCGACACCAAGCCGCGCATCCACTACACGCAGGGCGACAAGGACCACTTCATCAAGGACGTCGATCCGCACATCACGCCGGGCGACGCCGGCAGCGGGCTGCTGCCTTTTGTGTTCAAGCCGGACAACCTGACCAACGGCCAGGGCGACAAGAAGATCCAGGCGTACAACTACCGCGTCTGCCTGACCACCGATCCGGCGCTGCGGATCCCGATTGAAAAACCCGCCGGCTATCGCGAGATCGACCACGAACTGCTGCTGCGAAACTTCGAGGCGGGCGACCATCGCATGCCCGCGCTCATCGAGCCGCTGGCGGGCGCCGGCTCGAAGGTCGACTGGAACCACAAAGGAGCCGTCGGCAGCGACTACGGCGGCGCCAACTGGGAATATCCCGAGGCTGGCTACGAGAGGCGGCGCGAGATCGAGACAGCCCACGAGACGTATATCCGCGGGTTCCTGTGGACGATGTCGAACCACCCGCGCGTGCCCGCCGGCATCCGCAAGAAGGTCAGCGCCTACGGGCTGTCCAAAGATGAATTCACCGACAACGGCGGCTGGCCGTATATGATCTACATCCGGGAAGCACGCCGGATGGTCTCCGATTACGTGATGACCCAGCATGAGTGCGAAGCCAAACGCGCCGTCGCCGACCCGGTGGGCCTCGCCTCGTTCGGCATGGACTCACACGTGGTGCAGTACTACGTCAACGAGAAGGGACATGTACACCGCGACGGGACGATCTGGCGCGTGCCGCCCAAGCCCTACGGCATCTCATACCGCTCCATCGTTCCGCGTCGGGGCGAATGCGAGAACCTCCTGGTGCCGATTTGCCTCTCTGCCTCGCACGTGGCGCACGGGTCGATCCGCATGGAGCCGGTGTTCATGGTGCTCAGCCAGAGCGCAGCGACCGCAGCCGGGGTGGCGCTGGACCGGGCCGTCAGTGTGCAGGATGTCCCGTACCCAGTCCTGCGCGAGCGGCTCAATACCGACGGACAGATCGTGCAGGTGGAAGCCGCCAAAGCGTTCGACACGCAGAATAGGACCCAAAGATGAAGAAACACACACGACGTCAATTCATCAGAACTACAGCAGCAGGAATTCCTCTTGCTGCCGTGGGAAGCAGGCTGTTCGCCGGCCGATCGTCCACCAGGCAACCCAATATCGTTTATGTTTTTGCCGATCAGATGCGGGCGCACGCGCTGGGGTGCTACGGGAATAAGATCGTGCCCACACCGAACTTGGACGCCATGGCGGCAGCCGGGACCACCTTCGACAACGCGGTGAGCACCTGGCCGGTGTGTTCTCCCTACCGCGCCATGCTCCTGACCGGAAGGTATCCCATGGCCAACGGTACGGTAGCGAACGACACGGGCCTGCATGACGGCCTTCCCACCATCGCCAAGGTCTGCAAGGCGCAAGGCTACGCCACCGGATATATCGGCAAGTGGCACCTGGAGTGGAAACGCACACCGTTTGTACCTAAGGAGCGGCGGCAGGGGTTCGACTACTGGGCGGTGAACAACTGCACCCACAAGTATATAGATCATTTCTACTGCGCGGACACGCCCGAAGAGATCCGGTTCAAGGGATACGACGCCTTCGTGCAGACCGACCTGGCGATCGAGTACATCAAGAAGAACAAGGACAGACCGTTTTGCCTGTTCCTGTCCTGGGGCCCGCCGCATAACCCTTACAATCTCGTTCCGGACGAGTACAAGCAACGGATTCCGCTGGACGAGATTGAACTGCGAGCGAACGTGGCCGAGCGAACTGTGGTTGACCACCTGCTGAAGCGGGATACGCCATCGAGAAAACTCCAGGCCACGCGTAAGCAGCGCCGGGCGGTCCTTGAAGATGACGAACGGCTCAAGGAACAGAATATTCAAGGATACTATGCTCATACCGCAGCGCTTGACGACTGCATCGGGAAGATCCGCGATGCGTTGAGGCAAGCCGGGGTCGCTGACGACACGATCCTGGTGTTCTCATCGGATCACGGCGATATGCTTGGATGCCACCGAATGGCGCTCAAGCAAATGCCTTTCGAGGAATCGATCAACGTGCCGTTTCTGGTCGAATTCCCGCGGTCGGTGCCCAGGGGCAAACGAACCGATGCATTAGTCACACCGATCGACGTGATGCCGACACTATTGTCGTTGGCCGGACTGACGTGCCCGGAGGTCGACGGCAAGGATCTGTCGGACGCGGCCAGGGGCGTCGCGTCGGATCAACGTGACGCCGTGCTTATCATGAAGCTGCTGCCCGGCGGCGGGCCATACGTCGCAAACGCCATCACGCCCTGGCGTGGGGTGCGGACGAAGCGCTACACCTACGCCCACCTGCTCGATTACGGGCCGTGGCTGCTCTACGACAACCAGGAAGACCCGTATCAGTTGAACAACCTGATCGGCGAGCCGGCGTATGCGGCGTTGCAGGCCAGACTGGAGACGCGTATGCGCGAGCTGATGCAGGAGGCCGGCGACCCCGGCGACACCGATCAGATCGTGGCCTATCGCGAATCTCGTAGACCCAGGAGCACGTAGCACGAAACCAGTCAAGAAAGTGAGAGTGCAAATGAGAAGAATAGCTATCTCTCTGCTACTGGTGGCAGGGATGCCTTGCCTCAGTTGGGCGAAGGACAAGCCCAATATCATCCTGTTTCTGGTCGATGACATGGGGTGGACCGACTGCGGGGCCTATGGCTCGCGGTACTATGAGACGCCGAATGTGGACCGGCTCGCCACGCAGGGTATGCGCTTCACGGATGCCTACGCGTCCCCCCTCTGTTCGCCCTGTCGCGCCTCAATCATGACAGGGCAGGAGGAAGCGCGTCACGGTATTCTGTCGGCGCATGGGCATCTCGAACCTGAACCTCCGGGACCTCAAGTCTTTCAAGAGAACCCGCCGGCGACCCAGAGATTCCTTCTTCCCAAGAGTAAACGATATCTCGATCCGGATACGGTGACTCTGGCTGAGGCTTTGCGGGGCGCTGGATACCGCACGGCCCACCTCGGCAAGTGGCATCTGGGCCTGACCCAGCCGCACTGGCCGGAAGCGCACGGTTTCGAAACGACCTTCCATTGCGCGCCGGACCCGGGCCCACCCGGCAGCACGTATTTCTCTCCCCATAACGTAAATACCGACGGACACCCCTCTCCCGCCCATCGCGTTGGAAACATCACCGACGGGCCGGAGGGCGAGCACATCGCCGATCGCCTGACCCGGGAAGCCGTCAAGTTCATCACCGAACACCGGGACGAACCGTTCTTCCTGAATCTCTGGCACTATTCCGTGCACGGCCCGTGGGAAGCCAAAGAGGAGTACGTCAGGGCCTTTGCGGAGAAGAAGGACCCCACAGGTCGTCACGGCAATCCGGTAATGGCGGCGATGCTGAAGTCCATGGATGACAGCCTCGGGCAGATCATGAAGGCCCTCGACGATCTCCACTTGTCCGACAACACCATCATCGTCTTCTTCGGCGACAATGGGGGGAACAAACATAGCTGGGCGACTGCCGGAGAGCAGAACCGCTACCTGCAGAACGAGAAACACAACCTGTATTCCATGGTGAAGGCGTACAACCAGTACGCCGGACTCCAGCCGCCCACCAACAACGCCCCGCTGAGAGAAGGCAAAGGGAGACTCTACGAAGGAGGCGTACGGGTACCGCTGATGGTACGCTGGCCGGAGAAGATTCCGGCGGGCTCGATCAGTGATGCGATCGTTAACAACATCGACCTGTACCCCACCTTGCTCGAGATGGCGGGCGTCCCTTTGCCGGAGAAGCATGTCATCGACGGCCTGTCCTTTGCTCCGGTCCTGCGGGAAGGCAAAGATTTCTCCCGCGATACCAGCTTTCACTGGTTTCCGTATCACAACGCCGGCATTTCGGTCCGCAAAGGAGACTGGAAGCTGATCCGTCGTTTCAAGGAGAACCCGAGTTACTACGAGGGCCTCGTCGAACTTTACAATCTGAAGGACGACCTCGGCGAAACCAACAACCTCGCTAAACAAATGCCCGAAAAGGTCGCGGAACTCGGCAAACTGATCGATCGTCATTTCGCAGAAACGGGCGGTCTTTATCCCAGGCCCAATCCAGCCTTCGATGAGCGGGCCAGAGCGCGCACTCAAACTCGGGGACCGCGCAAGGCGAGCACGCCACGCAATGCCATTGCCGGGCTCGTACCGAAACAGTGTGCAATCGTGCCGATTCGAGGAGCCATCCGCGTCCTGCCACAGGGCAGGCAGCCCTTCCTCGGGACGGCGCGGGTCAGACTCAAGGGGCCGATGACATTACACCTCCGAGCGCGCAGCGTCAATGGCGACGGCGGCATGGGTCGTATCCAATGGAAGATCCAGGAACAGGATGAGTTCCCCCCAGCCGGCCAGTCGGTCACGTTTGAACTGCCCGCCGGGAAGGACTGGCAGGATGTCCAGGTCACTGTGCCGATCGAGGGCGAAAGCCAACTCGTTCGCATCCACCTGCCTGACGCCAAGGCACTTGAGATACAGTCAATCCGGTGGGACGCGGAGGGCCAAAGGCAGGTGGCGTGGGACTTCTCAGATATCGCGCCGTAAGCTCAGTCGAGGAGAATCTCCATGTTGAAGATGCAACATTTGCTGATGTTACTGGGCCTTCTGTGGCTCTTGCCCGTTTCGGCCCAAGGCGATGGCGAGGTTGAGAAGAATCCCGCCGCACCGAGCGGGGCCGAGGATACGCGACCCGCGCAGCTACGGCAGATCAAACTGGGCGAACTCAAGCTCATCTACACGGAAGATGAGATTCCGATTCGCTACGACGGCAGCCTCTCGACATTGCGGAAGGACGGCCAGATGCACTTCTTCCATTCTTTCGGATGCCGTCTCAAACCGGGGCAAACGCGAAGGAGCCGTCATTCCTGGCACAAGGGGTCGCCCGACGATCCCCTCATGTGTCACGTCGCCAGTAAAACCGATGAAGCGCTCTGGGACTACAACGGTTATTACCAGGACGTCGCCGAACATGGGATCTGGATTCTCGGCATGTACGAGTGCCCCAACGGCGATCTGCTGGGGATCACGCACGCCGAGCTCAACAAGGCCCATAATGGGACGATCAGAAGGGCCGATCAACGCTTCGCGCTCGGCCTGGGATACTCCACCGATCGCGGCTTTAGCTGGACCTACTGCGGCGAAATCGTCAGGCCTGCGGATGACCGCCAGAACGTCGGCGGCGGAGCCTACATCATCCGCGGCGACTGGCTCTACGTCTACTTCAACGACGTTATTCCCGGCGGGGCCTCTGCCCGGCGAAGGCGCATCCAAGGTGTCGCCCGTGCGAAGCTCGAGGCTGTAATCAAAGCCGCTGCCCGACACGAAGTTGTCCCCTGGCACAAGTATCGCGACGGCAAGTGGGACGTACCGGGCCTTGCCGGCCAGCCGGGTGAAGACCTCATTGACCATATTACCGGCGGAGAAGACCTTCACGCCGACGCCGCGTACTGCACGGCACTCGGAAAGTACCTCCTCACCGTCCAGACCCACGCTGCCGGCAAGCTGCTCTTGTTCTCATCGCCGGACGGCCTCGACTGGTCACTCGAAACGACCGTCGACGAAGTCAGCAACGGACTCATCCAGCCCTATTCCGCCTTCGTCGACTTTGACGGCCCCTCGGACGACTGTCACACCGTCGACGACGATTTTTATATCTACTTCCCGAGAAAGGGGCCCGACCAGAACACGGATCACATGTATCGCCGCAGAATCACGATCGAAGGCGCGAACGGATGAATCTGGTTCTCATTCAGACCGAAAGGGAGGGGCAGTTCGCGGTAGAAAGCAGCGACGAGAAATCCTTCGTCTTCATCTCACGAGCACCTGTGGCTGCAACCGGTCCGCCCGGCCGGCGGATCGTTGTCCATAGCCACGTTGATTGAGATCGCCGAGTTCGGCCCTCGCCAGTTCCGCAAGAGACGTGAGTTTCTGAACGACCTTTGGGTGCTTCCCAGAGAGATCGTGAGCCTCTTTCGGATCTGCGGAAAGGTCAATCAGCCGCAGAGGACGGTGAACCGGCTTGCCACGGATTTTATCCAGTGGCAAATGCAGCTTCCACTTCCCGCAGCGCACGGCCTGCAATTGGTCGGCCATGTAGTAATAGAACGCTTCGTGAGGCGATTTCGCGCCCGGTGCGCCGGACCAGAGCCCCCAAATGTCTTTCCCGTCAATGACCGTGCCGCTGTCTGCGCGACCACCGGCAAGTCGAGACAACGTCGGCAACAGGTCCATCATCGTACTCAGTTCGCTGCAAGTCTCTCCCTTTGGGATCTTGCCGGGCCATCGAACGATACAGGGCATTCTCATACCGCCTTCGCTGGTTGAGTACGCCCATCCGCCCCAGGGAGCATTGCTGCCGCCTTTGCCCGCGGGGGTGCCGTTATCAGAAGTGAACAACACCAGCGTCCTGTCCTCAAGATCCAGCTTCCTGAGCTCACGCATGATCTCGCCGACCGACCAGTCAATCTCGTGCACGCTGTCCCCATACAAGCCGTTCTTCGATTCGCCCCGAAAACGGGGATCGACGTCCGGGACCTTCTTGCTGCCAGGAAGATGATGTGCGAAGTAGAGAAAAAACTTCCGTTGGCGGTTTGCCCTGATGAAACGCACCGCTTCGTTGACGTACCGCCTCGTGGTGCTGGTAAGGTCCACCGGCGCTTCCACCACAACTTCATTGCGTATCAACGGCAATGGAGGCCATGACGGCGTGTGCGCC
>Ga0272441_10016466_pt1 | contig 10212 bp, 14 predicted proteins | sample SSMProp6N_FD_193582 | JGI IMG/M metagenome (GOLD analysis project Ga0272441, IMG submission 193582) | Marine sediment archaeal communities from Little Sippewissett salt marsh, Falmouth, MA, United States - SSM-Prop-6N | ecosystem: Environmental > Aquatic > Marine > Wetlands > Sediment ... | reverse complement strand
AAATTGGAAAGCTTTTTCTATGGGGTGTGGTGGGAGTGGATTGGGTGGAAAAGAATGTGAAAAATTTCTTGGTGTTTTAATTGACTGTTCAAAAAAGATGTTTGAGAAATTTTTTCAAAAAGGAATGTCTGGTAAGTGTGGGTGGGATGATGAAGAATGGGCGAAGAGTGATGAATGGGCAGAATCATTCGACAAACATGTCCGTAAAGCAGGATATAATAGATTTGAAAATGTGGATGATTTGATTGATCTGATGAACTTTGTTACATTTAGGATAAATGCTTTGGAGGAAAAAGATGGCAGAACAAAAAAAATCAAGTAAATGTGTTTGCCCGTATTGTGGTTATACTCGTCCGAAGTTGGATGGAATTCTTTGCAGCAACAAGAAATGTCCGAAATGTGGGCATACGCTTGAGGAGAGAAGTGCGTGATAAGTCGAATTAAAACTGATGGTGGAAATTTTATCGTCAAAGAGGAATCCCTGGTTTCCATTCAAGAGGCTTTTTCAAATTCCTTTATAAAAGAAGTAGAAGATTATTGGAAGTTTGAAAAGGAATTGGTTGTTCGTAGGAGAAAAGAGTTTGAAGAATTAACAAGCGTTACAGTTGGGGATAAAATTGTTTATCCATCAGAATACTCTTATCTTGGTCTGTCAAAAGAAAAGACTGACTCTATGATAATATTACGTCTTGTGTGGTGCAAAAAGGGTGATTGGAATTTTGACTACCTGAATATAAGGAGGTGAATTAAGTGGCGAAAACATCGCAACGTCCGGGAGGCGGAAGTCGTCCTATGGATGGCAGAGGAGGCGGAAAAGGCATGGTAGGAGGAATGAGGGGAGGTAAGAATACGGGAGGATGTTCAAAAGGAGGGCCGGGAAAAGGAAAAGGAGGAGGAAGAGGTAAAGGAACCGGCAGAAAAGGTTAATCTCAAAGGGAGAAGGAGAACAGAGTTGAAATGATAAATCTTCATAATCATTCATGTTATTCTAAAAAAGATGGGTTGAACACTCCGGAGACTCTTGTTTTGAGGGCGAAGGAGTTGGGACAACCCGCGCTTGCTTTGACCGATCATGGGGAAATGAGTGGGCTTATTCAACATCATATCGCATGTGAAAAACATGGTGTTAAACCTATTTATGGGATGGAAATATATCAGTGTCACAAGCTTGGTGACAAGATGAGGGGAGCACACCTTGTCCTTCTCGTGAAGAATGAAATTGGGTGGGAAAATTTAATAAAGCTGAATAATCTTGGGTATCTGGAAGATGGTCATTTTTATTACACAATGCGCGTAACGTGGGATGATCTTGAGGCTTATAGTGAGGGCTTAATCTGTTTAACTGGATGTCTTAAAGGATTGCTTGCACAGGAAATATTGGGTAATGGTGCTCCGTATAGAATCCTTATGAAACTGTACGAAATTTTTGGTGACGATCTTTATATGGAAGTAATGTATCATGGGATGCAAGAACAATTAGAGGTCATAAAATGGGTTCAGAAAACGTGTAAAGAGTTAGATAATCAAATCCTTCCTGTTTGGACTAATGATACGCATTATTCAATAAAGGATGATTCCGAAGTACATGATATGCTTATGTGTTGTCAATATAATGTGAGTTGGAACGAAAAGGATAAGGCCGCTTATTTTGCTCCCGAATTTTATTTGAAAAATCAAGATGATCTTTTGTTTCCCGCAGGATATGAAGATTGGTGCAAATGGGCTGTTTCTTCTCAACCCGAAATAGCTGATAAATGTCAATTCAAATTAGAACTGGGAAAACCTGCCCTTCCGAAACTGGGTATGGAAGATGAATTATTCAAATTGGCTATGGATGGATTTAATGAAATCTATGGTGGCAAATTGAGTAAAAATGTTTTAACAAAATATCGAAAAAGATTTAATTACGAATGGGATATAATAAAAGATAGAGGATTTGCCGATTATATTTATATTGTTCATTGGTACACGAATGAAGCTCGCAAAATTATGAGGGTTGGCCCCGGTAGGGGAAGCGTTTCCGGTTCACTTTTCTGTCAGTGTCTCGGAATAACTGACCCTCAACTCGACCCGATAAAGTACAATCTCATATTCGAGAGATTTATTTCTCCGGAGAGAATATCTTATCCTGATGTGGATAATGATTTTGAACGCAAAGATGAAGTCGCTCAAATGGTCGCTGACAGATTCGGTTCTATCGCTTCTGTGAGTAATCATGCCTTCTACAAGATGTTTTCCGCATTTCAGGATGCAGGGAAGGTTCTTGGATATTCTGATAAGGACGTAAAAGCGTGGACAACTGCTCGTGACCCTTACAATAAGCCGCGTGGAGATATTGATGAACATCCGGATATACTGAAATATTCTGATAGGATGTCAGAGTCAATGCGTAATACAGGAACACATGCGGCGGGGATAGTGCTTCTGACTCGTTCTATCCCGTTGTATAGGGGTGGTAATTCACAGTGGGATAAGGATGACATTGAATCTTATGGATTGGTGAAATTTGATATACTTGGACTTACTACTTTGAAAATAGTAACTGATACGATAAATCTTGCAGGGATAGAAGAGCCTGATTGGAGTTATGACGATCAGAAGGTATTTGATTCGTTGAACAAGGGAAATGTTACCGCTGTATTTCAGATGGAGAAATGCAAACAACTTGCTAAAACGATAGGGGTAAAAGATATTCACGATCTGATTGCTCTTGTGGCTATAAACAGGCCGGGGCCAAAGGATGCGGGTACTGATAAAAAGTATGGACGTAATCGTCAGGTGGCAGATAAAATAGAGTATCCACCGGGTCTGGAATTAGCCAAACCGATTCTTGAGGATACATATCATACGCTTGTGTATCAGGAACAGGTTATGGAAATATGCGTTAAACTTGGAGGATTCACATACGAAGAGGCTGAAAAGTTCCGTAAGGCTATAACCAAATGGTACTCATTGGATAGCGTTCCTGAACTTCCGAAAAAGTTTTTCCAGAACTTAACTGACAAAGGTGTAGATCGAGTTGAGGTTGAACGTTTGTGGAAGTCTATTGAGGGGTTTGCGGGATACGCTTTCAACCGCGCACATGCTACGGCTTATGGGATGATAGCATATCAAACAGCTTGGTTGAGAGAAAATTATCCGTATGAATTCATGGCTTCTCATCTGTCTGTGGTTGACGAGAAGAAACGTTTGAACGCAGAGAGAGAATGTCGAAAAATAGGTATACCGATTCAAGACCCTCACGTTGCTATTTCAAATGCAGGGTATACGCTTGTTAATTCAAATGGGAATAAAATGATATTCAGAGGATTGAACACGATAAAAGGGATAGCGCAGAAAACATCTGAAAAGATAATGGCTGCTCGTCCGTTTTCTTCTATAGAAGATGTTCACGAGAAACTCGCTCCGGGTGTGGTCAAAAAGCTGGAAGGTGCTGGCGCATTGAGGAGCGTCGATATTTGAGGAGGAAAAGTGGATTCAAAACGTAGAAAAGTTATTGAAGGTCTTGCAAAAGATGTAAATAAAAAGTTTGGTGAGGGTGCTCTTGTATTCGGAGTTGATCTTGCGAAGGTTGGATTACGGGTAATACCAACAGGATCGGTTTTATTCGATAAAATTACGGGAGTTGGAGGGCTTCCACGCGGAAGAATAATCGAAATATCCGGGCCTGAGAGTTCGGGGAAAACATCTTTGTGTTGTGCTTTTGTCGCGAAGTGCCAGGAGGAAGGGTTGGTATGTGCTTATCTCGACCCGGAGCCTTTAGAAGATGAATACGCAGAGAGGTTGGGAGTCAATCTTGATGAACTGATACGCTCGAAGTCAAAAGAGCGTATAACCGCTGAACGATGGTTACAGATGGCAAGGTGGTTGATAAAAGTTGCCGATGTCGATGTCATTGTTGTAGATTCTTTACCGGCTATGGTTCCGCAGATAGAATTTGAGGATAGCAAGAAGGAGAGAACACTTGAAAATAAGTCTGTGGCTGCTCTGGCTGCGTTATTGTCTTATGCTTTGCGTATAATAAATACGGAAATGAATCAGAAGCAGGGTGATAAACCTGTGATTGTCGTTACCAATCAGGTTAGAACAAAGATTGGAATTATGTATGGAAATCCAGAGGATACTCCCGGAGGTCGTGCGTTAAAACATTATGCCTCATTAAGATTTTGGGTTCGTAAAATTGAAAACATAACTGAAACAGGAAGAGATTTCGATTTTAAGAAACAGGAATATAAAGAAATGGAAATTCCTGTGGGATTTCGGATGAGGATAAGGAATAAAAAGAGTAAAGTTTCGGTTGAACAACCTCCGCAGGATATTTCGATATACCTTGATGGTGGGTTCAACATCATGGAAGAATTGTTTGTTGCTCACCTTATCGACGAGAAGGTAATTAAACATCGTGGAAGATTCTATTTTGCTGACGAAGTAGATGAAAATGGGAAACCGACGAAAACGTATTATGAGAGTCAGATTAAAAAGGAGTTATATAAACGTGTGTGCGACGAGAATTTCGACACTGGTGAAGATGATAGTGAGTCCGAGATGTCCGAAGTGTCAGACGAAACTGACGAGGATAATTCATCTGATTAAGTTTAGAGAAACTTGGGTAGGCGCACACTATTTTGCCTGTAATTGTGGAGAAACTTTTTTGAGGGAATATGAATTCGATCAGGAAGGATTAGAGTTCTGTGGGTATAAATCAAAAGTTCGGTGATAAATTTGAAGATGAAATAGCAGACCTTTTGGGTTGGGAGACGAGAGATAAGGTTCATGGGTTGAAAATTGCTGATGTTGTTGGGGATGGGTTTTGTGGAGAATGTAAAGCTACGAAATCGAAATCTCGTTCTATTGGGGTTGACCTTATTAAAAAGATTAAGTTTGAGGCATTAAAATATAATGCAAATGATTGGGTTATATTTTCAAAAGTCAGGGATGAAGATGGAAGTTTTATTGTGACCGCTACAATACCTGTTGACCTGTTTGAAGAGTTTGTTGAATTGCGGAAATCTTCCGAATAAATCTGTTTAATTCACTTGACAAAAAATTCAGTTTGTGATATAATTATATCATGTAAAAAATAAATTTAACTATGAAATGGAGGTGAAACGAATGGGAGAAGATGGCGTTGGGTCGATTTATTTTCAGGGAACCGACCCGATAGAGAACCGTCAGGTTGGCGGGGGCCAGTTTATTCAACTCAAGGATCAGGAGAAGGTTATCGTGTTCTTCGTGACTCCGATGGAGAAATTGGTTTCCGTGTACGAACACTTTTGGCAAGACCCTGGTTCCGAAGAGAGCGGGAAGTCTTACACCTGTATCCGGGAAGGCTGTCCGATGTGTCAGGCTGGAAATAAGCCGAGATACGTTACTATGGCAGTTGTTTACAACATCGAAGAGAAAAAGGTTCAAGTTCTCAAGATGGGTATCAAGTTCTGGAAGAATCAGGTGGAAGCGTTCAAGGCTTACGGGAGTGCCAATGATCGCCCGTATCAGATCAAGAGAACCGGGGAAGGATTCAATACTTCCTACCACACGATTTCGCTTGAGAAGTCAGAGATGCCGAAGATCGAGGGAGAAGTTCCTGATCTCATGGAACTCATTAAAGCGTTATCGCGTGAAGAACTCGCGGCGATAGTTGGCGGTTCTCGTGATAATTCAGGTGGAGGTTCGCAGGGGAACAACGAGCTTGCACCGTACTGATCTACCGCGTATGAGGTAGAGTTTATTACAAAAGCGTGAGAGGAGAACACAACGATGGGAATGAAGTTTCTGGAAGTTACAATCGAAGGTGACACACCTATTATGATGGATCGCATGACCGAAGAGGATGCGGAGGGAATCAAAAACTCCACATCGTCCGGCGCGAAGAAGGGCGACGAGAAGAAAAAGGAAGATCGGGCAAAGGAACATGCTTACCTGATGAAGTTCGAGGGTGAGGATGATGTTTTCTTTGCCCCGCATCAGTGGTTGCTCGGAACGATTCAGGGCGGGATGAAATTCTGCAAAATCGGAAGGAAATCAGCGTCCAATTTCACAGGAGCAATCCATGTGCCTCACGAACAGTATCCGATAATGCGTGGTTCAAAACCTCTGACATGGGAAGATGCGCGTGTGCATTGGGAACATCACAATGCTCATTCCGGGCCGCAGACGTACAAGCGTTTCAAGGCTCGTGCTGTGATTCCTACGCCGTGGGTGTTGACATTCAAGGTCGGATACCATGACAAGTATCTCAAGGAATCCAACGTGAAGGAATTCATCGAGGATGCCGGGGTACTCAGTGGCATAGGAACATTCGCACCGCGACATAAAGGTTCTTACGGGAAGTTTCGCATGGTGAGTTGCAAGGTTGTTCAGAAGTGTGACTCCATAGCGTCTTGAGCAATTCCGGTTGCTGAAAATGTTCCGTCGTGATTGGTGGTATTGTGTGAAGAATCAGCGGGTAGGGCAAAGTCCCTGCCCGTTTTATTTTAACGTTATGTCAGGTGACAGACGGGTATTGAAGGGAAGGTTGGAATTGTTCAAAGTTGTAATGACTTGTGGTGTCCGGTAAGCGTCCTGTGGAGTCCGGCAAAGAACCGTGTTGAATGGAGTTTATCCTGTGAGGAATTGAGTTGTATGGTTCGGGTCTGTCAGGTTAATTTATGTGTGGTGTGTTAAATATAGTGTTATGAATGGAACTGAATAAATCGGTTTTGATCTGATGGGATGCGTGTCGTTTTTCTGATGTATTGTGCAAAGGAGAGCCGTAAGGAACGGTGTTGAAAAAGTAATGTGGCTCACGCTAAATATTGTATGGTAGTGTAGAGACTCTATAACGTATTCCTGTTGTGACGCGGGGTGATGTACGGATTTGAGATGTGTAGAAAAGTTTCTTGACTTGCGTAACTGATCGAATTTGGAATTGGTTTTATAGTGGTGTTTCGCAACGTAAAGTTGTGTTGAGTAAGAAACAGTTATGTCAGGAATATTTATGAAATGATTTGAGCCGTGATGAAAAGTAAAGCAAAGTGAGGAGGCGAGGGATTTTGTTCTGTTCGGAGTTTCTGTAACATCCTGTCCGGTTTGGTTGTGCAGAGTGTTGAATTGAGGATTATTCATTCAAGGATTGGATTGGAATTGTTGAGTCCTGTCATGTAGCGTCAAGTTGGATAAGGAGTCTTGTTGAACTGTCCAGAGCAGATACGTCAGGTTCGGTTCGTTTAGGTGATGTCTGTTAAAGTCCGGAGGCGTAACGTAAAATGCTGTCCTGTCGAGTAGTGAGGCTTTTCTGTAAGGAATTGATACGCAAGGCCCGGTGGAGTGAGGTGATGATATTTTGAGATTATGTTCTGATTCGACATGTGGAGTAAAGAGCGGATTTGAAATGCGTTGAGCTGTCTTGTACGGTAGTGAGGTTTTTCGTAAGGAATTGTTCTGACTGGACAAGAAAAGAGCGGATTTGAAGTGCGTTGAAATGTCCTGTAAGGTGAAGAATATTAAAGTATTGACGTGTTAAGCGGAGTAAGGTGATGAAGAATGCTGTATGGTCTATTGACAAACAATAGGATTTATGATATAATTATATCATAATGAAACGAACGAAAAATTAAGGAGATTAAGAGTGGGTAAGTACGCTATAGAAAATTACATTGTTGTTATTACGGGTAAAACATACAAGTATACCGAAGAGTTGAAGAGGCTTGGTTTTTATTATGTGGAAGATTTATTTTATGAATCCTTTTCAAAAGTTGAAGATGGAACTTCAAAATGTTTTATAACAAGAGATATGCCGATAGAGCATCTTGTTCAAATTATTGATTTTTGTTCAAAGAATCCGTTGAAGGTTCGTTTGTTTTCGGAGAATTGGACTGAATACGATGCGTTCAAAGCGTATAATATATTGACCCTTGACTGGAAGGAACTGGTACAGGTTCGTCAGGATAAAACCACTGTTCGATTCGGTTGGGGGTCTATTGAAGATTCTCTTTTCCGTAGGCAGATTCGTATGTCAAAGGATTACTTTGATAAGGGAGGAGGATTTTCTGTTCCTTATGATCTGATAGGAGTTCTTGAAAATTCAGGGATTACTCGTGTGCGTTTATATGATAAGGATAATCAGAGAGCGTATTTTGCTCACACACGCGATTTTAAGAGGTATGGATACGATCACGAGAATGATGTGGATGGAAGGTTGTTGTGCCTTCCTTTGAAACATTGGTTTCGAGATTGTTATGACTGTCCTCTTATCAGGAGGTCAAAAGGCCCGCAGGTTCCACCATCCGGGAATGATAAAGCTGATCTAATGTTTGTAGGAGAAGCACCGTGGGTGGATGAAGTTAATTTGAAGAGTCCTTTTGTTGGAGATTCAGGAAGATTGTTTTCAAAAATTTTGGATGATGTGAATATTGATAGAGATAAGTGTTTCATAACAAATACGATTATGTGTAAACCGGAGGAAAAGAATGGGAGCAAAAAGCCTGTTCCTGAATCCATTGAATGTTGTGCGGAACGTTTGAGGAATGAGATAGAGTTCGTAAAACCTAAAGTAATTGTTCCACTTGGAAAAACCGCCTGTGAAGCACTCTTGCCACAGGCTGTGAATTCTCAAATGACATGGTTACAGGAACGAGTGTTTAAGGTTCCAAATTCGGGTACGTTGATTGTGCCAATGTTTCATCCGAGTTATATTTTGAGGAATCCTTCGTGGGATGAAGGGAGTCCACGTTGGATGAATCGCGAGAGAGTGAGGTTCCTTAAAAAAACTTGTGAAGAACTTGAAATTGATTGTTGACAGTTTGTGAGAGCGATGATATAATTATTTCATAAGGAGAATACGACGATTGAGAGTCATTCTGATTCTAACACTTTTTGTAATATGGATTCTTGTTGAAGTGTTTGAACCGCATGTAATCGAGTGGGAAAAGAGGAAGATTGAAGAGAAAAATGCGAAAAAGAATTATTGTGACGAACAAGGAAGGGAACATTTAGTTACAAACGACTATATACCAGGATTCGAGGAGTTCAATGCGTAAAGATAATTTGCTTCAAAAATTAGATGAATTATCTGAAGCTGAAGAAGAATTTGTAACCGAAAAGGTTAACGAAATTAAGAAAAAGGAGAAAACTGGGTCAAAAAAGAAATCGAACCCTAAAAAGAAAATCGTGAGTAGGGTTCCGATATTTTCTGATGCGGTTGAAATGTGATGGCAAAAGATTTACGAAATACACTTGAGAGGCATCTTCTGACAATAACTCCGGAGGATAGGTCACAGAATTTCCATCCTTCTGGATGTATGGCGTGTGGAAGGGCACTCGTTATGGCTATGCTTGATAAGAACAAGATTCAGGCCGAGCCTCACCCACCGAAATTGCAGATGATATTCGATACTGGACATGCGCTTCATTATATGATTCAGAATTATTTTATTGAAATGGGAGCGTGTCCTGATGACGAGGGGTACGAATCTTATGAGAAGATGCTTGTGGAGTTTTGTGAGGAAAAATTCGGAGATACACGATTGATTAAAGATAGAAGAATACACCATCTAATTCGTTGTTTCAGGTGGTGTATGAATCCGCGTGTTGAGGTTCCGATAAAACAATCAGAATATAATTTGATAGGACATTCTGATTTAATACCGATCATAGGCGGCAAAGATGTTGTTATGGATATTAAGACTATTAACGCCAGAAGGTTTTCTATGTTGAATCAGAAGACCGTCGAGTATAAGGATAAGATACAACTTTTACTTTATATGTATTGCTTGAATAAGGCGAAGGGAATTTTATTTTACTTTTGTAAAGATAATTGCGAATCAAAGGAATATATAATTCGACTTGAAGATTTCAGAGAAATTGTTCTGGCAAAGCTGGAATGGTTCAAAAGATTAAAGGAATGTGTCTCTATAGGAAAACTTCCCGATAGAGAACGGGATCAGGATTCAAAGGATTGCCAGAATTGTTTGTATTACGCTCCGTGTTGGGATGGAGCGTCAAGAGCAGTAGCGGCAAGTCCATTTTGATAGGAGAAGAAGATGCGATTAGGAAAAGAGTATGAACTTGAAAAACTTGCAGAGCAAAAAGCGAATGAAGCTCAAATACCTGTTGTTTCTCGTCCGAGCGACCCTAAATCTGAGATGGGACAGCCTTTGGGAATTCCGGAAATAAATTTTCCGGAAAACTTAACGGAATTAACTCCTCAACAGATAGGAGACGAATTCTCAAAGT
>Ga0272441_10016465_pt1 | contig 10213 bp, 7 predicted proteins | sample SSMProp6N_FD_193582 | JGI IMG/M metagenome (GOLD analysis project Ga0272441, IMG submission 193582) | Marine sediment archaeal communities from Little Sippewissett salt marsh, Falmouth, MA, United States - SSM-Prop-6N | ecosystem: Environmental > Aquatic > Marine > Wetlands > Sediment ... | reverse complement strand
GGCCGTGTCAAGCGAAGGCGGCCCCCCGCCGCGCCCGCGTTCCTCCCCTATCCATAATGGTGGAGGCGAACGCGAGCCTTGCTGCGACGAGGCGCGGGCCGGTGACTCAGGCTTTCGCCGCCGCGTAGTCGCGCGCGAGGAGCACGTTCTCGGGCGGGGCCTCGTAGGGGACCACGCCCGCGCCGAGGCAGGTGTTGGGGCGTCCATCCACAAGTTTGATGAGCCGGTCGATCCCGGCGCGGATCGCCTCGGGCGGCCCGGCCGCGAGGACCTCAGGCGGCATGCTCGCGCGCACGGTCACCTCCGGGTGCGACTTCATCGCGTCCAGGAACGCGGCCTGGTCCGTCTCGGACGGGCAGATGACGTACCCCGTGCCGGTCGAGAGGATATCCTCGAGGATGGGCGCGGTGTCCCCGCCCATGATGCACGGCACCGGATGCCCCATAATCTCCGCGGCGCGGCCGAGAATTTCGCGCAGCGCGGGGAGCTCCACCGTGCGGAAGAGGTCCGGCGAGAGGAGCGGGGGGCTCGCCGCAGACTCGAAGAAAGCGATGTCGAGACCCGCGTCGCGCACGGCCTCGCAGAGCACGCCCCCCCCGCGGGCGAGGTGCTCGAGCGCGCCGCGCGCCGCGTCCGGCCGCGTCAGCACCTCGCACAGGAGCGGCTCGAAGCCCATCAGGCTCACCGCGATCGAGAAGGGCCCGCTCACCGGCACGCGCACGTCCGCCCCGGGGCAGGCTTCCCTCACGCGGCGGGCCGCATCGATGACCATGGGTATGCGTCGGGCCGAGGTTGGGTCGAAGGGCGCGAGCGCGGCGAGGTCCTCGAGCGAGCCGCAGGGGTGTCGCACGACGGCCGGGAGGCCGTCGCCCTCGGGCTCGGCGATCTCGGCGCCGTAGGCCTCGGCCTCGAGGTTGTAGATGTCGATGCCGACCACCACGGGCGCGTGGCGGTAGCAGCGCCAGGCCTCGGCATGCGCACGCGCGAGGAGCTCTCCGTCGCGCGAGACGGTCCACGGCCGCTCGCCGACGAAGCGGGCCGCGTGCTCGTAGACCGCAGGAACAAAGTCCATGGGAGACTAGAGGCCGCTGGGCGCGGCGCGCCGGGTCGGCCCACCGGAGAGGTCGCCGGAATCGGTCACGCCCGGCAGGACCTCGGCCGTGCGCTCGAAGAGGTAGGTGTTGATCTCGTCGCCGTCGCTCATCTTGCGCACGGCAGAAGCGATCTCGGCGGCGCGCTCGGAGCTGATCGAGCGGATGATCTTCTTGACCTCGGGGATCGAGGCGAAGGCCACGCTGAAGTGATCGAGCCCGAGGCCCAGCAGCAGCAGGGTATAGAGCGGGTCTCCCGCCATCTCGCCGCACATCGAGACGGGCACCCCGTGCAGAGTCCCGGCCTTGAGCACGCGGGCCACCAGGTCGATCACCGCCGGGTGCCCGGGGTTGTAGAGCCCGGCCACGACCTCGTTCGTGCGATCCACGGCCAGCGTGTACTGCACCAGGTCGTTCGTGCCGATGGAGACGAAGTCCACGCCTTGGATGAGGCTGTCGATCATGATCGCGGCCGACGGGACCTCGATCATGATGCCCACGGGCACGTCCGGCCGGAAGCGCGTGCCCTCGCGCGTGAGCTCGCTCTTGACGTCCTCGATCGCGCCGCGGGCCCAGTCGATCTCTTCGCGCGATGCGATCATGGGGAGCATGAGGCGCACGTCGCCGAGCTCGCTCGCGCGGTAGATCGCGCGCAACTGCGCGCGGAAGATCTCGGGCCGCGCCTGGCACAGGCGGAGCGAGCGGCAGCCTAGAAAGGGGTTGCGCTCGCGCGGGAGCCCATCCTCGCGCCAGACCTTGTCCGCGCCGAGGTCGAAGGTGCGGATCACGATCGTCCTTCCGCCGAGCGCGAGGAGTGCCTTCTGGTAGGCCTCGAAGTGGTCCTCCTCGCTGGGCATCCGCTGCGTGCGCAGGTAGAGGAACTCAGTGCGGTAGAGCCCCACGCCCTCGGCGCCGTGCTCGACGGCCGAAACGACCTCCTCAGGGAACTCGATATTGGCACTCACCGTGACCGCGTGCCCGTCGGTCGTGACCGCGGGCAGGTCCTTCTCGGCGATGAGCGACTCCTCGAAGCCGCGGAAGTCGGCCTCGATACCGTGGTAGCGCTCGAGCGTCTTCGGGTCCGGGCTGATGATGACTAGGCCCCGGTTGCCGTCGATGATGACCGTATCCCCGCCGGAGAGGTCCATGCTCACGGTCTTGAGCGCGACGACCGCGGGGATCTCGATCGCGCGCGCGAGGATGGCCGTGTGGCTGGTGCGCCCCCCCACGTCGGTCGCGAAGCCCTGGACCTTGTCGGGCGAGAGGTTCGCGGTCTCGCTGGGCGCCAGGTCGTGCGCCACGACGATCACGGGCTTGTCGATCTCGGCGAGGTTCTGCCGGCGCGCGCCGAGGAGCGCGGCCAGGAGCCGGCGCTCCACGTCCTGCAGATCCGAGATGCGCTGCGAGAGGTACGCGTCGTGCATTCCGCGGAAGGCCTTGGCGTAGCGCCGGAAGGCGCGGCTCACCGCGTACTCGGGCGTGAAGTGGAGCCGCTGGATGCGCTCGGTCACGTCCTTGTGCAGGCGCGGATCGGAGAGGATCCACACGTGCGCGTTGAAGATCGCGGCCGAGGCGTCGCCGAGCTCGTCGATGACCCGGTCCTGCAGGTCCTTGACGTCGCGCTTGGCCTCCTCGACCGCGGTATGGTAGCGCTCGATCTCGTGCTCGGTCTCCTCGGGCAGGAGGAGCCGCTTGGGGATGCGGCTCTCCTCGCTGTGCAGGACGAAGGCCTCGCCGATGGCCACGCCCGGCGAGACCGCAACGCCCTTGAGGATCTCCACGCTATTCCTCTCCGAACTTCGAGTCCACGAGGCCCACGAGTTTCTCGACGCACTCGGCCGCGCTCTCGCCCGTGCAGCGGATGCGGAAGCGCGCGCCGCACTCGGCCCCGAGCATCATCAGGCCCATCACGCTCTTGCCGTTGACCTCCTCGCCATCCTTGACGAGGACGACCTCGCAGGGGTACCGGTTCGCCATCTCCACGAACTGGGTCGCCGGCCGCGCATGCAGGCCGTACTTGTTTCCGATCTCGACCTCTCGCTCGATGCTCTCGGACATGACCTCTTCCATGGCCCCTTCCCGGATGCGGATGTGCGCGCATTGTACACGTTCGCGCGCCCCGCGTCCAGTCACCGCGCGTGGCGCCGCGCGCAACCGGGCGCAGGGAAAGCGGTTGAGAGCACCCGTGAATTGTTGTCTAATTCCTCCGTCACTTCGCCCCGGCGCGGAGTAGGATTCACGGAAGGACGGGGAGGCGCCCGTGCGACTCGCGGATCTCGTCGAGAGGAACCTCTCTGGGGCCTACGCGCTCGCGCGCTCGGCCGTGGACGATCCGGCCGACGCGGAGGACGCGGTGAACGCGGCCGTGGCGTCGATCCTCTCGGGCGCGGGCCGGTACGACCCGGCGCGCCCCTTCTTCCCCTACTTTGCCCGGGCCGTGCTCAACGCCGCGCGCACCCGGCGGCGCACGGAGGCGCGGCGAGCCGTTCGCGAGGAGGCGGTCATGCCGAAGGCGTCAGGTCCCAGCGGCCTGGAGAGGCTCGAACGTGCAGAGGAGGCCGCCGCGACTCGCGCGGCGCTCGCTGCGCTCGAAAGCGAAGAACGCACCGCGGTGCTGCTCGCGCACATGGAGGGCCTCTCGACCACGGACGTGGCCGGGATCCTCGGCGTGCCGCGGACCACGGCCGCCGACCGCGTGCGCCGCGGCGTCGAGAAGCTGCGCGCCGCGCTCGTGCGCGCGGGCTTCGGCGCGATGGCGCTTTCCGGACTCGTCGCGGCCCAGACGCGCGCGCCCGTGCCCGCACGGCTCGCCGGTGCGGTGCGGTCTCTCGTAAAGAGCAAGGCAGCCGCCGGGGCGGGGACGGCGGCAACCGCCGCAAAGGGAGGAATCGCGATGAAGTTCGTCGCAGGTCTGGTACTCGCCGGTGCGGTCGCAGGCGTGGCCGCGGTTTCGATGTCGGGACAAGGGGACAGCCTCCCGGCCGAGAAGCCGAAGAAGTTCGCCATTCCCGTCTGGCACCCGGACGCAGAGTGGAAGGTCGACAAGCGGGCCTGGGCCGGCGTGAGTGAGAGTATCGCCCCCGGCGTGCTCGACGGCCCGCGGCAGGAGATCATGTGGCGGCGCACCATGAACGCCGGGCTCTTTGCCGGGATGACCACCGGCTGCCGCTACGTCGCGCTCTCCTACGAGCAACGGAATGAACGCTACTACACGAGCGCCGGGGGCGCGCGCGGGTATCTCGACGGCCCCTTCGGCCGCGCGCGATTCGGGGGAATCGACTACTCGCACCGCGCGCGCTTCGCCGCCTCTCCGGACGGCCGGTACGTCTACTTCACCGAGCCGTATCAGAAATACCTCATGCGCGTCATGGACTTCGAGAAGCAGGAGGTCCGCACCTTCTGGAAGCCCGAGGGCTACATGAAGGGACCGATCGTCGCGGACAGCGCCGGGCGGCTCTATGTCGTGCGGCGCAGCGGCAAGCTCTACGTCTTCAATCCAGACGGAAAGGTCGAGAAAGAGCTGGCCCTCGACATGCAGGAGACCTTCGGCGGCCTCAGCGCCTCGATCGCCCTCGACGAGAAGCGCGGACGCGTCTACGGCGCGGGCTACGGCATGAAGAAGTGGTACGTCTTCTACTGGGACGTCAAGGACGGCTCCTTCCACGGCGTCCTTCCCATCCCCCAGAAGGGCGAGCCCTCGCGCGGCAAGCCCAAGCCCGGCGCAGGCCTTCCGGGGCCCTTCAAGGGCACGGCCCTCTATGGCGAAGGCGACGTGGCCTTCGGCCCGGACGACCCGGACAAGAACTTCCTCTACACCGGCCGCGTGGACACGCGCATCTTCTTCCGCCTGGACCTCAAGAAACAGTTCATCTCGCCCTGCTCGCGCGCGAAGGACGGCACGGTGAAATTCATCAGCGAGGGCAAGCCGGGCAGCGGCACGGGCTACGGCCGAACGCCGCGCGCATGGCTCCCGGACGGCAGCTTCCTGCACGCGGCCCAGTCCCGCGGCGGCGGGCTGGCGCTCTACCGGCGAGTGAAGTAGGAGGACGCGACATGACGAAGATGATGACGATCTGTCTCGCCGGGCTACTGGGAAGCGCAGCCTTCGCCGCCGGGCCCACGCCCGAGGCGCTCCTCCCCTCGCACGAGGCGCGCGATGCGTACACGCCTGCCGCGGCCTCGGACGGCAAGGTCTTCCTCGTCGCGTGGCAGTCCGGCCGCCTCGCTGAGGGCGACCTGAGAAACGGGCTCGTGGGCGTCGGCGACATCGTCGCCTGCCGCGTGGACAAGTCCGGCAAGGTGCTCGACGCGAAGCCCATCGTCGTCTCGGGCGCGGCCGACCTTCAGGAACGACCCATGATGGCCTTCGGCGGCGCCCCCGGCGGGGGAGGCGGGAATTTCCTCATCGTCTGGCAGGACCTCCGCAACGAGAAGGACTACGACGTCTATGCTGCGCGCGTGACAGGCGACGGCAAAGTCCTCGACGCGGACGGCATCCTCGTCTCGGGCGGCGCGCACAACCAGGCCAACCCGCGCGTGTGCTGGGACGGCCAGAATTTTTTCGTCGTCTGGCAGGACTTCCGCTCGGACCGCGCCTATGAGTGTTACGCCGCGCGCGTGAGCGCAGCGGGCAAGGTGCTCGACCCCCAAGGGGTTCTCCTCGTCTCGGACAAGAAATTCCAGCGCCACATGCCGAGCGCGGCCTCGGCAGGCAAGGGGAAGAACTTCATCCTGTGGGCCGGCAACTCCTCGTCCGCAAAGCACATCGCCGGGAGCCTCTTCTTCGAGGGCGGCAAGGTGACGGCGGGTCCGGGGATCGGCGCGGACGGCCGCAACCACGGACCCGGCCGCCGCGCGTTCCCGATCTCAATCGCCGCGGGACCGGCGTCGTACCTCGCGACCTGGACGACCCAGACCAAAATCTCCCGCGGCGCCTACCAGGGCAAGTCGAGTGCGGCGATCTTCGGCGCGGACGGCGCGCGCAAGAAGAACCTCTTCCTCGCAGGCAAGGCGCACTGGGTGCTCGCGCCCGAGGTCGCCTGGGACGGCTCGGCCTTCGTGGCTGCGTGGGCCGAGTGGATCGGCGACGGCCGAAGCAAGGTCCCGCCGCACGACCAGGTCTTCGCCTCGCGCGTCTCGGCCGACGGGAACCCGAGCGCGCTCGTTCACCTCTCCGGCGACTTCGCGAGCCCGGCCAAGGAGCCGGCCGTCGCCACCGACGGCGCGGGCCTCGCGCTCGTCGCCTACGAGAAGCACCCGTCCAAGGGCGACGTGCCCGTCAAGATCGGCTTCCGGATGCTGCGGGCGAAATAGGCGCTCAGTCGGGGAGCCCGCCCCCAGCCCGCTCCGCGCGGGCGGGTCTGAGACCCGCCCCTACGACCCCCAGCCCTATCCGCGCAAGCGGGTCTCACAGTCGCGGCTAGGGGATCGCGCTCCATGCCCGGCGCGGCTCCGCGCCTCCTATTCGCCGAGTTTCTTCGCGACCTCGGCGGCGATGTCGAAGAGTCGCCGCGCGCGGCCCGGCGCCGCCTGCGCGTAGCCCAGCCAGCTCGCATCCGTCGCGATCGAGTACATCACGCTCCGGTCGCGCTTGGCGTCCATGATCGCCTGGACCCTCTCGTCAAGGAGCGCCTGCACGCGCTTCGCGAGCTCGTCGCCGAGCTTGGCGCGTTTCTCCTTGTCCCGAATCGCCCGCTCGACGAAGACGCGCGCCTCGGCCTCCTGCACGCCGAGGCGCAGCGCCTCGAAGCGCACGGTCGCGACGGCGCCCTCCTTCGCCGGATACAGGAGGACGCCGTGCCCCATCGTCGGCACGCCCGGCCGCTGCCACGAGGGGTAGCGGCTCAGGATCGTCGTCTTGCCGCGCTTCCCCGGCAGCACGGCCCAGAAGTCCGCGGCCACGCGGCCGATGCCGTTGTAGCCCGAGGCCAGGTAGCACTCGCTGGCCGCGTGATAGACGCCGATCGGCGAGACGGTCCGCACGTGTCCCATCGAGCCCGCGCCGTAGCGCGGGAAGACCGTAGACATGACCGTGTTCGCCCAGCCGGGCTTGTAGCGCCGGTACGTCGAGAGGAAGGGCCCCTTCACGCCCCAGACCGAGGCGTCCAGGGCCAGGGGCTTGCCCTTGGGGAAGCTCGTGTACCTCCCGTGCGCGTGGATGACCCAGCCCGCCTCGGGCGCGACCACCCCGAGGTCCTCGAGCGCCTGCTTCGAGGGCACGCGGTCCGAACCCATGCCCACCGCGATGGACTTCTCAAGTCCGCGCGCCGCCAGGCGCTCGCGCATTCCGTCGAAGACGGGTTGCCAGAAGGGCACGCTCTCGGGCGTGCCCCAGTCCGGGCCCTGCTCGGTACTCATCGCGCCGGTCTTCGGGTCGAGCACGGTGAAGTGCATGGGCCGCTTGTTCTTGGGCAGGTCGACGATCTTGGCGAAGCCGCCGCCGCCCATGGTCGGCGTCCAGACGTAGAGGCAGACGACCGGGATCTTGCCCCAGTGCTTCACCGCGAGGTCGAGGTACTTCTCGGCGATGGTGAAGTCGTGCGTCCAGCCGTCGGGCGCCTTCACCCAGCGGACCATGGAGAACTCGTTGCCCATGTTCGTCTGCGCGACGAGCGGGACGAAGACGACCTTCGGCGCGACCTCGCCCAGGTACGCGAAGGTCCGGTCGAGGAGCTTCCAGTGCTCCTCGCTCCACGGCTTGACGCCGTACCGGATCGCCACCGTCTCGGGCGACTGCATTACGTTCGCGAGGGCGGTGAACGCCTTCGTGTCGGGGAACGCGTAGTCGGCGACCGAGAGCTCGACCGGCACGTTGACCGGCTTCGCGCCCTCGGCGCCGATCTTGACCGCACCCTTGTACTCGCCCGGCGCCGCGTCCGCCGGCACGCGCACGGTGAGCCAGACCGGCACGGCCCCGGCCGCCTCGGCCGGCGGCGTCTCGGCGAGCACGCCCAGGTACTTCGCGCCCTCCGGGTGCCGCTTCTTCGCGCCGTCGGGCGCGCTCATGCCCGCGACCGCGAATCGGACCCGGACCGCCGCGGCCGGGATCTTCCCCTTGCCGCCCGCATGGACCATCTCGCCCGGCTCGACCTTGATGTTCTTCAGCGCGCCGGAGCCGCGCACCGTCACGACGCCGCTGAAGGCGCCGTTGCGCGCGGCGACGATCGCGACGGCCGCGTCCTTCGCGCGCACCTCGCCGCCGTCGGTGTCCCACGCGTCCACGATCGGACTCGCGCTCCAGACGCGGAGCGTCCCGGCCGGCACGGCGCCGGAGAGAGGCAGGTTCCCCGCCTTCGGCTCGAGCCGAAAACTTTCAAAACCGAGCATCGACCAGCGGTAGCTGCTCCCCCGGCGCGTCTTGGGCGCCTTGCCCGTGTAGAGGACCTCGGCCGTGGGCGCGCGATGGATCTCCACCGCGAGGACGTTGACGCCCTTCCGGAGCGCGCTGGCCGGCACCTCGACCGGGAGCGGCCGCGTGCGCATGCGCACGCGCTCGGGCGCCTTGCTCTCGCCCTTCCAGTTCACCACGAGGAGCGAGCCGTCGGGATCGAGGTACGCGTCCTTCGGGTAGGCCTCGGCGAGCGCGTCCGGCTTGAGCTCTCCGGCGGGAAGATGCCCGCGCGCGACTTCCTTGCCGTTGACGTAGACGACCGCGCCGCCGCGGTAGGAAACGGAGAGCTTGAGGCCCCCGCACGCGCCCGGGTCCGGCACCTCGAAGCGGCCGCGCAAATAGAGCCCGGCCAGGTCGCGCCGGTAGTCGCCATGTTTGATCGGGCCCGGCGAGAGGACCCAGTCCGTATCATCAAAATCGGCCGCGGCCCACCCCTCCGCCGGCGGTGCGGAGAGCGCGGGGCCGCCCTCCACCTTCTTGAGGCCCTCCTTCCGGACCATCTCGCAGGCGGTGACCTCGCCGGAGTCCCACTGGACGAGTTCCCGCCCCCAGACGAACCAGCACCGCCACTGGCTGTGCGTGTCGAGCGCGGCGCGCCCGGCCGGCGCAGCCTCCTCGCCTGCGAACGCTCCGGCCGCGATTGCGGCGGCGGCCAGAAAGATGGCTGTGCGTTTCATTTCGTCCCCTCCCTTTCAAGGTCTTTTCCTCTGCAAAAGCTTACGCTACGGACGCCGAAATGGGCAGGGGAGAAACCATTTTTTCCTGGGCGGCCGGGAAGCCCCGGCGGGGAGGGGAAGCCTTGACGGCGCGCGCCGCGCGCCCTACGATGCGGCCCTGTCCGGCGGGCGAATCGGCGACCGCGAGCGATCCGGGAGCAAACCGGCGACTGTCATCGGAATTGCCGTTCAGTCCAGAGTGGAAGCTCCCAATGTCCATGGACATTCGAGAGTGGCGGGTAGGGACCTACTTGACATGGCGGCAGCGGATAGGACACTACGGCCCAGAAGCGACGGGAGCGGTCGGACTCGGATTGAGTGAGAAAGCTTGACTGGAGGCCAAATCTCGTGGCCGACAGAAGACGATCTAAATGGACAAGATTTGTTGTGATAGTGTTGGCTGGTTTTGCGGTAATCTGGACTGCGTGCACACTATGCGCATCCAGGCTCTTGTCCGAATACCCCGTGTATGAAGAGATTACCGCGGCTCGCGATGTCAGTGGAAGCTTGGGATTGGTGTCACTTTTTGCTCTGCTAAGTGGACTTTCAGTAAACGAGGAGTTGAGGGAGTGGCTCTGGATATGGCGGGACCGCCGGAATTACGATCACCGAGCTGCCAAGGAGGCCCTTGAGTATAACACCCACAGGAACAGCATGTTGGCTGCCGCCGCATTCATTGGCGCGCTCGCGCTGCTCTTTCTGCTGGCTTTTGTGGTACTGACGGTAAAAGGTCTGGTGACAACTTGACGCACGTGGGTTCTCGATGGGTGCGCCAAAAAGCCGCTGTGTCAGCATGCGGCAAGGGCTTGTGGAATAGTAGCCACGCCGTCCCTTCTCGCGTGCGCCAGAAACCACAGGTTTTTGAACCGTCCCGCCCGCCGGGGCTCCCCATCTCTTCGCCCAAGCGGCCCCTTCAGTCGCGGCTAGGAGATCGCGCGGCCGGCCCGCCGCTCTCTCCCCGGCGGCGGGGGGGGGGGGGGGGGGGGGGGGGTGTTTCAACCCAAAGCGGGGGCGGG
>Ga0272441_10016463_pt1 | contig 10213 bp, 8 predicted proteins | sample SSMProp6N_FD_193582 | JGI IMG/M metagenome (GOLD analysis project Ga0272441, IMG submission 193582) | Marine sediment archaeal communities from Little Sippewissett salt marsh, Falmouth, MA, United States - SSM-Prop-6N | ecosystem: Environmental > Aquatic > Marine > Wetlands > Sediment ... | reverse complement strand
GTGCACAGACATAGAGCCGAGCAGACCCTACGATGGCGGTGATCTCCCTTCCACCTCGGATCGTGATCTTCTGCGGTGTGCCTCAGTGATTTCCGGTTAGAGAATTGCATGGCGATTGAGCCATAGGAAGATTAGCGGCAACATCAGGTCATCAACCCGTATCACAAGGTGCACGTGCAGGTGGATAATAGGCCGCTGAGCTTCGTGACGGATATCCCATCGTAGTTCCCGAAGGCGTTTGAGAGAAGGCCGTTCACCATAGCGTTGGTGGAAGTAGATCACCAACAGGAGATAGGTTAGCAGACCAGAAAGCAGTTGGAGCAGGACGCCGTGTTTGTTTCGAGAGATGAGGTGATAGACCTTCAGATGCTTTTTCCACCAGGCAAAGAAGGTTTCGATTGCCCACCTCAGCGAGAAGATGAAGGCGATTTGCTCCGCCGTCAGGTCGTCCCGGTCGGTCGCGATCCAGTAGGTTTTTCCTCGGCTTTTGAAGCCCACCAGGAATACAGGATGGGTCATCCGGTGCGCCTCATCGCCCAGTAAGACTTTGGCGAAGAAGAAGATCGGCGTGCCTTTGGGGAAAGGGAGAGGGGCAAGCACTTGCCATTGTGTGTTCTTTTTCACACGCGCGACAAAGTGTCTGCCATCCTCGATCCAGCCATCGAACCGGAGATGGTCCTGATACCCTCGGTCCAACACACCGGTTTCACCTTCCTCCAGCAGATGTGTGACAAAGGGTCGTTCAGCACCCTTGCCTTCGGTCAAGATCATTTTGCGGGGTAGGCATCGGTTAAGGTCGAAACCCACATGCGCCTTCGCCTTGCGTTTGGTTGAGCGATAATCCGCCCAGGTCATCGACAAACACGCCTCAACCAAACTTCCATCGATGGCCACCAGCCGACCCAGCTCAGCATAGGCGATACCTACGTGTTTGGATGCCTTCTTGAAGAGCCGATCCACCAACTCCATCATCTGAAGGCTGCCCCGTGTCGCGTTGGCTTCATAGAAGGTGCTTTCACCCAACCCGGTCTCGGGCACGACTAAACCGTTGGCAAATACATCACATCCGACTGCCGTCAGCAGATCTTGAGCAGACGTGTAACTCTCTGTATGGTAATACACTAACGCTCTGACTTGACGGGCAAACGTGTAAGAGATGGGCCTGTTACTGCCCGATACCAATGGGGTGATGTGCGGTAGTTGCGCCTCCAGGGGTGCCAGCAATGTAGAAAATGTTGGCGCCGGAAGAACCACATCCTTTTCTTCAATACCGGGAGATAGAGGGGAATAGGATAGGATCGACATCGGTAAATCTCCTCTGAAAGGTTAGAATCTCTTGGTGGAGTTCTAAACTCTCATTGAGATCGACCTTTGTCAACCCTTCTGATACCTCTTTATCTCCTTCATGCAAAATCCTAACCGGAAACTACTGAGGTTATTCATAAGAAAAGGACCGGAGACCTCTTGAGCGTCGGAGAAACGGTGAAACGGAGAAACGGTGAAAAAAACCGGATACCGCTCCGATGCTCCGATGCTCCGACGCTCCGTTTCACAGGGATCGTCCCCCGTCCCCGGTCTCCCGTCCCTCCCATGCCTTAATGGGAACCGTGCGCGCTTCCCTTCCCCGGCGCCTTGCAGCAGGCCGCCAGTTTGGCGTAGGCCTTGGAATCGGCCTTGGTATCGTTCGCATCGTACCCGGCCCTGGACACGGCCTGCTCCAGCTTGGCCATGCTGGCCTTGTTGGGCCGATAGGTCACTTTGACCGTCTTTCCCTCCAGGTTCACATCGACCTTCTCCACCCCCTCCACGCCGTTGAGCGCCTTGGTGATGGTCTGGACACACATGCCGCACTGAATGGTGCGCAGCTTGATCTCCGCCACGCTGGCCTCTGTCTGCGAAGAGCAGGACGTGAACGCAAAAAGCCCAACCGCCAGCAGCCCGGCAACCAGGAACGAAAAAAATCCGAAACGCATATGAGACCTCCTGTATAGAAGTGTTAGAAAGCAGTCGAGAGTCCAGAGTCGAGAGTCCAGAGCAAAAGCGGTAACCGTATTGTTTTCTGTTTCTGCCCTGCACCCTGGACTCTGGACCCTGGACGTTTTTCGCTCTGGACTCCCCCTATCCCTGAACCACCTCGTATCCCAGGTCAACAATCCGTTGCCGAACGGCATCCATATCCGGCGCCGTTTCCTTATAAAAGATCTCGACCCGATTTTTCCCGTGGTCGGCCTTCGCCTTCTCCACCCCCGGCAGATCCTGCACGCCCTTCACAACCGCCTGCTCGCAGTGGCCGCAGGACATACCGGTCACGGTCAGAACCTCCTTCTTCAACCTTGAGAACAGCATCGCCACCTCCTTTCGTTTAGTCCAATATAAGGCATCCCCATTGTCGCTGCCAGGTCATGCGCGACCATTTAGCGCCTCCTGCCCCTGTGGGGAGGTGTTTGCGCGCACTTCCCGAATCAGGCTGTAGAGCACGGGCACAACCAGCATCGTGACCACCTCAATGAGCATGCCGCCAAAACTGGGAATGGCCATAGGAACCATGATGTCGCTCCCGCGTCCCACGGACGTGAGGACGGGGATCAGCGCAAGCATGGTGGTCGCCGTGGTCATCAGGCATGCCCGGACGCGACGGCTACCGGCCTCAATGACCAGCCCGCGAATCTCTTTTATCGACTGTGGGTTGTTCTGTCTGAAGCGTTGCGTCAGATAGGTCCCCATCACAACGCCGTCATCGGTCGCAATGCCGAACAGGGCCAGGAATCCGACCCAGATGGCCACGCTCATGTTGATACTGTGCACCTGGAACAGGGCGCGCATGGGCGTGCCAAACACGCCAAAATCCAGGAACCAGGGCTGCCCGTAGAGCCAGATCAGCAGGAAACCGCCCGACCAGGCCACAAAAACACCCGCAAAAATCAGCGCGGTCGTGCTGACGGAACGAAACTCAAAGTAGATGATCATAAAGATGATGAACAGGGCAATCGGCAGAACCATGGAAAGGGTTTTCGACGCTCGAAGCTGGTTTTCGTAGCTCCCGGCAAAGGTGTAACTGACGCCGCGAGGAAGGCTGAACTCACCACGCGCCATCTTGTCCTTGAGGGTGGCCTGGCACTGTTCCACCACATCGACTTCGGCATAGCCCGGTTTCTTGTCGAACACCACGTATCCGACCAGGAACGTGTCCTCGCTCTTGATGACCTGAGGCCCCCGCACATAGCGAATCTGCGCCAGTTCGGAGATCGGAATCTGCCTCCCTCTGGTTCCGGGGATCAGCACCCTGTCCAGCGCCTCAATGTGATCGCGCAACTCGCGGCTGTAGCGAACCCGAACGGGGAAGCGCTCGCGGCCTTCCACGGTCGTGGTCACTTTTCTGCCGCCAATGGCGATCTCGACAATATCCTGAAATTTGCGGATCGGAATGCCGTATCGCGCCAGGGCCTTGCGGTCGGGCACAATCTCCAGGTACGGCTTTCCGACCATCCGATCGGCAATCACGGCAGACGCTTCGACGCCCGGCGTCTCCTTCAGGAACTGCTCAATCTGCAGGCCCACTTTCTCAATGGCCTCCAGGCTGGGGCCTTTGATCTTCACCCCCATGGGGGCCCGCATGCCGCTTTGCAGCATGACGATTCGGGCCGCAATAGGCTGAAGCTTGGGCGCGGAGGTGGCGCCCGGGAGTTTGGCCGCTTTGACAATTTCCCGCCAGATATCGTCCGGGGAGCGGATGTGCTCCCGCCACTGCCGGAAAGGACGCCCGCCGGGATCTTCGATCAACTCGCCTGACGCGTTGCGGACGAAATCACCGTTCTCGTAGCGGTAGTTGATGCGATGACCATTTTTGTCCGTCCTGAACTCCGGCCTGTAGTGGATCACCGTCTCGATCATGGAAATGGGGGCCGGGTCAAGCGGGGTCTCCGCCCGTCCAAGCTTCCCAACGACGGACTCGACTTCGGGAAGCGCGCTGAACGCCATGTCCTGTTTCTGCAGAATATCGATGGCTTCACCGATGGACGCGTGCGCCATCGTGGTGGGCATAAACAGAAAGCACCCTTCATCCAGCGGCGGCATAAACTCCTTACCCAGACCCGGAAAAATATGGGCCACGCGCTGGAAAGGCGACGTTCTCCGTATGGGTTCCGGCAGCCAACCGAAGGTCGCTCCCAGGCCCAGCCAGACCGTCAACCCAAGGATGACCAGCGCGGCGGGAATAGAGAGAAAGGCCATTTTGTGATTCAGGCACCAGGCCAGAAGGCGCGGGTAGTAATGCTGAAAAACCCTGAAGCATCCCAGCAGGCCGCCAATCAGCACGCACACAAAGACCAGGTTCCGGATCATCCCTTTGTCCGGCCCCAGCGGCTCCCAGTCGGCAGTCAACAGAATGCCCACGGTCAGAATAGCAACCAGGCTGGCGATGAGGGGGGCACGCGCCCTCAATCCCTCAGGAATCCGCCCTTCGAACAGACGGTATAGCCCAAACACGACAAGCGCAATCCCACCGCCAAGGGAGAGATGCCACCCAAGCAGGACGCCGCCCGGGATCAGCAGCATATCCATCCCTTGCCTCAGCCGTCTGGACGTCATCCTGCCACAGAAAAGCGTGTAGGCAAACGGGGGGAGAACCGTCAGCGCCATCACGACGGAGGCAATCAACGCAAACGTCTTGGTGAAGGCCAACGGCTTAAAGAGCTTGCCTTCCGCGCCGGTCATGGTAAACACCGGCAGGAAACTGACCACGGTGGTCATCACGGCCGTCAGCACAGCGCCGCCCACTTCCGCCGATGCGCGATGCACCACTTCCAGACGCGATTCCGACGCATCGGCCTGGTCCAGATGCCTGAGGATATTCTCGCACAGGACGATGCCCATGTCCACAATGGTGCCAATGGCAATGACAATACCGGACAGGGCAACGATATTGGCCTGGACGTTGAACACCTTCATACCCACAAAACACAGCAGCACGGCAAGCGGGAGCATGGCGCTGATGATGGCGCTACTGCGCAGGTGCATCACCATGCCCAGGACCACGATGACGGTGATCAGAATCTCCTGTGTAATCGCCTCATTCAGGGTGCCGAGTGTCTCGTAGATGAGGCTGCTGCGGTCGTAAAAGGGGACGATACGCACCCTGCTGAGCGTCAGCCAGTCGGGCCAGTCGCTGCGCGGCGATCCGCGCAGGTAGTCCAGCCACGGCCCCCGATTCAGCAGCCCCTCCTTGTACGCGTCAAATCCATGCGCCTCGGCAAAATGAGTGATGTCCTCCCGGCTGGCCATCCTGAAGTCGATGACGGCCTTGGCGGGTAGAGACGCCCTTGTTTCCTCTATCTTCCTCTTCACATTGGAAATGACCTTCAGGGGATTGTCTCCGTAGCGGGCCACGACCACCCCGCCCACAACGGGCGCGCCACCCTTATCCAGGGCGCCGCGCCGTGAGGCCGGACCGAGGGTCACCTGTGCGACGTGTTTGACGAGCACCGGGATATCGCCATCGTTGACCTTGATGACGCTCTCCTCAATGTCTCCCAGTGTCTTGATGAAGCCGACACCCCGAATGAAATATTCGGTACGGTTGACCTCAACACCCTTGGCGCCAACGTCGATATTGGCGCCCTGCACGGCCCGGTATACGTCGTCCACAGTCACGCCGTAGGCCCGCATGGCATCTGGATCTACATCCACCTGGTATTCACGAACATATCCGCCAACAGACCCCACCTCCGCCACACCGTCGGCCGAAAGCAGCCAGTAACGCGCATACCAGTCCTGGATGGTGCGAAGCTCCTCCTGGTCCCAGCCGCCGGTCGGGTTGCCGTCCGGATCGTGTCCCTCAAGCGTATACCAGTAGATTTGCCCCAGGGCGGTGGCATCCGGTCCCAGTGTCGGCCGGACCGACGGCGGGAGCGCATCGGCAGACAGGCTGTTGATTTTTTCCAGTACGCGGGTTCGTGACCAGTAGAATTCCACGTCTTCTTTGAAGATGATATAGATGGTGGAAAACCCGAACATGGAGTAACTGCGAATGGTCTTGACCCCGGGAACCCCCAGCAGGGATACCGTGAGGGGATAGGTAATCTGGTCTTCCACATCCTGGGGAGAACGTCCCATCCATTCCGTAAAAACGATCTGCTGGTTCTCCCCAATGTCCGGAATGGCATCCACCGCAACCGGATAACGCTGGAGACCGCCGGCATGCCAATCAAACGGTGCGGTCAAAATCCCTGCAAAAACCACGGCCATCGCAAAGAGCGCCACCACCAGCCTGTTGGTCAGGCAAAATCGCATGAGCCGACCCACAGCAGAGCGCTGCTCCGACGTCTGGGCTGGCTGATCCGGATTATTCACGATCGCCCCCCTCCGACATCATACTGGGTTTGGCCTGAATCTGAAGCTCGGCGTCCAGTTTGAAGGCCGCCCGGGTGACCACCCTGTCTCCCTCCTGAAGACCGGATTCCACGATGTAGAAGTTGCCAAGACGCGGTCCCAGGATGACTTCTCGTCCTTCGTATACCGGCTTTTCCGTGTCGGGAAGCGCCAGGTAGACAACCGCCCGTTTGCCAGTCTTCAGCGCAGCGGACGCCGGAATCACGAGCGGCGCATTCCCCTTCTCTTCCCCCACGTATCCCAATGATTCCGCGCTGACCAGCGGCATGCCGCACACATCGCAGTTGCCCGGTCCGTCTTTCACGATCTCCGGGTGCATCGGGCTAATCCATTTCCCGCTCAGGTCATTGTTCATCACACACCCGCCGGAAGCCATTTTTGACCGCACAATCGCACGGACGAACATCCCCGGTTTGAGGGAAAGATCCTCGTTCGAGACGTTCACCCGCACCTTCGCCGTCCGGCTGACGGGATCGATCGTCGGATCTATGAAAGAAATGGTTCCTTTGAATACGCGTCCCGGATAGGCTTCCGTGGTAAATTCCACGCGCCCACCGTAGCGCATCCAGTCCAGATCGCTTTCGTAGGCATCCAGCTTTGCCCAAACCGAAGAAAGGTCGGCAACCGTATAGATTCGGCTACCGGTCTGGACGTACATCCCTTCCTGAGCATTCTTGTGAATCACAATCCCGGCAACCGGAGAAAAGAGGATGATGTGATCGCTCGTCTTCCTGTTGACCTCAATCTGCGCAATCTGCTCCGCCGTCAGTCCCAGCAAGCGCAGTTTCTCCCTGGCGGCCTCAACGGTCGATTTGGCTGTCCTGCGCACAATGTCGGACTTGCTCTGCCGTAGCGACTCCACGGCGCCCAGCGCCTGAATCAACGCCTCCTGAGCGGTCAGCAAATCAGGGCTGTAGATTTCGGCCATGTGATCGCCCTTTTTCACCGGGATTCCGGTATAGTTCGCAAAAAGTCGGTCCAACCGCCCGGCAGCCCAGGCCGAAATAGTGGAGACGCGGGTCTCATCGTAATCGATTTGACCCACCATCCGCACCTCCGCATCCACAAACTGGCGGGTGACTCCCGACGTCTCCACCTCCATAAGTTTGGCCGCATACGGGCTGATGCGGATCTCCCGCATCCCCGTTTCGTCGCCTCCGCCTTCCAGAGGAATCAGGTCCATAAAGCAAATGGGGCACTTGCCCGGCTTCGGCAGCTTGATCTGCGGATGCATCGAACATGTCCAAACCCTTTCTTTGGCCGAGCGCCCAGTGTTTGCCGCCTCTTCATGGTCGTGGACAGACGCCGACGTCAGGAATCCCTTCTGGAGGAATACCCCGACCATCAGACCTATGGCCGCTACCAGGGCAAGCTTTCCTGTCCCCTTGAGCTTGCGCTTGTCCATGTTCATAGTTCCCTCCCTGCGCCCACTCCGGTAAGGGCTTCGATCTCCGCCAGACGCTTGTGCGTATTGGCAAGCTCTCGCTCGCCGGCCAGTTGGAACGCCAGCAGCGACCGTTGCGCGTCCAGCAAATCCGTGAAACTCACCTTTCCGGTCTCAAACCCCTTCAGCGCCACATCGATGGCCTGTTGTGCCTTGGGGATCAAGGTGTTCCGGTAAAGCCCGACCTTGCGTTCGGCGTCGCGAAAATGGTAGAGGGCAAGATCCAGTTCCGCAGAAAGTTGATGCGCGCCGTCGTGAAGCGCGTCTTCCATGCCTTCCCGGCGCTTAATCGCTTCCCGCTTCGCGGCCCTCAGACGCCCTCTCCAGATTGGGAGATTGATGGATATCGTGGCAGTCATCGGATCATCGCCTCCATCTATAAAGATCCGCTCCACACCCAGCGTGATATCGGGATAACCCCCCCTGCCGGCCAGTTTGACCGAGTCGTCCTCTTTCTCTCGGAGAAGGTCCATTTTCCTCAGAGACGGATTGCTCTCAAGCAGCGAGCGCCTGAGCGCACCCTCATCGATCGCAGGCAATAGGACCTCTTTTGTGCCAGGCCAGGGAAGGATGCCGGAAGCCTCCGTGCCAAGGGCCGCGCGGATGCGGGATGACAGCGGCGCCCGAAGCGTCTCCAGTCCCCTGACCCGGTCTTCGAGTTTCCCCTGTTCCACCTGAATCTGGATCAGCGTGATCTGCGACAGCCCTCCGGCCTTGAATCGTACCGCAGCCACAGATTCCATGATATTCAGCAAATCCAGGTGCTCGCGGTTGATTTTGATGGCCTGCGCAAGGTAGGCGTATTCGTGGAAATCGCTTCTGATTCGTTGCGTTAACTGAAGGCGGCGGGCTATATAATCCTGATAGGCGGCCTCCGCTTCCTTTGCCGCCATCCGCTCCCGCAGAGACAGCTTGCCGAACCAGGGTAGCGTCTGCGACAGGCCGATCTTCTGTTCCTGCGGGCCGGTCTTTGTCTGAACAGTTTTGGCAAAATAACCATAGGTCAGCCGGGCATCCGGCAGCGAGGCTACCTGGGGAACCTTCTCTTTTGCCGCCTCCCACCTGGCATAGGCGCTCCGCAGGTCAGGACTGTGGGCTTCGGCAAACGCCAGCAGATCTTCTATTGCCAGTGTATCGCCTGCGGCAAAAGACATGGCTGCCGGTTGGCTGCGCGCGGGAGTCGCCGAGACGCTCCCTGTTGAGCCGACCCCCTCCGCATACGCGGTGGAAGCACAGCCTGCGGCCAACGCCATCCCGGCGCACAGGAACGCACCACGCGCCAACCGAAGCCTGCGACTTGTTGTTTTCCTGCCTGTCACAATTCCTCCCAAAGGGGTCACACGTTCTGGTTGTGTCATAGAACAAGGGTGGGGTGATCCCTGTGATCGCCTACATGGGAAGGCGCAGTGGACAGATACGGCCGTACAGGGACCGGAAATTGCCAGCAGATATAAGAAAGAAGGGAAACACCTCGCCGGACATACGAACGCCCGGGCGCTGAGGCGTTTGGGGAAGGGATCAGATCAGGAAAGCGGCATGGAAAAGATACAGATCCGGTGAGGAGCGTGCGGCGAGGATGCCGCCCCCCTCCGCCGGCCGGGCATGGGAAGGTTCGGACAGAATAGAGAAAGGAGACACAAGAACGGCGCAAACCTGAAGGTCCGGCAGTCCAGGACGTTCCGGCAGCAGCGTGGGCGACAGGTCAGGCGGCAAATTCACCAGTTCGGCCTCCCGCTTGCAGCAGCAATCTGACGCCCTGTCCGATGTATCGCAACAGACCGGTTCGCTATCCAGCGTCCAGCAGCAACAATGCGCAACCGCCAGCGCCAGCGCCAGCGTGAGAAACAGCGCGGAAAATGTCCTGAAAAAAGCGCCCATATCCATCCAGAAAAATCAATGCTGAAGAATCAACCCATAAAACAGATATAAACATAACCAACTCTTATACGTTTGTAAACCTCTCGGGTTTCATTTCAGGCGCACGCCAACCCAGTATCCAGAAACCCGCCTCCTTCTCTTGCATCACCTCCACAGTTTTGCCATGCCACCGATCTCATTCGCGTGGCGAGCCTTGGACTCGATGACCACGTTCATCAGGAAGGCCACATACAACGCCAAAAAACCAAGGGTGACCCCCAGCGGGGTTCTGAACGCGGATATACAGAACATCCCGACGCCTGTAAACAGGACCACGAGGATGCCCTTTAGCGTGGACAGCATAAACGTGGTTCTGTTCATTCTTGCCCCCGACGTGAAATATGTAGAATAGTCGCCTTTCGTCTGCAGCGCTTCAAATCCCGCCAACCCGTCTCTTGTCTGCATTGCCTCGTCTCCTTCTGAATTGGGGCTCAATGCCCCCTTTTTCCCGAAGAGACGTCAAAC
>Ga0272441_10016460_pt1 | contig 10214 bp, 5 predicted proteins | sample SSMProp6N_FD_193582 | JGI IMG/M metagenome (GOLD analysis project Ga0272441, IMG submission 193582) | Marine sediment archaeal communities from Little Sippewissett salt marsh, Falmouth, MA, United States - SSM-Prop-6N | ecosystem: Environmental > Aquatic > Marine > Wetlands > Sediment ... | reverse complement strand
CGTCATGCACGCCGAAGAAGAGACGTTGTCGGCGATTCGAGACATCGGCCCCCTGTCCGCACGCGCGATTACCGCATTCTTCGCCGACGAGCGCAGTCGAACGATGCTCCAGGACCTTCTGGACGTCGGCATCGTTGTCCGCGCGTCCGCCTCGCCGCCGGGTGATGCGCTCGCCGGACGTCGCTTCGTATTCACCGGCACGCTGTCCGCGATGACCCGGTCCGAGGCCGAAGCACGCGTCGGCGCACTCGGGGCCACCAGCTCGGCGTCGGTCAGCAAAGCCGTCGACTACGTCGTCGTCGGGCAGAATCCGGGATCCAAGGCAGACAAGGCACACCGCCTCCGGGTTCCCGTTCTCACCGAGGGCGAGTTTCTGGATCTATTGGCTGCCCATGAGTAGTCGGCGCATTCTCGATCTCACATGGGACGAGCTGGTCACATTTCTGGATGACTTGGGAGAGCCCTCGTACCGGGCCAATCAGATTTGGCACGCCGTTTTCCGCGATCTTGCGTCGTCCTACGACGCAATCTCCACGCTTCCTCAACCGCTGCGCGCGCGCCTATCCCAAGACTTGCCGTGGACGCACCTTCGTCCGATCGACACTCGGACGAGCGCCGATGGTCAGACGGTCAAAGTCGTCTTCGAACTGGAAGACGGCGAGACGATCGAAACGGTTGTCATGCGCTACGCGCAGCGGGCGACGGCGTGCGTGTCGACGCAAGCGGGGTGTGCTATGGCCTGCCGATTCTGTGCGACCGGACGAACCGGCTTCCGTCGCCATTTGCAGTCGGGCGAGATCGTTGCACAGGTGGTTGCGGCCGCGCGCCGCCTGCGAGATGTGGAGTCGCGCTTGACCAATCTCGTGTACATGGGAATGGGCGAACCGCTTGACAACTACGACGCAACCCTCCGGTCGATCCACATCCTCAACGACGACCGTGGCTTGGCGATCGGTGCCCGTTCGTTCACCGTGTCCACCGTCGGCATCGTTCCCGGAATCCGGCGACTGGCACACGAACCGATTCAGCTTACGCTGGCCGTCTCTCTACATACCGTGGATGACGCGTTGCGTGACAACCTCGTGCCCGTCAACCGGCGCTATCCGGTCGATGACGTCCTGCAGGCGTGCCGCGAGTACGTTCGAGCGACCCACCGCCGGATCACGTTTGAGGTTGCACTGATCGCGGGCGTCAACGATGGCGACGCCGACGCACGGGAGATGGCCGCCAGGTTGCGCGGCATCCTGTGCCATGTCAACCTCATCCCGTTCAATCCGATTCCCGACGCACACTGGGCACCCAGCCCGGATGACCGTGCAAAGGCGTTTGCCGGCCTGTTGCAGTCCAACGGCATTCCGGCCTCGATTCGACGGAGTCGTGGCGTTGAGATCCAAGCGGGTTGCGGGCAGCTGCGGCGTCAAGCCACAGATGGTGGCGCTACTCGTTGAGAAGGCCCCGGTACACCTCGAGGGCACGCTCCCCCCATCGCGTGGTCACGTTCTCCATCCCTTCCTTGACGAGTTGCCGGGCGCGCTCGCGCGAGATCTCCATGATCCGGCCCACTTCTGCCAGATTGTACGGGCACCCGTCTTCGATCCCGTAGTGCAGACGGAGTGCAAACGCTTGCCTCGCGGGCAGGGATTCCAACACGCTGACCAGTTCCTCGCGGAACAGCAGCCGCAGCGCCTCATGCTCCGGGGAGAGCCCGGTCGCATCGATGATCTGCTCCTCGAGCGTCTCGTCGGATTCGGGGCCGACCGATCGATCGAGTGACGTCATTTCACTGACCTGGGCCTCGATTTGCCGCAATCGATCGACGGAGATACCGACCGCTTCGGTGATCTCACCGTCCTGGATCAGACCCTCCTCAGCCATCGAGCGAATCTGCGACATCCGCCGCAGCGCGCGGAAGAGATAGTCGGGGATGCGGATCATGCGCGAGGAATTGTTGATCGCAAGCAGAATGGCGCGGCGGATCCACCACGCGGCGTAGGTGCTCAAGCGAAATCCCCGCTCCGGATCGAATCGATCGACCGCCTGGATCAATCCGAGATTCCCCTCCTGGATCAAATCCATCAGCGGGAGACCGACATCCGTGTATTCCTGAGCGATCTTGGCCACCAGGCGGAGATTACAGACGATCAAACGCTCGCGGGCGCCGTCCGAGCCGGAACGAAGACGTCGCGCCAGAGACTGCTCTTCCTCGGCGCTCAGCAGCGGGAACCGTCCGATCTCCCGGAAATAGATGTCCAGGATCGACGGCGACGATTCCCTCTTGTCCTTGATCGTTTCAGACCTTCTATTCATGCATCCACCCGATGTAACTTTACGAGAGCCCGCTCGCCAATTCCATCTCGTGCGGGACGTCCGCGGCATCCACGGCGAGGACGTCGAGTTCGGTCACGTGTGCGCGTACGCCCAGCCGCTCCGCCAGATTCGGCTGCGTCCGGCCGTCGTCGCCGGAGACCAACTCCTTGATGTACAACCCGCCGTCTCCGTCGACCTCCACCGTTGCCGCCGTCGCGCCCCGTAGCGCGCCCGATGCAGCGAACACCTCGCGATGGCGAACGAGGTCCGCACGGCGATGCGCGACACGTCTCGGCGTGCGCTGCGCGACGTCGCCGATCAGTGAGGTGACCGCCGCCATGAACGCATCCGCGGTTACCGGCTCATCGAGCACCACCTGCGCACGATAGCGCTTGCGCGCGCGAATCGCCTTCACCCATTTGACCGCACGCCGGTCGACAAACCGTAACGTTCCGATCTCGACGGCTCCGGCAGCGTGCTCGCGGACACACTCATCCGCGTTGCTCAGATCAATCGCCCGTCGCCGCGGAGCCAGCAGCTCGAGTACGAACGGTCGCCCGTCGCCGAGCATCCGCGCGTCGATGTCCTCGCGGCCCGCGCCGTGAAGACGGATGTCCTCCGCCAGCGCCAGGACCTGCAGGGGCTCGCCAATCCGCTCCTCGACCGAGGTCGGGTATTGTTTCCCCGTGAATCCGCACGCTTCGCACCCCCGCCCGCGGCAGGCCCGACACGGCCACTTCGTCTGCGGAATGCCGCGCTCGAGCTTCCGGTATCGCCCATACAGGTACAGCGACCGGACGTGGACCGTCAGCTGTCGTGACGCAAGATCGATGACGAACGAAATGTGCGGGTCCGAGAAATCAACGGTGGCGGAATGAGCAAGCCGTCCCTCGAACGCGATCCCCAGCGCGCGATTCAGCGAGTGTTTGAACGATTCGCGGTGAGGAGATGGAAACCGCTCCCGATAGAACGCCTCCATCTGCTCCTGCTTCGGGGTCAGCTTCACGCCGAACAAGTAGGTGACGAATTCGACGTTGGCGATCCGCTGCACCGCCCGTTCAGCCCAGCGATCCACCTCGGTGAAGGCCCCGTCACACACCCAGCACGTATCCGGCGCGGTTGCGCGATGCCTCGTTTGCACGTAGGCGCGCATTTCGCGTCCGCGCTCGGCGTTGCTCAGCCCCGAGCCCAGCCGAGCGGCGACGCGCCCCAAGCACTCATCGCAAATCGGACCGGCTCGCAGAATCTCGTCTGCGAGAGCTTCCATGTCCTTGGGATCGAATGCGCTCATTCCTTCCTCTCGTGAAACGATCGGTACAACACCATGCCCGTGCCGTCCGACGCGAACCCACACTCCGCGAGTTCCGCAGCCACAACGTCGGGAACCGCGCCACCCGCCCACGTCTTGACGCGAATCGACGCCGGACGATCTCGCCCCTGTACTAGTCGAAGCAACAGCGCGAGCGCGGACCGCCGCTGATCGGCGGACAGATCTGCCAGTGGAGTCAGGCGTTCTCCCCGGCGCTCGATCGCCAGAATCGGAATCCCGCGGGCGACCACCAAATAGTTGCCCGGATGGTGGCGAATGATATGTTTGGATCCGTCGTCGCGCAAGACTGGAAACAGCCGTCCATACGGATTGGCGGGATCGTTGACGTTCACGAGGATGGGCCCGTCGGTCCCGTTCGGGCTGCGAAGCATCCTCGCCGCGCTCCGGCTGGCGAACTGGGGGCCGGACAGTCCCGAGACGTACCGCGCGCGCTCGACGTCCCCCGCCCACTCCATTCTCGTCAGCATCGGATAGCACATCCGCCAATCGAGGCTCGCACCCTCCAACGCAAGCACCTCCCTCGTGAGGACGCCATGCCGTCCCAACATCTTTCCCAATCGCCCTCTCACTTGCGGCTCGGTGGGGCTCGCGACCGCCGCCACCAACGACCATCGCCCTCCCCCCCATGGCGGACGTCGCGTTGCCCCCCACCGCTCGGGACGCGGCTTCCCGTGCAGTGCAGGGCTCAACGAGTCGTTGGTCACCCAACCCTGCCACATGAGATCCCAGAGCAGGAGTGCAATCGTCGACGGACGTTCGCCGAGGCCGGACGCGATTCGATGGAGGAAGCTCGCACCTTCGCCGCGCAGAAACGACACGACGTGCCGTTCTGCGTCGGAGAGATCCGTCTCCGCGCGTCGGTCGGTCGATGCCAGATCGTCGAGTTCGGAGCACAACGTCAGCCATCGGCCGCCCGCCGACGCGCCCGCCGTCCAGAGAGCGGTGCCATCACGAACTCGCGCATCCAGAAGCATCATATCGAATCCGCGGATCCTGAACGACAAGACATCTCGCCAGACCGCCACCGGCAGCCGGCATCCGCTCAACTGACGGAGGATGCCGTCCATCTCGGCCAGCGAGACCGGTGCATCAAGATGGTGCTGGTGCAGCAGGAAGCTCGCGTACGCTTCGGCCGTGACCGGCTCGACGGATCGACGGCGCCGGCTCATCGTCAGGCGTTGGATGACAGGAAGCACGTCAGCTGACGACCAACCCGTTGTCCCATCCGATCGTGTCGTCTCCACCCAGCCCGCTCGTTGGCAAATGCGATTCAGCTTCGCGGCCGATACCGGATAGCGCGCCATCAGCTCGGCCACCGTCGAAACGGCCCGATGGGATACATAGCGGTCGAGGATGAACAGGGCGTCTTCCTCCGACCAACGTGCGTATCTTGAGGCGTCTTCGGCGACCACCCAGTGTGCGGCGGCGGAGACCTCGACCTTGCGCAGACGACCGTCCTGGCCAAGTTCGGGCACCGCGTCGAGCGCAGCAGTCTCGCATCGAGTCGCCAGTTCCGCCGGGGTGAGGTCGCCGACCGTTCGAAGCAGTTCGATGAGTTCCGCGCCGTTCCGCGCGCGGTGCTGCGGCGCCACGCCCTGCAGTCGCTCCTCCACTGTCCGAGCGGCGTCCGTGTCCAACGGTTCCCTGCTCGTCCGCATGGACGCCGACAACGTCTCGAGCGCTTCCCGAACGTCCGCGAACGACTCCGACGACGGCACGGGGCGATCCTCTTCGTACAGGTAGTTCGCGGTGAAGTCGAGCAGCAGCGCGCGCGAAAACGGGGTCGGATGTCTCTGCTTGCAGACTTCGAACCCCGCGTCGCCGGTCTCGACACGCCGGAGGAAATCCAGCAACGCCCCGATCGGCAGCACATCGTCGAGCAACTCACGGTACGTTTCCAGAACGATGGGGAATCCCTTGTGGCGACTCGCGAACGCGAGCAAGTCGTGCGCCCTCAGCCGTTGCAGCCATAACGGCGTTCGGCGCCCAGGCCGCGCCCTCGGCAGGAGCAATGCACGCCCGGCATTGCGCCGGAAGTGCAACGCAAATGCCGGGGAGTGTTGCAGCTGCTCGGCGATCACGTCACGAGCGGTGTCCGCTCGAAACGACGCGACCGCATCCGACAGTGCCTGCTCGGACACCGTGCCCAGCCGCAGGAGGATTCCGTGATTGGAGAACACGGCCTCGGGCCGGCTCACGCCGCGCTGTCGAAGCGTTCCCTCGAGGAGAAGGAGGAGGCTGAGGTGGAACGCCCGGCCGAACGTCGACACGATGCTCATCCGTTCGCCGCCCGTTTCGTTTCGGAAGACGTCCAAAACAATCCGTCGGTCGGTCGGAAGCAGGCCCCCTCGTACCTTCTGATCCTTCAGGTAGTCCATCAGCTGAGCCGCATCGCGCGCGTCGAGGGCGCACGTTTCCTGCAGTTCAGCCGTCAGTGCCGGATCGTCGAGCCGCGTCTCGCACGACCGAACAAACGAACCCATTCGCTCTCCGAACGCCGCGTCGTGTCCCAGCCCTTCCCCTTTCCAGAACGGCATCATCGCTTCCGCGTCCTCGGACGGAGTTACGACGACGCGATCGTGCGCGATCCGAGCAATCCGCCATTGTCCCGTCCCGAGAACGAACGTGTCCCCGACCCTTCGCTCGAACACGAATTCTTCGTCCAACTCCCCTAATCGCGTGTGTCCGTCATCCAGCACCATCGGATACTGCCCCGTGTCCGGAATCACGCCGCCATTGAGGATGGCTGCGTGGCGCGCACCCGGTAGTGCAACGAGCTGATTCGCCGCCCGATCCCACGACACCCGAGGGCGAAGCGCCGGCAGTTCCGCCGTTCGATACCCCCCCGAGACCAGTTCGAGCACCGACAGGAAGCTCTCTCTCGACAGATCTCGATACGGGAACGCGCATCGGATGCGCTGCCACATGCCGTCGACGTCCCACGGTTCGACCGCCACCATCGCGACGACTTGCTGTGCGAGGACGTCGAGCGGGCAGTGCGGTACGCTGACGTCGGAGATCTCGCCGCGCAACATCGCCCGCGACATCGCCGCGCACAACAAGAGATCCGCCCGCGTCTTGGGGATCATCCGCCCTTTGGACGTCGCTCGCACCAAATGCCCTGCACGGCCGATTCGCTGAAGCCCGCTGGCGACCGAGAAAGGTGACTCCACCTGGCAGACGAGATCGATCGCCCCAATGTCGATTCCCAGCTCCATCGAGCTGGTCGCGACCATTGCCGGGAGTCGGCCCGCCTTGAGATCCCCCTCGATCTGCTGACGCCGCTCCTTCGAAACGCTTCCGTGGTGCGCCTGAACGAGATCGCAGCCGATACGTTCGTTCATCTCCGCGGCGATCCGCTCGACGACGCGTCGGCTGTTGGCGAAGATGAGCGTCGACGTGTGTTCGTCGACATGTTCGATGAGCCGATCGATGATGGCCGGCCACACGCTCGGTGCACGGCCCGGTTCGGCGGGCAGCGCTGTCATATCCTCCACGGGGCACTCGATCGTAAGATCCAGCGCGGGGCGCGCCCCCGCGTCGACGATCGAAACGGCTCTCGATTCCCCGTCCAGGCCGCTGCCTCCAAGAAACCCCGCCACGGTCGACAACGGTCGCTGTGTCGCGGACAAGCCGATCCGCACGGGCGACACTCCAGTCAGCGACTCCAACCGTTCAAGCAACAGGGAGAGGAAAACACCTCGTTTGTCGGAGCACACCGCATGGATCTCGTCCACGATGACGAAACGGACCGTCCGAAGCATCTCACGCGCCCGCGAGGAGGTAAGCAACAGGTGCAGGGATTCCGGGGTCGTCATCAGCAGATCGGGCGGCGTTCGGACCATTCGCTGGCGTTCACCGGGAGGCGTGTCTCCGGTGCGTACGCCGACCCGTACTGCAGGAAGACGAAGGTTGAGCGTTTCCGCACTGCGTTGGATCCCGAGCAAGGGCCGCGCGAGGTTCCGCTCGATGTCGTTGGCCAGCGCCTTCAACGGCGATAGATAGAGCGTTCTCACTCCCGCGACATCCTGTTCGTGCTTCGTGCGTATCGTCTCATCGATGGCGTACAGAAACGCGGCCAGCGTCTTGCCGGATCCTGTCGGAGCGAGAATCAGCGTGTTCTCGCCCGCAGCGATCCGGGGCCAGCCCAGTGCTTGCGCCGGCGTCGGCGATGCATACGTCTCGTCGAACCAGCGTGCGACCGCAGGGTGGAAGAGGTCGAGGACATCGTGGCTCATGCCCCCATTCTCCAAGATCCCGGTGCGTGATCCAATCCGTGGCTATCGAGAATGTCTTCGGTTCTTGTCTTTTGCCGCCATCTTGTGTACGATACGCTCAGTTTGAGCACCGAAAGGGCAAACTGCCCGAAAGGGTAGGGCGCAAAGTTACGGGCCTACAGGGAGACCTACGGTCGCCGGACTGCCGAAGGGTCGATGGTTGTTTGCATCGACGGTATTCCTTCGCCTTGATCCCTTACTTGTGGGTCGCGCTCACTCCGCGATGAGGGATACAAGCGCTTGTCCTGTTCGGACCTCCTTCGCAGGGGGTACGGCCAGGGGACGCAAGTCCCCTGGCGCCTTTTTCCTCCAGACGCGTGTCTTCGGTACAGGTGATCGTCACGCCGCCGTCTCGGGGTACTGTCTGTTGCGTCTCCGCGGACTTGCTGCTAGCATCGAGCATCCCTGTGAATCTGAGATGATCGTCAAATGCAAGACGTAGCTTGGGGACCGCTCGTCGTCTCGGTGCTGGCCTTCGCCCTGACCTACGCGGGGATCTTCCTTGAGCGCGTCCATCGCACGATCGTCGCCATCTCCGGCGCCGTGATGATGATTGCCTTCGGGTCCTGGCTCTCGTTCTACGGTGCGCATGATGCCGTTCAGTCCGTGGACTTCGACACGATCATGCTGTTGCTCGGGATGATGTTGGTGGTCGGGCTGTTCCGGGAAACCGGCTTCTTCCAGTACCTCGCCATCCGTGCCGCCAAACTCGCGAGGGGGAAGCCGTGGCTCTTGCTCGTCTACCTCGGCCTGGTGACATCGCTCGTTTCCACCGTGTTGGACAACGTGACGACGATCATCATCATCGTTCCCGTGACCGTCTCCCTCGCCGACATCCTCGGAATCTCCCCGTTCCCGTTCCTCATGTCCGAGGCGTTGCTGTCAAACATCGGCGGTGTGGCGACGCTGATCGGAGATCCGCCCAACATCCTCATCGGGTCGGCGGCCGGTTTCGGCTTCCTCGATTTCCTCACGCATCTGGCCCCAATCGTATTGCTAGCCTGGTTGCTCGCCCAAGGCCTCCTGCTGCTGATCTTCCGCCGAGAGCTCGCGGCAGCACCGTCCAACGTCGAGCAGCTGATGCACATGGATGAGCGGCGTGCCATCGTCGACCCGCTGTCGACGCGCCGCATGCTCATCACGCTGGCCGTCACTGTCGTGTTGTTCATGATTCATGAGGTCATCAGCCTCGAACCGGGCTTGGTGGCGTTGATCGGTGCGTGCATTGGGTTGTTGTGGATCCGTCCGGACTTCGACAAGATCCTTCGGGATATTCACTGGGACGTGCTGCTGTTCTTCATTGCGCTGTTCGTGATCGTCGGAGGACTCGAAGCTTCGGGCGTGATTGCCGTGATGGGCGGCGCGATCGGATACCTGGCGCGACACGGCATCATGCTGGCCGCGGTCGTCATCTTGTGGGTCGGTGCGCTCGCTTCCGGCGTCATCAGCAACGTGCCGTTCACCATCGCCATGCTCCCGATCCTCAAGAGCCTCGCAGCTCAGGGCGTCGACGTCGTCCCGTTGTGGTGGGCACTGGCGATCGGCGTCGGCCTTGGAGCCAATCTGACTCCGCTCGGCTCCGCCGCGAACGTCGTCGTCGTCAGCATCTACGATTCTCTCGGCGAACGCTTGACGTTTCGCCGTTGGGCCGCCAGTGGTACGTGGGTCGCGCTGCTCACGTGTGCATTCGGAACTGCAGCGGTTCTCATCGGCATTCGAATCGGTCTGTTCCGCTGAGGCGTTGCGGTGAACGTTCCTGTCACCACGATCGATACGCACCAGTTTGGCTGTACAGGCACCGGTGCAGTGTACCTCTTGGAGGGCGCCGTTCCCGCGCTGATCGAATCAGGAACGGCGGCAACGTATGATGTCATCCGGCATGCGTTGGGCGCAATCGAACCCGCCTACATCTTCCTCACGCACCTTCACCTCGATCACGCCGGCGGCGCCGGGCACTTCGCACGAGCGTTCCCCAACTGCAAAGTCGTCGTTCACACCCGAGGGATTCGACATCTCGTCGATCCGTCGCGGCTCATCGAGGGCGTGCGGGCTGCGTCCCCCGATCTGTTCCCCCTCTACGGTACGCCCCTTCCGATCGAACAGCAGCGACTGGTGGCGGTCACCGGAGGCGAAGCTTTCGACCTGGGTGCCGGGCGCAAGATTGACGTCCTTGCGGCGCCGGGACACGCGCCACACCACGTGTGCTTCTTCGAACGAACCTCGCGACTCTTGTTCGCCGGAGATGCTGTCGGACACTGGCAGGCGAGGCCCGACGTTCCGCTGACCGTGCCGCCCCGCTT
>Ga0272441_10016459_pt1 | contig 10214 bp, 11 predicted proteins | sample SSMProp6N_FD_193582 | JGI IMG/M metagenome (GOLD analysis project Ga0272441, IMG submission 193582) | Marine sediment archaeal communities from Little Sippewissett salt marsh, Falmouth, MA, United States - SSM-Prop-6N | ecosystem: Environmental > Aquatic > Marine > Wetlands > Sediment ... | reverse complement strand
AATCCTGGACATCCGTGAGCTTTCTCAAGAATTGTAATGCATTGAATAACAAGCGTTGAGGAAAGCATTCCAGCACTCATCAATCCTGCTAGAGGCTTCACCTGTCTACTCTCAAGAATTCCTGAGTCCTCCATTGGCGTCAATGTGATAGAATAGGTGCGCTGACAGAAGCAAATGTTACCCCACAAAGGAGGTATGCTATGCGCACCTATCGTCAAGAATACACAAGTCATCAGCAATATGCCGAAGACTTGTGCAGCAATCTTACCAGATGGCTCAGGAGAAAGTCAAGAAGGCTTTCACAGGAATGGCTGGAAGCAGCATTGGTTCTCATGGGTCTGAACCTGGAACCAGCACGACCCATTCTGGAATCCCTGTATTCGCCAGACCCAAGAGGGCAAAAACCTTATGAACCAGTGCGGATGCTCAGAGCCATGCTGCTCATGATTCTGCTTAGATACACCAGCATAACCAGGTTTGCAGAAGACCTGAAAGCCAAACCCAGACTGGCTATCATGGCTGGATTTGAGCCTCATGATACTCCTGCTGCTGGGTCATTCTATAACTTCATCAACCGGCTGGAAGATGGTCAATACAGAAAGCCTTGTGAACATTACATCAAACCAAGCAAGCTAAGAAAGACAAAGCAACTGCGCAATCTCAAGAGCGAGAAGGAGCATCGGGAACATGACAAGAAGATAAACCTGGCTGAATACGACTCCGTCACCAGAAAGCTGAAAGATGAGCTGAAGTCAAAGGAAGACCAGCCGCGTCCTGATGACTTACTCAAAAGGCTGGAGGACATATTCATCCAGTGTGCCATTATCCCTTCTGCTGAACGCGGGTTACTGGGTGACACAGATGCTATCACTGTCTCTGGTGACGGTTCTCCGCTACCCACTGGCGCCAGTCCACATGGCAAGCCATCATGCAATTGCCGAAAAAACGGCATATATAACTGCGACTGTGCCAGATACTACTCTGACAACACTGCTGATTGGGGTTATGACTCATACAGAGAGTGCTACTACTTCGGTCACACCTTCTATCAGCATGTAGTGTCAACCAACGGTCATGACTTACCGCTGCATGTCACCATCTCCAGAGCTTCTGAAACTGACTTCACTCTCTCCATGAAGAGCATGGACAGACTCACCAAAGCTCTCAGGGAGCATGGTCTGGACTGGAAGATTCAGAATGCTGTCTATGATGCAGGACATGACGCCACTGGCATATATGAGTATCTCATGGAAGATGAGATAACACCCATCATTGCACTGAATCCCAGGTCTGGGACATATCCATCACCCACTGGAACGGCAGACAAGGTGAATGAGAACGGTGTTCCCTTATGTCCTGGTGGAATGCTCATGCGACGTATGGGCTTTGACCCCAAGAGACATCGCGTCTACTATGGCTGTCCTGTAAAGCGGCCTACCCACAGGAAAGACCAAGGGTATATCTACATCAACCACATTGATGAATGTCCACTGGGTGTCCTGTGTCAGCCAGACACCAAGCATGGTCCTGTAGTTTACGTCAAGACCAGTGATGACCCAAGGCTGTATCCACCTATTCCCAGGATAGCGCCTAAGTATAAGAAACTCATGAACCTGAGAAGCGGATGCGAACGCTCTAACTCTCAGAAGAAGAACACATACGGTCTGGGCAATCGTCCATGCAGGAGCGACACACACTTCCTGGTCAGGCTGTATCTTATCTCTATCATCGAGCACGCCAAAGCATGGCTGGCTGAGGACAGAAAGCAACTTGATATTGATGATCCAGTTGCACTCGTGAGTGCCAGAGCAGCTTAGACAAGACCTGACGCTCAGCAATCTAATGACAAAACAACCACACAGGATCAGTCTGTCCTCTTACTGCTCGCTTTCCTTCCCACTCCATCCTGAAACTAAAAAAGCGTATCTCTCATGCGCCCTTTTACTAATCTCTATGTCTTTTTGTCAAAGAACAGCCCTTCAACCATCCCGCTCGCCAATCCCCTTGCGCTCTCAGCTAATTTATCTGAGAAAGCTCGATCATGGAACACGGGCGTGTTGGGAACTGAGGTAACCTCGTTGCGTCCATGGGTGCACGCATATGAGACTACTGTTCCGCTCTGATATATAACGACCAGCGAATGGAAGAATTCTCGGATCTCTATCTTCTCTTTCTTCAGTTCAGCCCGAACATACAAGCGATAACGTTTCCACGATATTCGTCCCTGCCCATCCACAGTGCGTATGAATCTCTTACCTGTTGCCAGGAACCTCAGTTGGAAGTCATCTGGCATGGAACGTCCCTTTTCAGAGCCCAGTCTGCCCAATGGAGTTTTCACCTCATCATTCCGGAATTCCCAATGCACACGATTATTGTAGTAGTCGGTCTTCTCAGAGTAGACGCGCTGAATTCCTGAAACTGACTTCTGGCGCTGTATGTGTGGATAGAAATATGCGCGAAGAGTGCCGATGAATGACTCGGCGAAGGGATTTTCCCAAGGATGCCCAGGAGTTGTATAGCTTACCTTCACACGAAGCACTCCCAGGAACAATCGATATAACAATGATATAAATGCTCCACCGTTGTCACTGAGGATCTCTTCAGGTAATCCCCAGTGATGGAATGCACGAAGCAGGATCAAGCACGCATCTCGCGCTCCTTTGGATAAGCATATCTCATGGCTCAACAGAACCCGGGAGAAGCCATCTAACACAATTAGGCTGTATACCTTCTGTCCATTGGACAGCGTTCTCAGATGCATGTGGTCAATGAACCATATCTGATGGGAATGTGTGAGATGGTAATGAAACTGCGATGGAAGCCTGGTTTGTCTGGCTTCCATGCGAACATGCCAGATAGTTGTAGGCTCAAGCTTCTGACCCTCATATTCGAAGAGAGAAAGCCGCCAGCATCCCAGACGGGGATTCTTGCTATGCCTATCCAAAACAGCCAGTCTGATTTCTTCAGTAACTTTGCCGTGTGTGCGATGGGGCGCTGAGGAGAGATTCTCATAAGTGTGATATTCTTCGTATCTGGACAGCCAGTAGTAGATCATATTGTTGGCTGATGGCAGCAACTGACATACCCTGTTCCTTCAGAGACAGCAGATAGGCTACCTTTTCAGGTGGGCTCAAGTCTCTCAATTCAGACGATTTATCGAGAAAAGGGGGGTAGTCAAGCCGCGCTCTTTGAGAATGACGGCCACTGTGTGGTAGTGGATCTGCATAATGCCTTCCTGAACAAGTGCTGCAGCGATCTGCCGGGAACTGAGGTTTGGGTGGTGGAGTTTATACTGAACTACTTTGTCCTTATCTTCTCGTGTAAATCTTTTAGGATGAGAGTTTATAGCATGGGACTTGTCTTCCAGGCTCTTGATATCTCCGCCGCCATCGCGAAGTCGCTTGAGGTAACGGTATATCCTGCTGAGTGGAACGCCCTTTTCTTCGCTGACTTGCTTGGGCTTTTTCTCACCTTTCAGGATGGGATGGATCAACTCATATTTCTGTGTTGCATTCACAGCGTTGCCTCCAGAATTTGCTTGTATCTACAGCGGCTATCTACTATACTCACAATATCCACATTAGTTTGGCGGAGATTGTAGAGCAAAGCGGTCAGATGGCAACGCTTATTTTCCTACATCAGGATGCACAAAAGTGTCCAAAAGGTCGGTGAATAGTGCAGAAGAACACTTCTCTCGCAGTCTGGAGATAGTGCAGCGCGCTAAAGCCCGGAATGAAGAGGGTAAGACCGAACTGAGCTGGGGACGGGCCTGCCAGGAGAATGGTGATGTGGATCAGGCAAGGGCGCATCTCACCCATGCAGCGGAGATATTTGAGGAACTGGGCACGACGCGCTACCTGGAATGGACTCGGGAAGCTATGGTGGAACTGAGGAATAATTGACAGAGGAATCTTGATATGGAATGCCCGAAATGTAATCACAATAACCGCGAGGAAGCCAAGTTCTGTGAAGAGTGCGGCGCGAATTTGCAGTCTATCTGTCCTATGTGTGGCAGCGAACTGAGACCACAGGCCAAATTCTGTGATAACTGCGGTGCCAGAATTGCGGGAGCGAAGTTTGCGCAGTTCATTATCCCAAAGTCTGAGGAAGAACAAGGAAATACGGAGGAACTGGTCGAACCACTACCTGATGCAGAACGCCGTCATTTGACGGTCATGTTCTGTGACATGGTGGGTTCCACTCCCCTCTCAGAAAAGCTGGATCCGGAGGAATTGCGGGATGTGCTGCGTGACTACCAGTCTGTCTGCGCCAGAGTCATCCGTCGGTTTGATGGGCATATAGCAAGATATATCGGGGATGGGATTCTGGCATACTTCGGGTATCCTGTCGCCCATGAGGACGATGCTCAAAGATCTGTGCGCACTGGACTGGGAATAGTGGAGGGTATAGAGCGTCTAAACACCAGAATCCAGCAGGATATGGACGCTGGACTGCATGTGAGGCTGGGGATACATACAGGAATAGTGGTGGCAGGGGATATGGATGAGGATGAGCAGCTTGAGTCAATGGCTGTTGTAGGTAAGACACCCAACCTCGCTGCACGATTGCAGTCACTAGCCGAACCTGATACTGTGGTAATCAGTGGCGCTACCCACCAGTTAGTCGAGGGGTTCTTCCACTGCCGTTCCCTAGGCGCTCAGTCTCTGGAAGGCATATCTCAGCCAGTAGAGGTGTTCCAGGTGCTTCATGAGAGTGGCGCAAGAACACGCCTGGATACAGCGAAACCTGCTGGACTGACCCCGCTGGTGGGCAGAGAGCAGGAATTAAGTCTGCTGATGGATCGCTGGGAACAGGTGAAGGAAGGTATAGGCAATGTGGTGTTGCTGGGTGGGGAAGCCGGTATAGGCAAATCCCGCATAGTGCAGGTGCTGCGGGAGCGTATAGCTGAGGACTCCCGGGCTTGGCTGACGGAATGTCAGTGTTCGCCATACCACCAGAACACTGCGCTATACCCGGTGGTAGACTTGTTCGAGCGTGTAATACTCCAGTTTGGCGGGGATGACTCCCCTGAGGAGAAGCTGAAGAAGGTGGAGGGTTTCCTTGTGCAGTATGGACTACCTCTGGATGAGACTGTGCCATTGTTTGCAGCGCTTCTATCCATACCTTTGGGCGACAGCTATACTCCCCTCAATGTGACACCGCAGCAGCAGAAGCAGCGGACACTGCAGATCCTGCTGGATATACTGACCAGACGCGCGTCCCAGCAACCGGTGCTGTTCATAGCGGAGGACTTACACTGGGCAGATGCATCTTCCCTGGAGTTCCTTGACCTGTTCGTGGATCAGGGGCCAACGGTTCCCATCCTGACAGTGTTGACTTACCGTCCAACCTTCACGCCTTCCTGGACTGGTCGCTCCCACCTGACTCCCATGACTTTGAACCGGTTAACCTCAAAGCAGGTGGCTGATATGGTGGAGCATATAGCAGCCAAACCACTGCCAGCACAGATCCTGGAGCGGATTATAGACAGGACTGACGGAGTGCCTCTGTTCGTAGAGGAACTGACCAAGATGGTGCTGGAGTCGGGCTTGCTTCAGGAGCATGAGGATCGCTATGAGATGATGGGTCCGCTTCCGCCGTTGGCTATTCCCACCACGCTTCAGGATTCCCTGATGGCGCGACTGGACCGACTGGCAGCGGTTAAGGAGGTGGCACAACTGGGAGCTACCATCGGTCGCGAGTTCTCCTATGATCTGCTCATGGCAGTATCAGCCCTGGATGAGGTCATACTTCAGACATCTCTGGATCAGCTAGTGGACTCGGAATTCCTGTATCAGCGCGGCTTGCCACCTCAATCCACATATGTCTTCAAGCACAGCCTGATCCGTGACACAGCCTACGAATCCCTGCTGAGGAGCAGAAGGCAGCAGTATCATCAGCGGATAGCCCAGACACTGGAGAAGGAGTTTCCAGAGACAGTCAAGACACAGCCACAGATTGTGGCATATCATTACACAGAAGCCGGGCTGAATGAGCAGGCTGTTCCATACTGGACTATGGCTGGTAAGCAGGCAGTGCTTTGTATGGGTTCTATCTCTTGCGTGGCGAACTGCAAATAGCCCACAGAATGGCGAAGCGGATGCTCAACATAGCCCAGAGAACCCAAGATCCATTGCACCTTATTGATGCCCATGTGAACATGGGAGTGGCTCTATCCCACTTAGGGGAGTTTGGCCTTGCACTGGAGCATCTGGAGATTGGTTTTTCCTTTTATGAGCCCGAGCAGCATCGCTTCCATATTTATGGACGACACTCTGGAGTGCACTGTCTATACCATATGGCTACCACTTCGGTAGCACTTGGTTACCCGGATAAGGCGCTGGGAAGAATCAATGAGGCACTCGATTTGGCTAGAGATCTATCTCATCCGTATACGCTCGCGATGGCTCTTAACTATGCAGCTTACATTCATCAGGTTCGCCGGGAATCAGTTCAGGCACAAGAACGGGCAGGGGAACAGATCGCTCTCTGTGCCGAACATAACATTCCACACTTCCTTGCTATGGGAACCGTCTTTCACGGTTGGTCGCTGGCTAAGCAAGGGAAGATGGAAGAAGGAATTGCGCAGATGCAACAGGGTCTGGCTGCATGGCGGGCCACAGGTTCGGAGCTAGCACGGTCCCACTTATTTGCCTTGCTCGCTGAGGCCATTGGCAAAGCAGGAGAAATACGTGAGGCCATTGCCATCGCTGTCGAGAATCTGTCAATGGTGGACCGAACTTGTGATCGCTATTACGAAGCAGAATTATATCGGCTTAAAGGGGAACTGATGCTAATACAGGAAGCTGAAGAGACAGAGGCTGAGTCCTGTTTTCATAAGTCTATCAGCGTTGCTCAAAGCCAGGAAGCGAGGTTCTTCGAGCTAAAGGCAACCGCTAGCTTGTGTCGCCTTTGGCAGAAACAGGGCAAGATAGAAGAAGCCCGAGAGATGCTCCAGGAGATATATGATTGGTTCACCGAGGGATTTAACACAAAAGACTTGCAGGAGGCGAAAGCGCTGCTTGAGGAATTGTCGTCAGGCTAGGAGATATATTACACAAGCCAATACGTGTAACTGAGGTATGCTATGAAATGCCCTAATTGTGGATATGACAACAGAGAGAACGTGAAATTCTGTGAGGAATGCGGTACCAGGATGCCATCATTGTGTCCTAGCTGCGGTTCTGAGATACGAACTACGCTAAGTTCTGCGGGGAGTGTGGCACCAGGGTTCCCGAAGAGGCAATCACGCCAATCCAGACCGCTGTTCCTAAGCTTGAGGACATGCAGAATGGGCTGTATATATCTGAGCCTCTGAGAAGACGGATGGATACAGCGGAAAAGGAGATGGCTGATTTAGCGGAAGCATCTGGATCCAGGCTATCTAACATAAACCGTATATCATTACAGCAATCGGCGTAATATCCGAAATTCATCCGGTGGCAGTTAGCCCAGTGACGAATGCAGGCATTTCCATGAAGCATCGTGTTAGGCTTGTGCCCATGGCACAGTCTGAAGCACTGCAAAAATTGAGGCTTATGGTCTTCGTCACAAACATGACATAGGTCATGATGTGCTACACACAGATATAAACTGAGCGAACCGAGTTATATCTTTGGGCGAGAGGAATAGCGACCCAAAGTAATCATGGAGGGTGACATCACAATGTATAGATTAGTTGTGTTTTGCGCGCTGACAGCAATGGTGTTCTGCGGCAGTGTTGAGGCCCAGGAGGAAGGTTTTGGGTTAGGCGTGATACTGGGTGAGCCCACAGGGATATGCTGTAAGCTGTGGTTGAGCAGCAGAACAGCGTTTGCCGGGGCAGCTGCCTGGTCATTCAACAAGGGCGGCAACCTGCACTTGCACGCAGACTACCTGCTTCATAGCCTTGGGAGCAAACTCGGGTTCTACTATGGAGTTGGGGGAAGAGCTAAGCTGGATGAAGACAGGAAAGTTGGGCTTCGTCTTCCTCTGGGGATAGTCTACATCACAGAATCACCTATAGATGTGTTCTTAGAGGTTGCTCCATTACTTGACTTAGCGCCCAGCACAGATTTCCGAGTGAATGCAGCCATTGGGTTCAGGTATTTCCTCTGGTAACTACCATATTAACGGAGCAGGGAGATGACTAAGGCAGACAGAGATGGAAGCGGATATCTATTCTCAACACAGGCAGAAGCCATACTGGATAAGATAGAGTTTACGCCAGAAGGAGTAGACAGGTTCTTCCGGGAGTTGTCAAAGAAGAGCGATGTTAAGCTCACGAGATTCGGAGTGCGTTTCTTCCTGCGCGGCAATAAAGTCTGTGTGTCGAGACCGGGATAGCATCTGGGTCGTGACGAAGGGAGGTGATAACAGAATCCATAGTTTGCGACTAACCGCAAATGCACATAACCACGCAACCAAAGAGGAGAGACAGATGACAAAGACGGACTTGGTGTCAGCAGTGGCGGAAACAGGTATGACGAAGAAACAGGCAGCAGAGGCAGTAGATGCCGTTATTGGTGCCATCACAGGGGCGCTGGCCAAGGGAGATAAGGTTAGTCTTATAGGTTTTGGCAGCTTTTCTGTAAAGAAGCGGAAAGCCAGGACAGGTCGCAACCCACAGACAGGTAAGGCCATCAAGATCAAGGCTAAGAAGGTACCTGTATTCTCTGCTGGTAAGGTGTTGAAGGACGCTGTGTCGAAGGGGAAATGAGTATTAGGCAAATGGGCGCTGATCAGGTGGAATTGGCGCCCATTTCTACACAGGAGATATGACCGCCAAAGGGTCATTCTGTGTGGGCGCGGTTCTGGTGGACTTATGGCAAATGCACGCATTGCGAACATGGCTGTAACGCCGTGAATCCTCATGGATTTATCATGTGATGAAATATCACAGCTATTCTCAGTGTTATGTATAGCAACATTAGTCTTCTGTCAGCTGAAGATAGCCTTGATCCTGTGCCGAATCCTGGTATAATAGGAAGCGTTCATAAACTAACTTCGAATGGAGGGAGACTAATGTGCAGCAATCAGAACATGGGAGACCAGGAAAATGAGTTTGCCAGGATAGCTCCCGGGTATATGGATTCGGTATACAGCATGGCCCTGGGGATGACCAAAGATGCTACTGAAGCAGAGGATCTGGTTCAGGACACCTACTTGAGGGCATTCAGGTTCTTTGACAAATTCCAGCGCGATACGAACTTCAGAGCCTGGCTGTTCAAGATTCTCAGGAACACATACATAAACAAATACCGTCGCGAATCCAGAGGTCCACGGATGGTGGACATATCCGGGATTCAGATGAGCAGTGAGGTAACGTCAGACTCCACGCCTGAGAATGATATATTCAGCAAACTCCTGGGTGACGATGTTACAGATGCTATGAATTCGCTTCCTACAAGATTTTATACAGCTGTAGTTCTGTCGGATCTGGAGGGGTTATCATATAAGGAGATAGCTGAGGAACTTGATATACCCATAGGCACTGTGATGTCCAGGCTCTATAGGGGAAGGAAGCTTCTAAGGGATAGACTGCATGAATATGCGAGAAAGCGCGGCTATGTAAGGGGTTGATTGATATATGGAATGCATAAATGTTGATTACCATTGTCTTTGCGCTTACCTTCTGGATGGGAAACTGGATCCGGTAGAGATGAAGCTTATAGAAGCAGATCCTGAGTTGTGCCCCAAGTGCAGAACCTGTGACCATCGCGTGGTACAGATAGAGCTTCAGAGGGGGATCAGATCCCTGGTTCAGGAATGCATCAAGACATGCGAAGCGCCAGTTTCTTTGAGAAGAAGGATCCAGCATGAACTTGATATGATCGATGAATACCGGGAGTTCGGTACTGAGGTATTGGACATTATTCCCTGGGGAACACATATGGCCCAGTTCTATAACGCCAGGAGTGATGTAGCTGAAATGCTAGTACCTTACATCGAGAAGGGATTGCAGGAAAACGAGCTTTGCGTTTGGGTAACAGCAGAGATGACAGTGGCAGAGGCCAGGGACATCCTGGGTAAGCAAATACCGGGTCTACAGGACCATATTACCAGCCAGCAGCTTCAGCTATTCTCTTACAGGGATTGGTATCTGTCAGACGGCAGTTTCAGCATTCAGACTGCTTTGACTGGTGCCCTTGGTAAATGCCAGGAAGCATTGTCCAGCGGGTATTCCGGACTGAGATCTACTGGCAATATCTCCTGGCTGGAGCCATCAGACTGGA
>Ga0272441_10016458_pt1 | contig 10214 bp, 9 predicted proteins | sample SSMProp6N_FD_193582 | JGI IMG/M metagenome (GOLD analysis project Ga0272441, IMG submission 193582) | Marine sediment archaeal communities from Little Sippewissett salt marsh, Falmouth, MA, United States - SSM-Prop-6N | ecosystem: Environmental > Aquatic > Marine > Wetlands > Sediment ... | reverse complement strand
GGCGGCCAGCAGCTCCCCGGCCGCACGGTGGCTCAAGCGGAGGCCCAGGCCGAACCGCTCGCCCGGCCGGACGGCCTCCCGCACGCGGAGCGCATGGTCGCGAATGGCCTGGAAGTTCTCCGCCCAACTCTCGCCGGGGTGGATGTTCAGGCAGTAGGTCAAGTGCAGTGGGGGGGGGGTCGAAACGAGCATGTGCGTTTTCCCAATTTCCGGCCTGGCCCGGCCGTCTGGGCGTCTGCCGCGGCGGGCGCATGTGTCAGTTTTGTGTCAGTCCCGCGGAACCACACGGGATTACACTGAATGTAAAACTTTTAAATAAAACAACTTGTGTGAAGGGCAGTTGTGTCGGCGTCTCCACGGTGCCACACGAGGCCCCACGGTCGTTTCATGCCGCCCGCCCCGTCCGGCAAGAGCCCAGATAATCGGAATACTCCGGCGTTGGGTTCGTTTGACGAGAAACGCCCCGACGCGGCCGGCCGACTACGAGCCTCTCGCCAGGCCGCTGTGCCGCGCCCCTCCCTCTATATAAGGACATCTCGAGGTCCGGTCTGGGTAACCAAACCGCCGGGATTGTCGCTTTTTTTTGCCTTACGTCTGCCGGCTGCCGAGGTGCTCGATTGCCTCCCGGACGATCCGCGGGTTGATCTCGTGGACCTCGCACTTTCGGCCGAGCCCGTCGGGCAGCGTGACGTTCAGGATCCCGCCGAGGTGCTCGCGGAAGTCGTCGAGGCCCTGGAGGATCGCGGGCTTGCCGTTCTCGCCCGCGTCGGCCAACAGCTCAGACCAGACGGGCAGTCCCGCGGCCGTCAGACCGGCGACGATCCGCTCGAAGTCCCGCTCGCCCAGCAGCCCCTCCTGCATCGCGTAGAACGAGTCCACGGCGATGCCGATCGCCACGCACTGCCCGTGCCCCAGCCGGTACTCGCTGAGGGTCTCGAGCTTGTGGCCGATCCAGTGGCCGAAGTCGAGCGGCCGGGCCGAGCCCATCTCGAACGGGTCGCCGTTGGTGCGGATGTGCTCGAGGTGCAGGATGGCGCAGCGGCGGACGCACTGCTCCATGGTGGCCTGGTCGCGCCCGCGGAGGTCGGCGGCGCGCTGGCAGAGCCACTCGAAGAACCCCGCGTCCTTGATGACGGCCACCTTGAAGGCCTCGGCGATCCCGCCGATCCAGTCCCGGTCGGCGAGGGTCCGCAGCAGGTCGAGGTCGTTGAGCACGGCGAACGGCGGGGCGAACGTGCCGACGTAGTTTTTCTGCCCGTGCTCGTCCATGCCGTTCTTGACGCCCACTCCCGCGTCGTTCTGGGACAGCGTCGTCGACGGCGCGCGGACCAGGCGAAGCCCGCGGTGCACCAGCGACGCGGCGAAGCCCACCATGTCCAGCACGGCCCCGCCGCCGAAGACGATCACGAAGCTCTGGCGGTCGAGGTGGACGTTTCCGGCCGTCCACATGATGTCCCGAACGACTTGCCAGCCGTGCTTGGCGCCCTCGCCGCCCGGGACGGTCTGCGGCGGGGCGGCCAGCTCCAGCCGCCTCGGGCGGGCGTGGAAGTACTCCTTCACCCGGGCGATCAGGTCGTTCTGGACGGCGGCGAGTCCCTCGTCCACGTAGACGATCGCCCGGTGGCGGCGCCGCTCGCCCCGACGCGCCAGCACGTCGGCCAGGAGGTCGTTGCCCTCGTCCAGCAGCCCGTGCGTGAAGTGCACGGGGTAGTCGAACGGCACGTCAATCCGCTGATGGTACACGTCCGCCGCCTCCCGGGGCGCGCGGGGGTCGTTTCGTACGTCGGTCATGGGGCCTCGTCCAGGAGCGTTCTTACCATCCCCGCCAGGTCCAACAGGCTCGCGGGCTCGCCCCCCAGCGGGCACGTCGACGCCCAGGCCACGCGCCGTTCCGCCCCCGCCCGCCCGTGCGTGCCGCGAACTCTCGCCGTGTCCTGGCTGACGCTCATGGGAGGCCAGCCGAAGAACAGCTCGCACGGGTCGAACCCGGGCTTGTTGTGGATGTCCACGTGCGTGGCAAAGTCCGGGGCCTGCTTCTTCCGCGTCCACCACGGGTAGGCAAGCCAGCCGCCGTCCTCGGCGACGAGCAACAGTTGCCCCGCGTTGGGGTGGTCCGCGCCGCGCTCGGCCAGGCCGCCCGCGTCCAGGACCTCCGCGATCCCCGGCGTGTTGGCCAGCACCTGCCGCGCCGGCTCGACGTCCGCCTCGTCCGCGACGTACACGTGCGCGATCTCGTGGTCGGCCACGGCGAACGCCCGGCTGGTGTGGAAATCCGGGTAGAGCCTCCCGCCCACGGTCCGCGTGTGAAACAGCCCCGCATCCCGCAAGGCCAGGTTCGGCCGCACCGCCGGACGCGTGACCTCGGCAATCGCATAGTCGCCGAAGACGATCACCTCGTACCCCGTGCGGTCCGCCGCCGACAAGAGGTAATCCAACTGCTCCCGCAGGGCCTCGACGGCCTTGGCGGCCTTCTCCGAGCCGGGCCCCGCCCGCTGGAGATCGTAGTCCAGCGTCGGCAGGTACGCCAGGCACACGTCCGGCGCCAGCCGCGGGTCGCCCAGCACGAAGGACACCGCGCGGACGATCCAGTCCCCCGCGCGGGCGCCGGCCAGCGGGCCCCAGTACCACTGCAGCTTGAAGGGCTCGTCGAGACTGCCCCGCATCTCCCGGTAAAGCCACTCCGGGCGACCGTAGCAGTCCTGGATCATCCCGCCGTGGTGCTTGTGAATGGGCGCGGGCGTCAGCAGGACGTCGGCGTCCTCCCCCATCGACTGCTGCCAGAACAGCACGCCCGCCTTGCCTCGGCGCCCGCGAACGCCCGACCAGATCCGCTCGCCCACCACCAGCCCCGCCGACTGCTCCCAGAACATCACCTTCCGCAGGGCGGGAAAGTACAGGCCGTTGGCGATCATGCCGTGCTCGGCCGGCGGGCGGGCCGTACGGAAGCTCGCCTGCACCGTGCACGTCACGGCCGGGAAGACCGTCTCCGCCGGCGCGAAGTCCAGCCCTTTGACCTCCAGCCCGTGCTGCCGAACCAGTTCCCACCCCAGTGCGGCCACGTCGACGATAAGCAGTCTGCTGTCCATAAAGGGACCCACGGTATTCAACGGTCGCCGCCCGCACAAGGGACGACGCGAAATGCGAAGGGGGCGCTTTGGGCAGCGCCCCGCCCGTTCCGTGCCCGGCGCGAGTGAACTCGCGCTGGATTTCCCTCGTAATACTTCGTATTACTCCAAGTCCAAGGCTGGCAAGTCGAGACCCGCCTGTGGGAGAGGCGGAAGGGAACATGCCCAACCGGAAGAACGAGATCATCACGGTGAAGGTCAGCCATTCCCTTGTGGAAGCCATGCGGGGGATCCCGAATCGCAGCCGGTTCATCCGGGACGCGATCCTGGCCGCCCTCGACAGCACCTGCCCGCTCTGCGGCGGCACGGGAATCCTCACACCGAAGCAGCGGGAGCACTGGCGGGAGTTTTCGGCCGGGCACGTCCTGGAGGAATGCCCGGATTGCCACGAGATGCATCTGACCTGCGTCCACGACGCGGACGAGTGACCGTCGGCAAGGCGAAAGGAAGCGACTCGATGCTGAAGCGGATTCTGCGGCAGTTGAAGGAGCACGCCCCGTTCACGCTGCTCGGCACGGTGGTCGGGGCCGTCGTCACCGTCATGTTCGTCTACGGCGGGATCTCGCGCGAGATCAGCGAGAAGCTCTTCCAGGCCGCCCACCCGGCCCACGTGCTGTTCAGCGCGATCGTCACGACCGCCATGTTCAAGCTGCACCACCCGCGGCGGATCCTCGCGCTGGTGGTGATCGGCTACGTCGGGTCGGTGGGGATCGGCACGCTGAGCGACAGCCTCATGCCGCTGCTGGGCGAGACGATCATCGGCCTGCACGACCCGCACATGCACGGGGAGGCGCACATCGGCTTCATCGAGATGTGGTGGCTGGTCAATCCGCTGGCGTTGTTGGGTATCGCCATCGCGTGGTTCCGCCCCAAGACCCACCTGCCGCACGTCGGCCACGTCCTGCTCAGCACGGGCGCGTCGCTGTTCCACATGCTGATGGCCCTGGAGACCGGGCACGAGCACGCGAGCGTCTGGACGATGGTGCTGATCCCCGTGTTTCTGTTCTTCGCCGTCTGGGTCCCGTGCTGCACGAGCGACATCGTCTTCCCGCTGCTGTTCTGCCCCGACCGCCGCGACGGCAAGCCCTGCTCGCTCCACGCCCACTGACCCCCCTCCCCCTCCAGATGGGGTCAGATCTTGATTAGTGATTAGTGCGCTGCCGGCCTCGGCCGACCCGTGGCGCCAGTTGCCAACTTCCTGGAGCTTGGCCAAGGTGGACGTGCTGTCCCTTCCCAGATAAGATCAGCGTCGCGGCATCGGGCATGTGACGAACAGACGCCCTCAACGAAGGGCAGTGAGGAAAGAGCGATGGCAGAAGCAGCGTCAGCGGTTGAGCAGGTGTGTTTCGACAAGAGCATTGAGGGCATCAATCCGGCGGCCGTGCATTCGGTCCGGCTGGCCGGCGGGGCGGTCATGCCCGTCGCGGCCTTCGGGACGTTCCACTCCGACTGGGCACAGGACTACATGCTGGACGCCACGGTGGAGGCCATTCGGCTGGGCTGGCGGCACATCGACACGGCCCGGGCGTACGAGAACGAGGCCGTCGTCGGCGAGGCCATCCGCCGGGCCGTTCGCGAGGGGCACATCGCGTCCCCGGACGAGCTGTTCATCACGGGCAAGCTGTGGAACGGGCACATGGCCCCCAAGGACGTCGCCCCCGCCATGGACGCCACACTCGCCGCCCTGGGCGTCGACCAGGTCAACATGTACCTCAACCATTGGCCCTGGCCGAACGTGCACACCCCCGGTTGCGCGGCCGACCACCGCAACCCCGACGCCGTGCCCTACATCCACGAGGCCTTCCTGGAGACCTGGGGCGAGATCGTGAAGCTCAAGCAGGCGGGCAAGGCGGTGGACATCGGCACGTCCAACCACACCCGGGCGACGATGAAGCTGCTGCTGCGGGACGTCGGCGCTGCCGACCGCCCGCTCGTCAACCAGATGGAGATGCACCCGCTGTTCCAGCAGACACAGCTGCGGCGGTACTTCGAGTCCGAGGGGATCGTCTGCACGGGGTACATGTCTCTCGGCTCGCCCAAGCGCCCGGGGCGCGACACGTTCAAGGAGCACCGCCCGGACATGCAGGCCCCGGTCCTTCGGGAGATCGCCGCCGAGCTGGGCGTCTCGCCCGCGCGGGTGTGCCTCGGCTGGGCGGTCCAGCGGGAGAACAAGTCCGGCGGCTTCGTCGCCATGGCCACGCGGTCCGACTGGATTCGGGAGAACCTCACCGCGGCCGCCGAGGACCTCCTGACGGACGAGCAGGTGCTGCGGATCTCAGGCGACGGCACGGAGGCCCACCCGGGCATCGACGCGAACAACCGCCTGATCTGGGGCCAGGTCTTCCTCTGGCCCGAGGCCGACGGCGACTGGCGCATCCTCTGGGACGACTCCCAGGTCTTCGAGACCCGCGCCGACTACGCCCGCTTCAAGGCGTCGTGGGAGGCCCATCACCAGGTCCAGTTGGAGACCACCGCCCGCCCGTGACCGGATGGGGTCAGATCTTGATTAGTGATTAGTGGGTACGGGATGCAGGGGGATAAAGGGCGCGGTCTTGGCCGAGAACGGACTTGACGGACATCTCCTTTGCGTTAGTATATTAGCGGACGCTAAAATGAAGGACGCAAAGAGACTGGCGAAAGCGTTGAAGGTGCTGGCGGTCGGCACGCGGGTGCGGATCGTGCAGCTTCTCAGGGGGCGGACGCTGTGCGTCAACGCCCTCGCGGCCCGGCTGGGCGTGACACAGGGGGCCGTCTCTCAGCATCTTCGCATCATGCGGGACGCGGGCCTCGTCGTCGACGACAAGCACGGGTATTTCGTCCACTACCGACTCAACGAGAAGACGCTCGCCGCGTGGCGGGCGGAGATCGACACGCTGCTGGACCCCGGGCCGGGGGCCGGCGGGAACGCGAAGGGAGCGCCCCGATGTGCTGCTGCAAGAAGAAGGACCAAGGCTGCCGGAACCCCGAGAACCTGAAGGGCAAGCCCGAGGACTGCACGCCGGAGCAGATCCGCAAGTGCCACGGCGACGCTCGGGACCATCCCTGCACCGCCAAGCAGGGCGAGTAGCCCGGATGGGGTCAGATCTTGATTAGTGATTAGCGTACTGCTGATCAGTGATCAGGATCTGACCGCATTGTCGCGAAGGAAGGCGGATCGCGCGCGATGCGAGAGACGATCATTGCGGTGCGGGGGCTGGCCAAGCGGTTCGACGACGTCCAGGCCGTTGAGGGCGTGGACTTCGACGTGGGCAAGGGGGAGCTGTTCGGCTTCCTCGGTCCCAACGGCGCGGGCAAGACGACGACGATCAACATGCTCACGGGCCTGGCCCGGCCGGACGCGGGCACGATCCGCATCGCGGGCATCGACTGCTCGGTCCGGCCGAAGGCGGCCCAGCACCTGATGGGCGTCGTGCCGGACGAGAGCAACCTGTACCCCGAGCTAACGGGCATGGAGAACCTCCGCTTCTGCGGGGCCCTGTACGGCCTGGCCCGGCGGGACCGCGAGGCGCGGGCCGAGGCCCTGCTGGCGCGGTTCGGCCTGGCCGAGGCGGCCGGGCGGAAGTTCGCCGGCTATTCCAAGGGCATGAAGCGCAAGCTGACGATCGCGGCGGGGCTGATTCACTCCCCACCGATCCTGTTCCTCGACGAGCCGACGACGGGTATCGACGTGGCCAGCGCCCGGAAGATTCGCCAGCTCATCGCGGAGCTGAACGCGGGCGGGACGACGATCTTCCTCACCACGCACTACATCGAGGAGGCCGAGCGGCTGTGCGCCCGCATCGCGTTCATCGTCGCCGGGCGGATCGTCCGCATCGACGCCGTCGAGGCCCTGATGCGTCACACCGAGGGCCGGCACGTGGTACAGGTGGAGGTCTCCGACGGCGCCGCGGGTCTGGCGGAGGCCGTCGCGGCCGAGTTCGCGGGCCTTCAGTGCCGCCCCGTCCCGCCCGACGGCCTCCGCGTGGAGTCCGCCGAGCCGGTCCGCGTGGGCCCGCTGGTCCGCTTCCTGGAGGACCGCGGCGCGGAGGTCTTCGAGGCTCGCCGGCTTCGCCCGTCGCTGGAGGACGTCTTCGTGGAGGTCACGGGCATCGAGGCGGCCGCGATGAAGCGAGAGAAGGAGCGGGGCAAGAGGGGAGGCCGGGCATGAAGGCGTGGGTGGCCTACCGGAGCATCCTGGCCAAGGACATGCGGTCGTATTATCTCAAGCCTCCGAACATCAGTTGGGGGATCGTCTTCCCGCTGGCGTGGACGACGATGTTCTTCATTCGCTCCGGGGCGGGGCTGGACCGCATCCCGTCGCTGCTGCCGGGCGTGATGGCCGTCTCCGTGCTGTTCGGTACGACGAGCATGCTGGCGGTCACCGTGACGTTCGAGAAGAAGGGCCGGTCGTTCGAGCGCCTGCTGCTGGCGCCGATCCCGCTGGAGCTGCTGATGCTGGCCAAGACCACCGGCGCGATCCTCTTCGGCGTGGCCAACGCCTTCGTGCCGGTCGCCATGGCCGCGTTCCTCGCCGACCTGTCCGGCGTGCGGTGGGCGGCGCTGATCCCGGGCGTCGTGCTCATCGCGGTCAGCTCGACGTTCCTGGGCCTGTTTATCGCGGTCTCGGTCAGCGAGGTCTTCGAGGCCCAGACGTTCTCGAACTTCTTCCGCTTCCCGATGATCTTCCTGTGCGGCCTGTTCTTTCCCATAGAGCAGCTCCCGGTGTGGCTGCGCCCGCTGTCCTACCTGCTGCCGCTGACGTACGGCGCGGACGTGCTGCACGCCGCCGTCCGCGGGGCCGGGCGCATGCCCCTGGCCGTGGACTTCGCCCTGCTGGCGGCCTTCTGCGTGGCGCTGTTCGCGATCAGCCTGCGGAACATCCAGCGGAAGTGGATCGCCTGAGCCCGCCGCCCGAGGCCGCAGACGCAAGAGCGGCCGCTGCGGTGGAGCATCCGGATGATCCCCCGTCAACGGCGCCGCCCCGTCCGCTGCCCAGGGACCGCCCCGGTGACGTGTGTCGCTTTTGTGTCCCCTCCGCGCGGAGCGAAGCGACACAGTATAACATAAACCATAGTAATGCAATAACTTGCATCACATTCGCCCGCGCCGTGCCCGCGGGCGGTGACACATGGCCGCTCTTCCCATACACCCCATTCCCTTTATTTGTCCAATCCGGGAATACTCCCCTGTTGGCTTTGTTCTGCTCGATCCGCCTGATCTCGGCGTCTCGCGCCGGGCGGGTCAATACTCGGAATACTCCCCTGTTGGCTTTGTTTGCCCAAACCACCGCGCCGCGCCGGCCGGCCGCCCCCTTCGCGGAAGGTGTCTGGAAACCGGGGCATGGGCGTGTTGCCGATGCGTCCCACGGGCAAGATGCCCGTGCCACGACGGAGGCCGGTCCGTACACGCGCTCTCCCAGGGCGCCGCAGGCCGGATGAGGACAGACATCCCCCGCATTCATCATTCTACACGTATCGTACAGAATGTCAATATATATAATAAATAGTTTCTCATACAACTTTTTACGGCCGATAGTGACCCGTCATCGGCCCGGATACCGACGCCCCCGGCCCGGAACGTCTTGGCCGTCATCGAGACAGCGCATGATCGCCCCGGGAGCTCCTCGGCTCGCCAGAGGATGAGCTTGCCACCAGGAGAGGCCCCGTCCCGGCCTACCGCGCTCCGCCCCCTCCCGCCCCTGCCGACCCCGCGTCGGCGGACCGAGGCGTTGGTGAACGACACCCCCCGCCCCAGTCCCCGCGTTCCGCCCCCTCGCATCGCGAGTATTGTATGCTGTCCGCGGAATCATGCCCGACGTCGCCGTGCCCAAGCGACGGTTCCCGCGATCCTCGAGCGAATGGCGGGGCTGCGCCTGCCGCAAAAGGTGCCGGGATGACGGCGAGAGCCGTCGAAACGGGCCCGGAGGGCGGAGGCCATGGAGACGGTCTGTCCGGATCGCCAGCCGATGCCTCTACGCAGGGCGGTCGGGGCCACGATGCGCCCGGAGAACGGCCGGATGGCCTTCTCTTCGCCCCGAAAAGCCCCTTGCTGGCCTCGCGACGGGCGATAGGACCGCTACAAAGGCCGACGGTGGTTGTTGGCGAGACGCGATCCAGGAAACCCCGGTTGTACGGGCTGTCCCCAGTCTTCCCGAGAGAGAACATGAAAGACTGAACATTCTCCCTTCGTGAAACGTCTATCTTGGTAAAAGCCGGTAGGGATTACCGTCCTCTCCCCAAGAAGGATCCGCAACGTGTCCTGTTCCTGAAAGGCAGTGGAAGGCAGAGGATCACGGCGGGCATTGGGTTTGGCGTGCAGCATGCGACCCCAGCCCTGGTGAAGTCCGTGAAGAGACGGGCGAAACAACGGAAACAGACATCAGGGCACGCGGACAAGACAGAGGGCGATGCTAACTTGAGACGCCAGACTACCTGCCGTCCTCCGGCCGCTTCTTCGGCCGGCCGGGTCTGCCGGGCAGGAATGTCCGGCCCGGAGGCGAGTCCAGCTTCCAGACGAAGCCTCTGTCGCCGAAGGGCCGGCGTGTGTTCTCGTGCAACTGCATCTCGGTTGTTGGAGCGACCGAGTTGTGCAGTTCCCGCTGAATTAATGCACGGCGAAGGCGGATGCCAGAAAGCCGTCATGTGATCGCCAGATGACGGGCGACGCAAACCGTGTGGCACGATAATGGCACTGCTTGGCGAGCGCGAGGCTGGGCAAAGGTCGAATGCGCCCCGGGCGGTGTCACCGGTGACGGGAGAATTGCGTGAAACGTCTTTCGTGTCGATAGGGAGTGTCCGTGATTCCAAGCCGGGGTGAAGTGTTTCTGCGCGATAAAGAAGGGAAGGCATCGAGCATGAGAAGAGCCGTGACCGCAAGCCTGGTATTGCTGATCGCCGTTGTCTGCGTAGGGCAAACAAGCAAGCCACCAAAGGAGACGCTGAGTGCCGATGAGGTGCTGAGATCGTATGCACAGCGTGTTCATGCCGACGTGCTCCCGTGGGCGAACGATCTCAGGCACAAAGAGATCATTCAACTCGCGGGCAAGATCGCGGCAGAGGTGCTTGTCCCCCATAAGGAGTTGTTGTTCGCAAAGGCAAGAGCCGAGCTTGC
>Ga0272441_10016457_pt1 | contig 10214 bp, 8 predicted proteins | sample SSMProp6N_FD_193582 | JGI IMG/M metagenome (GOLD analysis project Ga0272441, IMG submission 193582) | Marine sediment archaeal communities from Little Sippewissett salt marsh, Falmouth, MA, United States - SSM-Prop-6N | ecosystem: Environmental > Aquatic > Marine > Wetlands > Sediment ... | reverse complement strand
CGATCAGAGGTTTCATTATTCAGTTTCCCATGTCTTCGTTATTTCATGTTGGTGAGAATTCTTTCTTTTGCAGGTGCGGCAATGGGAGTATATGGCACATCGCGGCGACGATTTCAACGGCTGTCTGACGGCGTTTCACAGCCGCAGATAACGGCGTGCGATCCGTTAACCGTATTTCGACGATATAATACTTGACTTTTTTCGGTGCAGCCGGTTTGTTGGTCTAATGATGTCGATCGAGCGGTTGCCGCTCAGCCTATTGACATTCGATCATCGCTTTTATTAATAATCTTCGGGCATTGGTACGGCGCAGGCCGCCGTGTGAATCGTCAAGCGGAAAATGCGTCCGCTTCGCGTTTTATTGCTCAAAAGGTGGTGGGTGGTCCATATGGGAAAATTGGCCAAAGTCCTTGTCGGTGTTCTTATCTTCGCCGCACTCTGCGTCCTGGTCTACGTCAATGTCATGAAATGGCACAAGAAGACCGTTCAAAAGGCCATTACTGCCGAACAGGAAACATGGCAGGAAAAAACCGAAGGGTTGGAGCAACGGGTCGCCGGTCTTGAAAAAAAACTGTCTGAAGCCGAAGGGCCCGCCGAGGAGGATGAAAAACTAACTGAAGCTCTGGGTCAAAGATCGGCCGAAGTTGATGAAGGAAAGCCTATCGTACTTGCGGATGTTGATGCTCAGGTCAAGACCTTTTTTGCCTATCTCGACCAACAACCGTATATCAAAGCCTACAAACTGAAAGGCGGGGTCTATCAACAGTACGTGGAAACGGTTGACCTGCTGTCAAAGAACGAGCCGGTGCTGGTTGGAGAAACGGACAGCCTTCACCGGTTGTTCAAAAACATGGCGCATTTCTACCGGGTTTTAGGAAAGCAGCGGATCAGTGTAATTAAAAGCGTACTCGATGAAGAGTATGAGATCATCGAACCGGTCATGCAGACTTTCTACCGCTGGTATACTCTGGAAGGCGGCTCAAAAACCTCAACGGCCGGTCGGCCTTCCCCGAAGGTCATGTATGCTTATTCATGTTATTTCCTGAACACCATTTCGGGGCGCACCTACCTTTTACGGCGGGATTCGAAAATCAGAGTGCTGACCTATTTTTACTGCGTGAAAATTATCGACCTGGCCAACAACAAAAAACTGAATTCGCTGGGAATCGATATCAGGCCGCTGATCAAGACGGCCTATCAGGATATCAGGAACCAGATGGGACTTTCGACTCGCAAGGCTTATCTGGAGGAATTGGAACGGTTGGATCGGAAGTACAGCGCCCCTTGAAGCAGTTAAAAAATCTTTGCGACCTGTGAGACGATGATCCCAGAGAAATCATCGACAGAATTGTCCTCAAATTCATTAAGCTTCAGAAATGATCAACACGGGACACGGCGCCTTTTGCAAAACCCTTGCGGTAACACTGTCCCTTCTTGAACACCCGTTTGAGCTGCGGCCCCGTGTGGTCATGACGATAAGATCGGCCGGCAGCACATAGGCCAAAGCGTTGATTTCATCGGCCGCCTCCCCGTTGCGGATCACCTGATTCCAGGAACAACCGGCATATGCCGGCAAACTGACCGGTGGAATCCCGCTGGCTTCTCCGACATGAACCAGCGAAATGCTGACAGTTTTATCTCCCATGGCATATCCGAGTGCGGCCGCGTCCTTTATGGCCGATTCGGGGCTTGGTTCTCGAACCACGGGTACCATTATATGGCTGAGGGTAACGGTGCCTTTTTCGGCGGAGATGAAACCCTCGGTTCGGTCGGGGATGAAGAGAATCTGCGCACTTGTTCGTTGCATGAGGTAAAAGAATGAGTTGTCATATGTCCGCTGCAGCAGGTCGTTCTGAAAGCCGGCGGAAAGCACGATCAAGTCAACGTTGTGGTTCTCCAGGTGATAGGCGATAGCTGCGGCTGGGTTTAAGACATTTTGGTCGATCTTTTTGACGGCTATCCCCAATTCATTAAAAACCGCGGCGCGGCGGCTGCCGTTTCTGAGGATTTTCCACTGCTCGAGGGTGGTTCGCACGGGCGGGTTGTGCGGCCAGTTTTTTTCGGTTGCATTGACGGCCTTGGTTAAAACGATAGACAGTTCGGCGCCTAAAGTGAGTGCGATTTTAAGTGCATGCACGAAGGCGATTCGACCGGCTTTGGAGAAATCAGCCAGGTGGAGGATCGAAAATTTGTCTTTTTTCTCCATGTCAGGCATCTTTTATAAAAATTAAAGAAACGGGATTGGTTTTCCCGTTCGGTAGGCAAGGGCCGAGCAGGTGGCAATCAGGTGGCCCTCACCGTCGATGACCCGAATGTCATATCCTGCGGTTTTCCGGGTCTGGCTGACCCTGTTCGCCTCGGCGCGCAGGCGGGTTTTCTCCTGCGGGCTGGCAATATAAGTGACGTTGACATTGAGCGCCACGGCAACTGTTCCCTCCGTTTGTCCGGCGGTTTCGAAAGCCTCGTCGATGAGGCCGTAAATCGCACCGCCGTGAGCGCGTGCATAGATGTTGTTCGCTATCCGGGGGTTAAAGGTCATTTCCACTACCGATCGGCCGTCGTCCAACTCGATCAACTCTATGCCAAAAGTCCGGGCGAAAGGCTCGTTCTTGACCGCCGCGACGATAGCGGCTTTGACCCGGGAATCCATACAAACCTCCAGCGACAGTCTTAACCGGCACTGGCGCGATTTCGGCGCCGCCGGTCGAGGGTTAAAGGACAGCGCTTTCATAAACCGTTGCGCGCAACTTGTAAACCCTGACCGTAAATTCCTACATCATACCACATTTCCGGAACGGAAATCGACCAATACCTTTGGAAAACATGCATAGGCACTAATTGGCGAACAAACCCACCGTCGTGCCGTTTTTCAGATTCACCAGGCCTTCTTCGCAGATCCGCAAATACGGGATGGCTGCGCCTGTCAGGGTGACCAGCGTAAGGAGAGGGTCGGGAAAAGGACATCCGAGTCGGTTCACTGAGGCTTTGATCTCTGCCAGTTTTGCGGCCACCCGATCGAGGGATTCTTCCGACATGAGCCCGAACACCGGCAGCGGCAGTTCTGCCTCGATTGTGCCATCCGCCACAACGACCACGCCCCCCTGCAATTTACGGATGCGATTCACGGCGATCGCCATGTCACCGTCGTCGGCTCCCGCAACGATGATGTCGGAGGTGTCCCAGGCCGCGCTGCAGGCCAGGGCACCGGCTTTCAGACCGAATCCTTTGATCAAACCGACGAATCTCTTGCCGGGAACGTGAGTGCGGTCGATGGCCGCAACTTTGACAATATCCCGGCCGGGCTCTGCATTTATCCGGCCATCGGTCACTAAAAGATCCAGAACAATTTCCTTTGTCACCAGGTCGGTCACCATTTCGATCACCCTTACATTGACACGGGTTGCCCCCTCGGCCACGATCTGAAAATCAGTCGGCGTAACATCATCCGGCAACAGTACCGACGTGAGGCTGGCCGGCAGATAGCGGTGGCGCCGGGGTTCGACCAACAAACGCCCCTGGCGGGCAATCACTTTGCCGTTGCTGATGACAATCTCGGCCCGAAACGTCTGGAGATCCGGGAGAACGAGCATATCGGCCGACCGGCCCGGTGCAATGCCGCCGATAACCGCGTCCAGCCGAAAGTGTTCGGCCACGTTGAGCGTCGCCATTTGGACCGCGACGATCGGATCGAAACCGTGTTCAATCGCCTTCCGGACCACGAATTCCATTCCGCCTTTTTCGGTCAAATCCTGAGGGCTGAGACCGTCCGTCACCAGGATCAGCCGGCGTGTGTCGACGCCGGCATCTTTTACGGCGGCGATGGCTTCGAGGTCCCGGCGGATGCTTCCTTCCCGGATCATGACATGAATGCCCAGGCGCAGACGCTCCAGCACTTCATCGGCTGTTATCGGTTCATGACAGGAGGAGATTCCGGCCGCCAGGTAAGCCGCCAGTTTGTTCCCCCTGGCGCCGGCTGTATGCCCTTCGAGCGGCTTGCCGGAGTGAAGGGCCGTTTCCAGCGTGGGCAGCGCCAGGTCCGGTTTTTGGAGGACTGTTTGCCAGTAGGATTCACCCAGCCCGACGATGTCTCTACGGGATAACAGTTCTTTCAGGTCACCCGAGTCGATTCCATGCGCCCTGCGGCTGATAGAAGCCATGAAAGGTGCCGTGGAAAAAACCTTGATCGGCTGGTCGCATAGCGCATCCAGAAAGTCATTGACGCCGGCCAAGCCGGCGACCGCATACACCTCGAGGCTTTCGGTCACGAGAGCCGTCGTCCCACCGGCCATGATCGGCTCGAGAAATGCCTCGACGCTGCCGAGCCAGGCAAGGTGCGTGTGGCCGTCGATCAGTCCCGGAATGAGCATTTTCCCGGCGGCATCGATGATTTCCGTTTGAGGGCCGATTTTTTTTTCGGTATCCTTTCCGACGTAAGCGATCCAGGATCCCTTGGTGCAGACCGCCAGCCCTTCCAACAACTCGCCCGTATAAACGTTCAACAATCGGCTGTTGACCACCGCCAGGTCGGCGAACTCCTGTCCGAGGGCAACCCGCATCAACTGCTGAATATCCTTTTTTGAGCCTGATGATGACGTGTACTGGGTTTTCATTTTTCATTTCCTTTTTACATGGAAGGACTAAAGACCTTTACGTCCATCTCGCTAATACTTGCGCCGGTCGGGCATCGCATAAACGTCACCGGCCATTTTGTTTTCGAAGAAATTTCAAGATGACGCTAGCACAGACCTGGGGCTGTTCCATGGAGACAAAATGACCCGAGCGTGGAATTTCCTGCAGTTCGAATTCCGGCCTTACGGCCTTGATACGATTGGCCGCCTGTCTTAAAAACGTTTCCGAGGCCTCACCGCGTACAACGAACACCGGGCAGGAGATCTTTTTCACGTACGACCAGACGTTGAGGGGAACTGATTCGAAAATCTGCGCTTCCAGTTCCGGATCACATTTTAAAATCGCGCTATGCGTGTCCTTTTCCAGCAGGCCGCACTCCAGGTAAGCCTCGATAAAATCTTTCGACCAGGATTTAAAAATTCCCCGACCCTCGGCAAATCGTCTCAGGGCCGTCTGTTTGTCCTTAAAAACCCGTTTCCGCTTGCGGGCCATGCGGGCCGGTCCAATGGCGCTGCGCAGGCCCAGGATTTTCATGGCCGCAATACGCCAGAGGAATTTCTTTGGAAAAATCACGGGATCTATCAAAACGAGGGCGCTAAACAGTCGGGGGTACTTTGCGGCAGCAATACAGGTGGTGACGGCTCCCAACGAATGACCCATCCCGATGATCGGCGGCGTCATGGCCTTTTCGATGGTTAACTTCAGATCGTTGGCGAAAATGTCCCAGTGGCGAATGCGCGGGGCACCGGAGAAACTGGAACCTCCATGTCCGCGGACATCGCTGGCGAAGACATGAAAATCGGCCATCAAATATCTGAGAAAAGGCGTGTAAGTGCCGGCACAGAAGCCATTGGCGTGCAAAAAGTGGATCTGCGGCCCGCTGCCGCCCCAATCCAGATGATGGAGCCGTCCTTCAGGCACTTCAACAAAGCCTTCCACCGGTTCGCGGTCTGTTGTGGGATTCATTACCTGAAACATTTTCCGGAAAGCGGTTGAACCGGTTAACGGTTTAATTATATTATATAAAATATTACGGCAGTTATGTCAAACACCGATCGTGTGTCACGGCTTACGCCATGATCCGCCGTAATATGCGGACAAGGGAACTTAACAGCCCGTTAAAGTTTGTCTTCTTGGTTAATCCATTTGACATTGCGGATGAATATACGGCATTTAATGTAAAAGTTTCGGAATTCTTGCAGAGGCCCTTACCTTCACGAACATGATCTTACGAACGGGAGAAAGGGAAATGACCAAACAGTATGAAATGCCGCCACGCCACACCGCGGAGGTCGAAGACGACCGCACGGGCACCAGCATCGAGACGCTTCGCCGCGCCATCCTGGACAATCTGTATTATATCCAAGCCAAATTTCCGCAGATTGCCACGCGCAACGATTACTACATGGCCTTGGCTTACACAGTGCGGGATCGCATGTTGCAGCGCTGGATCCACACGATGGAAACCATCATCAAAAAAGACGTCAAAATCGTTTGTTACTTGTCGGCCGAGTTCCTAATGGGACCCCAACTGGGTAAAAATCTCATCAACTTGGATCTTTACGATTCGGCGCGCGAAGCTGTGACGGCGATCGACCAGAATCTGGAGGATTTAATTGCCCAGGAAGAAGAGCCTGGATTGGGAAACGGCGGCCTCGGCCGGTTGGCGGCGTGCTACCTGGATTCCCTGGCCACACTGCGAATTCCCGCGATTGGGTTCGGAATTCGCTACGAGCACGGCATTTTTCACCAAGAGATCCGTGATGGTTGGCAGGTGGAGTTGACGGACAACTGGCTGCACCTGGGCAATCCCTGGGAAATTATCCGTCCGGAAGTAGAGTACGACGTCAAACTGGGCGGTAAAACCGAATACTATCAGGACCCGGAAGGACGTCACCGCGTGCGCTGGATTCCCGACCGGGTAGTGAAGGGAACACCATACGATACGCCGATCTCCGGATACAAGGTAAATAACTGCAACACGCTGCGCCTGTGGAAGGCCGAAGCCAGTGAATCGTTCGATTTTCAGGCCTTCAATATCGGTGACTATTACGGTGCAGTCGAAGAGAAAGTGTCCTCCGAGAATCTGACTAAGGTTCTCTACCCAAACGACGAGCCGGTTGCCGGCAAGCGACTGCGTCTGGAGCAACAATACTTCTTTGTCTCCTGTTCTTTACAGAATATTGTCGATCTTCATATGCGGATCAAAGGCCACCTCGATGATTTCGATACACTGTGGGCGGTTCAGCTCAATGACACTCACCCGGCCGTCGCCGTGGCCGAGTTGATGCGCATATTTATCGACGAGCATGCAATGGACTGGGAGACAGCCTGGGACATCACACAAAAAACTATGGGCTACACCAATCACACCCTGCTGCCGGAAGCATTGGAAAAATGGCCGCTGCCGCTTTTTGCCGCCGTGCTGCCGCGGCACATTGAAATCATTTACGAGATCAACCACCGCTTTTTAAATGAGGTTCAACGCCTTTATCCCGGCGACACCGAACGCCTAACCCGCATGTCCCTGATCGACGACAGTGGTGAAAAATATGTGCGGATGGCGAATCTAGCCTGCGTCGGCAGCCACGCCATAAACGGTGTTGCGGCGCTTCACACCAAACTGCTCGAGGAGGGTTTGCTGCAGGATTTTGCCGAGATGATGCCGGAAAAATTCAGCAACAAAACCAACGGGGTCTCGCCGCGCCGATTTATGGTGTTGAGCAACCCAGGGCTCAGTGCTCTGATCACCAGCAGCATCGGGGATCGCTGGATGACGGACCTGTCGGAATTGAAACGACTGGAGGCGTTCGCTGACGACCAGCAGTTCCAGGAGAAGTGGCGCCACATCAAATTGGAGAATAAGCGTCGTCTGATCGGGCTGATGAGGAAGTGTGCCGGAGTCGACATCAACCCCGAATCGTTGTTTGACATTCTGGTGAAACGTATACACGAATACAAGCGCCAGCATCTGATGCTGCTCCACATCATCACCCTCTATAACCGGATCAAAGAGTCACCGGGGGGCGAAATATTGCCCCGTACGTTTACCTTCAGTGGCAAAGCAGCTCCCGGTTACACAATGGCAAAGCTGATCATTAAGTTGATCAATTCCGTGGCCGACGTCGTAAACCGGGATCCTGACATCCGGGATTGTCTGAGGGTCGTGTTCGTGCCGGATTTCAGTGTCAAAATCGCGCAATTAATTTACCCGGCAGCTGATCTGTCAGAGCAAATATCCACCGCGGGCAAGGAAGCATCGGGCACCGGCAATATGAAATTTGCCATGAACGGAGCGCTGACCATCGGGACGTCGGACGGCGCCAACATCGAAATCCGCGAGGAGGTGGGAGAGGAGAATTTTTTTCTTTTTGGACGGACAGCCGAAGAAGTCTTGCAGATCAAATCGAAAGCGTATCGGCCAATGGAACACGTGGAAGCAGACGAGGAACTGCGCAAAGCTCTCGACCAGATTCGCTGGGGAGCATTTTCCGGCGGCGATCGAGAACTGTTTCGACCGCTTGTTGAGGATCTGTTGAATCGTGACGAGTTTCTGGTTTTGGCGGACTACCGTTCCTATGTTGCATGTCAGGACCGGGTCGCCGCGGCTTACCGGGCCCCGTCCCTATGGACCCGAATGGCCATTCTCAATACAGCTCGAATGGGAAAATTTTCATCGGATCGGTCCATCCGGGAATACTGTCGGGACATTTGGCAAGCAAAGGCTGTAACGATTGACTTGGAACAGCCTGTACCTTGACGAATCACTAATGAGTTTCCATCCATACAGGCCCTTTTCTGAAATTTCAGCCTTAATCAGGCATGGTATAGGCTTTAAGATAATGTTTTGGGCAAGGCCAGAGGGAGAAGGCTGTATTGTAATACGCCGACGACCGATAACGCAGTCCAAAACCTTTATCTTAAGGCCTATAGATCTCCGGAATCGCTTGTGCGGTCTACAAAAGTACGCCGTAGCGCTTTACTGATATCATTTAACAGCATTTTGCGTACATTCCCCCAATAAATCTACGTCATTTCACTCAGACCCGAATATGCCCGAAATTGATATATACATATATGATACTGTTTTTTATGTTAATTTATATGAGGATTGTATTCCTGGTATATTTATTGAAACCGGATGACGCAAACCATTATGAATGGACTTTTTGCGAAAAATAAAATGATGAATAATCGAAAGATCATCTGTGCCCTTGTTTTGTTTTGGTTGGCCACAATCACATCCGGCGGCACATGTATGGCAGCTGAAAAGGGTCATGCAGAAAAAAACGCCGCACTCGGCGCTGATACCCTGGATGCTCTCAGGTATATACGCGAGGAGGTGAGACTCGCGAGGGATTTATACGGTGCACTTTCAGACATTTGGGGATTGGACGTTTTTGGGAATACAGCTAAAAGCAAACAGTCATTCATGAATGCCGTTTCATTCCTTCTGAAACCATACGGATTTGACGATCCGACCGACGATACCGGCAAATTTGTCGATTCGGACCTGCAGGAACTGTATTCATATCTGATTGATCAAGGCAAAGTATCAAGGAACAATGCTATTGATGTCACTATCCTCATTGAACAGACAGTCATTGCCGATCTCAATGATGTCTTTCTTCAGACAAATGAAAAAGATGTTCACAAAGTGCTGACCCTGCTCATGGAAGGCTCAGAAAACCATCTTCATGAAATAAGCCGCTATCTCGTCATGTACTAAAGATCAAAAGAACTTTGTATAAACCCTTATTGCCAGTTGGGTTCGCGCTTTTCCCGATACGCCCGTTTGCTTTCTTCGGCATCCGGGCCGTACTGAGTTTGCTCCTGAAGACCGAAGTACATTGTTAAAAAGTCATCATAATCCATGTCGAAAGCCTGGTTCGTCAACAGTTTGCTCATCCGCGATCCGGTCGAGCAAGCTTTCAAGTATCCATCGGCTACCCTATCAAGATGGACAAAAAAGTCTTCGCCTGGCACCAGGTGGTCCACCAGCCCGATGACCGAAGCCTCTTCTCCGGTAATGTTCTCTCCGCCGATAATGAGTTTCTTGGCGCGGCCCCAACCGACGTAACGTGGCAGGCGCCATGTGGACAAACCGGGGATGAGGGATTCTCGGATGGCCGGCAAACCAATTTGGCAATCCGGTGTGCTGACCCGGATATCGCAGGCCAAGGCAAGCTGCAAACCGCCGCCGAGACAATATCCGTGCATTCCGACGATCAAAATTTTTTCCATTTGTTCAAATATGCGCAGGGCCTTTTCCCAGCGTTCGTGGTAGCTCATATCGATCTTATCGGCCGAAAGTTCCTTTAGGTCAATGCCGGTGCAATACGCCCGCCCTCGTCCTCGAATAACCACCACCCGGATGTCCGGGTCTTCTCGAATGGCAAGGGCCATGCGCTGGAGCAGGACGGTCCCCTCGTTGTTTACGGCATTCAGGTGTGATTCGCGGGTTAATGTCACCCACGCCCGCTTGCCTTCTTTTTCAAGATGCATTGTGTCGGATTTCAATATTGTTTCCATTCAGACCTCTCATTATTGGGGTTAAAAGCATAGTGGTGCAAATGGTCGGTTTC
>Ga0272441_10016456_pt1 | contig 10215 bp, 10 predicted proteins | sample SSMProp6N_FD_193582 | JGI IMG/M metagenome (GOLD analysis project Ga0272441, IMG submission 193582) | Marine sediment archaeal communities from Little Sippewissett salt marsh, Falmouth, MA, United States - SSM-Prop-6N | ecosystem: Environmental > Aquatic > Marine > Wetlands > Sediment ... | reverse complement strand
GCCAGGTACTCGTGCCAGACCGAGCAGTGCAGACAGTAGTACGAGACATTCTCCTTGTTCCACGCCCACGGGTATGGCTTCCCTGTGGTCCCGAGATTGAACGGCGCCTCCGTTCGTGAAGGAGTCTTGTCGTCACCTCGTCTCATCCGTCCGCCGGCGCCACAGGGATTGCAGGAGATGACAAATCTGTCCTCTTCCTCGTGTACGTCAAGGACTCCCTTTGCCCCGGGGCCGGAGTGGTGCGCCCGCATGGCCTCGGTGTACCACTGGACCAACTGCTTCTTGGTCTTGAGGCCTTTGATCTGGTCGAACATCGCGGCGCCGGTCTTGTCCTTCGAGTATTGCAGGACCTCCAGGAGTGTTTCCTCGCCGTTGTGGTCGGCGATCCACGTGAGCAGTGCATAGACCCAGTCGCAGTACAGGTCATGAAGGCCCTTGCCCTCTATCTGCACGTAGTCGACCAGTTCTAGCGCTGTCTCTTTGTCGCCTGCTTTGATTGCCTCTCTAAGCCTGTCGTACGTACTGATGCCCAGTTCTTCTATCGGCTCGTCAACCCTGAGTGGTCGGCCAAGCATGTCGTGATCGATCTTCAACATCGGGCTATTTCCCCGCTTTCACCGCATTGGCGATATCCGCGAACTCCTCTTCCGTGAGCTGTCTCTTGAGATCATGGGACAGGAGCTTCACTCGCCGCAGGGTCTCCATGCCCTGCTCCTTGTCCAACTCGATGTTCAACTTCTCGGCCCAGATGCCGACGGAATCGATACCGCTCTTCTTGCCCATGACGTAGCGTGGGCCGCGGTGCCCGACGAGCGCCGGGTCTATGGGCACTGTCTCGCGGGGGTATGCCTCACGGCTGTTTCGGTGCCAGCTCACGACCATGCCCGATTCCACGTCATACGTGCTTTCGCCGATGAACGGCAGATTGGGGCCGGTGCCGGCAAGCTCGTAGACGAGGTTTGCCAGGTCGGTGAGCACTTCGTACTTGAGGCCCGCGTCAACTCCATAGAGGATGCGGAGCGCCATGACAGCGTCGATCATCGGGCAATTTCCGCCACCCTCACCTATTCCCGTGACGGTGGAATGGATGACCTCTCCACCTTCCAGCACGGACATGATGGTGTTCGCCACAGCCATGCCGAAGTTGTTGTGGAAGTGGACCTCAAGGGGTTTGGTGATGCGCTTCTTCATGGTCCTCGTGTAGTAGGAGGCACCATGTGGGGAAAGGACTCCGAAGGTGTCCACGAGCCCGAGCGCATCCATGTGACCTTCAGCGGCGACTCTCTCGATCAGCTGCATGAACCACTCGATGTTGGAGCGGGTAGCGTCTACAGGGAAGAAGGACACGTACAGGCCCTGCTCGTGCGCGAACTGTGTTGCTTTGATGGAGAGGTCGGTTGCCTTGTCCATGGTCCACTTGTATGAGTGCTCCACGAGGTGCTCCGAGGATGGAATCTCGATGGTGACGCCATCCACACCACAGTCCACAGCTCTCTTGACGTCGTCAATCATGCACCGGCTGAGAACGAATATCTCGGGGCCGAGCTTCCGCTTCACGATCTCCTTGATCGCCGCCTCATCGTTCGGTGAGACTGCCGGGGTTCCGGCCTCGATGCGGTGGATGCCGGCCTCTGCCAGCTTCTCTGCGATGTGCACCTTCTCGTCTCTTGTGAAGACGATGCCCGCCTGCTGCTCGCCATCGCGCAACGTAACGTCGTGGATGCGCAGCCTGGCGGGCGGATTGAAGCCCGCGGTCACCTCATCGACGAAGTTCCACGGACTGACGAACCATTGGTCAGTCTTCCATGGTTGTGCCGGCTGTGACATGTGTTCCTGTCGCCTCCGTTTGTCGGTTAGTCGAGGTCCTTGGCCATCTCCTCCAGTCGGGTGGCCTCGCCCTCAATCATCTTGTAGCAGTGAACGTCCTCGGGGAACCTGCCTGCCCGAACGTCTTCGACATACTCTGTGAGCGCCTTGACGGAGAGGTCTGAGAGTTCAGCATACCGCTTCACGAACTTCGGCTTGAAGGCCTCCCAGATGCCGAGCACGTCGGTGACGATAAGAAGCTGGCCGTCGCAATGCGGGCCGGCGCCGATGCTGTAGACGGGGATATCGAGGTCTTTGGTGACGAAGTCGCCTACCTCGGGAGTGACTGCCTCAAGGAGGAGCATGGCTGCGCCGGCGTCGCGAACGGCACGAGAATCCCTGATGACCTCCATGGCGCTCTCGGCGGTCCTGCCCTGGGCCTTGTAGCCACCGAACTGCCCGGTGCTCTGCGGAGTCAGTCCAAGATGGCCGATGCAGACCATTCCGGCATCAACAATCGCCCTGATCATTGGAGCAACGCGCATCCCGCCCTCGAGCTTGATGGCGTCGACCTCGGCTTCCTTGTAGAAACGCACTGCGTTGCGCACCGCGTCGTCGGGGGTTGTCTGATAGGAGCCGAACGGCATGTCGCCGACGATAAACGTGTTGGGCGCGCCCCTGCGCACGGCCTGGCAGTGCGCGATGCACATGTCCATGGTTACGGGTAGCGTGCCCGAGGGATAGCCATACACCGTGTTGCCCATCGAGTCGCCCACGAGAATCATGTCGATTCCTGCGGCCTCCTCAAACGTCGCAGTCGGGTAGTCGTACGCGGTCAGCCAGGTGAGCTTCTCTCCCTCGGCCTTCATGCGCCGGAAGTCAAGGAGCCCTTTCTTCTTCTTGTCCATCTTTGCCCTCCTCCGATGGTGTTCGGTGTATCCTATCCCAACCATTGTTGTGCGACAAGACGCTTCGTACAGGGGCACAGTCTATGGTGTGATGGTCTTGGGGTATACTTGCCGCGAGGAACGCGGAGGTCAGTAGGAAATGGGGAAGACGATACTGGTTGTCGAAGATGACGCGACTCTATTGGATGTACTTCGCTACAACCTGACGAGGGAAGGCTACACGGTCGTGTCAGCTATGGATGGCCAGGAAGGGTTGTCCATGGCGAGGTCGGAGAAGCCGGACCTCCTAATTCTCGACATAATGCTCCCTGAGCTTGACGGGCTCGAGGTGTGTCGCATCCTGAGGAAGGAGACGAGTCTGCCGATATTGATGCTCACTGCCAAAGCCGAGGAGATTGACAAGGTCGTTGGTCTGGAGGTCGGGGCTGACGACTACGTGAGCAAGCCCTTCAGCTTTCGCGAACTCCTCGCAAGGGTCAAGGCGATGCTTCGCCGTAGCGAGATGTCGAAGGAAAGTGCTGCGACCGCCGCGGAAGAAGGCACGGGTGTCGTCGAGATCGGGGACCTCATCATAGATCTTTCCAGACATGTTGTGACGCAGGATGGCGAGGTTGTGTCCCTGAGCCCCAAGGAGTTCGACCTACTCGCATTCATGGCGCAGAACCGACGTCGTGCCTTCAGTCGTGACTATCTTCTCGACAAGGTCTGGGGCTACGAGTACGGCGGCGATACTCGAACGGTCGATGTGCATGTGCGATGGCTGAGACAAAAGATAGAAGTTGACCCGGGCCGTCCCACAAGGCTGTTGACTGTTCGCGGCGTTGGCTACAAGCTTGAAGCCTAACTCCCGCCAACTCCCTTGAAGCATTTGAGTATGGTCTCTTTCTTCTGTTCAACAGGGTTGCTCCGAACCGACCTGGTTGCAGTAGCGCCGGGTGGAGTTGGGTCGATGCTGTTGTCCCTTGGACCGACTGAGAGCGCCATTGCTGGGGGTCTCGTCGGCCTGGGAGTTGGGCTGGTGGTGGTCGCGCTGGTCCGGCGCGCGCTTGCTGACAGCGCGCGGTCGGTTGCCTCCTCTCTCCAGGAGATACGCAGCCCCACAGATGAGTTCGCCATGCCGCAGGGCATTCCTGGGGCACTGAGCCCGCTTGCCCATGCCATCGAACTCGCGTGGTGGCGTCTTCGCGAAGCGGTGGCCCGTGCGGAGCGGGAGCGCGATGAGATGGTTGCCGTCTTATCACGCATGGCAGACGGAGTGGTTGTCACCGATGCGCGCGGTACGGTGGTCTTCATCAACAGGACGCAGCTTGCCCGTCTTCGCGTTCCTGAGTCGCGCGTACTGGGCCGCTCATTCATTGAGGCGGTCAAGGACCACGAGATGCACTCGATGGTGCGCGACTGCCTTTCGCGGCGATGCGAAGTCAAAGGTATCGTCGAAGTCACGCCGGGACGGCGTTTCTTCGGCGTCACAGCCACACCTCTGCCAGACGGCGGTGGCTGCATCGTAGTGCTACAGGACCTCACCGAGTTGAGGCGCCTTGAGAAGGTACGTAGGGACTTTGTAGCAAACATCTCTCACGAGCTACGTACCCCTTTGGCTTCGCTCAAGCTGCTGTCTGAGACGCTGGAGTCGGGGGGAGCGGAAGACCCGGCGCTTGTGCGGGACTTCGTTGGCAGGATAGGCATTGAGGTTGATCGTCTGGCGCAAATGGTCGACGAACTGGGAGAGCTATCGCTTATCGAAACCGGGCAGGTGGCGCTCGAGAGCGAGCCGGTGAACGTCAGGACGCTGGTTGAGCGAGCCGCGGGGCGTCTTGAGGCGCAGGCTGTGCGGGCGGGTCTCGGCCTGCTTCTGGAAGTGCCTGACGAGCTGCCTCAACCATCAGGCGACGCACGAAGACTCGAGCAGGTGCTTGTCAATTTGATGCACAACGCAATCAAGTTCACTCCATCCGGCGGGAGCATCACTCTCTCGGCGAAGGTGGAGGATGACGGGGTCATAGTGTCCGTGACCGACACGGGCGCGGGCATCGCGGAAGAGGAGCTTGAGCGGATATTCGAGCGTTTCTACAAAGTGGATAAGTCGCGCAGTAGTCGCGGGACCGGCCTTGGACTTGCTATCGCCCGCCATATTGTTGAAGCGCACGGCGGCTCACTCTGGGCCGAGAGCATCGAGGGTCGCGGGTCGACATTCTTCTTCTCTTTGCCTCTCGACGAGTAGGCTGCGCAGGTTCTGCACTAGGCGACCTCCTTTTTTTACCCCTCCTTAACATTTCCTTAACTGCCATTTAAGAGCTCCCCTCTACACTACTGGCGTTTGGAACTTATGGAAACGCTGCGTGTTGGTACAGGCCCCAGGTTGGCGGTAATCGCCGACGACAACAAGAAGACCGAACTCATTGACCTGCTTAGAACATGGCGGGCCGAGCTTGAGTCGGTCAGACTCGTGGCCACTCGTGACACTGGCAACTTGATTCGCTCTCGGCTGGCTCTCGACGTGGAACTTGTAGAGGCAGGGTCGCGAGGAGGTGCCTACCAGATTGCCGCGAGAGTCGTTCAGGGGCACGTGGATGCAGTAGTGGATCTGCAGCAGCCGTCGCTTACGCCCGCTTCGAATGGCGGGACCATGGCTCTCCGCCAGGTCTGTGACATTCACGATGTCACCTTCGCGTCAAACCTTGCAACCGCTGATGCGGTAATCGCATCGGTCGTGCGACGTTGGTCGTCTGTACAAGTGTCAACGTGGGATGCAGCTATCTACAGTTGCGCAGGAAGTATGCTGGCCTGACTATCAACTCGGTTTCGAGATGCAAATAGATACCAGACACAGGAAATTGACAAGGAGGTTCCAGAAAGTTGTCTAAGAAAATCTTGATTGGCGTGGTGAGCGCGATTGCGCTTAGTACAATGCTGGTCGCGGGTTGTTCCGGCACCAGTAGCATCACTATCGGTGGTTCTACGACCGTACAGCCCCTTTCCGAGGCGTGGAGCGAGTCCTTCGACTCCGATATCGAGATTTCTGTACAGGGTGGTGGTTCCAGCGCTGGCGTCAAGGGCGCTGCCGAGGGCACGCTTGACATCGGCGCCGCTTCCCGTGAGATGAAGAGCTCCGAGGAAGACGAGTACCCCAATCTCATCGTCCACCATGTTGCCGCTGATGGTGTTGCGGTTGTCGTGCACCCCAGCAGCGATGTTTCCGATCTGACCCTTGAAGAGATCCGCGACATCTTCGCCGCCGGTTCAAACGATGACTGGACCGTCATCAACCGCGAGGAGGGTTCCGGCACTCGTGAGGTCTACGAAGACATCGTCATGGACGACATCGAGGTTGCCCCGAACGCCGAGTTCCTGCCTTCAAACGGCGCAGTCAAAGAGAAGGTTGCGAACACCGAGAACGCCATTGGCTACATCTCCCTCGGCTACGTCGATGAGTCCGTCAAGGCCGTGAAGGTTGACGGCGTGGTCTGCACCGAGGAGAATGTTGTCAATGGTAGCTACCCCGTGATGCGCTACCTCAACTACATCACCGATGGTGAGCCTGAGGGCGTTGTCAAAGAGTACATCGACTACTGCCTTAGCGCAGCCGGTCAGCAGATCGCTGCTGACGAGGGGTACATCAAGCTCGGCTAGTCTCGCAAGAGAACTCAATGTACACTACAGAGCGGTGGGATGGCGATGATCCATCCCACCCTCTTCGTTGTCTCGACTAACACTGGGAGTGCCAATGATGTCTCGCTACGCGATTGACCGGTGGTCCAGCAGAGTGGTGCTGGCGTTCGGAGTTACCTCCTTTGTGGTGCTCGTCGTCATCGCCGCGTTCATATTTCGTGAGAGTCTCCCTGCACTACAGGAAGTGGGATTGTTCAGGATACTCTTCGGCACAGATTGGTACCCGAGTAACGACAAGTTTGGCATCCTCACGATGGTTGTTGGATCAATCGTCGTAACCATCGTCTCTCTGGGAATTGCCGTTCCGCTGTCGCTCGGGGCTGCGGTGCTTCTGGCCGAGGTTGCCCCTCCGCGCGTCAGAGCGTTGGTGCGGCCGGCCGTGGAACTGCTCGTCGGCATCCCTTCGGTGGTATTTGGCCTGGTTGGCATGGTCGCACTCGCGCCGCTCATCGCTGATATCAGCGGAAAGGGTTCCGGCTCATCTGTGCTGGCAGCGTCAATCGTGCTCGCAGTCATGGTTCTGCCGACGATTACGAGCATAAGCGAGGATGCGATTCGGGCACTGCCCCGCACGTACAAGGAGGGAGCACTGGCCCTTGGAGCGACTCACTGGCAGACCATCTGGCGTGTGCTCGTGCCTGCCGCCAGGCGGGGAATAATGGCCGGAGCGATTCTTGGTACGGGGCGGGCAATAGGGGAGACGATGGCCATGGTCATGGTAATCGGCAACTCCCCCATCTTTCCGACGGGCCTTTTCAGCACGGCACGCACGCTGACCGGGAACATCGCAGTAGAGATCGCTGCGGCAGTCGGAATACACCAGAGCGTACTCTACGTGACCGGTCTGGTCTTGTTTGTGCTTGTGATGATTATCAACAGCGCGAGTCTTCTCGCGTACAAGAGGAGGGCCGACTGATGAGAGTCTCTCCTCGCACTACAGAGAAGCTGGCCTTCGGTGCCATATGGACTTCGGGTGCCATCGCGGTGCTCGTTCTCCTGTTCCTCATCGGCTACGTGGTTGTTAGGGGCGCTCCCGAGATTAGCCCTGAGTTCCTGTTCACGCCACCCAGGGGAGGTCTCGGTGGAGAGGGCGGCATCTCGTCATGCATCGTCTCGACCCTGTGGATCGTGGTGGTGACGATGCTGTTGCTGACCCCTCTGGGCCTTGGCGCGGCAATCTATATGGCCGAATATGCGCCTGAGAACAGGCTTATCGGGTTCATCAGGTACAGCGTCGAGCTTCTTGCCGGCGTGCCTTCGATCGTGTTCGGTCTTTTCGGATATGCCGTCTTCGTGACAGTGATGTCACTGCACTTCTCGATACTATCGGGAGCGCTGACTCTGGTGTGTCTGCTCTTGCCGTTCCTCACTCGTACCGCCGAGGAGGCCCTGCGTGCCGTGCCGCGCGCCCAGCGCGAGGCTGCGCTCGCTCTTGGTGCGACCAAGTGGCAGGTTGTCACACGTGTAGTCGTGCCGGCTGCGATGCCAGGAATCATTACGGGCGTCATTCTGTGTATCGGCCGGACGGTCTCCGAGTCCGCACCCCTGTTCGTCACTATGGGCGGCAGTTCTGGGATGCCCGATGGCATCATGTCGCCCGGCCGGACACTCGCCGTGCACGTGTTCTATCTTGCGATGGAGACCAATGCACTTGAGAAAGCGCTTGCAACTGGAGCCGTGCTGGTTGTCCTTATACTGGTGACCAATCTGCTCACGAATTGGATATCAACCAGGCTCCAAGCTAGAATGATGGGGGCTCGATAATGGACCCAAAGATAACCACCCGGAACGTCGACTTCTTCTACGGTAGCGTGCAGGCGCTTCGTGGGGTGACACTCGATGTTCGCGAACATTCCATAACCGCACTTATCGGTCCTTCCGGCTGTGGCAAGTCTACCTTCCTGCGGTCACTCAACCGCATGAACGACACGATACATGGCGCCAGGCTCGAAGGGGACGTCCACATTGACGGCACGGACATCTATCGCGATGGTGTCGATGTTGTTGAGCTGAGGAAGCGCGTCGGTATGGTGTTCCAGCAACCCAACCCGTTCCCGAAGACCATCTACGAGAACGTCGTCTTCGGGCCTCGGGTCCTGGGCGAGACTGACAGGACCCGGCTGGACCATATCGCGGAGACGAGCCTCAAAGCGGCTGGCCTCTGGGACGAGGTCAAGGACGAACTCCGCAAGTCGGGACTGGCACTCTCCGGTGGGCAGCAGCAACGGCTGTGTATTGCCCGGGCGCTTGCCGTGGAACCAGAGGTTATCCTGATGGACGAGCCCTGCTCTGCTCTCGACCCTCTATCGACACTGAGGATCGAGGAGTTGATGCAGGTTCTGAAGAAGGACTACACCATTGTGATTGTCACACACAACATGCAGCAGGCCGCGAGAGCGTCTGACTGGACCGGATTCTTCCTGATGGGAGAGCTGATCGAGTACGGGGTAACCGCTGAGATATTCTCCAGACCTACTGACAAGAGAACCGAAGATTACATAACTGGCCGATTCGGCTAGAGAGGTGAAACATGCCACGTGAAAGCTTCTACCAGCATTTGCAGGAGTTGCAGGATGATTTGCTCGTGCTGTCGAGCATGGTGGATAAGGCTATTGGCCGTTCAGTGACGGCCCTCAAGGAGCGCGACCTCGAACTCGCGAAGCAGGTCGTTTTGGACGATGCGATGACTGACGCGAAGTGCCTTGAAATCGAGGAACGGTGCGTTCAACTCATTGTCACGCAGGCTCCGGTTGCCGGCGACCTGCGATTAATAATCTCGATAATCCACCTGCTGGACGAACTGGAGCGAATCGGTGACCATGCCGAGGGCATAGCCAAGATAGCCATCATGATTGGCGATGAGCCTCCGCTCAAGCCCCTCATCGACATACCGCGAATGGCGGAGAAGGCTCGCGACATGCTGCGGCGAAGTCTTGATGCTTTCGTAAATCGCGATGCCGAGACGGCGATGCAGATTTCTGCCGAAGACGATGTCGTAGACGCGCTATACGACCAGGTCTATCGGGAATTGCTGATGTTCATGCTGGAAGACCCGAAGACGATAACCCGCGCCACCCGTCTGATATGGGTAGCGCACAATCTCGAGAGGTGTGCGGATCGCGTCACCAACATCTGCGAGCGGACGGTCTATACCGTCACTGGCAGGCTGGACCAGTCGAAGACTTCCAGCTACTAGGTGGCGTGAGACGAGTGGTCTAGGGAATCCGCGCCACTCTGAGCATGTTGGTGTTGCCTGCCACGCCGAATGGCAGTCCCGCAGTCATGATGATGAGGTCGCCCGGCCGCGCGACCCCAACGCGTTGCGCTATCTCGGTGCCTTGCTCAAATACCTCACTCATGGAATGGAACTCTCCAACGAGGTGGGGCGAGAGTCCCCAGAACAGCGCCAGCTTCCGCAGTACGTGTTCGTTGGGAGTGACCGCCACCACAGGACACCGAGGTCTGTATTTCGAGACGCGCATCGCCGTGCTACCTGATGTGGTGAAGGCGATGATTGCCGCCGCACTCAGCTGGTCAGCCATGTTCACCGCTGCGTAGCAGATAGCGTCATCCGCCTGGGGGACGACCGTGCCTTCCTTCTGGGTCAGGATGTGGCTGTATGGAAGTGCCCCAGCCGCCTCGATAGCGATGCTGGACATTGTTCCAACCGTTTGGACCGGATAGCCGCCCGTGGCGGTCTCCTCGGACAGCATGATGGCATCAGCTCCGTCCAATATCGCGTTGGCAACATCGCTTGCCTCGGCCCTGGTAGGGCGCGGGTTGTAGACCATCGACTCGAGCATCTGGGTCGCCACGATCACGGGCTTGCCGA
>Ga0272441_10016455_pt1 | contig 10215 bp, 9 predicted proteins | sample SSMProp6N_FD_193582 | JGI IMG/M metagenome (GOLD analysis project Ga0272441, IMG submission 193582) | Marine sediment archaeal communities from Little Sippewissett salt marsh, Falmouth, MA, United States - SSM-Prop-6N | ecosystem: Environmental > Aquatic > Marine > Wetlands > Sediment ... | reverse complement strand
GCAGCCGTAATAGCGCCCGAAGCCCGGGTCTCCGGCCATGTAGCCCAGCGAGTAGACCTGAACCAGAAAGCTGATCGCAGCCACCACGGCGAACATCGACAGGCTGGTCGGGTCCAGCAGGATGCCGATGGGAATCGTCATCTGCCCGGAAACCATCCAGACCGCCTGGAAAATCAGCGGCGCCTGCATCTGCCAATGCTGCACCAGCAGGTAGACGGCTGCCAGCAGCGACAGGCCGGCGGCCCCGATGGAGATGGCCGCCGAGAGCCGGTGGCGGGAGCGGGTGGCCAGCATGATCACACCGAAGGCCAGCAGCGGCAGCAGCAGGGCGGCGGCGGTGACGATCAGGCTGTTGGGAAGCGGGGTTGCCGGTTGCATGGCTATCGCGACCCTCCTTTTTCCCACAACGCCGCATCCATGTCCGGGTCGACCGAATCGGTCCGCCGGTAGACCACGAGGATGGCGGCCAGGCCGATGGACACCTCGGTGGCGGCAACCGCCAGGATAAAAATGACGATGGCCTGCCCTTCCATCTGCTGCCAGTGCAGGGACGCGCCCACAAAGGCCACCGCGGCGGCATTGAGCATGATTTCGATTCCCAGCAGCATCATGATCAGGTTCCGCCGGGCCAGGGTGCAGAACATTCCCAGGCTGAACAGGAGCCCTGAGAGCAGCAGAATGTGGTTCAACGGAACGATCACGGCGCCTCCTCCCGGGCGTCTGCCGACGGCCCGCGAACCCTGCGGCCCAGCACATAGGCCCCGACCAGGGCCACCAGCAGCAGCATGGAGGCGATTTCCACGGCCAGCCAGTGGGTCTGAAACAGGTAAACGCCAAAGGCCACCGGCGACGCCTGGGCCGCCGGCATCGGGGCCCATCCCGCCGGGTTGCGGCCGACCATCACCGAACTGACAACCAGAAAGCCCGCGCTGATCAAGATGGCCGGCAGCAGCTGACCGACCGGAAAGAACATGCCCGGCAGCTTTTTCAGCCGGATCATCATGATCAAAAACAGAAACAGCACCATGATCGCGCCGGCGTAGATGATGATCTCCAGCGCCGCCAGAAAGGGCGCGCCCAGCAGGTAAAAGAGCATGGCCGTGCCGAAAAACGACAGCACCAGGTACAACACCACATGGACCATGTTGCGTCGGGTGACGGCCATGGTCGTGGCGGCGATGATCAGCAAGGCGATGGCATAAAACAAAAGGGTCAGGATGGACATGGTTGAATGCCCTGTTTGAAAAGTTGGGTTACATCTGACTGGTTAACACATAGACCGGACACTAGTCCAGATCCAGCTTCACTTTGCACCGGTTGCATGTTACCGCTCCCCGGAAAACAGCGTTGCCGCATTCAGGGCAGACATAGCGGGCCTCCTCATCTTGAACCCACTTTTCGGTACCGACTTTTCGCCTGTAGGGAACCGCCCGCAAAATGACCTTCTTTCCGACGGTCATCGGAAAATTTTCAATGTGCCGGCAGGGGAACGCGTCGCATTGATGACACCCGGCATAACCTTTTTTTTGGGTGCAATCCCTGATTTCACACTGTCTGCAATGCATGAACCGGTCATCGGACAGGCACCCTTGGCATCGAATATCTTCGGCTGAGAGGTTGTCACCGTTCGGAAGCTTGCCTTTGCCTTCAACGCCTCCCCGGTAAAGCCCCGCCAACCGTTCCTGAAATTTATGATTCTTATCGCGGTGGGCGATATGAATGGCACATACGCCGCAGTATAGTCCACAAGGTGAAATAAAATCCGGATTGATTGTCATCGGTCAAACTCCTTGGAAATGCTAACCCCTGACGCAGATACCGATCCTAAATTAGTAACGGTATGTTTCTCAATAGCCAATCATAAAAATGCGACCCGTTGTCCCCCGTCTTCAGAAGGAGATACTTTTCGGTCCCTTTCCATGGCGGGTTGCCAGGGTTGCCGATGGCTACACGGCGTCGGGGAACTTGCCCTTCCACGGCACCGTGAACGAGTCCCACACGTCGCTTTTCCTCTTGTGCTGTTCTTTCATTTGCGCGGCCACCAGAGCGGAGCCGTTGCTGCGGATGTTTACCAGACCATAGTGAACGCCGGCACGCGGCTGGGCGCGGCCGAGTTCAGTCAAGAAAAACAGTGGCCGCGTGCCGCGTGTCCAGCGCGCGGCGGCACCCACGGCGTCGGCCGTCGGGTGGTCGAAACTCTTGTTGTCCCCCGAGGAAACGATGTTGACGTACGGTTTCACTCGCTTCAGGTAGTCGACCGTGAAGTCGGAAGATCCGTGATGACAGGATTTGGCGACCGTCACCCGGAACGGGTTGGCGCTGCCGTAGTGGGCCATCAGGTGTTTCTCGGCCGGGATGTTGAGGTCGCCGCCGAACAGGAACGAATGCTTCCCGAAGACGAGCTTCAGAACGATCGAGTGCCCATTGCGGGTGTGCGATGAACTCGCGGCCGTGTCCGGGTGGTCACCAGGGTCCGGGAAGGTGACATACTTGACATCGCCGTTTGGCGATGTCGGCACCGGCCCGAGCACCTCGATGCGCAGTTTGCCCGAATCGTTCGTGCCGAAACCCGGCAGCGTGGCATTCCGGTTCGTGATACGCCTGGCACCCGTGAGACGACCCCCGGTGCGTGCATTCCGTGCGGCTTCCCAGAAGTCCGAAAACGTTTTCATCAGTTCGCCCCTGCCGACCAGAACCCCCGCAGCGTCGAGATCGTCGAACGTCTCGGCAAGCACGGTCCCGCCGCGCTCCAGCCTGCCGAGATCGAAGGGGTGGCCCGAGGGAAAGTCATCGTCATAGCGAATGATCCCGTTGTGGAATACTTCTCCGAAGGTGAAGCCCGGATCGTTCAATGCGTGGGTGAGCCCCCTGAAGTGATCCATGTCCGGATGGCTGACGACGACGGCGTCGAAGTGCACTTTCTCTCCGGCCTTGATCAGGGGCCAGTATCGATGCCGCAGAAACCGGTAGTAGCTTTTGCTCGGGCCGCCGTCGATCAGCAATCGCCCGTTGGGGGCCTCGACGATCGCACCGTCACCCTGCCCGACATCGACAACAAAAATCTTGAGCGCCGGCGTGGCGCGTGTGTGTGACTTGCGGACCCAGCCTCCCTTGCCGCGGTTGGCTCGCGGCTCGACCTCGTACCACGCCCCGTCTTCTCCGAGGACCTTCAACCATGTCCCCATCAGGACGTGATTGACCGCTCGCGCGCTGCTGCTGGGGCGTCCCTGGAGGATCGTTTCGGGTTTGTCTGCATAGACAATGGTCGTCATAGAACCTCCTTTACTTATGAATTTATGGACGCCCCAATCGAATCATATTTCATCGGCGGCAGAACGTCGAAAATCACGAGAACGTGCACATGGTTCTTGAGGATATCGTCTTTACGATGTTACCGTGTTGCTTTCGCCCAGGATTCAAGCAACCCTCGGATCTGATTCTCTTCTTTGCTTGATTCAGACATTCTTGCTCCTGAGGTTGCCACGCCGCCGTTTTGAGGACGTATAACATGAATTGGACGACCCAATGGTCGGATTATTTTACGATGGTTTTGCCGACGAAATTGTTAGTCTGATGAGACCAATTACGATCTGACTTATTTTTCCGTCTCGAGGGTGCCGGTCAATTCAATGCGTTCTGGATGCCGGACGTGGCTTGGGGTAGCCGAAAAACGAAGACAGAACCCGCCCGACATGACAAGACAGTGTGCAATTACGAAGCCGTCAATTATGTTGTCAGGGCAAGTTACTCTTGACATTGACCGGCGGCGCCTCTTTGGCGTGTTCGCCTTTGCCGCGCTCCTCGGTGGTCACGCCGGCGTATTCGTAATAATTGTAGGACGGGTCCTTGCCGCAGCCGTCCACCAGCAGGTCCTTCTTTTCGAACACCAGGGTCAGGATGTCACGCTGGACGTTTTCAAAATCGGGAGTGAGCTGGATAGCCGAGGTCGGGCAGGCCTCTTCACACAGGCCGCAGTAGATGCAGCGGCCGAAGTTGATTCGGAACCAGCGGGCGTAGCGCCGCCCGTCCGGCTGTTCGGCACTCTGCATGCTGATGCAGCTCACCGGGCATACCGCCGAACAGAGGTAGCAGGCCACACAGCGTTCGCGTCCGTCCGGATCGCGAGTCAGCACGATGCGCGCCCGCGAGCGTTCGGGCAGCTGCCGCTTGACCTCCGGATAGGATTCCGTGATCGGTTTGCGCGCCAAGTGCCTGGCCGTGGTGGCGAACCCTTCCACCAAGGCTTTGAGGGCCGACAACCCCGAACTCTCAGCGGGTTTCAAGGGCTTCTCGTCAGTTTTAAGTTTATCTTCGCTCATATCGTCCCAAATTGGATAAACGCCCCCGTCACCACTATGTTGATCAACGACGCCGGAATCAGCACCTTCCAGCCCAGGGCCATGAGCTGATCGTATCGCAGGCGCGGCAGCGTGCCGCGGATCCAGATCATGATCACGGCCACGATGAAGATTTTCAGCATCAACCAGACCACCGGCGGCAGTAGCGGCCCGTGCCAGCCGCCCAGGAAAAAAACCGCGGTCAGCGCCCCCAGCACCTGGATGTGGACATATTCTCCCAGAAAAAACAGGCCGAAGCGCATGCCGCTGTATTCGGTATGAAATCCGGCTCCCAATTCGTTTTCCGCTTCGGGCAGGTCGAAGGGAATGCGTTTGCTCTCGGCCATGGCGCTGATTACGAAAATGGCGAACGAGACCGGCTGGAGCACGATGAAGGGAAGGCCGGCCTGGGCATCCACGATGGCCGTGAGGCTGAACGACCCGGCCAGCATCACCACCGGCACCAGCGACAGCCCCAGAGCCAGCTCATAGCTGATCATCTGTGCCGCACCACGGATGCCCCCCAGCAGGGCGAACTTGGAGTTGGAGGCCCAGCCGCCCAACGCCACGCCATAGACCCCCAGTGAGGACAGGGCAAATACGAAAAGCAGCCCTACGTTCAGGTCGGTGATTACCATGGGAACGGGGTGACCAAACACGCGCATGTCCGGCCCCAGGGGTACCACGGCGAACATCAGCAACGCCGTAACGGCCACCACGGCCGGCGCCAGGCGGAAGATGAACCCGTCTGCCGCTGAGGGGACGATGTCTTCCTTGGTGAGCAGTTTGATGGCATCGGCGATGGGCTGGAGTAGACCGAATATGCCGGCCCGGTTGGGTCCGAGGCGGATCTGCAGCCGGGCCAGCAGCTTGCGCTCCAGCCACACCAGGTAGCTGGCCGCCAGCAGCAGTCCGCCCAGCATCACGGCGATTTTGATTAACAGTACGATAAGGCCGAGCAAATAGTCCATTGGTTATCCGTTTGACCGCAATCCGTTGGGGCGGCTTCAAGCCGCGATAATTTTGCGTTGGGTCACTTTTCACATTCGCGGCAAGGTGCCGCTCCTATCAGGCCAGCCACGTCACCTCGCGGGCGTTGACCGACAATTCAAATGCGTTTACCTTCTGCTATGCGCTTTCAGCTTTCAGTTGTGAGCGTTCCAAAATCACCCGTGTCTCACCAAACACCTGCCATTCCAGCCGATGATGGCGGGGAAGCACCATCACCCCGGGAGCCATGCGCGCATCGGCCTGCACGGGCACCGTCAGCCGCCCTGCGTTCATGGATACCGTGACGGGCTTGCCTTCCGCCAAACCAAGGCTGGCGATGGTGTCCGGATGCAGGCGCGCCGCGGGCGCTGATTCCGCTTTGTTCAATGCCGGTGACCTGGCCGACAGCGTTTCGGTGCCGAAGGTCCAATCCACCAGCAGCAGAACGATGGCATCGGCGGAAGAATCCTCATCCGCCGTCCCGGCTTCGTCGCGAGCATGGGAAACCGCATCCAGGTCGATGCGCTGTCCCGCTGCTGCGACTGGTGTTGGATCGACTGCCGGATGAAACTCAGCCAGGGCGGTTTTCAGCTGCTGCGCCGGGTCCGCTCCGGCTTTCCCGGCCAATGCCGTCAAGGCCTGCCAGGCGGCGATCGGATCTGCGCCGGGGATGCGTGCGTCGAACACGCGCGGCGGATGATTCAACGCGCCGGTGACCTCGATGGGCTCACCGCCGGCCATCACGGCAGATGCCGCCTGCAATCTCCCCTCCTGATTGATCCAGTGGCCGCCGGATTCGTAAAGCGGCTGAGTCGGTATGAAATGATCCGCCTCATGGTTCGACGGGGACTCCACATAATCGAGCAACAATAGATGGTCCAGCTGTTTCAGGGCCGCCTGCAGCCGCTTGCGATCCGGGAAGTCGCGCCAGAGATCCTGTTCAACCGCCACCAGCAGGCGAACGCTGCCGTCCTCGATTCGATCCAGAACTGCTTCGGTAGACACCCCTTCGTCTTGGATCAGGGCGGCGGCGAATGTGTTGGCGCCTGCCAGGGTATAAAACAGTCCGGCCACTTTATGGGTCCGGCACAGTGCCTGGGCCAGATCGGCAGCCAGGGCGATTTCTCGTGACGTCAGGATGTCGGTGCCGCAAATGACGACCGGCCGTGGGCTGGCGTTCAACTGCCTGGCCAGCCGGGTTACATCGAATTCAGTCGATACCGCCGCCGCCCCGCCGCCGCCAATCTCCTGAGCCAGGGCCTGCACGATGGCGCCCATGGCCGACGGATGAACGGCCCAGTGATCGAAATCGAAAGGCAGCTGCACTCCCCGTGGATCGATCACGGTCACATGGCCCCCGTGTCGCTGCACCTGGCGTAACGATAGAGCCAGCATGGGGGCTTCGTTGAGCGGATCCGCACCGATGACCAGCACATCATGGGCCTTGGTGTCGGCAGCCAGGGAGACAGCCAGTTCCGGTCTGAGACGGCCGACGGCAGTTTTCTGGTTCAGGGCCTGACGGGCGGTGTGTGTCGCTGCCGGCCCGGTCCATCCATGCTGCGCACAGGCCTGTTTGGCCACGGCCAAGGTTTCCAGGCTGCAGCGTGACGAGGTCACGACCGCCACGCTGCCGGGGCCATATCTTTCCACCGTCTGTTCGATCGCTTCGCGTGCACCGGCAAGGATATCGGCGACTGCCCCGGGGGTTCCGGCGGCCATGGCCTGCCGGGGCCGACCGGCCGCGCCGGCGTAGGCGTATCCGTAGCGGCCCCGATCGCAGATGAAATGGCCGTTGACCTCGTCGTTGGGCCGGGCCTCGTGGCGCACGACCTGGCGGTAGCGGGCCGATGCCGTCAGGTTGCAGCCCAACGAGCAGTGAATGCAAACGGTCGGTTGGCGTTGATAATCCCAGCGCCGCCCGATATAGCGGGAGGGCTTGTCGGTATAGACGCCTGTCGGGCAGATGTCGATCAGGTTGCCGGCAAAGGGGCTCTCCAGCATTCCCGGGGCACTGCGTCCGAAGTAAACCCGGCTGCCGATGCCCATCACGCCCAGATCCCGGTATCCGGTGAATTCCTGATAGTACCGCGAGCAGCGATAGCACTGGATGCAGCGGTTCATTTCGTGCTGGACCAACGGCCCCAGGTCCTGGTTGTTGTGGGTGCGCTTGAGGCCCCGGTAGCGGCGCAGGCCATGGCCACCGGCAACGGTAAGGTCCTGCAGCAGGCAGTGTCCGCCTTCGTCGCACACCGGACAGTCGTGGGGATGATGGAGCATGAGCCATTCGATGACGTGCCGCCTGAAATCCACGGCTTCGGCATCGGTGGTGGAAACCACCATGCCGTCCTGGGCGTCGATCATACAGCTCATCTGGATGCCCTTGACCGGCCCCTCGGTAAAGGCCACGGCGCAGACCCGGCAGGCCCCCACCGATCCCAAGGCCGGGTGATAGCAAAAGCGCGGGATCACGATGCCCATCCGTTCGGCCGCCTCGATCACCTTGGTGCCGGTGGGGACTTGAATTTCTCGGTCATCTATCTTGAGGGTTGGCATGTTTTATTGAGTCATTTAAAGTAATGAATTCAGGAACCAGGAGTCAGAATTCAGAAAAAAACCGAACGTCCAACGTTGAATGAGAATCCTTTCTGCATTTGCATTTCAGCCACCATCCGGAAAGGGTGGATTTTGGTTCAGGGTAAGGCCGCAGCATTTTTGCATCCACAGGCGTTGCAGCGCTACGTCGCGGATTGCATAAATGTGAGAACGCTGCCCTGGGCCGAAAGATGCACGTTCCCGTCACTTTTTAAAGGGGCATCCTTTACCCTCAATATGCGCCATCACTTCGTCTTCAAAGTGCTCCAGCAGGCTTTCGATGGAGGCCACCCCGCCCGGTGCAAAGGCGCAGTATGACTTCCACAGGTGCCGACACATCGTTTTGATCATCGGAATGAAATCCGCCTTGCCCTGCCCGTTTTCGATGCGCCGCAACAGGTCCTGCAGGTAGGGAAAGCCTTCCCGGCAGGGGGTGCACCAGCCGCAGGATTCCCGGGCAAAAAATTCGGTCAAGTTCAAAGTCGCGGCCACCATGCAGCAGTGGTGGTCAAACACCATGACGGCCCCGGTCCCCAGACGGTTATGCGCCTTTTTCAGGGAGTCGAAATCCATTGCAATATGGTAATGGTCCGCGGTCAGGTAGCCGGTGGAGGCGCCGCCCGGCAGGCAGGCTTTGAACGTCGACCCGTCCTTCATGCCACCGCAGCAGGTTTCGATGATTTCCGAGAGTTTGATGCCTAAAGGCAGTTCGTAGCAACCGGGTTGGTTCACCTTGCCCGATACGCAGAAGAGCTTGGTGCCGGCGGCCTCCGGCGACAGGGCCAGATCCTTGAACCACTGCGCCCCGTTTTTAACGATATGAGGGATGCAGGCCAGGGTCTCCACATTATTCACCAGGGTGGGCTGGCCCCACAGCCCCTTGTCGGTGGCATAGGGCGGTGGCTGCTTGGGGTTGGGCCGCCGGCCCTGCAGGGCGTTGATCTGGGCGGTCACTTCGCCGCAGATGTAGCGGCCGCCGCTGCGGTGCACGACGATCTCGAAGTCGAAGTCGCTGTCCAGGATGCTTTTGCCCAGCAATCCCTCCCGGTGGGCGATGTCGACCTCCCGCTCCAGGATTCTCGCGGCGCTTTCATATTCGGGCCGGATAAAGATGATGCCGTGGGACGCCTTGATCGAATAGGCTGCCAGGGTCATGCCCTCGATGAGCATGTGCGGCTCGGCATGCAGAAACACGCGATCCTTGAAGGTGCCCGGCTCCATCTCATCGGCGTTGCAGACCAGATAGCGCGGAAAGGGTGCATCTTCAGCCACGGTCTGCACTTTTATGCCGGCCGGGAACCCCGCGCCGCCGCGTCCCAGCAGGAGGGCATCCGCCAGCCGGGTTTTGACTTCCTGGCGGTCCATTTCGGTCAAGACCCGGCGCAGGGCCTCATATCCACCCGCCTCCCGGTACTCCGCCAGGGTCGTGATGCGGTCCGGCTTGCGGTGTTTCAGCAGCACCTGTGGATACGTAGCGGTCACGACGGGCTCTCCCGAAGATTGTCGATCAACCGGTCGAGGGATGCGATGGTCAGCGGGCCATGTACCTTGCGGTCCACCAGAATGGCCGGGGCCCGGTCGCAGTAGCCGATGCAGCACACCGGCAGCAGGGTGAACAGCCCGTCGGCGGTGGTTTCGCCCATGCGGATACCCAACCGGCCGCACAGGTGCGCCACCAGGCTTTCACCGTTTTCCATCCAGCAGATCAGGCTGTCGCACACGTGTATGACGTGCCGGCCCACCGGCTCCCGGTAGATGAACGTATAGAACGTGGCCAGCTCGTCCAATTCCAGCGGCGACATGCCCAGCAGGTCGGCCGCCTGGGCCATCGCCTCGTCGGAAAAGTAGCCGAAGTGGTCTTGCAGGGCATTGATCACGTCGATGGCCATCTCGCGCGGATGGGCCACCCGGGCGATCTGTTCCTGCAGCTCGTGTTTTAGCGTTTCCGGCAGCATAAACTTATCTATCGATATCCGGCAGTATATAATCCACCGACCCGATGATGGTGATCAGATCGGAGAGCGACCATCCTTTGGCCATCAGCGGCAGGGCCTGCACATTGGCGAATCCTGGCGCCCGGATACGCATGCGGTAGGCATAGCCGAGCCCGTCGCTGACCACAAAATAGCCTTGTTCGCCGCGGGGAATCTCGCAGGCGACATAGGCCTGGCCCCTGGGAATCTTGGGGCCACGCGTCACATTGATAAAATGGTGGATCAGGCTTTCGATATCCGTGAGCATATTCTTGCGAGCCGGGACCACGTAGCGGTAGTCGCCGGTGACGGTGCGTCCCGGC
>Ga0272441_10016454_pt1 | contig 10216 bp, 10 predicted proteins | sample SSMProp6N_FD_193582 | JGI IMG/M metagenome (GOLD analysis project Ga0272441, IMG submission 193582) | Marine sediment archaeal communities from Little Sippewissett salt marsh, Falmouth, MA, United States - SSM-Prop-6N | ecosystem: Environmental > Aquatic > Marine > Wetlands > Sediment ... | reverse complement strand
GTCTCCTCCAGCATAGCTGGAGGCCTCAGGTAGCCCCCTAAAAGGGGGCCGTTACGTAGGGAAAGCCCCCTTGGGGCTCACGTTAGTCAAACAAGTTTTCTTGCTCTTTTTCCTGTTTCTCTTGTTCTTGGATATATTTCTTTATGGTTGCTTCATCCAACCCTACAGTGCTCACACAATACCCACGGGACCAGAAATTCATACCGGTGACTCTATTGTATCCCGCTTTACGGTGGATCCTCACGGCACTTTTCCCTTTCATAAACCCGAGAGCAAAGGCAACACTATATTTCGGGGGAATCTTCAAGCACATATGGACATGGTCGGGCATCAAGTGCCCCTCAAGTATCTCGATACCTTTTTGCCTGGCCAAATCCCGTAATATCTCTCTTGTGTCACTTTTTAATCGCCCATACAGTGCTCGCTTCCGATATTTTGGTACGATCACCACATGGTATTTGCAATCCCATCGCACATGCGACAGGCTACCCCAATCATGCATAGGCTTTTCCTCCGTTGTCCCCTAAAGAAAGCTTTCCCTGAGGAAGAGCCTATTTTATTTCTCGCCGGATCGATAGAACCTATCCGGGTCCACCACCAAAGGTAGTGGGTTTCGCGATAACGAAATGCTGCAAAGGGGAGGGGCGGTCATGAGACCACGAGAACAAACTCGACATTCTGCCGGCCCTCCAGTATAGGGCATTTCAAAAGGCATTTCCGGTCTATGACTTTGTAAATATTTAACCCACTGCACTGGACCAGCACAAGGTAAAATCCCCTCTGGAGATTGAGAAAATCAGGAGGGCCTGTGCTGCCATCCATGCCGTGCAAAAGACACATTACGGATATGTACGCTGACCTTCGAACAATCGCCGACTACCTGATCGATCGGTTAACACCGCGGTTTTCATGTAGCGAAGTTTATCACATGACGGTTAAAAAGGCGGCCATTCTTGATGTCTGCCATATGTTCATGAACATCGGGAAGGGTAGAAAAAGCCTCCCTTTTGGGCACGGTGCCGGTCTGCATCCAAAATTACCGTAACTCATACGGTGCAGAAGTATGGACTGCCTACTCCCCGTTGCACTGCCTCATACCCGACATCCGTATCCATCATCATGAGCTCATTCGACTGCGAAATTGCTCGGATATGGTTTTCGCTGTCATGATGTGTCTCCGTTCGAAAATAAACTTATTATGGTAATATGATATATTAGAATTAAGATCTGATTCATGCCATAGGTATTTATAATCTCGATTGTACCGACGAGGCTTATAATGAATCTGCTGAAGAAACTGGGGTTTTGGGATGTCTTCTGCATCGCCAGCGGCGCAATGATCAGTTCGGGGCTGTTTATATTGCCCGGGATTGCCCATGCATATGCCGGTCCGGCCGTTGTTTTCTCTTATCTCTTTGCAGGCCTTCTCGTCACCAGTGGCATGCTCAGTGTTGCCGAGATCATAACGGCCATGCCGAAGGCCGGGGGCGATTATTTTTTCATAACTCGGACGATGGGGCCTGCGGCAGGCACAGTCGCCGGCCTTTTGAGCTGGTTTTCCCTGACATTGAAAAGTTCTTTCGCCCTTGTCGGTATGTCGACATTCCTTGCCATGATTGTGAACTGGGAACCGCACATCACCGCAGTTATAATCTGTATGATATTCATCGCCGTTAATATTATCGGGGCGAAGGAATCGGGCAGACTGCAAATAATTCTTGTGGTTGGTCTTCTGGCCCTGATGTTTTTGTATATTTCCTGGGGCGTCACTCATATTGACAGCCGTCACTTCCTCCCGTTTGCCCCCTTTGGATGGCACCCTGTGTTTGCCACCGCCGGCATAGTTTTCATCTCCTACGGCGGCCTTTTGAAAGTGGCCTCAATTGCCGAAGAAATCAAAAATCCCGGCAGAGTCATACCACTCGCTATGATTTGCTCACTGCTGGTGATCTCGCTGTTTTACACCCTTATGGTTTTTGTGACTACGGGGTCCTCAATTCGGCGACCCTCGACAATTCCCTCTCACCGATTTCACTGGGTGCGTCGGCCTTCATGGGCCGCCCCGGTACGATCATGATGAGCGTTGCCGCCGTTCTCGCTTTTGTCTCAACGGCCAATGCGGGCATCATGGCTGCCTCCCGGTACCTTCTCAGCCTGAGCCGGGACAATCTCATACCGCCTCTGTTCGGTGCCATGCATACTCGTTTTCAGACACCTCACATAGCTGTTATGGCAACCGGATTGTGCGTCGTCGGTGCTCTCTTTCTCAATCTCGAACTGCTTGTCAAGGCGGCATCAACCGTCTTAATCCTGACCTATATTCTTGCAAATCTCTATCTTATCATGCTCCGGGAAAGCCAACTGCTCAACTACCAGCCTCAATTCAAAGCGCCCCTTTATCCCTATCTGCCGACAGCGGGTATTGTAGGCTATGTCATTCTGCTTCTTGAAATGGGGATCGGAGCCCTTTTGACCAGCGGAGTTCTTATTGCGAGCGGGCTGTTTTTCTACTGGTTCTACGGCAGAATAAAAACGGAACGTGAGTATGCCATTCTGCACCTGTTAGAACGTATCTCAAATCGTGCATTTACCGGTGGTTTGCTTGAATCCGAGCTCAAGGAAATCATCCGAAACCGCGACGATCTCTGCTTTGACAGATTTGATGAGATCGTTGAGGACGCACTCATCATCGATTATACCGAGAGCACAAACGCAAGTGATCTCTTCCGGTGAGAGAGGTGCATCAGGCTGTGCGGGTGAAATCGTCGCCCGTTATGCGACGGCAGGGGCAACCCCGGCATTCTCATAGGTGGCGTGATTCGACACGGGCAGGGCGGCAGGCGCCACATCCTTTCCGGCCTGTGGTTTTAACTGCGTTTCAGGAGACTGCACCTGCGCCTGAGGCGACCAAACCCGCCCCTTGCGCACCGCCGTTGCCAGCAGGTCCTTCTTCGCTTTTCTGAAGATCTTCCGGTATGCAATCTTCATGGTGTGTTTGAAGTCACCCGGAATTCCGCGGCTCGCAAACATAAAGGCATCGAATACCTTACCCGTTTCCAAATTGATCAGCACCATTTTCGCATACAGCTCTTTGTCGAATCCTCTTTCCTGAATCATGGCGTAGTCCGCATGAAGGGCCTTGCCCACTTTCTTGACCAGGCTCCAGTTGTCCTGCTCCCACTTCCATTCCGGCAGCTTCTGCTGACCGAGGGCCTGCATCATGGAATCATAAGGAACCACCTCGTAAATGTCTTTTTTCATCAGGAACTTGGATGTGCGGGCATATGTCTTCAGCGCAAACTCTTCGTGCGTGTTTTTCCATCCTCGCTTCGGCTGGCTGGTGGTGACGGGAAGCACGAAAATCCTCATTTTGACGAAGGCGGTGGTTCCTCGATCGCTTTAATGTGAAGTCGTGTCTCTGTGCAGGCCGTCGTCACAAAAAATACCGACAGTGTCACGACAATCATAAATTTTGCGAACATACATCGTGTATTCATAAATTCATCAGCTCTCATAGGAAATGGTCTATCCGTTCTCTTCCCACCAGCTATCGGCACAAAGCGCAATAATGTTCAGCCTTATATCATACCAGATGCGTTCACGAAACCCGTTATCGCACAAGAGAGGAACAGACCTGCATAAAACATTGAAAAATGCCAGAGAGGTTCTGTTCAAAAATGGTCGGATGCAACGCTACAGGAATTCCGGGGCTTGAGAAGTACTTACACATCGCCGCAGTGACGAGGAATGGGGATAATGCCAACCTGTCGGGACAAACAGGTGTTCCTCATCGGCCGCTATATTCTTGGTAAAAACCCGGCACGGCAGCAACCCTTTATCAGAATGTAATCCGAACCGTATCGAACCGAGGCTCGACGGTCACACCGGGCACGGGGGCTATGCCGCACCCCGTGCCCACTTTCTTATTGACACACACCGGACACCTCTCTATACTTCCTTCACAAAATCATGTTCTTGTAAACAGGAGGGAGTTTTATGAGTTCTGACAGTGCTTTTCATGTACAGATGGAAGATGGTCTGGGGATTGTGACCTTTGATGTAATCGGAAGTCCCATGAACACATGGACCGAAGACACGGTAACGGAATTTCTCGGACTGCTTGAAGACTTGAAAAAAGACGACGCCCTCAAGGGCCTCATTTTTATTTCCGGTAAACCGAATGCCTTTTTCGCAGGAGCCGACCTGAAATTGTTTACCCTGCTGAACACAAGGGAAGAAACAAAGAAGGCCATAAGTTATTTTCGCAATGCCTTCGATGCCATCAGCGCATTAAAAATTCCTACCGTGGCAGCCATACAGGGATTTGCTGTCGGGGGAGGATTAGAGTTAACCCTGGCGTGCACCGCACGCATAGCCAAAGAGTCAAAGACAACCATGCTCGGTCTTCCCGAATGCAATGTCGGACTCTTCCCGGGTGCGGGCGGTTCGCAAAGACTTCCCCGCCTGATCGGATATCCTGCCATTGACCTCATGATCAATTGTAATTTTCTCAATGCACAAAAATCGCATCAGATCGGATTAGTTGACCGGGTTGTGCCCGCCGATGGGGATCTTCTGGGAGAGGCCAAGACGTTCCTGCGCGACATCATCGCCGGAACAGCCGAACTGAAACGACCGCAGTATGACTTTTCTGACATCGATGAGGTGGCGGAACAGGCACGCCAGAAAGTCCTGAAAAGAACCAAGGGACGTGAACTTCCGGGGCTTATGCTGTGCATCAAGAGCGTGCAGGACGGGCTGAAGTTGTCCGAAGAAAAAGGTCTGGAGATCGAGGGGGAATACTTCGTTGACGCCATCCTCTCGGATGAGGCCAAGGGAAGCATCAACACCTTTTTTCTTAAAAATATGACCGACAAACCCACGAAAATGATGACCAAGGGCTTTGAACCAAAACCCCTGAAAAAGGCCGCAGTACTCGGGTTTGGGACGATGGGTCGCGGAATCGTCATCGATATCTTACGTAACATGCAGATTCCCGTCATCGTAAAAGACATCCCCGAAGCTCTCGAGCCCGGGCGTGCATTCGTAAAAAAGATTTTTGACGGCATGGCGGAGAAGAAAAAGCTGAAGGTTCCCGTGGATGACCTGATGAATCTTTTAACCGTTACCGCGGAATACGGTGACGAGTTCAAAGATGTCGATATTGTTGTTGAAGCTGTCTTTGAAGACATTGCAGTCAAGGAACAAGTGTATCGGGAACTGTGCAATGTTGTCGCTGCCGATTGCCTGATTGCAAGCAATACGTCGTCCCTCTCGGTCGATACAATGTCACGCTATGTCACGAACCCGGAACGATTCGCTGGTCTCCACTTTTTCTCGCCCGTCTGGCTGATGCAGCTTGTTGAAGTCGTCAGGGGAGAGAAAACCGCTCAGGACACCATTGACAACCTCCTCAACTTTGTCGCAGCCATCCGGAAGCGCCCTGTCATTTGTAAGGACAATCCGGGCTTTGTTGTCAATGCCATGCTCTTCCCCCATTTGCTCAATGCACTGCAGTATGTAGAAGAAGGAAACGATATCGAAAAAGTGGATCGTGCTATGACATCATTCGGCATGCCCGTCGGTCCGATCAGGCTGACCGATGAAGTCGGCATTGACGTCCCGTATAAAATATTCGTCGGCATGGGGATCGAACAGAATACGCTGAAAAATGTGGTCGAAGATGGACGTCTGGGATTGAAAAAATCGGGCAAAGGATTCTTCTTGAAAGACGGCAGTGTCGATCCTGACGTTCTTACGCTGATTGCAAAAAAAGAACCCATTCCGAGAACGGAAGCAGAAATTCAGACAGGCCTTCTGGAGGCCATGGTAAAAGTGGCTCGTGACCTTCTCGACCGTCAGATCGTCAGCAGTCCGCAAATGATCGATGTGGGGATGATCTGGGCAACCGGCTTCCCCTCCGACAAGGGAGGTCCACTGAAGTGGTCGGACCTGATCGGCCTCAGTGACAAGCTGTTCGGACAGAATTTCTATACCAAATGATTTGCGACGGACACACGAACACGGGGGGCCTTGCCCTCCGTGTTCGTGTGTCCGTAGACCACCACATTCTTAACGTATGGGTATTTCAGAACATGACGTGTCGTCAGAGGTTCATGAAACGCAGCGTTTATTGATAGCGAACAGACACACAGAAACCGTCACCACCCGAACATAGCAACTTTATAAAATATCCCGGATTCAATTCTCGCTGCGGCACCGTTCGTCTCGCCCTCGTTCTCACATGGAACATACCATCCCTTACAGTCCCTGACGTTGAGATCATCACCGTGCAGATGTAAAAGAACCCGGCGTTGGCCGCTACCGGTGCCGGATGCAGCATGATTTCACCGGTTATTATGTGTATAATCAGCCACATACAGGTGATCCGTGGGAGAAGGGGCAATATCTCGATTGGCAGGAAAGGAGGAGGAAGATGGAAGAAAAACATAATTTCTTTGATCGTATGGTGCGCGCCGCAAAGCTCGATCCCACCCTCTATGAGGACGTTGAGGCCGACAAAGGCGCATTCGGGCAGGCGGCGGCGGTTGTGGTCCTGTCAAGCCTTGCAGTAGGTGTCGGTGCCATCACATCGGGGGGCATAGGCGCCCTCCTGACCGGCACGGTGGCGGCACTCCTCGGCTGGCTCGTGTGGGCATACATTACCTACCTCGTCGGCACGAAAATCCTGCCCGAACCGCAGACAGAGGCAGATTATGGCCAACTTCTGCGAACCCTCGGCTTTGCCAGCGCACCCGGTCTCATCAGGGTCCTGGGCATCATCCCTGGGCTCTTCTGGATCGTATCGCTGGCCGCCTCGCTCTGGATGATTGCAGCGATGGTGGTTGCCATCCGGCAGGCCCTCGACTACGAAAGCACATTTCGGGCACTCGGTGTGTGCATCATCGGATGGACGATCCAAATATTCTTCCTGATCCTGCTCTTCGCCATCTTCGGCGGTTCCTCAGAGCCTGTGTAATGCATCAGCATAATGATCTTCATTGAGCGCAGTATAAGTGTCCTGGCCGGGCACAATCAGGAAAGTCCGCTTCAAGTACCAGTGCACAGCACTCTTAGAACTAGTTCAATGGACACGTATCTTTGTTTGCATCGTAGCATGCAAGATTTACTTGTATTTCTGCGGAATAACTTCACTTTATCCGTCATTTCGACGCATGTATCGATTGGCCCGCGATGGTCCGTTACCGCCATCCTCGGCCTCCAGTACAGTCGGAAAGACACCTCTATACGGCAGCTCTCGTCATCTCAAATGTTACCCTACAGGGTATAATGTATGCACCGGCTAAGCCTTCGCCGTGATACCCCTGTCACGCTCCAATCAGCCCCGTGCTCTGCCACACCCGGGATAACACATCATTATGCGATTTTCAAGAGATGGCATGATGCCGCATCGACAATGCTCACGATTTTGGAACAATGCGTGGCACTGTCACGGGGCTGGGAATAAACTCGAATGCACCGGGTCTTGGTGTCGAGTGCCAATACATTCGCCTGCTTGTACAGCGGCTCCTGCGGTTTTTTACAGGAGTGAAAAATCGAAGGAAAAGATGTACGCACCGCTCACCACTGCGGACAACGACCGGAAACGGCAGATGCTATTTCAAGTATGCCCCGGCATAATTGCCTGGAGTGCAGGGAATGCGGGGTCCTGCAGTCGCGTGAATGCCAAGAATAACTCGACAAAATCCTTGACATATCCATAAAATGTTGTAATGTTTCTCAATTAGAGAGTACTTATTTCGGCAGATAGCCGATGGTGCACGGTAAAGTTTGGATTCAGACATTTTGAAGAATGAACTGAAACCGCTGAGCACTCGGAACCTGGCGGTTTTTGTGTATCTTTCATAGTGGTAATCCAGCTTTAGAAAATCACGAAAGGAGGATTGCCACAATGTACGAAGGTACAGTAAAATGGTTCAATCAGAATAAAGGGTTCGGCTTCATCGAAAAGGATGAGGGTGGTGATATATTTGTTCATTACAGCGCGATTCAGGCCGAAGGATTTAAAGTTTTATACGAAAACCAGCGCGTATCGTTTGATATTGAAGAAGGGCAGAAAGGCCCTGCCGCAGTGAACGTAAAAACCCTTTAGGAGTTTTCATTTGATCAAAAGAGGCACTCCATATGTGAGTGCCTTTTTTTTGTACGTGAAGAAAATTGTGTTTTCGATGTGCGGTTCCCTGATGGGTGAAAACATGGTCCCAGGGCGTGATGCGATCACATCAGATCTTTCCCTTTTACCGTTTTCCTGACCGCAATCTGTTCCGTGGCATATTGAATTCTTTTTTCAAGATTCGAAATGAATTCGTCGTCATCCCTCTTTAACTCGCGGGCTTTTTCGTAGGATTCCAGTGCATCCGCAAGAAGCTTGAGGGCCCGTTCATTGTTGCTGTCATGGTCACCCATGTAAGTGCAGATATCACCCAGCAGCAGATAACTTTCTACATTCCTGGGATCGAAATAGACGGCTTTTTTCGCCGTTTTTCGTGCCCGCGTCGGTCTGTCATTTATAAAGAGGGCTTTGGCGGCGATATAATACAGGTCGGGATGCACCTTTCCCATCTTGTAAAATCGCATTGCCGTTTCATACGGCTGAAGCACAAGCGTCTTGTATGAGTCGTCACCACGTGCTTTCAGAAGGGCACACTTGTTCACCTGAGCCTTGGCCAACAGGACATTGAGTTCAAAAAGCGTGGGGTTGCTGTAGCAGGGCCCCGAGAGTAACTGTACCACCTCATCATAGTTCTTTTCGCCATACAACTCTTCGGCTTCAGCATAAAGATCGGATAACTCTGAGTCTGGATCGTACGCATTCTGCGCGAGTGCAATCGGCCCTTGCTGAAGGGCTTCAGGTGCATGCAAAGTAGTGCACACACCCTGCGCCGATGCGTACAACACCGTACTGACTGATATCATCAAAACAACAACTACAAAGCACAAAGATAACGCCCACGCCGTATTTTTCATTGTCCCCCTTCCACCCTCCCCGGAGGGTCAGGTCTACACAGGCTGTTGAAAAACCCCGTTTTCGGATGAATCTGAGCTATGTCGTATCATCAGCGGAGTGTTGTATCAGACAACGATCCTTTCCGGCCGCAACGGCATGAACAGCAACAAAAATGGATCTGTGATGTGGCTGAAAGCGGCTGACATACGTTTCATTCCCGATTTTAGTGCCGCACAGGTACCACTCACACCTCGTTTATAGAACGCGGCAATGATACGTTTGATATTCTGAACCATGGCCGTCATGAGACATTGTTCTGTCACATTTTCGTGTCCTCGCCGCTGGGCTCGACGAAGTCCCATCTGCTCTTTGCCTTCACCAAAAAGAGATTCAATCTTCTTTCGATATCGCTGACTGAGTCGATAGCCCGTGGTCTGTCTCAGTGCTTCCACGTAATCCAGGTAATCCTGATCCCAATGCCGGTGCGTCACACGGTAACGGGCACGGGTGCACTGTTCCTTGAGAGCACACTGCCGACAGTCTCGGATGCTCGCGACATATTCGCTCTGACGATTACGTGCATGCTCGGTCCGTCTATGCAACCGCTTACCTGCTGGGCAGATAAGCTCGTCTCGTTCACGATCGTAGATGAAGTCATCCTTGGTGAAAATCCCGTGACTGTTCCATGGCTTTATCTCGTGTCGGGCAACATGCGGTTTAACTCCCGCCTCACAGATACGACGCACTGCTGCTCCATAGCCGTATGCTTTATCGCCTGCCAAGGTCTCCGGTGTGATGCCGAAACGAAACCGGATCCGTTCCAGCATCTCTCCGGCAATCTGTCCTTCCTGACGAAGGTTCGGTTCGGTTACGTCCACATCAAGGATGATCCGGTTGTCATTGTCCATCAGGATATTATCGGAATAGGCAAGCCGGGTCCGCTGAAACGGTTTGCTGAACAGTCGGGCATCGGGATCACTTTTGCTGCGATGGGTGTCGTTGCTGCGCTTTCGCTTCGGCAGCTTTCTATCCTGATCGTCATTCTCGTCACTTCGGTTCTCGTCCTCAAACCGGGCTAAGTATTCTTCGGCACTGAAGGGCACCACGATCTCTTCCAGAGATGACAGCGCGGCGTTTGCTTCAATCGTCGTGGCATCCACCGTGACGTGCTTTCCTCTGACAAGCCCGTATGTGTGGGCCTGCTGGACACTGTCGTAAAACAGCTCGCGAAACAGGCCGCGTCCGTAA
>Ga0272441_10016453_pt1 | contig 10216 bp, 10 predicted proteins | sample SSMProp6N_FD_193582 | JGI IMG/M metagenome (GOLD analysis project Ga0272441, IMG submission 193582) | Marine sediment archaeal communities from Little Sippewissett salt marsh, Falmouth, MA, United States - SSM-Prop-6N | ecosystem: Environmental > Aquatic > Marine > Wetlands > Sediment ... | reverse complement strand
CCGCCGGGGGGCGAGACGGCGCCGATGATGGTAATGTCGCCCTCCTCCCCCGAGAGCGTCTCCACGAGTCCCGCCCGCTCGTAGAACTCGGCGAGCCGGGTGGCCAGGTAGGAGGGATAGCCTTCTTCGGCGGGCATGTCGCCGAGCCTGCTCGAAAGCTCCCGCAGGGCCTCGGCCCACCGCGAGGTCGAATCGGCCATGACCGCCACGCTGTATCCCATATCCCGGTAGTATTCGGCGATGGTCACCCCCGTATAGATGCTCACCTCCCGGGCGGGAACGGGCATATTCGACGTGTTGGCGATCATGACGGTCCGCTCGATCAGGGGTCTGCCGTTTCGCTCGTCGACGAGCTGCGGAAAGTCCGTGAGCACATCGGTCATCTCGTTGCCCCGTTCGCCGCAGCCGATGTAGACGATGATGTCGGCATTGCACCACTTTGCCAGGGCGTGCTGGGTCATGGTCTTGCCGGTCCCGAATCCGCCGGGGATCGCGGCGGTCCCTCCCCGGGCAATGGGGAAAAAGGTATCGATGATCCGCTGCCCCGTGACCAGGGGGATAAAGGGCTTCTTCCTGCGCCTGCTCGGCCGCGGCGTCCGGACGGGCCAGTAGGCGGCGAGTTTCCCTTCGTAGATCCCCTTCCCCGTATCGACGGTGTAGATCTCCTCTTCGATGGTGTAGGCACCGGCACCGACGAGAGAGGTCAACGTCCCCGAGACATCCGGGGGAACCAGCACCCGGTGCACCACCAGGGGGCTCTCCTGGATCTCTCCCAGCAGGGTCCCCGGCACCACCTTTTCGCCGGCCTCGATTGCAGGCTTGAATTCCCACGTCTTTGTCTCGTCGAGGGGGGGCAGCTTGATGCCTTTTTTAATGTAGCTCCCGCAGGCCTCCGAGATCCCGACCAGGGGCCGCTGGATCCCGTCGTAGATGTTGGCGATGAGGCCCGGTCCCAGAAGCACGGAAAGGGGCCGGCAGTAGGAGACCACCTCGTCGCCGGGCATGAGCCCCGTGTTGTCTTCGTAGACCTGGATGATCGTCACGTCATCGACGAGCCGGATCACCTCGCCGATCAGCCGGTCGGCACCGACTTCGGCGATGTCGAACATCCGGATTCCCCTCATGCCCGTCGCCCGGACGATGGGACCATTGACAGAGACTACCTTTCCCGTGATCGTGTCAGTCATGGCAGTACCCCTACTCCTCGATGGCAAGGCCTTTCTCTTTCAGCATCCCCATGATCGCCCGGCGGACGGCCGGACTTTTCCGGTAATAGATCCGCTCGATGGTGCTGTTGAGGATGCGTCCCTCCCGAAGATCACGGACGATGCACCCGCCCCAGCGAATCCCGTCGTCCCGGGTGATGACGATCTCCGGTTCTTTCCCGGCCACGGTGAGGGCCGCCATAATTTCCTCCCGCCGGACAAGGTCCTCTTCCCGCAGCCCTACCTCCAGGGAACCCTGCAGGCGCGTTGCCGCATCGACGACGGTGTCGGCGAGAAACGTCCCGTAGCGCCGGTCTTTCCCGATGCCGGCGACGGCATCCTCCACGATGCCGGTGATAAACTCCTCCACAAAGGTGAGCCGGCGCTTCTTCCGCTCGAGGATGCTCCGGTTTTTCAACTTGAATGCCTCCTGCCGGATGCGCGCCCGGGTCTCTTCTTCCGTCCGTTCCCTGAAGCGCGCGATTTCGGCATCGCACTCCTCCTCGAACGCCCCTGTCCGGGATGCCTCCGCCTCTCTGGCGGCGTCTATCGCCTTCCGGGATTCCTCCCGGATCGACTCTTCCAGCGGCGTGGTGCCCATGTCAATTCTCTCCCCGCGGTCAGAGCGCAATGCCCAGGGCCTCGGCAATGTAAGCCACGTCGGATTTGCGGAAGCCCTCCCGGTCATCCACGCCCGGGATCTCCACGATGACGGGCAGGACGCGGTTCAGATTGATCTCCCTGATCCGTTCGCGGAGATGACCGGCAAGCTCATTGGTAACAATCACGACGGCCGCGTCGCTCTTTCCGACGATCTCTTCGAACTGCGCCGGTGCCCGGTCGCCGGAGGAGACTACCCCCGTCACCCCGGCGAGGCGGAAGGCGCTCACGGTGTCCATGTCGCCGATGACGTATATCCTGTCCATGTCAGATCTGACTCACCGTTAAAAGTTGATATTGAAGCTCCCCCGCAACACGTTGCGGGGAGCTTCAATTGTTAAAGAAAATATTATTTCATATTCGCTCGCTCACTCCAATGCACGCATCGGGGAATGCGCTCGCTGTACAATTCGATGGCAAAGCAAAAAGTTCCAAATGCAAGGCGCGCAAATCCTGAGGAATGAAGCGTACGTCCGGTACGCCGCATAGCCTGCCCCCGCGAAGGCGGGGGCAGGATGCAGCGCAACGCAGCAGTTGGGCTTTTTACGAAGCCATCAGATCTTGTTCAGAATCATGATGGCGATAATGAGCCCGTATATGGCGATGCCTTCGGCCAGGCCGAGAAAGATAAGGGCCCTGCCCGCCAGTTCGGGCTTCTCGCTCACGGCGCCGATGCCGGCGGACCCGATCCGGGCCACGGCGTAGGCGCTCGCGATACAGGCCAGCCCCACGGCCAGTGCCGATGAAAAGTATGCCAGCCCCAGCCATTTTTCCGCCCCGTTTCCCGCAACCGTTTCGGCGCCGGCCGCAAGGACTGCCTCCGGGAAGAACAGCCAGAGGACACCGGCAAGAACGAGGCCCCACAGACAGACTGTCAACTTGTTCATGGTCATCCTACACCTCCGAGGTTTTTGACTTGAACGCAAAGGGGGTGAATGCAATCCCGTCGCCCCTGAAAAACTTGCTGTAGAACTCGTAGTATTCGAGCCTCATTGACTGGATCCCGCAGACCAGCCCCTCCAGTCCGATGATAAAGATGTTTCCCGTAATAATGATGATAAGGGCACCCGCCGATTTCATGGCGGGATCGGCGATCCCCGCCAGGGTATAGGTCACGATGCTCAACCCTGCATGGGCCAGCGCGAAGGCCCCCACCCTGATGAAGGAGACCGTGTTCGCCAGCATGCTGATCCCCGTCTCCATGATTTCCATGAGCGTGTCGATGACATACTCCACCACGCCATGCGGTTTCGGCTCCCTGAACAGCAGGTGCCCGAGAAGACCGCGCAGGCAGAAGAGGAGCAGGGGCACGGCAATGAAGAGGCCCGCTTCCCAGGACACCGGCCCCTCACCGGTACGCACATACCGCACGGCGAAGAAGATAATGGCGGCGTAGAGGAGCAGCATGGTCAGGCCCTTTTCCTCGAAGAGCGCCCGCGTGTAGCGGGAACTCATGAAGTTGTTGACGATATTGGCGCCGAGGCCCGCCATGATAATGAAGACCCCTATCAGGATGGTCGCCCCGAAAAGGCTCATGATGTGCTCCATGGGGTGGAACCAGAGGGCGGGGATGATATGCTCATTGGAAAAGAGGCTGCCGTAGAGAAGCCCGAAGAGGGCGGCCGAGAGGCCGCAGGCAATCAGGATTCCTCCGGCCTGCCCGAAGGGCTCCTGCAGCGTCCCCTTCTTCCGGGCACTCCACCTGATAAGCAGGCCGCCGAGGGCCAGGACAAGGCCCTGGCCGAGATCGCCGAACATGAGGCCGAACATGAGCACAAAGGTCAGGGCGGTGAGCGGCGTGGGGTCGATCTCGGTATTGGCAGGCATGCCGATGGTCTTCACGAGAAGCTCGAAGGGCCTGAAGAAGGCCAGATTGCGCAGCCGGACGGGGGCGTCGGGGTTTCGCTGCTCCGACACCACGGCAATGAACCGGTCGCCGCACATTTTCCTGAGGAGCGCCGTCAGCCGGTCCCGGTCGGCCAGATCCATCCATCCGGAGATGAAGAGAGCCCGCGACGAGAAACCGGACAACCTCAGGGCCTTCAGCACCTCTTCGTGCCCCCGGTAGGCCCCCCGCAACACGACCAGGGCGGGAACGGTTTCGCTCTTCAATGCGGCGACACAGCCATCCATTTTCAGCAGCCGCCGCTGCAGGATTTTCCGCCGATGTACGAGGTGCTCCAGCGAATCGCCGTCAAGTTCGGCGGAAAGGTCCGCGAAACCGTGGTTTTCTAAAAACTGACGCATGGCGGGAAGACCGGCGGCAAGCGCCGTACCGCAGACGTAGCTCCCTTCCTTTACCACGAGGAACCGTTCGTCCGCCGGGGGAACCCAGTCGCCGTCGTCAACGGTCCCGAAGACCACCGTCACCAGGCGCGCCGCGGCAAAGACCCGGGGATCGACACCCATGCGTCTCACTGCGTCATGGCAGGCAGCACGCCTCGATGTCCGGTCCAGCTTCTCCCGGATCCGGGCACGAATGCGCAGCACCCGCTCCACGGTCCCCTTCGCCTTCGATACAATGGCCCGGTCCTCTTCCATATCGCCGATCCTCCGGAAGGCCCCGCCCTCCCCGGACTCGGCATCGAGGTTTCGCAGCACCGTTTCGATGTCCGCGAGGATTTCCCTGCTCCCGGTTTCGTCGTTCCGGAACCGCTCATTGTTCCCCACTCCGGCGGCGACCTCTCCGACATGGAAGAGATGGATGAAACCCGCCCTCCCCAACGCGAGGTAGACATCCTGGGAGCATGCCTTCTCGATGGCGATGGTCACCTCTCTGATATCCGACTTGACGAAGATCCCGGCCATCACGCCTCACCGATAATCCTTTCCATGATTTCTCCCGGCGGCAGCGAGAACCGCATGCCCTCGATAACGCGGAAGAGATTCCTCACCTGGTAGTAGAGCAGCCAGAGATAGGCCACGACACAGTAGACGGAATGGAAATCCCGGTGGAACTGTGAGCGCACCCACCGGTAGTAGTACTCTTCGAGATGATACTCCATATCCACCAACTTCGGCGGCATCCTCCCGTTCCGGTGCTGCTCCTCGAAGCGGCGGTCCAGGGTCTCCTCCACGATTTTCATCTGCGGCCGCGGATCGGTTTCGAAGATGCCGCTCATGAGGGCGAGTTGCCCCTCGATCCGCCCGTCGTCCCAGCGGTAGTTCTCCCCGAGCCGCCGGCGCCAGATCAGGGCGATGACGGCAACCCGTCTCCCCGTGAATGCGTCAAAGACCTTTTTCGCGCCGGTCCCGAAGGAGGCTGAGGCGTCCTGCAGCATTCCCGCCGCGTGCATATCGATGCGCATCTCGAGGCGTTCGCAGCCCCGTTCGTGAAGGAAGGCGTCGTCGCCATACATGGCGGCCAGCAGTCGCCGCACGCCGTCGAGTAAAAGCTCATCGCCGAGGAGGCTCTTGTCGAGGGTCGTGTAGGGACCGATATCGTACCACTGCTCATGGACCTGCCGGCCGAAGGCCTTCGTTAGGAGGAGCTTTGCGTTTCGCGCTTCATACTGCCTGAGGAAAGCAAGAAAGAGCGGTGCATATTTCGTCGCTGCCTCGGCGAGGTGCAGGATAGCGGCGATCTGCTCCGTAAAGATGTTCTCTTTGGCTTCGATGTAACCGCGGCCCCCGGCCTTCTCATCCAGGAAGGCCTCCCGGTCCCGCACCAGGGCGGCATAGTCCGCCAGGGTCAGCAGGCGGCTCCGCATGGCGTATATCCGCGCATGGAGATTTCCGTCGTCGGCGTAGTCCTTCATGGAGCCTCACTCCGCAAGGAGGAGGGAAAGGATCGTCTCCCTGATCTCCTCCTTCAGTGTCGCATCCTGCTCAAGCCGTTCATGCGCGCGCCGTACCGCTTCCGATTCCCCTTCCGCCTCGGCTTCGGCCTCTTTCAGCGCCTGCGCCAGCCGTTCCCTGTTCGCGGCTTCGATCGCGGCGAATTCCTTCTTCTTCCGCTCCTCCAGCGCGCGCCGATGCGCCTCGATGCGCTCCTTCGACTCCCGCTCGGCCTGCTCGACCTCGGCAACACACTGCTTTTCAAGTTCCACGATCCGGGTAATGATATTATCCATAGAAATAACCCCATAGAAATAAGAAGCCAGAAGTAAGAAGTAAGAAGTAAGAAGTAAGAAGTAAGAATAAAAGCCTTAAGCTGTCAGCCGTCAGCTTTCAGCAAAAAAGATCAAAAAACTTTCAAATTTTTGTACGACGACAAAGATGTCATTCCGGAATCCGCGCCAGCGGATATCCGGAATCCATTACCTGGATTCCCGCCTTCGCGGGAATGACTCTTTCTTCTTTTACTCTGTCACTTTGGTCCTGTCTTTTCCTCTGTGCCTCTGTGCCTCTGTGCCTTTGTGCCTGTGTGCCTTTGTGCCTGTGTGCCTGTCTTTTTCACAACTCATAGGAATCTTCCCTGCTTTCCCTCTCGTAACCCAGCGCCGTGAAATACATGGCCCGGTCAAAGAAGAAGACGACCCGGTTGTTCAGCTCCAGCACCTGCTGCATCGGGAAGGCGGGATCGATGACTTTTTTCTCGATGGCAAAGAGCCATATATGCCGCTTGATCAGCATCAGGACCATGAGCATCTCCGACAGCGGCACCCCCTCGTTGTACTTCTGCCTGCCGAGCTCGATGTAGTGTTCGATGATCTTCCCTTTGGTCTTTTCGCCGCTCAGCCATGAAATCAGCATGCCGTAGACATCATAGACAAGGCCGTACACCCTGCTCTGGCGAAGATCGCGCAGATGGCGCGTCTCCTCCCGCGCGAGAAGATCCTTCTCGATGCGCTGCGACAGGACCTCTCCGCTCTTCTCAAGTATTGCGATCAATTTTCCTGAGAGCATAGTCCCTCCCGGATAATGAGCGTACTCATTTAATAATAATGCACCGTGACGTTTTCCTCTGAAAGCGCCTGAAACTAGTTTCCTGCGTCCCGCTATCCGGTTGTGCGAGTGGAACTTTTCCTGGGTACGGACTTGATGAATGTGAAAGGGGCGATGAAGCCTTTTCGATTTGTTGGTTTAGGTAATAAATATCTCAAAATTACCGTGGTGTGTCAAGGCAATAAAAAACAGTATATTATGGAGATTAAATGATAAATTCAGCTATGAGCTGAATAAGAAGTAAGCAGTAAGGAGCCAGAAGTAAGAATAATAAAGAAAGAAGACAGAAGTAAGAATAAAAGCATTCAGCAATCAAAAACAGTTTCAAGTTCGAAGTTCAAAGTTCAAAGTTGCCCGCCCCTTGCTGGGCGAGTTCTTTCTCTCGCTTTACCGCATTGGCACTTTCTTCAATCCTTCAATCCATACTCCCTCAATCCTGTCGCAACCATCAGCTTTCAGCAGTCAGTAAAAAGATCAAAAAACCTTCAAACCTTCATACGACAACAAAGATGTCATTCCGGAATCCGCGCCAGCGGATATCCGGAATCCATTCTTCCCGGATTCCCTTCTTCTCGGGAATAACATGTTTTTGTAGCTTGCCGATTTATCGGCGTTTTTGTGTGATTTCAGAAGATTCCCTGCGCTTATCAGCGCATAGCCTGATGAATCAGGCAGCTACATATTCGCCGTCATCTATCAGCCGTCAGCAAAAACACAAAATTCTGAATCCCTAAAAATATATTCCTCGAAACCCGAAGCTCGAAACGCTTTTCCTCTGTGCCTTTGTGCCTCTGTGCCTCTGTGCCTCTGTGCCTGTCTTTTTTTACTCAGGTACTTTGTGACTTTGTAACTTTGTAACTTTGGCATTTCCTTCAATCCCTCAATCCTTACTCCTTGAATCCCGCGTGGCCACGCTCCGCCCCCCGGTGCACAAACAGGCCGCAGCAGCCTGTCAAACTCTTTTCAAAACACCGAATAAGCTAAGGAATCCAAAACATTTATCACCTTCAATAATCTGCTTGACAAACTAAAAGAGGGGAGTACAGTTCGGTGCATAATTTTTCATTTTTGATTCAGGCAAAGTATCGGCCCGTGTAATCGCAAAGACTCCAATCTGAAGTGACTGCAAAGGCGACGGCTGTGCGTCATGGCAAGGGCGGCAGCGGATTGCCTCACCACCTTCGGCAGCACGCAATGACAAAAGGGTTCTTATTTATCATTGCGAAAGCGAGGGTAACGCTCACTGTAGAAACCATATCAGGGTGCAGCTGCGAGGACGGCAGCGTGAAAAATCTCTCTCAGTGTTTCTGCACATCGCAATGTTATTTGGGGGGCTTTTTAAAATCATGAAGAAAGAGAAAATCATCTATCTCAAATTTCCTTTATTACGCTCCCGTCAGCTGTCATGTTGACGAGAGCGACGAAGCAACTTAGTTACGCGTAAAGAAGACTGCGGCGTGACTTTTCCACATATATCCATACAACCACTATTCCTCAAGTTTGATGGAATATCCTTTCGAAGCAGGCTGACCGGCAATACCCCCTATCAGATCTACCGTAAGCAAGCTTACAAAACCGAAAGATTCTCCACAGCACACTCCTTAAACATGCTTCCATTGCCAGGCAGGGGCCCTTCACTCTCAACGGGAATAAGGCCCGCATCACTTCAGGAATCTTTCAGCGTGGGTGCATCAAGAAAGGCAGGTCCGGGACAGGACAACGCCCGGGGGCAAACAATCCCTGTCCCGTTATGTGCTTCATTCAACAGCATGATCATTATCATGAAAGGAGAAAAGACGATGGTTATTGTAGCATCCATTACGTACCCTCCGGAAAGCTCCAAAGAAATGGGGAAGCGGTTCCAGGGACAGCCCGCCCTTCCCGCCCACATCAAGATGACCGGGCCCTTTCTCAGGGCATCGACTAACCAGGGAATTCAGACCATGGCCCTTTACGAGGTTGAAGCCGCAAAAATGGCCGACGCGGCGACTGTTGTCGCCAACCGCTACGCCAACTACATGGGAGTACCGGGTTACAAGTACTCCATCAACATCTGGTTCGACATAACGGAAGCCCTGGCAATGATCGGCATGTAGTAAGACCCGAAGGGGCAGGACCCGCAGGGGCCCTGCCCCTTCTTAAATAACGGAATAATGGGGAGGGGTTTTCAATGAAAGTGGTTCTCAGTCAATAGTCAACGACTGACCCCATTAATTGCTGGCCGAATATTATATCCGAACTAGATATCATTTAATTCCAAAAGAAGTTGAAATTTGGGAATTTGATGAAATTAAGAAAAAAGGAACGAAGCTGAATTAATCAGCGAATCAGGGCATTAAGTGCGAAGTTAAAAAAGTCGCCGCTCCTTATGCCGAACGTTGGGGTACATCAGGGTGGCTATCTCGTAAATGGTGAATAATAAGTACATTCATCTATTGTCATAGAAAAGGCAGGGGGGCCAAGAAAGAAATAGAGCGCTGTCTCTATTTTTCCCAAGAGGATAGTAATGGCTAGATCAGAAGGCAATCTTAGAATTCAGGACAAGGTTTCTTCAGTTTTTCGTAACAAGATTGGCGAAGAGTTTCTCAGGGAAGAAATCATCGACCTGGTGGTAAATGCGTATCCCGGCACCAATCGCAGTAGCGTCATCCCATCGGACTATTGCTACAATCTTATCAATGCGGGCATTGCATTCAATTTTCACCTTTTTGAACATCGTGAAGTGGGACTGTATCGGTGCTTGGGTGAAGAGTATCAATACACCGGGCCGATTTACTGGAAGAAAGAACAGGCAGGAGAATGGAGAGATGGGAAATATCGACTTTGGCAAGATCCGCGTAAACATGCCTGAAGGAATCATAAAATGGAGAACCCCATAAAAAACAGCTTTGACTGGTCGTCACTTTATGAGAAATATGACGCTACGTGTAAAAGATTCGATCCGGATGTTCCTTATCTTGATTCATTCCCGGAACGGCCTCAAAACGATAGATTCCTTTATTATATGTTGGTGAATAAAGTAAACGATGAATGGTCTCAGAATGGGCATATTAGTCTTGGTAAATATGAAGCGGTTCTTTACTGGAAATTATACTCGCAGCCAGCCGCCACAAAAAATATATGTCATAGAATTCATGAAGACATATCTATTCAAAAGACCCTGCAAAGTACGATGCAAAGGTTATGTCGGCAACTACCACTTACAGTCACGAAAGACATCCGACACATAAAAGAGTTGTACGACTTAATTGATCAATATGGCAAATACCTCTATGGATTGGCAGACTCATGTGCCTTGCCGGCCAGATCCACATTACTGCATTTCTTTTACCCCGATACAGTCCCGATTTTTGACAAACAGGTCCTCCGTGCGGTTGGCGTTAATGAAAAAGACGCAAACAAGAATGACGATATTTTATTCCAATACATTGAGTTTGCGTGGGATATTTCAAGAAATGCCAGTT
>Ga0272441_10016452_pt1 | contig 10217 bp, 9 predicted proteins | sample SSMProp6N_FD_193582 | JGI IMG/M metagenome (GOLD analysis project Ga0272441, IMG submission 193582) | Marine sediment archaeal communities from Little Sippewissett salt marsh, Falmouth, MA, United States - SSM-Prop-6N | ecosystem: Environmental > Aquatic > Marine > Wetlands > Sediment ... | reverse complement strand
AATAGAAAAGGGGTCTTTCGGTGAGCATAGGCTGTAGCATCTTCCGGAATCCTGCTTTGAGCGCCTTCCAAATGGGGGATAAATATCTCACATTCCTCAGTAGGAAATTTTTCTGCAAATTCAATAACCTGGTCGATACATCCATCGGACAGGTCCTTTAGTTGGTGTGATTTCCAATAGTTTCTGGCCCCATGCTCGACGAGAGCGTCAAATCCGGATTGCCAAGCTGTCCAGGGATTCATTGCAACCCATTCTCCATGAGAGGGTGCCGTTTTACGGATGGGCTCAAGCAGTTTTTCGCCTTCTGCCTGCGGACCGAGATACGCAAACGCCACGACCACCACCCTTTTACCATGAACATCTGCAGGCAAAAAAGGTAAGGGAGGGGCATGACGAATTACTAGCCACGCCGACATATCATCGGGAAGTCCACGAACATAATCACGGTGAAACTGTAAGTATTGCCTAGCATCCTCAAACCGCTTAACGATTAATCCCGACAAGATCTCGGTGCCAATGGGCGCACAATTAAACTCGAAAGTTGTCACGATACCAAAATTTCCGCCGCCGCCTCGGACTGCCCAGAATAGGTCAGGGTTTTCATCAGCACTGGCAGTGACTACCTTTCCATTAGCGGTTACTACTTCAGCAGAAACCAAGTTATCGACGGTCATGCCGTATTTGCGTCCCAGCCATCCGTATCCCCCACCCAGGGTCAACCCCCCTACACCGGTATGAGAAATAATACCGCCTGAAACGGCGAGCCCATACAATTGGGTTTCAAAATCCACATCGCCCAGAAGTGCTCCTCCGTCCACACGAGCGGTTTGATTGTTTCTGTCAACCGTGACACTACGCATCAGCGACAAGTCGATCATAACACCGTGATCGCAGGCGCCCGTGCCGGCTGAATTATGGCCACCGCCCTTCACGGATGAGAGCAGTCGGTTTTCCCGTATAAAATTAACAGCCCGGACCACGTCGCTTGTGCCCACACATCGTATGACAACGGCTGGCTTTTTATCAAAAATTCCGTTCCAGATTTTCCGGGCCTGATCATAGCCGTGTTGGTCACCATATAATACCCGGCCGCGAAACCCAGATTCAAATTCAGTCAACTGGTCTTGGCTGAAGGTGGATTCACCACCATCAATGGTTTTAATCGTCAAAGTTTTCATGTTGTAACCTCCTTTCACGAGGTAGATTGTCGACAGTATAGTTTAAGGAACCAATAAGCGCTTTTTCTGTATCTTTTAACCGGCCGGAAAAATTCGAGGTCCGATTTCTTGGTGTTTAGGGGTAATGATGAAATCAGAACGATATTCATCGGTAACGACGTTGCCAGCACCATGGCAAAGTCTATGCGACTCTGTTTATCCTGCCCGATGATCGCATTATGTTTTGGTTTTCTGGCCACAAAGGCTTATGCCAATGGTGCCATAATCAAGTGCACTCGATGGGTTGGGCACGCCTTCAAATATATTGTGCCGATGCCGTATTTCTACATTTTCAAATCCGGATTGTTGAACCGACTTTAAAAGATCTACCTCCGGCAGACCACCGGCAATTCAACCGGTCCACAATGAAATATCATCCAGTGCTTCCTGCGGTATCCTTTCCGATACCAGAATGTCGCCGATATAGAGACGCCCACCAGGCTTAAGCACCCTTGCCCAATCTCTGAGGGTTTTCTCTTTATCAGGGCTTAAGTTCAACACACCGTTGCTGATTAGAACGTCAGCGAAATTAGCCGGCAGAGGCAATTGATCGGCATATCCCTCTCGAAACTCGATGTTATTTGCCCCCATGTTCTTTGCACCAGATCGTGCCTTGGAGAGCATCTCATGGGTCATATCAATACCAACAACCCGACCTTCCGGGCCAACCATCTGAGATGCAATCAATGCATCAAAACCTGACCCTGATCCCACATCAACCACGACATCGCCGTCATTGATGGGGCCAAGGCTGAATGGATTTCCTGTTCCGGCAAACGATGTGATGTTTTCTTCAGGAACAAAAGCGTAAAGTACCTGATCATACTCGATTCGATCCAAAGCAGCACGTCCTGTATGAAAATGATATTCTTTCTCAGGGTGTATAGCGACATTCGAGTATTCCCTCTTAATCGCATCGAGAAGCTCTTCAACCGATATGTTTATAGATTGGGGTGTAGCCATATCGTATTCCCTCCGATGGGCGCGTTCATGCATCAAATAATTGAGCATACCTCCGTAGTATTTTGAGGTCCGATATCCTGTATCAGGTGGTGAGATAGGAAATGAGTCGTTCATTGCGACAGAGTTCGTCGACCAGATTTCTGCTGGTCTTGCATAGTTTAGTACGCTTATTTTCAGGTGTGATTCTCGATAGCTTCGTGTGCGCGGCTAACACTGTCTAATAGTTCAAACTAATGCAGATTTTAAAAATTACCACAATGTGGCATCAGATTTTGCATTTAATTACCGCCTATGCTTTTTGGGGCGCCACTTTCGTGAAAACCTGATCGGCGGAACTGATCTTAAAGGGCGTCACTCCTCTGAGCCTTAATTACCTGATAAATTTATCTGATTTAAAAGGATAAACGGATTGTCGCCATTGTCTGGATGATGGCTTCGATTGGACTGATCGCCGGCTTTACGGCCACGATTTCTGCGTCTCTCACCGCGGAAAAGCCGACCGGTAAGGTGCGCGGCCGCCATGAATATCGCCCGGGTATTAAAGAACCCCGGTCCGAAATGCCTTATAAATGAATTCGGTGACAGCACCGTCAATCTCATTTTGCGCGTCTGGATCAACGATCCCCAAAATGGAATCGCCAATCTCAAAGACGCAGTGCTGTCGGAAATATGGGACAACTTTCACGCCAATGGGATCGAGATCGCTTTTCCGCAGCGTGACCTGCATATCAAGGATTCCGTGCCGCTGAGAATATACAGGAAAGAGGAAAAGACCGAAGCTGATTCGCCACCGGAGGGTTCACCGAGGAGGCATAGAATCCGGGGGAGCCGCTCTCGCTTGGCCGTACGGTGGTAATTTTTGTGTTCTCCGCAGGAATAGACGGATGGTCGATCATTATTAGAAGTCTTACACATACTCACAGAACCGAATTCAAGCGGACAGAGGGGCAAAGACTATGTATATATTAATAGGCTGCGGCATGATCGTGATTTGCATGGCGATTCAATGCGTTAGGTTTCACCGACATTCAATTCGTTCATGATCACATAACTGTTGGATTTCTGCGCATCAGTCAGTACACTGCGCACTTTCTCAAAGCCGTCTTCCTCATTTAGATACGCCAACAACGCCAAGCTATCCAGTAATCTTTTTGCCTGAAATGCGACGTCGTCAACTGTCTTCCCTCTGCGGTTTTCCGAATCAACCGGAACCGCTTTGCCTCCACTACCCCATTTTTTCACCTTTTTGGGGTATTGACTATTTGACAGTTCCTTCGAATTGTTATCTTAATAGTCTAATCAGGCAAACCGCCTCCGCGAATTAGGCAGGGGAATTGCCTATTCGATGCCGCTTGACGCCCAGGAGGTCAACATCATCAGGATGGTGGTCCGGCCTCACCTAAACCGGAATGTCGCCGAGCTTCTCGCAGGCGATATCGAGCGCGCCTGCGACTTTCTTGAAATTATCACCGTTGCGTCTGCAACACAAAAAAGGAGGCAAAAATGGCATTACATGAAAAAGACAAAATCAGAGACAGCATCAATGATGATGTGTACGCATCTTCGGACCTTTCGGTCGTGATGCCCAAGTACAAGATGCCGGAGAAGGAACACGACCCGCGCCACGCCTACCAGGTGGTGCACGACGAACTGATGATGGACGGCAACGCCCGCCAGAACCTGGCCACTTTCTGCCAGACCTGGCTGGATCCGGAGATCCACAAGCTCATGGACGAGTGCATCGACAAAAACATGATCGACAAAGACGAGTACCCGCAGTCGGCCGAAATTGAAAACCGCTGCGTGCACATGCTGGCCGATCTATGGAACTCGCCGGATGCCGCCAACACCATGGGCTGCTCTACCACCGGTTCCAGCGAAGCCGCCATGCTGGGCGGCATGGCCATGAAGTGGCGCTGGCGTGCTAAGATGAAGGCCGCCGGCAAGCCCACCGACAAGCCCAACATGGTCTGCGGTCCGGTGCAGGTTTGCTGGCACAAGTTCGCCCGCTACTGGGACGTGGAATTGCGGGAGATCCCCATGGAGGGTGATCGCCTGATCATGACCCCGGAGGAGGCCATCAAGCGCTGCGACGAGAACACCATCGGTGTGGTGCCCACGCTGGGCGTTACCTTCACCTGCCAGTACGAGCCGGTCAAGGCGGTTAGCGACGCCCTGGACAAGCTTCAGAAGGAAAAAGGAATGGATATCCCTATCCACGTGGACGGCGCCAGCGGCGGGTTTCTCGCACCCTTTGTCGATCCCGACCTGGAGTGGGATTTTCGCCTGCCGCGGGTCAAATCCATCAACACCTCGGGCCACAAGTTCGGCCTGGCACCCCTGGGAGTCGGCTGGGTGGTCTGGCGCGACAAGGAGGACCTGCCCGATGACCTGATTTTCTGGGTCAACTACCTGGGCGGCAACATGCCCACTTTTGCACTGAACTTCTCGCGACCCGGCGGGCAGATCGTGGCACAGTACTACAACTTCCTGCGCCTGGGCAAGGAAGGCTACCGCAAGATCCAACAGGCCTGCTACGACACGGCCCAGTATATGGCCGACGAGATCAATAAACTGGGCCCGTTCAAGATCATCTACGACGGCCGCGGCGGCATTCCGGCCATGAGCTGGTCGCTTAAAGACGGCGTGGATCCCGGGTTCAACCTCTTTGACCTGTCCGACCGGATCCGCATGCGCGGCTGGCAGATCGCGGCTTACGCCATGCCCGCCAACCGGCAGGACCTGGTGATCATGCGGATCCTGGTGCGCCACGGAGTCAGCCGTGACCTGGCCGATCTGCTGGTTACAGACCTCAAGAGCTGCATGGCTTACTTCGAGAAAAACCCGGTAACCCACAAGGGCAACGAAGCGGATTCCGGCGGCTTCAAGCACAGTTGATACATCGTCAATTGGAGATTGAAACCGTGAACGTTAGAAAGGCAATCTTGAGATGTAATGTCCCGGAGCATCGAGGTATTGATAAATTACAAATTTAAAGCACCAAATGTCACTGTTCAATGACCCAGACAGGTTCGGAATCGAAAAGCAGCTTCAAGCAAGTAGCCTTTTATATTGTTATAGACCCGTTAAAACTAAGGGGGAGGACCCGGCCCGTGGGTCAGCCGGTCCAGGCCGGCCTTCCGGGAAGGAAGGAACATATATTATGAACGATTCGTTGTTTATAAGAAAGAGGCCCGTGTTTGCGATGACACGCGCTGTGAGTAGGGTCGCGGCCGCTGCCGTTTTAGCCGTTTTAATCGTTCTGACGGCCGGCAACGCTCAGGCCTCCGGCACCGAACAGCATCCGGCGATCCATTCAGACAACGGAGGTAACTCGGGGATTCTGCTGGCCGCCACTGACGTCAATACCGCAGGTGCCGAACAGAAGGACGTCAAAAAGGAAACGGCCAAAGCGCCGGCAGGTCCGCCGCCCAGTAATTTCTGGATTGTCAATGTCCTGCGGGACAACGCCGCGCTGGTTATCTTCCTAACGCTGGCCCTCGGCTACTTTATCGGCAGTCTCAAATTGGGCCACTTCAGCCTGGGCGCGGTGACAGGCACGCTGCTGGTGGGCGTGCTTATCGGGCAGTTGGACATCGCGATCTCGGCCCAGGTCAAGTCGATTTTTTTCACCATGTTTCTCTTCGCCGTGGGTTACAGCGTGGGGCCCCAGTTCGTGCGCGGGGTTGCCCATGACGGCGCACCCCAGGCGATCTTTGCCGTGGTCATCTGCGCGGTCTGCCTGGCCGTCACCTATGTCTCGGCCAAGGTCGCCGGCTTTGACGTGGGGCTTGCCGCAGGCCTGTGGGCCGGCGGCCAGACCATCTCGGCATCCATTGGCCTTGCCACCAATGCCATCAACAATTCCGGCGTGAGCAATGCAAAGGAATTGCTCAACCAAATCCCCGTGGCTTATGCCATCACTTACTTGTGGGGAACCATCGGCACGGGTGTGATCCTATCCATGATCGGACCCAAGCTGATAGGCGTCAACCTCGAGGAGGCCTGTAAGGATTATGCAGCCAAACTGTCCAAGGGCCAACCCGCGACCGGCATGAACACCGCCTGGCACCAGCTCGAGAGTCGCGCCTTCGAGGTCCCCGCCGGCAGCAAGGTCGCTGGCAAGACTGTGTCCGATGCGGAAGCGATCCACGCGAAAGAACGACTGTATATCGAGCGGATCCGGCGCGACGGCAAGATCATCGACTTCGATGCCGGCACTGCCCTCAAGGCCGGTGACGTGGTGGCCGTGTCCGGTCCCACCGAGGCTCTCGTGGCATTAGAGCAGCACGCCAGGGAAGTCGCCGACAAGGAGCTGCTCGACATTCCCGTGGAGTCCGTGGACTTAGTCATCACCCACAAGGACGTCAACGGACGGACGCTGGTCGACCTTGCCAAGGAGGACTTTGCCCGGGGCGTCTACCTGCAGAAGATTACCCGGGGGGCGACTAGTGTGGATGTCCCCATCCTGGCCCAGACCACGGTTCACCGAGGCGACATCCTCAAGCTTTCCGGCACGAAACAGCACATCGCCCGGATCGAAAAGGCCATTGGCTACGCCGACCGCCCGTCGGATGCGACCGACATGGTCTGGGTGGGACTTTTCATCCTCGTTTCCGGCCTGATCGGGGCGATATCCGTCAAAATCGGCGGCGTACCCGTCACCCTGTCGGTATCGGGCGGCGTATTGATCGGCGGCCTGGTGCTGGGTTGGCTGCGCTCGGTGCACCCCACCTTCGGCCGCTTGCCGGCAGCCACCCAGTGGTTCATGAACTCCGTGGGCCTGAACGTCTTTATCGCCATCGTAGGGATATCGGCCGGGCCGGGCTTCGTGGCCGGGCTCAAGGCCAACGGCGTTGGCCTTTTCCTCTGGGGGCTTGTCGTCACCTCGGTGCCCATGCTGTTGGCGCCGTTTATCGGGAAATACATCTTCAAGTTCGACCCGGCCATCAACCTGGGGTGTTGCGGGGGGGCCCGCACTAGCACCGCTTCGGTGGCCATGGTGGCTGATGCGGCCAAGAGTAACATCCCCATGCTGGGCTACACGGTGCCCTACGCCGTCAGCAACACCCTGCTGACCCTTATCGGTATGATCATCGTGTTGATGTATTGATCTTTTTGAAAAACGGCGTTGAACCATGAAAAGACAAATACGTGTCACACTGGCGCTGATCGCAGGCATCGTTGGCCTTTTCTGCGGCCCGAATCCGCGCTTGGCGGACATCAAATGGAAACACACGCATGTTTAACCCAAAATTTGACTACATGGAGAAAATATGATGGAGACCAAAGATCTCATAAAATACGACAAGCTTAGCCCGTTCGAAGTCAAAGACAAGTTGATCGAACTGGCCCAAAGCCACCATGAACAGATGATGCTGGATGCCGGCCGGGGCAACCCCAACTGGGTCACCACCACGCCGCGCCACGGATTTTTCCAGCTGGGACTGTTTGCCCTGAGCGAAGCCGAGCGCTCCTTCACCGATATGGAGCATTTCGGTGGCTACACCCAGGCCGATGGCCTCAAAGCACGCTTCGACCAGTTCATCCAGAAGAACACCGGGGTCGCCGGCATCGACTTTTTGCAACAGGCCGTGGCATATGCCGAGCAGCAATTGGGTATTCCCGCCGCGGATCTGCTGCTGCAGTTCTGCGATGCCATCATCGGCAACCACTACCCGGTGCCTGACCGCATGCTGAAGCACTGCGAAACCATCTGTGCGGCCTATATCCGCAAGGAATTCGGGGCCGGCCGGCCCTTTGACCGTGCCTTCGACCTGTTTGCGACCGAAGGAGGCACGGCGGCGATGACCTATGTTTTCCAGACCCTTAAGGAAAACAAGCTGCTCAAAATGGGAGACACCATTGCCATCGGCTCACCGATTTTCACGCCCTACTTGGAAATCCCGCGTCTCAACGACTACCGCTTCGTGGAAGTCGAAGTTGCGGCCAGTGAAGATGAGTGCTGGCAGATCCCCGACAGCGAAATCGACAAGTTGCTGGACCCCGGGGTCAAGGCCTTCTTCCTCGTCAATCCCAGCAACCCGCCGTCGGTAAAACTCCAGGATGCGACCATCGACCGGATTGCGGAGATCGTCAAGACCAAGCGCCCGGACCTGATCATCCTGACCGACGATGTCTACGGCACTTTCACGCAGGGTTTCGTTTCCCTATTTGCCGCCATACCGGACAACACCATCGGCGTTTATTCCTGGTCCAAGTATTTCGGAGCCACCGGGTGGCGTCTGGGCATCATCGCTCTTTGTGAAGGCAATGTGTTGGACCGCATGCTTGCAGAACTGCCCCAGGCGGACAAAGACAAGCTGGCTGAGCGGTATAACAGCATCACCCTGGAGCCGGAAAAACTCAAGATGATCGACCGCTTCGTGGCTGACAGCCGTGCCGTGGCATTGAACCACACGGCCGGGCTTTCTACCCCGCAGCAGGTCTTCATGTCGCTGCTGTCGCTGTTCTGCCTTATGGACAAGGCCGATGCCTACAAGAAGGCGGCCCAGGATCTGGTCGCGCGGCGCTATAAAAGCCTCTACGAGGCTCTGGGCATTCCCCAGCCGGCCGACCCCAATTCCGCGCATTACTACACCGAAATCGACATCCGCCAGGTGGCCGCGGCGGCTTACAGCCAGGAACTGGCCGACTGGATCGACAAGAACATACACCCGCTGGATTTCGTCTTCCGCCTGGCCGACGAGGAAGAAGTGGTGCTCATGCCGGGCGGCGGCTTCGACGCCCCCAAAAGCTCCGTACGGGCCTCGCTGGCCAACCTCGACGATGCGGCCTACACCGCGATCGGCAAGCGCACGCGGGAATTAGTGGACGAATTTTACCAGCGCTGGAAGGCGGCACAGGAAAAGAAGTGATCAGACCGTTTGTTTGAAAGCGTACTGACTGATAAATATGGTGGTCGCCGGAGGGGTGGCGAATTTAATTTCGGGCCGTTCTTTGTCAAGCCGCAGGTGAGCTACTATCAGAACGTCGCGGCCGCCGGCTGGCTCGGTAGTGTATATCTCCCCTTTTCAAAGTCGGGTCTTGTCGATGAAATCAATTCCGCCTTTGGCACCGACCTCCAACTGGTCGGCAGTGATGGAGTCCTCGACGCTAAAAACCTGATGGCCATGCTGGCAGTTGGTTTCAAACCGACCGAATCGCTGGGTTTCGAGGCCGGTGTCGGCTACGTGGGCTACGAAACCGACGGTTATTAAGGGATTAAGATTAAAAATAACTATCTCGAGTACTATCTGCAAGCCGTGATCACGCTGGCCAAGGGTGTCTACATCGTCCCCGAGGTCGGCTACCGCGACTATGGCAAGGCAAAGTTTGATACGCCCTTCTATTTAAATGTGCCGGATGTCGATCTGGACAGCCTGTTTTACGCCGGTGCCGAGTGGCAGATCGATTTTTGAATCGGTTGACGCCGTTTTGATGTAAGGAAACCCCGAGGCGAATTTCCCGGGGTTTTTCCTGAATTTTGGAGCGCCGGACAGACCGGCGGGAAGTAGAGCGTATAGGGCCCTTGTTTTATTAACTTGGTATGATTTTACATCCATTTTGCTCGGCAATGGCAGTCCCCCGGGCCAGTGCCTTGCTTACCGCCGGCGTGGAGATGCCAAGCCGCCCGGCCATGGCCGTCATGCTCTCGCACACCTCCCTCACGGCCCAATAACACAGCAGACTGCGCGCCTGAAACTGCGCTCGGAATTTGCCCGGTTGCCGGACCTGCTCGGTGTCCATTCCCAGCAACTCGGCAACACGCGCCGCCACGTTGTCCAAATCGATTCCGCTCGCTTTCAGGGCGTATTGCCGTTCGTATCGCTCCCGGCTTCTGGAGAGAATCTTTTCCGCGAAGTCCCCATCGCCTAAAACGCGCTCATCGCTTTTAACCTGAACTTTCTCCTTCTTCAGTGCCTTGACAGCGGCCCATCCTCCCGCACTGCGGATCAATCCTGCGCCGGTCAGGTCCCAGCGCCGACCCTGTTCGATGCCTTTGGTGACAAACGCGCGGTAACCTCGCCGTGCAGG
>Ga0272441_10016451_pt1 | contig 10218 bp, 11 predicted proteins | sample SSMProp6N_FD_193582 | JGI IMG/M metagenome (GOLD analysis project Ga0272441, IMG submission 193582) | Marine sediment archaeal communities from Little Sippewissett salt marsh, Falmouth, MA, United States - SSM-Prop-6N | ecosystem: Environmental > Aquatic > Marine > Wetlands > Sediment ... | reverse complement strand
CGTGTGGGGCGCGAACGGCAACAGCAGCCAGCATTCCACGGAGGAGCACGTCGAGATCCAGAGCCTTTCCCGACTCTACGACCTTTTGGACCGCTTTGTGACCGACATCCAGGAGAATCCTCAATAGCGATTACCTCTTGGTTACCCGTGATCGACCAACCCACCGCCCGGAAACCATCATTTCGAAGGAGATCCGACGGCTACCGCCGGGGATGCCCCGTCGAGCAGCCCCTTTTACATGGACCACCCGCAATACCTGGACCTGATCATGGCTTACGAGAGCCGCTACTTCGTTTACCACAACCGCACCGCTTCCGCGGACCCGGTCAGCCACCTGGAACGTTGCCAGCAGGCATCGGACGACATGGCCCGCCTGGTGACCGCAGCCATCGAAACGGGAATGGCCGGCGGCGGGGTGAAGAGCGATCTGACCGCTCACCAGCTCATGCTGATTCTTTGGGGCCAGATCATCGGGGTCGCGAAAATACTGAGAATGCGCGAAAAAAACTTCGAGGCGGCCTTCGGCATCAGCCGCAGGTCGCTGTTCGATCGATTCGTGGGCATGGTAGAGCGGGCCCTGGCCTCCTGAGCTTAGATCCGCTTCTTGATAATATCCGCCAGGGTCCGGATACCCTTTTCGATCGTCTCGCTCCAGGGATAGCCGCAGCTGATTCGGATATAGTTGCGATAACGGCCCGTGGCAGAGCAGATGATACCGGGGAAGATGGATATCTTTTTCTTTCGCGCCTCCTGATAGACCTCTAGCCCATCCACTTTTTTATCCAGCTCGACCCACAACGTGAGGCCCCCCTGGGGAGCGGTAATCCGTGTGCCATCCGGAAAGGTTCTGGCAATGGCCAGGGCCGTGTTGGTAATCTGGTTTTTCAGGGCCGAGCGCAGGCGGCGAAGGTGGCGGTCGAAGGCGCCGGTTTTTAAAAATTGGGCCACCACCTGCTGGTTCAGCGTCGGCGATGCGATGGTGCTGTTCATTTTCAGGCGCTTGACCCGGTCGGCAAAACGTCCCGGCAGGGCCCATCCCACCCGAAGCCCGGGTGAGAGGGTCTTGGAAAACGACGCGCAGTGGAGCACGAGTCCTTTACGGTCCATGGACTTCAATGTCGTGGGGCGTGCCTTGCCAAAATAGAGTTCGCCGTGGATGTTGTCCTCGATGATAGGGATCGTCATCTCGCCCATCATCTTTACCAGCGCCTTTTTCTGCTCCTCCGGCATCTCGAATCCCAGAGGATTGTGAAAGTTTGGCACCAGCAGGCATGCCGCCACCGTATTCTTCTGCACCGCCCGTTCCAGTTGATCCAGGTCGATGCCTGTCCGGGGATCCGTGGGTATCTCTAGTGCTAACTTGTTCTGGTCTTCGATGATCTGCAGAAACCAGGGGTAAGTGGGAGATTCCACCACCACCGTGTCCCCGGCATTCCCGACAGCCTGCAGGCAAAGGCTCACTGCCTCGATGCAACCGCTGGTGATGACCATCTCATCAGTAATGGCCTGCCGGGCCTGACCGTGCATGCGCTTGGCGATCTGACGCTTTAGCTCGGCGTTTCCATGTGGGTTTTCATAGCGCATCAAACTGCGCTTCATCGCCTCCATGCTTTCCGCACGCAGGCAGCGGGTCAACTGCTTGAAGGGCAGCAGTTCCGGCATCACTACGGATCCCCCCAGCTGGAGAAAATCCGGATTGCTCATATCCTCTACAATGGAATAGGCCAGGGTGTTCATGGTGACCTTTTTGGGCACAGGCCGCAGTTTTTGCACCTCCGGAGGCGTCAGGATCCGCCCCAACAGCGGTTTGACGTAGTAGCCTGATTTTAGCCGCGGGATCACGACCCCCCGCTTTTCCAGCTCGATGTAAGCCTGGTACACGGTGGTAATGCTCAGGCCGGTCTGGCCATGCAATTTTCTCAAGGAAGGCATCTTTTCTCCGGATTGATAGACACCCTCTCTGATTTTTACTTCCAGATCATCGGCCAATCGGGCATATCTGAAACCTGAAGCTGCGCTGCTGGTCATGGTGGCAAACTCCGATCTGTTATGGATTTATTTTTAGAATTCTGTGTCTGTTATTGCTTATCGGATCTGTTAGGCTAAAACAATACTTGATTTTTAACGCTCAAGGTGAAGAATGAAAAACTTGATGGTAAAGACCCGCCCGACAATGATGGGGCTGCGTTTTCTGATGGCGCCCGAAGATTCGTCTACCATGCCTTCATGGAGTGCCCCACCACGCGGTGTCACCCTTTGGAGCCGGGCCAAATCTTTGCTCTGGCTCGTTTTCAGCGTGCTGGCAGCCCTACTGGTCGGGCAATTGTGAACAACGGAAGCGATTTTAAATGATCGATGAGATGCGAAGGGGTGCACTGGCCAACCTGCCGGTCGGCGCAAGCGTGGCCGCATACGGCAGTGTCCTGGGCATGCTGGCTGCGCAAAAAGGTCTCACCTGGGCGCAGCTGCTGGCGATGAACCTGACCGTTTTTGCCGGCTCCGCCCAGTTTGTCATGGTGGAGATGTGGACCCCGCCCCTGCCCGTGGTGGAAATGACCCTGGCCGTACTAATCATCAACATGCGCTACCTGCTCATCGGTGCTTCTCTGAACCCGCTGTTCCAGGGGAAATCCCTGGTCCAAAAGGCAGGGATCATGCATCTGGTCGCCGATGAAAACTGGGCGGTCACCATGGCGGCCTATCGCAATGGCGGCGCCACGACCGGCTTTCTGTTGGGCGGCGGCATCTGCCTGTGCAGCGTCTGGTCCATGGGCACCCTGCTGGGCCATCAACTGGGCGCCCTGGTGGTCCATCCGGAGCGGTTTGCCCTGGACTTTGCCTTCGTCGCGGTCTTTACCGCCCTTACCGTCAGTATGTGGCGGGGAAAGTCAGATATCGCACCGTGGGTAACGGCCGCCCTGTTGGCGGTGATCGCCGAACGATGGCTGCCCGGCAAATGGTACATCGTCATCGGCGGCATTGGCGGGGCATTGATTCCCGCCTTACCGTCGGTCTTCAAGTCGAGAAAAAAGACCCACGCAAAGTCGCCGGAAACAGCCCCTGTAAAGCCGATTACGGAGAAGACAAAATGACCCCTGCACCAGCCACCGATCTGTCCATCGCCATGGCCATTGCCGGGGCCGCCCTGGCCACCTACAGCCTGCGACTGGGAGGCCTTTTGCTGGCGGAACGCCTGCCCAAAAACGGGGGATTCAAGCGATTCATGGAAACCCTGCCCGGAACCATTCTGCTCGCTCTGGTGGCGCCGGGGATTTTTTCTGCCGGTATGCTTGGGGGCGGGGCTGCCTTGGCCACCGCCCTGTGCGCCTGGAAAACCAGAAACCTCCTGCTGGCCATGGTTGTCGGAATGGCCATAGTGGCCTCTGGAAGGTTGTTACTCTGAAAAATGCGTTTGCCGGCCACCATACCTATAACCCATCAGAAAGACATGACATCAGATAGAACCTTCACCCTGTCACCCTCACCGATCGTCTGCAGACAACGTTTTCACGGTGCACGCTGACAGTTGACAAAAAAAAGCGCCTGTGGTCTTCTAATTATCGATCAGCAGGTGTTTTCTTCTCTTCACCACACCCAGCTTGATCCGTCTCCGCAATTCATTCAACGCTTTTTCAACAAAACCGTAGCTATGCCTTCCCGGCATTGAATTTAGGCTTTTGATTGTCACCCTACCACCCGCAAGGAGGAATGTATGATGAATCGATTTCAGCATCTTGTAGGAGTATTAGGCATCACCGCCGCCCTGGCATGCCTGATTGTTGCAGGTTGTGCCGGTCCCCAACCAAAACCCGGAGAAGTCTTCCCCTGCGCTTCAGACAGCAAGATAGAGAAAACCATCGCACCGGAAGCTGAGCTGACGGATTTCTCATGTGTCCTGAAAAAATGGGAGGGCAGCGACACCCTGCACTTTAATGTAACGCTCAAAAATGTCAGTGATCAGCCGCAGCGCTACCGGGTCAATATTTTCCTGGACAACGGCAAGGCAGTGGGCGGGCTCATCCCGCGCAAGACCAAGGGAGGGCTGGTTGAACCGGGACAAACCGCTTCATTTGTTTACCCGGTCAGCGGCATGGATAGCGGACCCAAATCGATAATGCTGATGGTCAAGACCATGAGTCAGTAAGAACTAAAAACCACACGGGAGGTCTCTGATATGAAACGCATAAGCATTGCAGTACTGTTCATTTTCGTCGCCGGTTCGATCGCTTCGCCTGCCCTGGCCAAGACCACATTTATCAGCGTGGGCACCGGCGGTACCGGCGGTATCTACTATCCGTATGGCGGTGGAGTGGCTGAAATCTGGTCCAAGTATGTCAAAGGGGTAAAGGCAGTGGCCGAGGTTACCGGCGCCAGTGTGGAAAACGTCAAGCTGGCCCACAAGGGTGAAACGGTCGTCGGCGAGGTCATGGGCGATGTGGCCGTGGCCGGCTTCAACGGATTGAGCAAGTTCAAGGGGAAAAAGCATGACATCCTCTCCATGGCCATCATGTATCCGAACCTGCTGCAGATTGTGGCACTGAAAAGCACCGGCGTTACCGACATCACCCAGGTGAAAGGCCGCAGCATCAGCACGGGAAGCCCGGGAAGCGGCACCAACTTCATGGCCGAAGCGGTGCTCAAGTCCCTGGAGATTGCACCGGACAGCTATAAAGACAGCCGCCTATCCTTCACTGAAAACGCCAATGCCCTGCGTGACAGCACCATCGATGTCGGCGTCTGGTCGGTGGGGCCCGGCACCAGCTCCATCCTTGATCTGGCCACCACCCACGAGATTCACATACTCGGGTTTACCCCGGAGCAGACCCAACGGATTCTGGCGGCCAACGAAACCTATTCGGCCGTAGAACTGGCCGGAGGGGTCTACCGCGGCATCGACAAGCCCGTGTCCACCATCGGGGTGTGGAACGTGATGATCTGCCAGGCGTCGCTGGATACCGAGATGGTCTACAACCTGGTCAAGGCCCTTTTCGAACACAACGACTACCTGCAGAAAATTCATCCGTCGGCCGCCTACACCACGCCGGAAAATGCGGTAAAATACTCACCGATTCCCCTGCACCCGGGCACGATCAGATACCTGGAGGAAAAGGGAATCGCCGTACCGGATAAGTTGCGACCCTGATACAGATGGCGGCCAGACCCGTCAGGCAAATCGTGCTTACCGGGATCGGTCTGGCATTGTTGCTGATCCTTGGACTGGCATTGCCCGGCGGGCTGGAACTTCGTATCACACCGGTCAAAGGGGGGGCACCACTGCTGGTGCTGCCCCTGACACCCGGCGAGCCCTTTACGATTCACTACTATCATTCGGTGGAAAACGCCCCGATCTGGGAGACGCACAGCCTTGACGCATCGGGGCGCATTTTCATTGAAGAAGAGCGCTACTTGAAGTTCGGCGCGGGGATGGGTAAGATGCCGGGTGTGGGACGCATGGTCAGGCGCGGCCCCTATGAGGTGATTGAAGATATGCACATGCCCACCGGTGATTTTGTTCTGCGCATCGGCAGCCCCGGTGTAGACCATACGGTCGTCTGGCGCGATACCCGGACCAACCTGAGCATGCGGGCGCCCCATGTGGCGGTTCAGTTTTCGGCAACAGCGGTGTCATGGCTCTATCGCGGGTGGCGGCAGGTGTTCCCGCACGAGGCAACGCCGTCTCCCGACAAGTAAATACCCCGTCAAGAGAAAGCAAACGTTCCATGGCCCAACAGGATGTTCCCCTGCCTGACCAATCAAACCCGACCCTGGTGAACGTTACCGCAAAAATCGTACTGGTGGTGGCGGTGAGCCTGAGCCTCTACCAGCTTTACACCGCCGGCATCGCCACGCTGACAGCGCTGGTCCAGCGCTCCATTCACTTAGGGGCCATTCTGGTCTTGACCTATCTACTCAAACCGCCGTTTGCGGGTGCCCGCAAGGATCGATTAAATCTCTGGGTAGTCATGGACTGGGTGCTGGTTGCCGCATCGGTCTACTGCACCACATACATCTGTTTCAACCTCACCGAGATTTTCGAGCGTCAGGGAGACTGGCTGCCGGCAGACCTGATGGTGGGCATCGTCGGTACCCTGCTGGTGCTGGAAGCCTGCCGGCGGGTCATCGGGGTGATCATGGCCGGCATCTGTTCGGTGGCGATGATCTATGCCTATTTCGGGCCCTGGATGCCTGAGCTGATCATCCACAAAGGCTACTCCATCGAACGCATCACCACCACCCTGTGGCTGACCACCGAGGGCATATTCGGCCTGCCCATCGGCGTGGCCGCCACCTTTGTCTTCGTTTTTGTGTTGTTCGGCGCCTTCCTGGAATCCACCGGCGGGGGCAATTTTTTCATCGAACTGGCCTATGCCCTCACCGGCCGCTTTTCCGGCGGCCCGGCCAAAACCTCGGTGGTGGCCTCCGGCTTCATGGGATCGGTGTCCGGGTCTGCCGTCGGCAACGTGGTGGCCACGGGGTCCTTTACCATTCCGATGATGAAAAAAGTCGGTTACCGGCCCCACGTGGCCGGGGCCATCGAGGCGGCCGCCTCCACCGGCGGTCAGCTGATGCCGCCAATCATGGGTGCCGGTGCGTTTCTCATGGCCGAATTCACCAACACCAGCTACCTAACCATCATCAAGGTGGCCCTGGTTCCTGCGATCATGTACTACGTGACCGTGCTTTTCTTCGTTCACTATGAGGCTAAAAAATATGGTCTCGTCGGCCAACCCAAAGAGAGTCTGCCGCGGGTGGGCAAAGTTTTCAAAGAAGGGTTGCATTTCATCATTCCCGTATTAATTCTGGTCTACGTGCTGGTCAACAACTACTCGCCCATGATGGCCGGCTTCGTGGCGGTCATCAGCACGTTGGCCGCCAGCCTGGCCGCCAACACCATTCGCTGGGCGGTAGCGCCGCCAAACACGGTGACGGGAGAAAAGCAACACACCGCCGTCGCCTTTGGCTTCAATGAATTGAAAAGCATTGTGAAGGCGCTGGAAAAAGGGGCTAAAAACGCCATCATGGTGTCGGTGGCCTGCGCTGCTGCCGGCATTATCGTGGGCATGGTTACGCTGACCGGCATGGGTTTGAAATTTTCCAGCCTGGTGCTCGATTTGAGCTACGGGATCAAGGCCCTGGCCATCCTGCTGATCGGCGCGGCATCCCTGGTGCTGGGCATGGGCCTGCCGGTCACCGCCAGCTACATCGTTCTGGCCACCCTGGCCGGGCCGGCCCTGTTGGACATGGGCGTTCCAATCATGGTCAGCCACATGATCGTTTTCTGGTATTCCCAGGACGCCAACGTGACCCCGCCGGTGAGTCTGGCCAGTTTCGCCGGCGCCGGGATTGCCGGCGCCAATCCCATGCGCACGGCATTTACCTCGTGGAAGCTGGCCAAGGGGCTTTACATCATCCCGATCATCATGGCCTACCGCCCCCTGCTGGGCATGGGGGCTGGCTACGAACTGCTGCACTGGCAGGTGGGATTAACCATGATCACCACCATGCTGGGGCTGATCGCCTTCGCTTCGGCTATCGAACGCTATTTCATCCGTCGGGCCACCTGGCCGGAGACACTATTGTTCTGGATCGCTGCTGCCGGCCTGTTCTGGCCCCAGTATTGGGCCGATGGATTGGGCCTGATCGCTTTTGCCGTGGCCGTGGCCCTGCAGAAACGGACCACATCCACCAATTAACCCGATGGCGCTCCTTTTTCTTCAGGGCATATTTACCTTGATTTTCAGTCCTGCTTAATTTACCTCCAACTATTCATTTCTTGATTTCGGCCGTTTGTTGTTTCTGCGTTCGAAAAACCATAGTTTCGCATCAACCAAAGCCACCAAAAGGGAGAGCCACATGGGCGGATTGTTTGGCGTTGTTTCAACCTCGGACTGCGTTGCCGATCTTTACTACGGAACCGACTACCATTCACACTTGGGCACCCGCCGCGGTGGCATGGCCGTGTGCAATCAAACGAGCATCCAACGGGCCATCCACAATATCGAAAACAGCTATTTCCGCACCAAGTTCGAAGAAGAGCTGAACCGTTTTCACGGCCATTTCGGCATCGGTGTGATCAGCGACACCGACCCCCAGCCCCTGATCGTAGGTTCCCACATGGGCACCTTCGGCATCGTCACCGTGGGCAAGATCAACAACCAAGAAGCGCTGGTCCAGCGGGCCTTTAAGCGCAGGAGCTACTTTTCGGACACCACTGCCGGGGAGGTACACCCCACCGAAGTGGTAGCCATGCTGATTTGCGAGGCCGACAGCTACGTGGAGGGCATTAAAAATGCCCAGGACGCCATCCAAGGCTCCTGCTCGATGCTACTGCTCACCGATCAGGGCATTTTTGCCGCCCGCGACCGGATGGGTCGCACACCGCTGACCATCGGATGCCGCGACGGCGCCTTTGCCGTCAGCTCCGAGACCTGCGCCTTTCCCAACCTGGGCTATGAAGTGGATCACTGCCTGGGCCCCGGCGAAGTGATCCATATGAGCCCGGACGGCTGGGAGCAGCAGGCACCCCCCGGGGAATCCATGCAGGTCTGCGCCTTTCTGTGGGTCTACTACGGCTACCCCGCGTCGGAATACGAGGGCATCAACGTGGAGGAAGTGCGCAACCGCTGCGGTGCGGCCCTGGCCAACAATGACGACGCAATTGTGGATTTCGTGGGTGGCATCCCGGACTCGGGCATCGGCCACGGCATCGGCTACGCCAACCAGCGCGGTCTGCCCTACCGGCGCCCCTTTGTAAAATATACCCCCACCTGGCCGCGAAGCTTCATGCCGCAGAACCAGAAGATGCGAGATCTTGTGGCTCGCATGAAACTGATCCCCGTTCGTCAACTCATCGACGGCCAGCGCATTCTCTTCTGCGAAGATTCCATCGTACGGGGCACCCAGTTGCGCGATAATGTGCAGGTGCTGTTTGAATACGGCGCCAGGGAAGTGCACATGCGGCCGGCCTGTCCATGCCTGATCCACCCCTGCGAGTTCCTCAACTTCTCCACTTCGCGCTCCACCCTTGACCTGGCAGGCCGTACGGCGATCAAAAAGTTAGAGGGGGCCGAGGACCGGCATCTGGACGAATACGCCCGTCACGGATCGGAGAAGAATCTGGCCATGATCGACCACATACGAGAGCAGCTGCACCTGACCACCTTGAAATACCAGCACATGGACGACATGGTGGCAGCCATCGGCCTGCCCAAGGAACGGCTGTGCACCCACTGCTGGGACGGAACGAGCTATACATAGCTTGTTTTCAGCCATTTCACATCTAAAGCACAGAAACCGCAGCGTTCGGCCACCGTTGCGGCTTCTATGTTTTAGACCTGACCGTTGCGAACAACTCGGCTGAATATTTCCGGTTGACTTAATATACCGTTTGGTATATCAGCACGCTCATGAAATCCGCCATCACCCCCCGATCCGAACGCACACGGCAATTGATCATCGAATTCGCCGCGCCCATCTTCAACAAAAAAGGCTATGCCGGCACCTCCATGTCCGACCTGACCGCGGCAACGGGCCTGACCAAGGGCAGCATCTACGGCAACTTCAAAGATAAGGACGACGTGGCCGTGCATGCCTTCCAGCACAACATCGACCTGATCTTCGACTTCTTCTCCAAGGAACTCGAGGCAGCCGGATCAACCCTTGACAAGCTGCTGGCCTACCCCCGCGGCTTTCGTAAAGTCTACCGCATGATACTCGCCTACGGCGGCTGCCCTATTCTAAACACCGCCGTGGAGGCCGACGACACCCACGCCGTGCTGCGCAAAATGGCCGTGGATGTGCTGGCAAAATGGAAAAAGAGTATCACCTCCCTAATCGACAAGGGAAAATCCGAGGGAATTATCGAAACGGCCACCGATGCGCACAACGCGGCGGAAATCCTCATCGCCCTCATGGAGGGCGGCAGCGTTCTTTCCAAGGTCACCGGCGAGGAATCATACATGCTCAACGCCATCGACACCGCGGAAAAGATAATCACCGACATGCAGCATACCGTGTAGTTGGCAAGACATACCAATCGGTATAAGATAAAAAAATGGGTTCAAGGAGACGATCATGACCGATGTTTACAAAAAACTGGCCAAGCACCTGGACAACCTGCCGACCGGTTACCCGAGCACCGAATCCGGTGTTGAACTGCGGATTTTGAAGCGCCTGTTTACCCCCGAAGAGGCTGAAATTGCCATAACCCTCACCATG
>Ga0272441_10016450_pt1 | contig 10218 bp, 8 predicted proteins | sample SSMProp6N_FD_193582 | JGI IMG/M metagenome (GOLD analysis project Ga0272441, IMG submission 193582) | Marine sediment archaeal communities from Little Sippewissett salt marsh, Falmouth, MA, United States - SSM-Prop-6N | ecosystem: Environmental > Aquatic > Marine > Wetlands > Sediment ... | reverse complement strand
AAATCCGACATGTGCCACGCCGGAATTATTGAGAATCCGATATCTGTGTGGTCGCCTTTTTCTGTGATGAGGATTTTTTTCTTCCACCTTCTTTCCCGAACTCCTTCAATCCCAAAGCGAGGAGTTTAAGCCGAGTCTCAACCAATCCGTTGATGGATCGAACGGGGAATGCTCCGTTTTTCATCTTCTTGCCTGCGGACTTCCCCGTGAGTATCTCAAGACCCTGATCCACATGATCAATTGCATATACGGTGAACTGCTTCCGCTCGATCGCATCAGATACTTCGGGTGATACCATCAATGACGCGATATTGTCAGATGGAATGATCACGCCCTGAGTCCCCGTGAGTTTTCGCTCGACGCAGACGCGAAAAAATCCTTCTATCTTCTCATTCACACCACCGATGGGTTGAATGTTCCCCATCTGATCTACGGAACCCGTAACCGCGATATCCTGTCTGATCGGTAATCCCGCCAGCGTCGAAAAAAGCGCATATACCTCGGCAGAGCTTGCACTATCTCCATCAATCTCGCTGTAGGATTGTTCGAAGCAAAGAGTCGCCGAAAGATTCATGGGCCACTTGAGTGAAAACCGGGAACGCATAAATCCGGTCAGAATGAGCACACCCTTGTTATGGGTATTTCCTGAAAGCTTGACCTCCCGCTCGATACTGATGATGCCGTGTTGTCCCATGCCGACCTGAGCCGTGATTCTCGTGGGTTTGCCGAAGGCATGATCCCCGATCTGATAAACAGCCAGGCCATTTACCTGCCCGACAACTGAGCCCGTTGTATCAATGCGTTGTATACCATCCATGATGAGTTCTTGATATTTGTCCTCCACAAGACTCACCCGGCGGATACGCCGTTTCAATGCTTCCTCGACATCGTTTCTGCCTACCATCTCCCTGTCTGCGGCATGTGCAACGAGCGATGCTTCCCTGGCAACATCGGCCAATAGACCGAACCGTGTAGTAAGTTTATCGTTACGATTGCATTCTCGCGATCCATATTCCAGCATCGCGGCGATCCCTGACGCATCGAAATGTTTCAGGCCACAGCTTCCCACCATATTCCGCAGAAAACGTGTATACGTCGCCCTCCCTTCATCATCCCGTTCCATGATATTGTCGAATTCGGCTTTGATCTTGAAAACTCGTTTGAATTCATTATCCATGGAGTAAAGAAGATGATAGATAGAGGATTCCCCGATCATGATCACCTTCACATCACAGGAAACCGGTTCCGGTTTGAGTGCGGTCGTTCCGATCATACCGTACAGCGGCTCGAAGGTATGAACCTCAATCGTCTGGTTACGGAGCGAGCGTTTAAGCGTCGCCCACACGCCTGACTCCGTAATAACATCCTGTGCATTGAGGACAAGGTATCCCCCATTTGCGCGAAGAAAGCATCCGGGCTTGATTTTCATGAAATTCGTGCTGATGCGGCCGGATCGATCAACCTGTTTTTCGATCAAGCCGAACATATTTGTATATGATGGTGAGGTTTCAACGATTACCGGCGCACCATTCAAATCCGAATTATCAACCGCAACGTTGACGCGATATGCCAGAAAGGCATCCTCGCCTGATGAATCCTCTTCCTCCTCATCTTCGCTTTTTGCGAATAATACTAGATCGGAAAGAATACTTTTCTCCACCTCGTTCAGGTACACGCCGATTTCACGGGATACGAACCGTTCCCTGATATCATCTACATGTCCCTTAATCAGAGGTTCGGCAAGCTCATGGGCCACCCGTTTCACCGAAAGCTGGATCTCCCGCTCAATGGCTCTCGTCTTTTTGAGCGTAATTTCCATGAGAGACGACAGATCTTTATACGTTTCACCATATGACTGGGCTTGTTCCTCGGTGATCTTATTCGCTTCGACCATCTTACCGAGTTGATTTATCGGCACACCCTGTCCTTCAATAACCACAACCAATTCAGGCTTCACGTAGCTTCCAGCTTGAACTTGCACAATGGCAAATGATGATGCCGTAACGGTGCTCTCCAACTCCTTGTGAAGATCCAGTTCCTGCTTCTTGTACGATTCAACAACCTCCCTCCGCCTGTTCTCAAACTCATCGCTTTCGAGCATAAGAGGAAGTTTCGTCCTCAGAGAGGATATAAGATTCCACATCTCATCGCGGAATTTCGATCCGTCACCCGCCGGCAGATTTATTGCCCGCGGCAAATCCGGATTATGGAAATTATTCACATAGCACAAATCCGTCGGGACCGGTCTGTCGGAGGCAAATTGTTTCACCAGAGTTCTTACAGCAGTCGATCGCCCTGTTCCCGGTTCTCCACTGACGAAGATATTATACCCATCAACGAACATGGAAAGTCCTTGCTTCAGCGATTCCATTGCTCGGGTTTGCCCCAGTATCTCGGGAGAAGGGGATATATCTTTCGTGGATTCATACTCGAGTTCACATTCTTCGCATCGCCGGCGAACCGAAGAAGAGGAGAGAACATATGAGCCGGTCTTCATGATCTATGTCTCCTTTTCCCATTCGTGGAGCACATCGCTCAGTTCAATCGCATAAAGACTCATAAAAAACCGCTGCATAAATTACAGGCAGTCGGCGTGAAGCAACGGAAAGGGCTCCTGCAGCATGAATTAATATACCAGGTAAGATGTCACATTCAAATACAAGAGACACCACATCGACAGACTCCCGACGTCGTTGTTCAGACCTCTTTGGACTACCGCGATCGGAGAGAATGTAAGAGCGCTGGTATTTCGGCCGGCACACGCGCCACGGGAACACCTGCGTTTTCGAGTGCTTTAACTTTCCCTTCGGCTGTACCGCTCGCGCCGGATATTATTGCTCCGGCATGTCCCATACGTTTTCCGGGAGGAGCGGTGCGACCGGCGATAAAAGATACGACGGGTTTGGTCATCGATTCCCGTATATACTCCGCAGCCCGTTCTTCGTCATTTCCGCCTATTTCCCCGATCATAACCACTGCTGAAGTATCTGTATCCGCTTCAAATAGCTCCAGAGTATCCAGAAATGTGGTTCCGATGACCGGATCTCCTCCAATACCGAGGCAGGTCGACTGACCCATGCCAGCCGCCGTAAGACTCGCAACAACCTCATACGTCAACGTTCCTGAGCGACTTACAACTCCTACATCCCCGGACATATGGATATCGGCGGGCATTATACCGACCTTGCATTGACCGGGACTTATCACGCCGGGGCAGTTTGGGCCCACAAACCGTACACCTTTTGCCCGAAGAAACGCCTTGACCTTGACCATATCAAGCGCGGGTATGCCTTCCGAAATACAGATAATCAGCGGGATATCGGCGTCTGCAGCCTCCAACATGGCATCCGGTGCCAAGGGGGCGGGGACATAAATAACCGAGCAGGTCGGTTTCGTCTGTTCAACGGCTTTAGCCACACTGTTGAATACCGGAACATCATGGATGGTCAGACCACCCTTCCCGGGTGTTACACCGCCAACGACATTGGTGCCGTATGCGACCATCTTTTCTGTATGAAAGGCTCCATCCCGCCCGGTAATACCTTGTACAAGAACCCGGGTCTCCGAATCGACGAGAATACTCATGATTCCTCGCCTCCTTTTACCACGCTTACTGCGTGTTTCACCGCATCCTCCATCGAAGACCCGACGGATATGCCGTTTGATTCAAGAATTCGTCGGCCTTCATCTTCGTTGGTTCCTGTAAGACGAACGATGATCGGCGGTTTCTCGTCGAGTTCATTCAACGCCCGAACCATTCCCTCCGCCACATCATCACAACGGGTAATACCACCGAATATATTGAAGAGTACGGCGCCAACCTTCGGATCTGAAAGCAGAATCCGCATCGCTGTTAACACTTTATCAGGACTCGATGATCCACCTATATCGAGAAAATTCGCGGGTTCGCCTCCAAAATGTTTCACCATATCCATAGTGGCCATGGCCAACCCTGCTCCGTTTACGACGCACCCAATTGAGCCATCGAGACGTACGAAACTCAAACCCGCGGTGCGAGCCTGTTCCTCCAATGGATCTTCTTCCGCGGAGTCTCGCATCTGCGCTATTGTTTCATGCCGGTAGAGAGCGCTATCATCAAACCCCATCTTTGCATCAACCGCTATCACCTTGCCGTCTTTTGTAATCACAAGCGGATTTATCTCTACCAGAGAGGCATCGGAAACCATAAATGCTTTAAATGCGCTGGAAATCACTCCGCCGAGCTGCTTGACGACATTTTTATCCGTGTCGAGATTCATCGCCATCCTGCGAGCCTGAAACGACATGAGCCCAACGAGCGGATCCGCCCATTCCTTGTAGATTTTATGTGGCGTACGCGCGGCTACCTCCTCGATCTCCACTCCGCCTTCCGTACTGGACATAATCACCGGTTTGGAACATGATCGATCGAGCACCACGCTCAAGTAGAGTTCTTTATCTATCTGAACCGCCTGTTCCACAAGCACTCGTCGGATGGTAATTGCGGAACCCGCAGTCTGATACGTCGAAAGTTTTTTCCCAAACATCTTGGTCGCTGCAGCTTCGGCTTCAGCGGGCGTATATGCCAGTTGTATACCCCCCGCTTTTCCGCGGCCTCCGGCATGGACCTGTGCTTTGATAATAACGGGCGATCCAAGTTCCTGGGCGGCGCTGAAAACCTCTTTGGGATTCGACGCTAACTTTCCCCGAGGAACCGGAACACCAAAATCGGCCAGTATGCTTTTGGCCTGATATTCGTGAACTTTCATAGGGTACCCCCTTGGTAAAACGAGCCCCCGCATGGAAACGGAGGCTCGTCAGATATCATGCATCTATTATCGTACAAGAACATATGTCATCACGAACCCGGTCCTCTATCATGACATTCATAAGACGAAGCCTATGTACGCCGCCGGGTTATAAGAACGTCAGGATCAGATTTTCTCGGAAGCCAACCGATTCCTCAGTCGTACGATGGCTTCCGTGGGATTCAATGCCTTCGGGCACGCCTCCACGCAGTTGAATATCGTATGGCATCGCCACAAGCCGCTTCGACTGTCCAATAGATCCATGCGTTCATGGAATCCCGTATCCCGTGTATCAAAACAGTACCGTGCTGCTTTCAGAAGAGCAGCGGGTCCAAGAAAATCATCGTCAGTCCAATATGAAGGACATGCTGAAGTACATGCGCCACAGAGAATGCATTCCCACAGACCGTCGATTTTCTTTCTATCTTCGGGCGATTGATACTGCTCCTTGTCAGTCTCCGGAGTTCCGGCGATAAGCCACGGCTTGGTTGCCTCCATATGTGCGAGAAAGCGATCCATATCCGTGATTAAATCACGAAGCACCGTGTAGCCGGGCATAGGTTCGATCTTGATGACGCCCTTCAGGGTATTCACCTGTATTTCGCAGGCCAACCCGTTTTTACCGTTGATTTTCATCGCACAGGAGCCGCAGATACCATGCCGGCAACTCCTTCGGAAACTCAATGAACCGTCCTGTTCCCATTTGATGGCGTTGAGCGCATCAAGCACCGTAAATGATTGTGGACACTCCACTGAATATGTCTGGTAATATGGCTTATCGGAGCGCTCAGGAATGAAGCGAAATATCTTGAATTGTCTTTCCATGTCGCCCTCCTAATACTTCCGCGCTTCGGGAGGATACTTGGTGATCACTACCGGCTTATACTTCAATTCTATGGTTCCATCAGGCTTTTTGAAGGCAAGGGTGTGCTTATGCCATTCTTCATCGTTTCGCCCGATGAAATCCGTTCTCCAATGTGCACCACGACACTCTTCCCGGGCAAGACCACTTACGGCGATAACTTCGGAGAAATCGAGCATATGCTTTAACTCTATGAGTTCGCAGAGCTCAGTATTATATGCCTTTGTTTTATCCTCCAAACCCACGTGCTCAAAGCGTTCCTGGAGTGCTCGTATAGTTTCTACCAGTGTGGCCAAACCTTCCTTCTCCCGGAAAACACCACAATGCTCTTGCATGGCTTCCTGCAATTCTTGACGAATGACGCCGGCCTTTTCACGTCCCTCATGATCCATATAATGAGCCATCTCGTTTTCCACATCGCTGGTATCAATCGCGACACCGACCTTAACCGGACCTTTCTCCTTAACGAAATCCGCCATGGCCATGCCACCGATTCTTCCGCATACCGCGGCCTCGAGCGTGGAGTTGGTACCGAGACGGTTCGCCCCATGATTCGAGACACATGCGCATTCTCCGCTGGCATACAGACCCACGACGGGTTCCTTTCTTCCGTCCATCAAAACGCGCGTGTTCAAATCAACGGGTATGCCCCCCATGGAGTAATGGGCGGTGGGACGAATGGGGATGGGCTCCTTCGTGCAGTCTACGCCCGCGAATTTCATCACCAATTCATGAACCTGGGGAAGCCGTTCTAGGATCTTCGCCGCGCCGAGATGCGTCAGATCGAGGTGTACGTAGTCATTTCCGTCTATACCCCTCCCTTCCAGGATCTCGGTGGTCTCCGCCCGGGAAACCACATCCCGCGGGGCCAGTTCCATCTTTGCTTCGGCATACTTCTTCATGAAACGGTCGCCATCCTTATTGAGGAGTATACCTCCCTCTCCACGGGCCGCTTCCGAAACGAGGACACCGAGCGGATAAAGACCGGTGGGGTGAAACTGAACGAATTCCATGTCTTCCAGCGGAATTCCACAACTTGAAACCAGCGACAGACCATCACCGGTGTTTGCATGGGAATTAGACGTCACTTTCCATGCTCGTGCATACCCGCCGGTGGCCAACATCGTGGCCCGGCCCCAGAATGCATGAAGCTCTCCCGTTTTCAGTTCAAGCGCGACGACACCGTGGCATTCACCGTCTTCTATCATCAGAGATACCACAAGGAATTCATTGTAGAATCTGACACCCTGTTTCAAGCTCTGTTCATACAGACAGTGGAGTTGCGCATGCCCGGACCGATCAGCCGCATAGCATGCCCGTTGTACCGGTGCTTTACCGAACTTGGCGAAATGCCCGCCGAACCGCCGTTGGGCGATTTTTCCTTCGGGAGTACGCGAAAACGGTACTCCGAGGTGTTCCATTTCGTACATAACGGGGATAGCTTCTTTGACCAGAAGTTCCTGCGCATCCTGATCACCAAGATAGTCGCTCCCCCTAACGGTATCGTAAAAATGGTATTCCCAATTATCTTCTGTCTCATTTCCCAATGCCGCGGCACAACCACCTTGCGCGGCGCCGGAATGAGATCGGGTCGGGTAAATCTTCGAAATAACGGCTACATCGGCCGATTCCCCTGCCTTCATGGCAGCGTACAGACCTGCGATGCCAGCTCCGACCACCACAACGTCATGACGATGGTGTTCCATACTCGTTACTCCTCCTAAACGGCTATGCCTGTACGGTTAAACTCCGAACGGTACAATTGTTATGAGTCCGAGCACATAGAGCGCCAGACCAAGGGTCGCAATAAGTGAATATAGAGTAATGCGGAGAGCTGGTCGTTTAGACAGATAATCTAGCAGGACCGCCCACACGCCGTACAGACCGTGAAGTAGCACAACCGTGAGGAAAAAAATGTTGACGAACTTCCACGTTGGTGTGGCAAGTCGTTCGGCAACTTTTTCGTATGTCACGAAATGATCTGTTTGAATATGTGTCACGATGTAATGGGCGAACAGCGCCGGGAGAAGCAAAATTCCCGTCACTCTCTGCATGAGCCACCAGAACAGCCCACCCGAGCCGTGACCTCTATTGACTTTCATCATATTCCTCCCTGAAGAATCCGGGTCAATGCGGCGTGGATATGTGTGAGAGAGCAGATATCGCCGTCCACAGAAAAAGAACACCGGCAACTACGAGAACACCGTAAAAAAGACCTTTCTGATGTTTTGAACCCCCGAAGAATTCAACAATCATTATTCTCGCGCCGTTTACGCCGTGGTACAGTACGGCTCCGATAAGAAGAACCTCAAAAACAAGAGTCAGGGGGCTTTGAATAACATTCATTACTTCATTGAAGCCCTCCTGCCCTTTGGTGAGGTGGTGCATGACCCAGATATGGACGCCCAGATACAGGGTCACGGCGAGGCCCGTGATACGATTGAGGAGCCACGCGATATATCCGGCGTGCCATCGATACGCCATCGACTTACCTCCTTCTCGCTGTCATTCCTCCAGAAACGCAGCATGTTTTGTGATTCCGATCGCGTCTTCTCAGGTTATGCGAGTTATGGGCTCATACTATGAGTATGGTAAAAGAAACGTCAAGCTTTCGTATACCATGGTGTAAAGGATAGTCTGATTTTTTCTTTCCTGATCCTCGGTGAATCGTAATTTCAACGTGGTTAAGAGAATACAAGCTACGAAATGGGTATGCAGAGCGAGATCCGGCTTTGACACTTGCCACGCCGGGATAAACCACATATCCTATCGCCACTGTGGAATTCAATCTGCGGCGTCGAACACTTATTGAGTTGCGGAAAACGAAATGATCGATGAAAACGATACAATAATGATCAACAGCAACGAGTCCATTCTCGTGGTTGATGACGAGGCGGGTGTTCGTGAAGTCATGCGTATGGCTCTTGTAGGCGCAAACTATGGATGTCATGTTGCTGCCACTGCTCGAGAAGCGCTTCAAATGCTTGAAACGGAGTCTATTGCTCTCGTTATTACAGATCTTCGAATGCCTGGTGAAGATGGTGTATGGCTGCTTAAGCAGGTTCGCGACAAGGATCCGGATATCGCGGTTATCGTTGTTACCGCGGTACGTGATCTCAAAATGGCAATCGACTGTCTTAAAAAAGGCGCATACGATTACATAACAAAGCCATTTGATATCAGCGATATGCTCTTTGCCGTTCGTCGCGCGCTGGAACGTCGTCATTTGCTCCTTATGAACAAGGATTATCAGAAAAACCTTGAACAGATGGTGGAACAACGAACCAGTGAACTCCATAAAGCGCTGACCGCACTTGAAACCACGTATAGCGAAACTCTGCAGGCACTCGTGGCGAGCCTCGACGCTCGCGAGCATGAGACCACAAATCATTCCCTGCGGGTAAAGGAATATACCTGTTTTCTTGCTCGACATGTCGGTATTCCCGAAAATGATCTTCTCCAGATATCCTGTGGTGCATTACTCCATGACATCGGGAAAATCGGTATTCCCGATGCGATCCTCCTAAAACCGGGGCTTCTTGATCCCACTGAATGGAAAATAATGCGAAAACACCCCGTCATCGGATACCAGATTCTCGATGGTGTGACATTTCTCGATCAGGCGAGAGAATTGGTGTTAACGCATCAGGAGCAGTACGCGGGCGCAGGATATCCGAACCATCTTCGGAGTGACGAGATACCTATTGGCGCACGAATATTCGCCATCTGCGATACCCTTGACGCCATAACTAGTCACCGACCATACCGTCAGGCACGCTCATTTGAGCAGGCATATGCCGAGATCCTCAACATGCGCGGAGAACAGTTTGATCCTGATATAGTAGATGTGTTTGCCGGGCTGCCCCTTGATGTATGGAAAGATATCAGGCGTAAAACTCTCGAGGTTAAACCCCACAGCGTTCCCTCCCCTTCTCTGGTCTGTAGCATCCCCGAATGACTTCATAGGAATCTGTCTGCGTTCAGCACTTGAAGTCGACCCATAAAATAAAAATTTCCTACATTGAGCGATTGTTATTGTAACGACTTGTCGCGGCATGGCTGTACAGCGAAGCCTGAGGCACAGAAGAAGCTTACGATTCATGAAGTTAGATTTTTTCTTTAGGAATACTCAATCTCCTCATCTCCGAAATTCATCATTCACCAATCATCAATTCCGTCTTGTCTCCTCGAAGCCGGAGTTGATGAGAATCACTCAATCTAGGAATTCCTTAACATGCAGTCTATTGTGCCTGACAAATAATACCATCGAACACTATTCTAACATTAGAATAGTGCTGTACAGTATCAATCCTCTCGTTTCAGTCACTTCCACGACCTTCATTCTCTAACCCGCATTTCTCACCGGGTTTTGTGACGAAGCCTTCGAAATGCACTTCACAATAAGGCATGCGATCCCTTCAGCTCTGCTCAGGAACTTCGTTTTGCTCAGAGCAGGCGAAGTCATCAAAAATGTATCCTCCGCGATACATCAAAGCCGAACCATTGAGTCCAACTCCGCCGGTGATGCCGAATCGAACGCTGTAGCCGGATACACTATATCTCTATTCT
>Ga0272441_10016449_pt1 | contig 10218 bp, 4 predicted proteins | sample SSMProp6N_FD_193582 | JGI IMG/M metagenome (GOLD analysis project Ga0272441, IMG submission 193582) | Marine sediment archaeal communities from Little Sippewissett salt marsh, Falmouth, MA, United States - SSM-Prop-6N | ecosystem: Environmental > Aquatic > Marine > Wetlands > Sediment ... | reverse complement strand
CCGGGTATATGTGAATGCGGTCGCTCTTCGTACACCGCTTGAATGCGTTCGGGCTGTCGAGCCCATCAGGAACGCGACGGAAGCGGGTCATCTTACTGTTGTCGTGCGTTCTTACTGGTGTTTTGGTGCCGGCAGGACTGCCCCGGCCAAGACCCGTGACGGTGCCCTTCTATCTATGCGGATGCCGGAGCAGACAGTAACCGACTTGCCACACAGGGCTTGTGGAGGAACGTCGGGCACTGTTTGCCAACTCTCATGAATCGCATGCGCCATATGACGCCCGTCATTTCTGGTCAGCGGCCGGCATTCGAGCGCGGACCGCGTCTTGACGGCGGACCGGCGGCCCTGTCGGGCCTTGCGGGCGATCGACTCGCAGCCGGTGTTGGGGCGGACCTCAAAGCGGGCAGCCAGTCGGCAAAACGAACCCAGACAGGAGGGTGTATGGCCTATGGAAAACCCATGAACCGGAATTGTCGGCGCAACGCTCATGGTGTGAGCGGGGTGCCAGGTGCAACTGATGTTCGCCAACGCAAAGGAGACTACGTAATGAGAAGCATGCTTGTGGTTTGCCTACTGCTGGTGGCCGCAGTGCCGGCGCATGCGGTCATCGTTCAGCACGTGACCGACCATTCGTCCGGCTGGCGAGGCGGCACCAATATCTCGCCGACGTATTGCTGGATCATGAACTGGCCCAACTCCAACGCCGACGGCACGTTGGGCGAATTCAGCCACACCGACCTGCAAACGGCGATCAACAACACCCTGGGCACGTACGGCGGTTGGGACGCCAAGGTGATCGTCTCGCAGGTGAGCTGGATCAGCGATCCGATTCCTGGAGACCTGGACCCGGTTGTTGTCGCGGTCGACATCGACCAGGACACGCTGGTGTGGGGCAGTTCGCACGTTCAGAACGCCGGTTCGGGCAGTTGGATGTACAACGGCAGCACGTACTCCAACTTCGTGGCGGCGGTCAACGCCGGTGCAGCCAACGGCGATTCGGTGATCGTCGACAACGCCAGTTGGGAAGCCGTTTGGGATACGAGCCTGCCTGTCGCCTGCTGGAACGTGGTGGTAGACGTTCCCGAGTCGCTGATCCGGTCGTACCTGGACAACTCCAGTTCCGACGGGTTCTTTTTCGGGGCTCAGAAGACCGATGGTTTCGTGAACATCTTCTACGGCGACCAGTGGGGCCAGCAAGCGAACGTCCGCGTGTCGATCGATCAGCCGCCCCAGACGGCGCCGTGGATCACGCTGGATACGTATTCGATCGACCTGAACGTGTCACTGACCGACCCGGTGGCGCCGCCGCAGACCGTCACGGTGACCAACGCCGGCACGGGTACGCTGAGTTGGAACGCCAGCGAGAACCCGAATGTGACGTGGATGAGCCTTCAGAACGCCTCGGGGGGACACGGTGACTCGTTCAACGTGTTGGTCGACGTGACGGGGCTCTCGCCGGGCGATTACAGCAGCTCGGTGGAGGTAACCGACAACAACGCAAACAACAGCCCGCAGGTGGTTGCGGTCAGTGTCACGGTGCTGCCGTCAGCCGACCCGGTCATCGAACTGGTGCCCGACACGCTCGACGTGAGCCTGGCGCCGGTCGACCCGGCCCCGGCGCCGATCCCGGTGACCGTCAACAACGTCGGGTTGGGCACGTTGAGTTGGACAGCGGCCGAGAACCCCGACGAGACGTGGATGAGCCTGACCAATGCGAGCGGCAGCGACGGGGACGCGTTCAACGTGGTCATCGACCACAGCGGTCTGTCGCGCGGCGTGCACACCGGCTACGTCGACGTGACCGACTCGGGCGCGACGAACTCGCCACAGACGCTGACGGTCAACCTCGAGATTCGCGATCAGGACGCCAACATCACGACGGCCAACAGCTACGACGACGCGTGGGAGAGCGGCCCGAGCGGATGGGTCGAGTACTGCCTGGGCCTCTACACCGGCTGGTCGGGCACCAGCGGGTTTGTGGTGCATTTGGGCGACTCGATCACCTATGCCAACCCCTTCGGCCAATGGGCCCGTTACGGCTCGGGCAAGACGGCTGAGGACGTCGCCATCTGCAATTGGATGCACTCGGACGTCTGGGGCGACGGAACGAACAACAGCGCCAACGGCTGGTACCTTGCGGCGTACGACCAGCCCGGCGGGCGGAGCTTTACGGCCGAGAGCGGCATCCGTGCCGATCAGTACCTGGTGGGCGCCGCCGATCTGCCGAGCATGGACGAGATGTACACCCCGGGGTTCACCAACCCCGACGGCAAGCAGTACAACGACGCCGTGATCGCAGTGCTCATGCTGGGCACCAACGACGCCAGCAGCAACCGCACGCCGGCGGCCATGATCGCTGATTTGGAAGCCATCGTGGACAAGATGTTGGCGCAGAACATCATCGTCTGTCTGTCGACGCTTCCGCCCAAGCGGAACGATCAGACCGACGTGCAGAACTACAACGTCGAGATCCGCGCCCTGGCGCAGACGAAGAAGCTCCCGATGATCGACTTGTACGAGGAGTGTTTGCGTCGTCGGCCCGGCACGAGCTGGGACGGCACGCTCATCAGCAGCGACGGTGTACACCCCAGCACATCGGGCGGGGGCTTCACTTCCAGCAGTGATCCGTACACCAGCAACGGTGCGGCGCTGAGCGAGGTGGGTTACCTGCTGCGGTGCTGGCTGAGCGTACAGAAGATCAGGGAGATCAAGGAGAAGGTGATCGACGCGGGACCGCCGGACACCACGCCGCCGGCCGACATCACCGATCTGGCGGCCGGCAACCCGCAGTCCAATAGTGTCGATCTGAGTTGGACCGCGCCGGGCGATGACGGAACTACCGGTACGGCCAGCAGTTACGACGTGCGGTATTCGACGTCCACGATCAATGAGGCCAATTGGGCTAGTGCCTCACAGGCCAGCGGCGAGCCCTCGCCGTCGGCGGCCGGCTCACCCGAGAGCATGACCGTCAGCGGGTTGAGTTCGGAGACCCCCTACTTCTTCGCGATCAAGACCAGCGACGAGGTGCCCAACGAGTCGGGCCTGTCCAATGTGGTAACTGAGACGACGACAGAGGCGCAGCCGCAGACGTGGAACGTCACGACCATTAGCGAACTGGAGACTGCCACACGGAACTACAATCCCGGTGATGAGATTCTGATTGCCGCGGGCACGTACGTGCTGGATTCCTACCTGAACCTGAACAACGGTCAGGTGCTGATCCACGGCGCAACCGGCAACCCGAGCGACGTGGTTCTCCAGGGGCCGGGCATCAACACCGACGTAGATCCCAAGAACGGTCTGATGGTCGGCTCGGATGACGTGACGATCGAAGACCTGATGATCACCGGCGTTTTCTGGAACGGCATCCAGGTTCGTGGTGAGGTCGATACGGATCGCACGGTCATCCGCAACCTGCGGCTGATCGACTGCGGCGAGCGCTACATCAAGGGCTCGACCAACGGGAGCGATCCGAACAGCATCAACGAGGACACGCTGATTGAAGACGTCTACATGGAGCAGACGCAGGATCTGTCCTCAGCCCATGCTGATATGGATTACATCGGCGGCATCGACGCGATGGGCATCCACAACTGGACCGTCCGCAACTGCACCGCGGTCAACATCCACGGTGCGACCGGCGGCGGCCGGGGCGGGGTCTTCTGGTGGCAGGGCGTAACCAACCCGACGGTGGAGCAGAATCTGATGATCAACTGCGACCGCGGGATTGCCATGGGTAACGCCTCGCCACCCAGCCACGCCTACGCGGGCAACAACCACGTCAACGGTGGTGTCGTCCGCAACAACTTCGTCGTCCGCGGCGTGGGCATCGGCCTGGAGCTGAGTTACGTGGCCAACCTGAAGGTCTACCACAACACCGTCTACAGCGACGATGCCAGCTACTGGCGGACGGTGCAGATCTACGACAGCGCCGGGCAGACGACCAACCTGGAAGTAGCCTACAACCTCATCCGCGGCCAGATCGATGAAAGCGCGTCGGGCAGCTACACACTGACGGGCAACATCACGGGCCCGACGGTTTGGCCGAGCTGGGTCGTCGATCCGCTCAACGGCGATCTGCACTTGACCAGCCAAGCCACCCCGGCGCTGGACGCCGCGCCGTCGCTACCGGAGGTAACCGACGACTACGACGGCGACGCCCGCAGTGCGACGCCCGATCTGGGCGCCGATGAGACGGCCCTGTCGCCGCCGGTGGTGCAGTTTGACGTAACCGCGTCGTCGGGCGACGAGTCGGCCACGACGGTGTACGTGACGGTCTCGATGGACCGGACGCACGGGTACACGACGACGGTGGACTACGCGGTGACCGGCGGGACGGCCGTCAGTCCGTACGACTTCACGATTGCGGCCTCGCCGCTTACGTTCGATCCGGGCATCACGCAGCAGGATATCGTGATCACGGTGGTGGACGACGGCGACGTCGAGCCGGACGAGACGATCGAGATCACGTTGAGCAACCCGAGCAACGGCATACTCGGTGCCAACACCGTCCACACGTACACGATTCAGGACAACGACACGGGTCTGCCGTCGGTGGCGTTCGATTTGACGGCCTCCAATGGCGACGAATCGGTCACGCCGGTCAACCTGAGTGTGTCGCTGAGTGCGTCGTCGACTCAGACGGTGACGGTGGACTTTGCGGTGACGGGCGGCACGGCCGTCAGTCCCGACGACTTCACGATCGCGGCCTCTCCGCTGACGTTCAATCCGGGCGTCACGCAGCAGGACGTGGTGATCACCGTTGTGGACGATGGTGACGTGGAGCCGGATGAGACCATCGAGGTGACGCTGAGCAATCCGAGCAATGCGACGCTCGGCGCCAACACGGTTCACACCTACACGATCAACAACAACGATGCGGTCGTGCCGGAAGTGCAGTTTGATCTGACCAGCTCCAACGGTGACGAAGGCGTAGCCAACGTCAACCTGAGTGTATCGCTGGATCAGTCGACGACGCAGACGGTGACGGTGGACTTTGCGGTCACGGGCGGTACGGCTGTCAATCCGGACGACTTTACGATTGCGGCCTCTCCGCTGACGTTCAATCCGGGCGTCACGCAGCAGGACGTGGTGATCACGGTCGTGGACGACGGTGAGGTCGAGCCGGATGAAACCATCGAGGTCACGTTGAGCAATCCGACTAATGCGACGCTCGGTGCCAACACCGTTCACACCTACACGATCAATGACAATGACGTGTATCCGACCGTCGAGTTCGATCTGACCGCCTCCAGTGGCGACGAATCGGTCACACCGGTGAACCTGAGCGTCTCGCTGAGTGCGTCGTACGTCGAGACGGTGACGGTGGACTTTGCGGTGACGGGTGGGTCGGCTGTCGATCCGGACGACTTCACGATTGCGGCTTCGCCGCTGACGTTCAATCCGGGCGTCACGCAGCAGGACGTGGTGATCACCGTTGTGGACGACGGTGACGACGAGCCGGATGAGACGATCGAGGTTACGCTGAGCAATCCGAGTAACGCAACGCTGGGCTCGAATACGGTTCACACGTACACGATTCTGGACAACGACGGCGTTTCGCCGCCCGGTCAGGCGAGTAATCCCAGTCCAGCCGATGGCGAGACGCGGGTGAGCCGGAATGTCATCCTGTCGTGGACGGCCGGCAGCGGGGCCGACAGCCACGACGTGTACTTCGGCACGAACCCGAACCCGGGTGCGTCGGAGTTCAAGGGCAACCAGCCGCAGACGACGTTCGACCCTGGTTATCTGCCCAAGAACACGTGGCACTACTGGCGGATCGACGAAGTGAACGCCGGTGGAACCACCACGGGTGTGGTGTGGAGCTTCAGGACGGGCGCCAAGTAGTGAGTTTGAGCCGCCCGGCCATTGGCCAGACGGCGCGATGGCGTCCAGCGGCCTGATTAGTAGGTCGAACGGACGCAGGTACTGCAAAGCGGTGGCGTCGCTACGGCGAACGTGCTGTAGCGACGCCACCCTCTTGGGGCCTCTGAGCCAAAACTGCCAAGAAAGCCCCGACCTCGGGGCAGCGCCGGGTTTAGCAGCCATCGGCCACGTGGGATGAGGCAATTCACCGGGACGACGTTACAATTGAGATGGCGGGCCAGGTACGACGGGGTATGCACCAGCCCAAGCCCGACTGTGCGACCGCGCAGCGGGTGGGACAAGGGGCCATGATGCGAAGCAAATCTATTGCGCTTCTGGGCGGTGCGGGGCTTGTAGTGGGGGCGGTTCTTGCAGGGTGTTTGGACGACGCGACCGACGCACGGACGGATGACTTCGTGATAAGCAACCTGGGAGTGACGTTCGGCGCGTGGGATCGTGGGTCGAACAGAGCCGGCGACTTTGTGTTCCTCGAGCGCGAGCAGAAAGTCTTCTTGGAGTTCGGGGCGATCGTCTCTGACGGCGAGGGCGGCACCAAGGAGTTGCCCACGTTTGAATACAAGCTTCGGCCGGAGGCTGTGATCTTCGCCATAGCCGAGGGGACGGTCACGCGGTTCGGGTTTCAGGAAGATACGGAGGATTACGAGTTTGCGGTGCAATCGGATCGCGACCCGGCGTTTGAGGTGGGTTACGACCACGTGCTGAACCCGACGGTGTCACCGGGCGATAGCGTCGAGGCCGGCGATGTCCTCGGCAACCCGGGCACATGGAGCGAACAGCTCGGCCGGTTCGAGATCATGATCAACAACAGCGAGACCGGCCTATCGTATTGCCCGTTCACGTTCTTCGACCCGAATCTGGCGGATGAGTATCAGCAGCAGGTGTCGCGGTTCATGGAGGACTGGGAGACGTTCAAGGACGACCCGACGGTATACGACGAGGAAAACCACGTCTGTCCGGGCTGCCGATACGAGTCGATGGTATCGTACTGACACACGACGGTTGCCGAACCCGATCGCACGCTTTCGGCCCCGGACGATTCGCGTCACACGCACCGGCCAAGCCAATCAGCCCTACCGCCGGGCGCCCATAAGGAACGGACTGGGCAGCGTCTTGAGCACATCGTCGGGCCCGACCTTCGGGGCGGCTGCGTCGCTCGGCAGGGGCAGCGGCCGATCGCCCGGTGCGACGATTTCGCGACGCAGCAGCAGCATCCTCGGATAGACAGGATACTTGTCCTTGGGCGTCGGCGCGTCGATCCGGAACGTGGCCGGTAAGTCTTTGGCGGCAAACACCTTCTGCACGACTGTCGGCGTTGACGTCCAGTGGGCCTTCCGGGCCGATCCGATGGTCGCTCCCTCTTTGCACAGCTGATCGTACGAGCAGTCGCGCCAGCCGGGCCGGTACGCGTAGGTAACGACGAGGCGATTGTCGCCCAGCTCGCGCGGGTCGGAGGTGGACACGGTGATGGTGTTGCTGCCGGGCGAGAGGTAAGGCAGCGCACATCGATTGCACTGAACGACGGCTTCGAGCTCCAACGACTGTAGCGCAGAAGTGAAGGTGAGCCGGACCAGGCATGCATACTTGCCGGCAACGGCCTGCGAGAAATCATCTATGGAAATCGGCTTGAACGTCTTGCCGCCGTCGACCGACACTTCGACCTTATCGGCCCCGGCTGCCCGCCCGCGGCCTTTCGTCATGACGTAAGGTGAGCTTAGGGCGACGGTGATCGACGCCGGCTTGGTCGGGTCGGCGGGGACGATCTTGCCGTTTTGCAGCTTGACGTTCTGCTTTGACGCCAACGCCGTCAGGACGGTGTCGCTTTTCAACTCGGGCGCAAAGATGAGCTTACCGTTGGCGAAGCTTCGCCTTAGGCCGCCGCTGCGAGCGTAGGGTTCGAGGACCGGGCCGAGCGAAGGACAATTGCGGTAGTCCTTGTCGGTGCAGCCGTGGTAGGGCGCTTCGGTCCGGCCGCTCCACCAGTGGGCACCCTCGATGGCGTCCCAGGTGAGGGTGAGGGAGCAGCCGGGTGCGAGATTGACGTCGGTGGAATAGCCGTGGTCATCGAACTTGATGGCGTTCCACGCGGTGGGCGAGCCCCTGTCTTGACCGTTGTTGACGCCCTTGATGACCCCCTTCATGTCGTCGCCGCAGACCAGAAACGCCGGCGCCTGCCAGTTGGAACTGCCATCGGCGGACACGGGTCGGCAATCGGCGTGGTAGCAGACCTTCCTGGCGGTGTCGTATGTGAGTCCTTCGGTCACCAGGGCGGGTACGGCTCGAATGTCGGCCTGACTGGCGATCGTACGTCCGCCGGGCGCATCGGCGGCTGGCTTCCACACATAGACCTTCAGGAACACGTCGAGGTAGTGCCAGCGACCGTCGTACTGAGCTTCGACCGTGGTGTGTCCCGGGCTGGTCCAGCCGATGTACCGCCACGGCCAGCCGAGCTCGCGCCACAGGGCCGCCTGCACCGTATGCAGGCCGCCGCACAGACTCCAGCCGTAGGAGTTGATCAGCTTGAGTGCGGCGATCCCGCCTTCCTCGCGCGGGTAATCGCGGTGGTAGTGGGTCATGCGCACGAAGTTGTAGACGGCGATGGCCCGCTCGTCGTTGGTCTTGCAGCCGCGGGTGACACTCTCGACGATCGATTTGAGCGACGAGCAGTCCGGCGCCTTGTCGGCAGTCACTTTGATCTGCCGGACCATGGCACTTGCCCCCTTGTTCGCTTCCGACGGTCGCTCATCACCTAGGCCGGCATGAGCAACGGTCTGACACGAGAAGAAAAACGCCAAACCGAAAAACAGTCGTGAGATTCGCCGTGCCATCTTTCGTTGCCTCCTAAGGGCGTTGGCCTTCGTGAGCCGCCATTCTACTTGTACGGACTCGACACGGGTCTGAACTGTCAGCCTTGTCGTTCGGTCAGGATGCTTTCGACGGGGTCGACAAGCGTGCCGTGTCGTGCCCTTTGCCGCTCGGCCCATTCGTCCAGCAGGCGTTGACACCGCTTGACGGTATCGGGTTCGGTCTGGGAGAGATCGCGCGTCTGGAAGCGGTCTTCGACGAGGTCGTACAATTCGACCGGCTTGAAGTCGTAGCCGTGGGCATCGTACGTTCGGACCATCAGGTGCTGCTTCGTGCGGACCGCACGTTGGACGGTGTACAGCCCGTGGTCCCATACCACGTAGTCTCGTTGCGGGCCTTGTCGGCTTCGCAACTGAGGCGCGAACGACGTGCCGTCCCACTCACTGGGGACCGATTCGGCAAGCAACTCGCTCAGCGTGGCGGACAAGTCGACATTATACAGCAGGTCGTCGCAACGGCTGCCAGGCGTCGTCAGGCCTGGCCAGCGGACGATCAGCGGTATGTGATGGATGCACTCGTCGGCGCAGACGTGGTCGGAATAGATGCCGTGCTCGCCAAACGCGTCGCCGTGATCGGCGGTGAAAATGACAATCGCATCGTCGAGCACGCCCTGGCGGTCGAGTTCGTCAAGCACGATCTTGACGTGGTGGTCGACATAGCGGATGGCCGCGTCGTAGCCGGTGATCATATGCTCGAAGTCTTTGCGGTTAGTCACGGCATCGGGCATGAGCGCGAAAGGACTCTTGCCATCCTTGAACTGCCCGCGGGCCGTGAAAGGAGCGTCCATAGACTGGTGCCGGCGAATCGCCTCCTCGTCGGGCCAAGGCTGGTTGACGGGATGGTTCTTGAGTGGCTCGGCCCAGGACGGATCCATCTTGTAACACCGATGGGCGTCCCAGTAGTTCACGTGCAGCAGGTAGTTGTCCCGCCGAGCGTTGGTCTTCAGCCAGCGAAGGAGGGGTTCGTTGACCTCGTCGGCGGTCTCGCCTCCTCCCTTGAGGTTCGGCGTGTGGAACTCACTCCAACCGCACATGAACCACGGGGCGCTATGTCGGTCGGCGAAGTTGGAGAAACTGATGGTGTCCCAGCCGGCGCTGCGCAGGTGACGCATCAGCATTTCGTTTTCGGGGTTCGGGCCGCTGTAGCTTCGCGTACGGATGCGGAAGGCTGCGCCCGCCCCCACGTTAGAGATCACGCCGTTGTTGATGCCGAACCGACCCGACACGAATCCCATTCGCGACGGCAGGCATGGGGAGCTGGCGCAGAAGTAATTGTCGAAACACATGCCCTGCCCGGCGATGGTATCGATCGTCGGACTGGTGGGACGGTCATACCCGTAGCAGCCCAGATGGTCGGGCCGCAGACAGTCGATGTCGAACAGAATGATCCGCATTCGCTACACTCCTGGCATTGGCAAGCTGTCGGTTCACGCCGACACGACCGAGCGTGTCGTGTGGAGCTGCTTTTGCA
>Ga0272441_10016447_pt1 | contig 10218 bp, 10 predicted proteins | sample SSMProp6N_FD_193582 | JGI IMG/M metagenome (GOLD analysis project Ga0272441, IMG submission 193582) | Marine sediment archaeal communities from Little Sippewissett salt marsh, Falmouth, MA, United States - SSM-Prop-6N | ecosystem: Environmental > Aquatic > Marine > Wetlands > Sediment ... | reverse complement strand
TCTGTAGTACATACTGGAGTAAAATCTGCAGGATGACTAAAAAGAATAAACCATTTCCCTTTGAATGCATCTGGTAGCTTCATCTTTCCTTTGGTTGTTTGAACAGATAATGGGGGAAATGTATCCCCAATAAGAGGTATTTTTTCTTCCAAGATCTTCACCTTATTTAATAGGGATATTTCTACCCTTCGTAGGTGTTTTTTTCGCAACTTTTATTTCAAGAATACCATCGCTTAAATTAGCTTCTGCTTTGTCAGGATTGACTTCTTCAGGAAATGTAATGTTTCTACAAATCGTTGAATAACTTCGTTCTCTTCGAATATACCCTTTTTCTTCTGCTTTATTTTCTGTGGAAGTTTCCCCACAAATACTTAATCCATTTTGTGTTATGTTCACCTGAAGATCTTTTTTGGAAACTCCGGGGACCTCAGCAATCACTTTGAATTCTTTACCAGTATCAACAAGATCTAAGGCCGATATCTTGGTATCAGATTCTAACCACCGTTCTGGCCAAGAGGTTGGCATCCATCGTCTCATCCATCCAGGTGCCCATGGATCTTCCCACACATGTCTATCTAAGGTGTCAAAGAGATCCCAGGGCGTCCAAACCATTGGACTTGTCGTTTTTTCAACAGGTTGTTTTTTTGGATGTTTTTTTATTGATATCTTTTTCTTACTACTTTTTTTCTTTTCCATTGTTCTTATCTCCTTTTTTATTTTATTCGTTTCATAGGAAAACCACAGCAATAGGGTACTGCTTGTGGTTTTGTATCAAATTCAATTATTGAGTCACACGTACATTTTTCTTCAGGACATGCACATTGAAATTGTACTAATTTATCGGCTGCCTCACAACCACATGAACTACACATAATTATTTACCTCCCTGTTATGTATTAATTTTTCATTTCTTTAAATAATTTGCTAACTTTTTTCCAATTTCTTTAGTATTTTGTAACTCTTTTTGGTCAGGAATATAATTAATATTAACACTTTTAATGGGAATATCCCAAGAAAGATCTCCGATTACTTTTTCGATTTCACCAACCGCTTGACCTCCCCATCCATAAGAACCAAAAGCAAAGCCGATTCTCTGTTTTGGTCGGAGTCCTTTCAGATAGGTAAGAAAGGCCCCCATGGTAGGTAACATCGTGTTATTGAGTGTGGGTGAACCTATAAGAATTAATCTTGTTGTGAGAACATCGGTAATAATATCAGAGATATGATCAATTTTTAAATTTCTCATGGTAACAGGGATTCCTGCCTCTTCAATCCCTTCTTGGAGAGTTAACGCAAGGTTCTTGGTTGATCCCCACATTGAATCATAGATGATGAGGGCTTTGGAATCAATTCTCTGTTGTGACCATTTGGTATAGGAATCAACAATTTTTGGAATGTTCTTACGCCAAATAACACCATGACTAGGGGCTATCATGTCTATATCAAGATCTTTGAGGGCAGTAAGTGCTTTTTGAACCTGTTCTCCATACGGCATCACAATATTGGCATAATATTTTGCTGCTTCTTCTTCAAGAATGCCCCATTCAAATTCATCATCAAAGCGTTCTGAAGAGGCGATGTGTTGTCCAAATGCATCGTTAGGAAAAAGAAGTTCATCAGAAGGACTATAAGTCACCATAGAATCAGGCCAATGGACCATAGGGATATGAACAAAGTGCAAGGTCCGTTTTCCAATGGATAGTGTTTCACCGGATTGAACTACCTTGAACTTTAAATTCTTTTTATAATGTCGTCGAAGACCTTTTTCACCACGCGTTGATGTGACAATGGTTGCATCAGGACAATATTCAAGTAATTTCAGCAGAGAGCCGGAATGATCCATTTCAACATGATTCGAGATAATATAATCGATTGTTGCGGGATCAATAATATCGTTGATTCTGCCCAGCATTTCTTCAAAGAGATAATGTTTAACGGTATCAATAAGGACAATTTTCTTATCCTTTATTAGATAGGAATTGTAGGTTGTACCACGATTGGTACTATAACCATGAAAATTGCGAATATCCCAGTCAATGCCACCAACCCAGTAGATACCAGCCTTGATTTGTAGTGAACGCAGTGTCATCACTCCTTTTTAAAATCTTGTTTTCCCGCACCACAAACAGGACAGACCCAATCCTCTGGAAGATCTTTAAAGTCTGTCCCAGCAGGAATTCCGTTATTAGGATCTCCTTTTTCAGGATCGTAGACATATCCACACACTGTACATACATACTTATCCATGTTTCATTCCTCCTTTTTTTTCACATCTTCTTCTTTTATATATGTGGGGGCATTCTTTGGGGATTTACCCCCTTTAATTTCATGATAAAACTCATAGGTCATGACTTTGTCTTGTGAGATAATATCGGCATCAATAATCTTGCCAATAAAAATTGTATGGGTACCAACACTTAATTGATCGATAATTGTTGCTTCCAAGTATCCTATACAATTATCAATGATGATGGGTGATTTTGTTTTGCCAAGTCTGTATCGAATATTAGAAAATTTATCAATATCACGACCAGATTTAAAACCAAAAGTTCCAATAAAGGTCATGGGAGCTTTCTCACACAGCATTGATGCGCTAAAGCTTTGACTATAGGTGATACATTCATGGGTAAAATTCTTCTTATTAATACTAACAGCAACAGTTGCAGGTTCTGCTGTAACCTGAAAGAGAGCATTTGCTATTTGGCCGTTAAGTTTTTCGTCTTTTCTAGAACATACGACATATAAGCCGTAGGGGATCTTATGGAGTGCTTTTATATTCATTTAAGAGTCTCCTCCAGAAGAACTACATTGACGACAGATACCTTTGAAATAACCATGCACTTCTTCAACTTTATGACCACCCTGAATTACTTTATCGATATTAGGGCATTCAATATCAATATCGATGATTTTCTTACATTGCCTACAGAGAAAATGGTGGTGCATGTTGGTTTCAAAGTCATACCGATATTGAGATCCTGTAATAGTAAGGGTTTGGATAATGCCTTGTTTTTTCAAGACTTCTAATGAATTATAAACTGTTGTTCTAGATAAAGAAGGATTCATTTTTTTTAAAGCAGAAAAGATTTCATCAGCAGTAGGATGAATTTTATGAGTATCTAAATAGTTCATAATTTCTAATCGTTGGGATGTTACTTTTAATGCATTATCCTTGAGTATCTTAACGTATTTTTCAAACATAGTATCTAAATTGTAATCATATCTAATTTGTAATTATTACAATTTGATACTGAATATAACTTGGCTATTTAAACTTTTCTATTTAGAAGAGACGGTGACCTATATTGTAATTGGACCTAATTTATGAATTTCTTTAGAAAAATCAGTAATAGCTTTTTCTAGTTTTAAAGATTCTCCTGTTGAAAACCATTCAAGTTTCAATCGCTTTGGATTGATATTTAAATCTTTGAGAATATTTTTAAGCAAGATTAAACGTCTTCTTGCTTTGTAGTTTCCCTCGTGATCACATTCTTTAGGTGGGCAACCAGCAATCATGACGCCCCAAGCACCTGCTTCAATTGCCCGTAAGATAAGTTCTGGGGCAACCCGACCAGTACACATTGTTACTATCACCCCATAGGATGTTTTGATCACAGCCTCGGTTTCACTTAACTGCATACCGGGAAATATGGAATAATTACAGGCAAAGACAAGGATCTTCTTTTCAGTATTTTTTAAGATGTCATTTATAGTTGAATGCAATTCGGGTAGAGTTACATTACAACCTTCTTTTTGTGTTATGGCACCAGCAGGACATGCTGCAAGACATAATCCACAACCCCGACATTCAATTTTATTAACTTCTATCTTTTTTGTATCATCTGATGTGTCAACAATAGTAAGTGCATCATATTTACAAAGTGATACGCAAATACCACATACGCTACAGAGATCTTCATTAATCTGAACAATGGTTCCCTCAACGTCAAAACCGGCCTCTGCAAAGTCTGCTCTTGCATCAGAAAAAATCTCTGTAACAGGAACACCTGCGGAACAATTATCGCTACAATTCTTACAATAAAAACATTCAAAGATTTTATTGACTAGAGATTGAGTAGGTATAATCTTACCTGCAATCATGCCATAAATAAGTAAGAGTTTACCTCGAGGTGTATCCGATTCCCAATTATAAGACTTGAAAAGCGGACAGAGCTCATAACAGTAACCACATCGAATACATTTGTTGAGCTCAGACTCCCATTTTTTTGTTCTTTTTAGAACATAAGTAGTTTTCATGATTAATTGCCAACCTTATAACGCAGATCTGTTGCTTTCACCCAATCGTCTGGTGCATCCATTATTTTATGAGGATTCAAAATATTGTTTGGATCAAGGGCTTTTTTAATGGCTCGCATCATAGGAATAATATCCTTTCTTGCTTTTTTCCAAGCTGGAGCCTTTGAAAGACCTATACCATGTTCTGCGGAGGTAACCCCACCAACAGAATGAACATAATCATAGAGCTCTTCGATTACTTTTTCTGCATCCTTCCACTGACTTGCTTTTGAAGGATCGAGCATAATTTTTGTATGAATGACACCTGAGCCACAATGCCCATATACAGCCATGATAACGTTATTTCGCTTAGCAATTTCATGGATTTTTTTTGCACAATCTGCAATTTTTGAATTTGGAACGCCCATATCATCCGCAAGATCCGTACAAATGATTCCTTCTTTATATCTTGAGAGAGAGGCGAATAGTTTCTTTCGACCACCAAATATTCGTTGACGTTCTTTTGCATCATAACTGATTTCAATATCTGTTCCATGATTTTTTTCACAGATATGTTTCATTTTATTAATCTCATAATCAATAGCTGATTTTACATTGCCGTCAGCTTCAAAAAGAATGATGGCTCCCACCTCTTGCAAGCCAAGATTTAATGCTTTATTAACTGCAACAATTCCAATGCCATCCATAAGCTCAAGCATTGATGGTTGACAGCCTCCTGCAATGATTTGAGAAATACTATTTCCAGCGTCCTCAAGTTCATCAAAATTTGCTATACCAAGACAGCGATATTTTGGAAGAGGATATATGCGCATTGTAGCTTCAACAACAATTCCTAGCGTTCCTTCCGATCCAACTATGAGGCGTTCTAATTGGTACCCAGATGAGTGTACTCGAGTATTCGAACCAAGATGAACTAACGATCCATCAGCAAGAACCACCTTCATACCCATGACATAATCCCGAGTAGCGCCATATTTAACAGAACGAACACCTGATGCATTCGCTGCAATCTCACCACCGATAGTTGCAATACGACTAGATGCAGGTGCTGGTGGGTAAAACAAACCATATGCTTTTAATACGCGATTCAAATCATCATCAACAACACCGGGCTCAACACGAACAAGCATATCCTCTGGAACAACCTCTAGGATACGATTCATCCTTTTCATATCTAGAACAATTCCCCCATCTATGGGAACAGCATGACCACTCGTACCTGAGCCAGCACCTCGAGGGACCACAGGGATTTTATTGTTATTTGCATATCGCATTATTTGTTGGACATGTTCGATAGTTTTGGGACGAATAACAACCTGAGGCATTGCTTGATGAACGGATGCATCTCCTGAATATACATATAAATCAGCGGGATTATCGCTCACGTTTTCTGGTCCAACAATATCTATTAGTTTTTGAAAGTTAATCTCTTTCATATAAGGTAGTCTCCTTGAGAGAGGAAGGCCCTAATTTTTTCAATTCGTCAACAAAATCGGTAACAACCTGAGCAAATTTTTGTCCCTCTGAGGCAGATACATATTCAAAACGTATACGTTCTGGTTTAACTCCCATATCGCCTAAGAGTTTTTTTAAAAGTTTTATCCTACGGTTTGTTTTATAATTACCAGATTGATAATGACAATCTCCTGGATGACAACCTGCAATTAAGATACCATCAGCTCCTTTTCTTAATGCCTCCAGGATAAATACGGTATCAACTCTTCCAGAGCACATCACTCGGATAGATTTGATATTTGGAGGATATTTTATTCGGCTTGTTCCGGCAAGATCTGCTCCAGCATAGGAACACCAGTTGCATAAAAAACCTATAATGTTTGGCTCAAAATCTTTCATTTCTTTCCACCTTTTAGACACGATTCCCCTAAAGCGTTAATCATAGCAAGAATCTGACCATCCCTAAAACCACGATGCTGAATAGCACCATTGAGACAAGCAGCAGAACATGAACCACAGCCCTTACAAAGAGCTTCGTTCACACTCGCTACCTTTACAGTACGGCCGAACTGCTCTATTTCTTTCAACTCTATAGCATTATATGGACAAGCGTCTACACAAAAACCGCAGCCACGACACAGATTTTCATCGACATGTGCAATAGTCGCTTCAATCTCTAATTGTTTTTTAGAAAGAATGTTAGTTACTCTAGATGCAGCTCCACTTGCCTGAGCAACAGTATCAGGAACATCCTTTGGACTCTGACAACAACCTGCAAGGAAAATACCATCAGTGAACGTATCCATCGGACGAAGCTTAGGATGAGCCTCCAGTAGAAAACCATCCGCGCTCTGATTAATATTCAAAACCCGAGCAAATTCTTTTGTATCCTCCCTTGGAACGATACCTGTTGCAAGTACAACAAGATCAGCCTCCATATCAGGATGACTCTTAGCTGTTACTACGATTTTATTATCTTTACTTGTCACCTCAATTGGGTCATCTAGTTCTCTCCGTCTATACGTGACGCCTTCTCCTTGAACCCGGTTGTAAAACTCTTCGAAACCTTTTCCAAACGCTCTCATATCAGTATAATAAACAATTAGCTCAGCGTCAGGGATTTTCTCCTTCACGAGATGAGCCTGTTTTGCAGTATACATACAACATACACGAGAACAATACTCATTAGCATCTTTGTCTCGTGAACCAACACATTGAATAAACACAACTTTCTTTGGTTCTTTTCCATTTATCTCAACGTGGCCTTCCGTAGGACCAGAGGCAGAAACAAGTCTTTCAAACTCAAGACCAGTAATCACATTCTTATACTTACCATATCCATATTCTGGTTTTGCAAGAGGATCAAATAGATCAAAACCAGTAGCAACAACAATCGCGCCAACATCAATATCAACTATTTCCTCCTTCATGTCATGTCGAATTGCTTCGGCTTCACAAGTTCTAACACATTCATAACATTCTGAACAACCACCACAGTTCAAACACCGTCGTGCCTCTTCAATTGCTTCTTCTTCAGTATAACCTAACTCGACTTCGTCAAAGTTGTTTTTCCTCTCTTCAAGTGGAAGATACTTCATAGGCACCTTACGTTTCTTTTTCACGCCCTCCAACGGTACCTTAGCGATCTCGGGTTTTATTCCACGTCCTTCTTTCAATTCTTCCCCATTAATGTATCTATCAATAGAAATGGCAGCTTCCTTTCCCGAGCCAATAGCCTCGATAACAGTTCCAGCACCCCACACTGCATCACCACCGCTGAAAACACCTTCGATGTTGGTTGCTAATGTTAACGGGTCAACATGAATAGTACTCCAAGGAGTTAGCTTTAGGTCATCTTCCATATTTTCTGGAAACGAGACAGGATCAACCTTAATACTACTCCAAGGAGTTAATTCCAAATCAACATCCTTAGATAGAAATTCTGTATCAACCTCCTGACCAATTGCAAGAATAATGCTATCGGCTTCTATTATAAACTCAGAACCAGAGATAGGTTTGATCTTCCTTCTACCGCTCTTATCAAGCTCATCCAGCAGCTCCATCCTTACACATTCAACCGCTTTAACATGACCATTTTCACCGATTACTCTTGTAGGTGCAACAAGATAGACAAGTTTTACACCTTCGTGTTCTGTCTCATCGATCTCCCAATCAGGTTCAGCAGGCATCTCCACACGAGTTCTTCGATACAGGATAGCAACCTCCTTGGCACCTAACCGCATCGCAGAACGTGCTGTATCCAACGCTGCATTACCTCCACCAATAACCATTACTTTCTTGCCTATTTTAGGAGCGAGATCACGAAAACCTGACAGCTTAATAGCTTCTTTAGGACAAACAGAAGCACATTTACCACAGCCCTTACATAAATACTTCTTGTGAATCCTAGGATACTGCTTCTTCGGATCATATTTATCTGGTTCAAGTTTAATTACTCCATACAAACATGCTTCAGCACATTTACCGCAGCCTATACAAAGATCATCGTCAATCTCAGCGATCGGTGTCATAATAACTTGACCTAAGTTTATCTCTTTCAAAAAATCAATAGCTTGAAACACACCATCGAGTTCTTCTCCAGGAATGTTCATCTTTTTACCTTTCTGAGCACCAACAGCAAGAAAAACTGCTTTAAAGCCTCGTTTAAACAAGTCAGGGATAGTTAAATCTCTACCCATCATGGTATTAAGATACACTTTAACTCCAAGTGCAAGAATATCAGATATCTCTCGCCTAAGAATCTCTTTAGGCAGACGGAACGTAGGAATACCAAACTTCATCATCCCACCAAGCACAGGTGCACTCTCAAATATCGTTATATGGTACCCTTTCAAAGCAAGATCATGGGCAGCAGTCAATCCAGCAGGTCCTCCACCCACAATAGCAATATTTTCCGCACGTGTTTCTATAGGAGGACTCTCCATAGCAGGGATCTTAAGCTCTAAATCTCCGACAAACCGTTTAATATGTGCAATACCCACAGGATCATCGATATCCTTTCGAGTACAAGCACTTTCACAGGGTCTATGGCAAATCCTACCACATATCGATGGAAACGGAAGCCGTTCTTTTATCACTCGTAATGCCTCATAGAATTTACCGCGGCTAACAAGCGTTACATAACCAGGAGCACCAACACCTGCAGGACATGCATCTCTACAGGGATGCATACCACGTTTATCAATCGTAGCTTTAAGTGGAACTGCCTGCGGAAATGGCACATAAATCGCTTTTCTAATCCCCTTCCCCATATCAAACTCGTTCGGCAACTCCACAGGACAAGTACTAAAACACTCACCGCAACCAGTGCACTTCTCCAGATCAATATACCGTGGCTTCTTCCTAATCTTAGCTGTAAAGTTTCCTACATAACCATCGATCCCTATAACCTCGGAATAGCTCAGAAGCTCAATGTTTGGATGCCGAGCTACATCAACCATCTTAGGCGTCAGTATACATGCAGAACAATCCAATGTTGGAAACGTTTTATCCAGCTGCGCCATCCGACCACCGATACTCGGTGTTTTCTCCACCAAATATGTTTTATATCCCATATCTCCAATGTCCAATGCCGCTTGAATACCAGCAATACCGCCACCAATAACCAGAGCATTAGGTGTAACATCTACTTTCTTTTTCTCTAACGGTTTCAAAAGAGAAGCACGAAGCACGGCACCTTTTACTAACGCGATTGCCTTCTCAGTAGCCTTCTCCTTGTTCTTATGTACCCATGAACATTGCTCCCGAATGTTCACCATTTCAAAACAATACGGATTCAAACCTGACTCCGCAAGAACCGTTCTAAACGTCGGCTCATGCATACGTGGAGAACAAGAGGCAACAACAACTCGATCTAGTTTTAATTCCCTGATGTCTTTCTTTATAAGTTCTTGTCCAGGATCTGAGCACATATATTTATAAAACCGGCTAACAGCTACATTAGGCAGAGATTTCATTTGTTCTGCAACCTTCTCTACATCAACTGTAGCTGCAATGTTGATTCCGCATTCACAAATATATACTCCAATTTTCACAGCAACACCCTTTTAGCCTATTATCCCTTCAATTTGTGCAAGAATCTGTTTAATGCCAAAATGTCTCATTGAAATCGCACCTGATGGACAGGCAGATGCACATGAACCGCAACCTTTGCACATGACATCGTTTACTTTCATCACCTTTTTTTCACTATCAAACTCTAAAGCAGAATAGGCACACATTTCTTCACAAGTTCTACATCCGCTGCATAAATCCTCATCTATCACTGACGAGATTGCTTCTACTACCACTTTGCCCTGTGAAAGTGGTTCAGATGCTCTAACTGCAGCACCACTAGCCTGAGCAACAGCATCAGGAATATCCTTTGGACTCTGACAACAACCTGCAAGGAAAATACCATCAGTGAACGTATCCATCGGACGAAGCTTAGGATGAGCCTCCAGTAGAAAACCATCCGCGCTCTGATTAATATTCAAAACCCGAGCA
>Ga0272441_10016446_pt1 | contig 10219 bp, 11 predicted proteins | sample SSMProp6N_FD_193582 | JGI IMG/M metagenome (GOLD analysis project Ga0272441, IMG submission 193582) | Marine sediment archaeal communities from Little Sippewissett salt marsh, Falmouth, MA, United States - SSM-Prop-6N | ecosystem: Environmental > Aquatic > Marine > Wetlands > Sediment ... | reverse complement strand
GCTATACAGTACTGCGATTCGGTCGCAATGATTTTCTGGCAATGATCACTGTGGTTTCCGGATCGGGTATGGTGGTTTTGCTGAATACATGGTTGCAGTAAGCAGGTCAGTCATGTCCGGACAGACAGTCAAATTGATCATCGAGTATGAAGGAACCGCTTTCTCCGGCTGGCAGGTGCAAAATAACGCCCGTACCATTCAGGAAGCGATCGAGGAAGCATTACGAAAAATAACCGGAAAAAATATCCGAATTACAGGTGCCGGGAGAACAGACGCAGGTGTGCATGCACTGGGACAGGTGGCCCATTTTTCATGGGATGGATGTTTGCCGCTTTCCGCATTTCACCATGGATTGAACGGCGAATTACCCGCGGTGATTCGCATCCTTCATGCAGAAGAAACGTCTCCGGAATTTCATGCCCGTTTCGATGCCGTCAGCAGGACCTATCGTTATGTGATAAGCAGAAGGGAACGGGCGGTGGGGCATTGCCTTTCCTGGTATCCGCGATTTGAATTTGAAATTGCGCCGATGCAGCGGGCGGCACTGTGTCTTCCGGGAAAACACCATTTTGAGAGCTTCTGCAAATCGGGCAGTCAGGAAACAGATTGCCTGTCAGAAGTATATGAGGCATCCTGGCGGGAGACAGCAGAATATGTGATATTCGAAATATCAGCCATCCGATTTTTCCACAATATGGTCCGGATTTTGATCGGAACAATGCTGGAAATCGGCAGCGGCAAACGTCCGGCTGAGGATCTCATGCGGATTCTGAATGCGCGGGACAGGAGTGAGGCGGGACCGACAGTGCCCCCGCACGGGCTTTATCTTGTTCGGATCGATTATAAAAAATGAAAGCTATTACGAATTGATAATAAAAGACTTAATATTTAATAAAGAATAAGATACAATGCGGAAAAGACTTGATAAAAATGAAAATAGATTGTATTTTAAAATTGTTCATTAAAGCAAAAATGTGGCAGGCGGTCATGAAGAAACTCTTGATATTATCGGTGTTCCTGTTTGGTATTTTAACATACTGTTCGGGAGAAAAGAGCCCGGCCGGCAGTACGGAAGACTTTTTTACGGAACTCGAAGACTCGTCCGGAGCCAGGGCATCCATAATCAATGATTCAATTTACAGATCAAGGCAGAATGCCATCACAAGGGCCGTGTCCCGGGTCAGCCCGGCTGTCGTGGGCATCAATGTGACACAAATCAGACGTTTCCGCGAGCCGTCGCTTTTTGAAAATGATCCATTCTGGTACTGGTATTACAGGCCTCGTGAATACATGCAGAAAGTCAAGGGTCTTGGATCGGGTTTCATTATTTCACCCAATGGATATATTCTGACGAATGAACATGTGGTTGAGAGAGCAGAAGAAATCGTCGTAACGATGACGGACGGGAAGCACTATCAGGCCACCCGCGTCGGTGAGGATCATGAAAACGATATCGCTCTTTTAAAAATTGATGTATCGGATCTGCCTTTTATTCCGCTGGGTGATTCGGACGACGTTATCATTGGTGAATGGGCGATTGCGCTGGGAAATCCCTTCGGTCTTTTCGATGTCAATTCAAAGCCGACGGTAACAGTGGGTGTCATCAGTTCTGTCGGAATGAACTTCGGGGGAGGATCTGCCCAGCGTTCGTACCAGAACATGATTCAGACGGATGCCGCCATCAACAGTGGTAACAGCGGCGGTCCCCTGGTAAACAGTGAGGGAAAATGTATCGGCATCAATGCGTTTATTATATCGGGAAGTGAACGGCAGGGGACTTCTATCGGGCTTGGTTTTGCGATACCGATCAATCGTGTCAAGCAGCTTCTTCCCGATTTGAAAAACCAGCTGGCCAGGGCCAGAGAAGGTTTTGAAACCGGTCTGGAGGTGGAAAATATCAACTGGCTGGTGGCATCCATGCTGGGGATATCACCCGGAGACGGTGTTATTGTATCCGGAGTGGAATCCCGCAGTCCGGCTGCCAGGGCCGGCATACAAGTCGGTGATGTCATTGTTTCCATGGATGGTATCCGTGTCCGGTCCTCCGCCGATGTGCAGGAAATTATTGATAAAAAGGATTCTTCCCAATCATCCAGCCTGATTCTGGCTGTGTTCCGGAACGGGAAATTGTACAAGGTTACACTGAAAATTTAAGAGGGGAAATCGCGCCGGGGGGCTGCGATATTGTCAGACAAATTCGGTGTTGTATACGAAAGTGACCAAACTAGGGAGGAGAACGTCATGAAAAGCGGATACCTGCGAATTGGTCTGCTGTGTGCGATCATCAATACGCTGACGCTTCATGCGGCCCAGACCCGGATTGACAATCTGGGATATCTGGCCAATTTCTATGTGCGTGACAATTACAATATCTGGGGTTTCCCCTCAACCATTGTGAATTACCCGGACCGCGTGTTTTTTGAATCTCTTTCCGGGGACGGACTGTGGAGTGGCGGTGGAAATCTGAAAGTATCCAGTGTGATTACCCTGGGTATGTATTTCCGGGATCACGAACGGCAAATTGCCTATGCAGATCCGGGTATTGAATTGGACGGTCTTGATTTCTTTATTAATGATGATGCGGCGATGCACCAGTTTGATGTATTCGCGGGATTTGACATGAATAATGTCGATCTTGGTTTTCATATCAGTACATTTTCTTCCACCGCGTTTTACAATGATCCGAGTATCGCAAATTTTACCATCGAGAACAAGCTGTCCTCTTATGATGTGGAGGGGGGCATCAGCTTCAAAGCAGGAGACCGCAGTCGTATCGATGCCGCTGTAATGTACAGTACCAGCGATTTTTATTTTACGTATATGGGAGGAAGGACCCGTGCGCCCGAGGAATACAGCTCTTATGCCGTGGGCGGGAGGATGTTTTATGCCCATTCGCCCAGGGTGGTGATTGTGCCGTTTTTGGGGTATATGCAGGGAAATGAAGGGTACCGTCTCTTAATCGACGGCATGGATGGTGAATCCGGTATCCGCAGTCTTGTTGACCGGCATTCCCAGTATATTGTCGGTGTGGCGCTGGATATCATGCCCTTCAGGAAAAATCTGGTTACTTTTGCATCCGGTGTGGTCAGCAGCAGTATGACCCGTGATGCCACCTATGCCAATGAACTTTATATTCTTGCGGATGACCAGTCGTCCTATGTCGCGTTTCCGTTTTTCAGTCTGGGAGTCGAATCCTGGCTGACAAAATGGCTGGGTGTGCGGGTGTCCGCATACGAGCTGCTGGAAAAATACACCGACAAGGAAGGTATCACGCCCAGACTGCTTACCAACACGGAGATGACAGGAAGCTCGTACGGTGCCAGACTGGGTCTGGCGTTCAAACTCGGACAGTTTGAAATAGACACCATCGTCGATACCAATGGCAGTGCGGATTTCCTGCACAATCCGGCCTATCTGCTCAGTGGTGATCACAGCGGCACGCTCTTCAGTCAGGTGTCGTTGACATACCATTTTAATGAGGATAAAACAGGAAAATCATCAGAATAAGGATGGTCGATCGTGATAGCTCGCTATACACTTCCTGAAATGGGAGCCATATGGACCCGTCAGAACCGGTTTCAGAAGTGGCTGGATGTTGAACTTGCCGTATGCGAGGTTCAGGCTGAAAGAGGTGTTATTCCCGAAAAGGCCTGGGAGTCCATACGGAAGAAGGCCGGATTCGATGTCGGACGTATCGACGAAATTGAGTCGGTCGTCCAGCATGATGTGATTGCCTTTCTGACGAGTGTCGCTGAAAAAGTCGGACCGGATTCCAGGTACATCCACATGGGCATGACATCCTCGGATGTGCTGGATACGGCAACGTCCCTGCAATTGAAGGAAGCGGGGGTGCTGCTTCTGAAAGATCTGGAGAAGCTGAAGGACGTACTCGGACGTCGCGCCAGGGAATACAAGGATACTGTCTGTATCGGCAGGTCTCACGGGATTCATGCGGAACCCACTACTTTTGGTCTGAAAATGGCTCTGTGGTACGATGAAACGCGCCGCAATATCACAAGAATGAGACAGGCTGCCGAGACGGTCAATGTCGGAAAAATATCCGGCGCCGTGGGAACCTTTGCCCATCTGGACCCTGAAGTCGAGGAGAGAACCTGTGCAAAACTCGGTCTGCAGCCGGCGCCTGTATCAACACAGGTTGTGCAGCGCGACAGGCATGCGCATTTCATGGCAGTGCTTGCCGTCATTGCAGCCACACTGGAAAAGATAGCAGTTGAGATCAGGCACCTTCAGCGGACAGAAGTGCTTGAAGCGGAGGAATTTTTTGCCAAAGGCCAAAAGGGGTCTTCTGCAATGCCGCATAAGCGAAATCCCATTACTTGCGAGCGCATTGCCGGATTGGCCAGGTTGATCAGGTCCAATGCTTTGGCAGCCCTTGAAAATGTCGCCCTGTGGCATGAGCGTGATATTTCGCATTCATCAGTAGAACGGATCATTCTGCCGGACAGCACGATTCTTCTTGATTATATGCTTCAGAAAACCATTCATCTGATTGACGATTTGCTGGTCTATCCTGAGCGCATGGTTCGCAATATGGAAATCACCCGCGGCTTGATTTTCTCACAGCCGCTGCTTCTTGCATTGATTGACAAGGGATTAACTCGCGAAGAGGCGTATCATCTGGTTCAGCGTTGCGCAATGGCCTGCTGGAAAACGGGCGAGGATATGCATGCGGCAGTCAAAAAAGACAAGGAAATTCAAAAGCATTTAATGCCGGATGAAATCGATGCCTGTTTCGATCTGAAAAGGCAGCTTCGTAATATCAATGCCATTTTTAAGCGGGTGGGGCTGTAACGGAAATTGAGCAGCATTCCCGTCCGAACAGCGATTTGTGTGAGCGGCATCAGAAAATCAATGCGCCCCTTGCAGAGGACACCGAACGGCTGAAGCCTGCTCAAGAACGATACAAGAATGATGAGATGATTCAATAGTGTTTCGTGAAGCGCTGCATTTGCTGATTTGGGAAGGTGCACTGCTGCTGTTATTCCTTGCAGGGTGGATTGGATTAAGATGGTTCTTTTTCATGCCGGCCGGCATTGCGATGATGCTGATTGTCCTTTTTACGCTCTTTTTTTTCCGGAGTCCCGTCAGAGTGATTCCGGCAGCGATACCGGCGGACAGCGATTATATCGTCGCTCCTGCGGATGGAATCATCGCAGAATTGATCCCTGAGATGAATTGTCCCTACGATGACACGCTTGTATCCAAGCTGTCCATTTTCATGTCACTGCTGGATGTGCATGTCAACCGAAATCCTGTATCCGGATTGGTTGTTTCCGTCAAACATTTTCCTGGCGCCTTCATGCCGGCATTTCGGGAAAAAGCATCCATAGCCAACGAACAGACCCTGATCATCATTCAGCATCCCCGCGGCACAATGTACGTGAAACAAATTGCAGGCATGCTGGCACGACGGATTGTGTGCCGCCTGAGTCCCGGGGAGTATATCGAAAAAGGAGCAATATTTGGTATGATTCGATTCGGATCACGGATGGAAATGTTTGTTCCTTTGCATGTTGACTGGCAGATTCGGAAAGGGGATCGCGTTCGTGCCGGAGAAACGATTGTCGGAAATTTCCAAAAAAGATAAGGTGTTTCATCTTCCCGGTTTGTTTACCATGCTGAATCTGTTCTGTGGTTTCCTGTCAATTATAAAATCCATTGAAGGGAGCCTGGATCCCGCCGCATGGTTTATTATTCTTGCCGTACTGTGTGACGGCATGGACGGAAAACTGGCCAGATGGACGAATTCGGAATCTGCTTTCGGATTTGAACTGGATTCCATGGCGGATTTGGTCTCAGCCTGTCTGGCTCCTGCCTTACTGCTGTTTCAGGGGATTTTCTTTCATTTCGGTTTTCTGGGGATGGTTTTCTGCTTTATGTTTGTATTTGCAGGCGCCTATCGTCTTGCCAGATTTAACGTCCGGCAGTCAGGAAAACGGCAGGGGGGGTATACAGGTCTGCCGGTACCGGTCGCCGCGTTGACCATTGTCAGTTTCTGGATTTTTCATGCCCGCAAGGAATATCTTGTTTTAAATACATTCTGGCCTGTTATTCTGATGGTGCTGATTCTTCTGATGGTCAGTCTGGTACCTTATGATTGGCCGGATATTCAATTTCGCGGACCATGGTATCGAAAGATCGTATCGGGCGTGATCCTGCTGTTTGTTATTCTGATGGCCATATTTCCTCATTGGATTTTATTTCCTTTGTTTGTATTTTATATCGTATGCGGTGTGGTCGCATGGCTCCTGGAGTGGCTAAGAGGCAGGAAGCGTTTAATCGAATTTTTTATTTCAGGATAATCGACAATATTAATGGAGACGGGTGATGTTTGGCATCGGTTCCATGGAGTTGCTGGTGATTATGGTCGTGGCACTTCTGGTATTCGGCAGCAAACAGCTGCCCGATGTGGCCAGACAAATCGGCAAGGGACTTCGTGATCTTCAGCGGGCGACGCAGGATGCCCGGAATGAAATCAACAAAATGATGGAAGATGATAATAACGACCTCAAGGGGTGATTGTACCCCAGCACACGATTAACTGGAGGAACCAATCCATGTTTGGAATGCCGGGACATTGGGAGATTCTCGTTATTGTTGTGGTTATACTGCTGCTGTTTGGGGGAAAGAAAATCCCGGAACTGGCACGCGGACTGGGAAAGGGAATTCGTGAATTCAAGGACGGCATGCAGCAGACAAACGATGATGTGAAAAAGGAACTGGATGATACAAGCACAAAATCCGGGAAAGAAACCAAAGAATAACATACAGGAATCCAAAAAACAGGCTGCAGTTAAAAAGATGCTTCAATATTCCCGTTTGCGACAGCAGATTTTAAATGGCACACCAGGGTGCCGCAGCCTGGTGGAAGAATCCCTGAAAAAAATTTCCGGTGAATCCGTATTGAACGCCTTTCTTTCGGTCCATAAGGACAGGGCGCTGGAAAGAGCGGATATTGTTGATCAAAAAATAAAGCAGGGGAGGGCCGGACGTCTCGCAGGCATGATTCTGGCCGTGAAAGACAATCTGGTGATGCGTCACGGTGCTACAACCTGCGGTTCAAAAATACTCTCAGGATTCAATTCGCCATATGATGCCACCGTAATTCGCCGGCTGGAATCGGAGGATGCCATTATTGTCGGTAAAACCAACATGGATGAATTCGGCATGGGATCATCCAGTGAAAATTCCGCTTTCGGACCTGTGAGAAATCCGGTCAATCGTGACCTGATTCCCGGCGGATCGAGCGGCGGTTCGGCTGCTGCAGTGGCAGCAGGGCTGGTGATGAATGCCCTGGGAACGGATACAGGGGGGTCCGTCCGGCAGCCTGCTGCACTGACAGGGGTGGTAGGATTAAGACCCACCTATGGCCGTGTATCCCGATATGGACTCGTGGCATTTGCCTCAAGCCTGGATCAGGTCGGATGTCTGTCTCCATGCGTGGCGGACAGTGCCATGCTGCTGCAAGTGATTGCAGGCAAAGATGAAAAGGACATGACATCCGCGGACGAGCCTGTGCCTGATTATCAGGCTGCTTTGGGCATGGATGTAAAAGGCCTTCGTATCGGTCTTCCCGGAGAGTATTTCGGTGAGGGACTCGAAGAAGATGTGGCGGAGGCCATAGAGAATGCAGTGGATATTTTTCGCGATGGCGGTGCGGAAATCCGTTCTGTCAGCCTGCCCCATACAGATTACGGGATTGCCACGTATTATCTGATTTGCACGGCGGAAGCTTCCAGCAATTTGGCACGGTTTGATGGTGTACGGTACGGTTTGCGTATGGGTGCGGATGGGGGTCTGGACAGCATGTATGAACAGACCAGGAGTCTGGGATTCGGTGATGAAGTGAAACGGCGTATCATGCTTGGCACGTATGTTTTATCTGCGGGATATTATGATGCCTATTACCGGAAGGCACAGAAAGTCCGCACGATGATTCGGCGTGACTATGAAAACGCTTTTCGTGAATGTGATTTCATCGTGGGACCCACGTCCCCGACAACCGCATTCCGCATTGGTGAAAAAGTGAATGATCCCATGAGTATGTACCTGTCGGATGTTTATACAGTGACCGGACCGCTTGCCGGCATACCGGCTATTTCCCTGCCTGCGGGAAAAGACGGCAGCGGTCTGCCCATTGGTCTTCAGATTACCGGTTCGGCTTTTGGAGAAGAAAAACTTCTGGGGACCGCTTGCTGGCTCGAAACCATGTTATCAAGCAGCATTGTTTGACATGCCTCCCGGCAGGGGATGTATGGGAGGCAGCTTCCGGGACAGCGATGGCAGTCCGGTGATATTCACAAAGCGGGGAATTTGTATGGAACTGATATCTGTTCATATCGAAAAACCGGAGGAAATGAATTTTATTCTGGGCCATTCTCATTTTATCAAGACCGTTGAGGACATCCATGAAACCCTGGTGCAGGCCGTGCCCGGCGTTCAATTCGGTCTGGCATTCTGTGAAGCTTCCGGGCCGCGTCTCATCCGCTACTCCGGGACGGATGATTCGCTGATTAAGCTGGCCGTGAAAAATGCCTCTCATATCGGGGCAGGGCATATGTTCATTTTATTTCTGGGAAACGCGTTTCCCATCAATGTTCTGCCGGTGCTTCGCAATATTCCGGAAATCTGCAGGATTTTTTGTGCCACTGCCAATCCTGCGGAGGTGATTCTGGCTCAGACAGATCAGGGAAGGGCCATTTTAGGCATCGTGGATGGCCAGGGTCCCATCGGTACTGAAACGGATAAGGATATTTCCGCCCGCAAGGAGTTTCTGAGACGGATCGGTTATAAAATCGCATAATATCCGGATCACCGGTTGAATGAAATAGTAAACGGTACAAGTGTGAGTGATCATCGAATTAAAATATTTTGTGCGGGTGGAACCATTGACAAAATTTATTTTGACAGTAAAAACACATATGAAGTCGGGGAACCACAGGTTGAAGATATCCTGAAAGAAGCCGCCATTCATTTCGATTATGATATCGAATCCATTCTGAGCAAAGACAGTCTGGATATGACTGATGCGGACCGGCGGCTGATATTCAGAAAAGTCAGTCATGATAAAGCGTCCAGAATCATCATTACTCATGGAACGGATACCATGGTTGAAACCGCCCGGCACCTGGTCCCCATTCAGGAAAAAACCATTGTTTTAACCGGATCCCTTTCACCCGCACGTTTTAAAGCCAGTGATGCATCATTTAATATCGGGTCCGCCGTTATCGCTGTGCAGACGCTGCCTGCCGGTGTCTATATTGTAATGCATGGAATTATATACAATCCGGGCCGGGTGCGGAAAAACATGAAAAAGAATTGTTTTGAAAAGATCGGCAAGTAGCGGGATTCCGTGCAAGGGATAATCTGTCCCGATTGGACGGGGTATCCGGTCATCGCAGCCATGCTGCACATTCAAGGTGTGGATTCTCCGGAACGGTGGATAATGGATTATTTTGATTTTTCCATTTTCTGCAGTGCGTTCAGCAAATCAGATATCACCCTTTCCTGACATTCCCGAAGACCGAATTCCTTATCAGTATATTGAACAGCCCAGAGCAGGGTTCCGGATTTGGCATCGATCATCCGGATATAAGCGGAATGGATGACGATCTCGCCGCCGTATTCTCTGTAAATGTACCGCAGATGGGTTTCAATAATGGCATCGAAGTGAATGAACCGGGTGGCAATAAACGCGAGATTCAAAGCACCGGAAGGTGTGTCCGGTGACGGGATACCAAGTTCCTGGAATGTATCGCTTTCGTGTCCGGACATTCGATTCATTTGTTCCCGCACTTCTTCCTCGAGTTTCTCCCAGCTGATTGAAGTTATTCCGGCATGGTTCAGCGCGATTTCAATGGAAGTATTCAGTTCATTGATCATGATATCATCTGCCCTGACCAGGGCCACAGTTTTTACAGGGCCGTGAATGGCGGGTATGTTTTTTACCGGCAACGGGGGGGGCTGATCCTGAGGCGTTGCTCTGTTCTCGAATATTTCGGGAGTCCCTGGCGGGCTTTCATACAATATCCGGTTTTTTCGCAATGTTTCCGCATCCGGTTTGTCTGCTGTCTGCGGTTGATCCTTTTTTCCGGAAGGAAGAAATCCGATGCCGGCTGTCACTGAATAATATTTGTTGTGATTGTCAATGTAATGATATCCGCCTTTCACGTAGAGTTTTAGATGTGATTTGATGACA
>Ga0272441_10016445_pt1 | contig 10219 bp, 4 predicted proteins | sample SSMProp6N_FD_193582 | JGI IMG/M metagenome (GOLD analysis project Ga0272441, IMG submission 193582) | Marine sediment archaeal communities from Little Sippewissett salt marsh, Falmouth, MA, United States - SSM-Prop-6N | ecosystem: Environmental > Aquatic > Marine > Wetlands > Sediment ... | reverse complement strand
GTGGTTTTCCAGGGACGCGCAGACAGGCATTAGCTCGTCACAGCGCCCATTCTTGATCACGCTCACCATGTTGTGCTCGGTGGTATTCCTCACAAGATAGTCGCCGTCGATGAGCCAATCTTCCCCGTCGGCGTTCAGCTTGATGATAGCATTGCCGTCGTAGTGCAGGTGCTTGCCCCGGGAGTAGCCGTCAAGCAGCATATACTCGCCGTCGGGCTCCAGGTTTTCGCGAAAAGTGACCTTGTCGAAGGCCTTCTGGGGCGGGACGTTGGGAGCAAAAACCCCCTCACCGTAATACGACCGGGTCTTGGTGAAGTTGTACACCTCGGGGTGCAGGCGCGTCACGGATAGCCCGGCCATCGAGTACCATTTCCGCGGGCGCACCGTCTGGTCGTAGGAGCTCTGCCAACTGTCCCCCATCACCTGTTTGAGTCGCCATAGATAGCGACCGTCCTTGTAGTACCAAAGCGCCATCGGTAGGCCGTTGAGCTCGTAGCCGGGAGTCCTCGAGTAGCCCGAATCGCCCAGGCCGGGCAACACACCCCGGTTATCGCTCAGGGCGGTGAGGTACTCGGCATACTGCCGGCACAGCCCGCTTTCGAACCATTCATAGTCGTTTTCGGCCAACGTGTATTCCATCAGGTGGCGAGGGACGATGGTGAGGTACCCATCGGCATCGCACTGGGGCTTCCAGCAGCCCTTCTGCCCGCGGAAGCAGCCACGCACCTCGTCCATCGCATAGCTGATCTTGCCGTCAACGTCGCCATACCACCGCTCGAAGTAACGGGCAATCCAGTAGATACCCAGGATCGGAAAGGTAGTGTGGTTCCAGGTAATGGTGTCATTGTCCGACTGCCGGCCCCACCCTGAGACGTGGCGCGGCAACTCGTAGCACAGGGTCAGCAGAGCCCTGCAGGCCGTGAGGCGATCCTCTTCGGACAGGGCCGGGCACTCCTCGAGCATATCCCACGCGGCGCCCACACGGTTGCTTGTGGTCTCCTCCGGCCAGGTTACGGCGTACTCGGGCCTGCCGACGTACCGGTCCCAGAGTGCCCGCAGTAGGCCGGCGGCCTTGCGCGCGTAGGCCGGGTCCCCCCGGTCACGGTACATCTCGGCATAGCGCCAGAAGTCTCGCCAGCCATCCTGCCCGAGTGGCTCAGCCAGAAGGGCCTCCTCCTGGGCCGAGGCCATGGGCTTGAAGTTGGGATTGACGAGCAGCGGCTCATCGAAGCCTATTTGCTGTCCCTGGGGCAACAGCTCGCCCAGAGCGGCCACGCCCGCCATGGCCCCCGCACCATCGCTCGCCTCGACGGTGAGCACATTCACCTTCGGCCGGAAGTTAAAGGGCTCATGGACCGTCCGCAGCACATACTTGCCCGGGCCGGGAGTCAGGGAGTCGGCAACCAGGTACTTGTTCCAGTGCAGGCGCTCGGTGACGAAGTTGTTGACCATGTTGCCCACGGCGATGATGGTCTGCTCGGAATCAAGCAGCGAGCGCGCATCGGTGGTGACCGGCAGCTCAGCGCCCGATTTCAGCTTCAGGGCCTCGTTCAGACGGTCGGCGGCCGCGGCCCACTGGGCACCCACAGGGATGCAGATAACCGCCGCGGGGCGGCCATCGGCGATGATCGGGGTCTCAAGATTCAGAGCGCGCAGCTTGTCCAGGCCCACGCCACCATACTGGGCCAGCGGCAGAAGGTCCCCATACTCTTCAGGGCTGACCTGCCTGAGGGACACGTCATCAATCAGGTAGTCACACGTCCAGTAGTGCATCGAGTACACGTACAGGATGACGCTGGTATCGGCGTCCGGCGCACGGCCGAAGACCGAAAACTTGCGCCAGTCGCCCCCAATGGCCGGCGTCAGGCGTGTCACAAAGGTCTTGCCACTGGGCTTAAAGGTGAGTTGCAGGTTCATCGCGGTGGGATTGTTGCGGGCCAGGCATCTGGCCCAGACCGACGCCGCGTAGGCCGCGCCGGCCTGCACGGGCATCGTCTGCGACACACCCACTGCCCACCTATTGTCGCGCTCTTCGGGCCCGGTGTCCGTGAGTTGTAGGCACCGCTGTCCCGACCGCGCCTGCTCGTTGAAGCGCAACTGGCTCTCCGCTGTGGAACCGCCGTACTGGTGCCATCCTTGAGGTGTGCCCTCGCTCGGCCCGAGCTCGAAGCCCGGGTTCTGCAGCATCTCCTGGCACAAAGCGGAGCCGCCAACGAAGGCCAGCAACACCACTATGGTTGAGCGCATCATATACCCCCTGCGTGGTTTTCTGACACCAATACGTTCCAGGCTTTCGTGGCCTCGACCTTCCAGGCGTTCCGTGTCGGGTCCGACCCATGCTCGTGTGCCAGCGGCACCGAGAGGAGGCCTGTCAAGGGCCGTCGAAATGCCATCTACATGACCACTGGACAGACTGCGGGAGGCCATCCCATGCGCGCGCTTGCTCTGCTGCTTATCGCCATCGCTTCGCCAACACTTGCCGAGGACGTGATGCTGCAGGATTTCGACACCCTCATGGATTCGCAATTGCGGGCCCGTGCGCGCATTGTAGGGGACAACATTACGGCCCGACTCACTGACACGGACGAGCGTGCAGGGAAGCGCAACCTGCTGATCAGCGCGGACGTCGATCCGGCCAAACCGACCTGGAACCACCTGCGGTTGGCTCCCTTGCCCAGGGTCACGGGGGCTGAAACACTAACCTTCTGGTACAGAGGAGACAAGTCTGCCCGCCTGTACCTGATCATCGAGGACAGCACGGGCGTGCGCGTCGATACGACCATAGGCCGGGCTGCCAGGGCCGGGGCATGGCATCAGGCCATCATCCCCCTGCGCGATCTACACATCCCCGACTCGGAGCCACCGGATACCACGGCCACGCCCGTTGATGTTGTGGCGATCGAGCTTTACCCCTACCCTGGGGACTACCCCGGAAAGGGTACGTACAGCTTCCACATTGACGATATCTCCGTTACGCGAACGCCCCCGGAGCTCACGGCATCTCCGCTGGATGCCCTGTTGGCGCCGGTGATCAACCCGGGCTTCGAGGAACTGTCCGGCGATGGCCACGGCTTCGCGGGTTGGGGCTTCAGCGTGAGCAGCAGCGCCAAGGTAAGCGCCACCGTCAGCCGAGACGTCAAGCACAGTGGCCAGACGGCCGTCCTGCTGCACGACGAGTCCCCCATCGCCCCACACGTATACGGACGCTTCCTGCAGCGTGTGCCCGTGCAGCCCTCGACCCCATACCGGCTCAGTTGCTGGGTCAAGGGAAAGGGCGTGAGGCCGGGCAACCACTGGACCGACTGGAAGTGCTACACGGCGCGCATTCCATCGGGGGATTTCGACTGGCAGCTCATTGAGCTGCAGTTCGTTACAAAGCCCGATCAGACGGCGCTCGAGTTGGGCCTCAATGTAGTGAACGTCACGGATGAGTTATGGGTAGACGATGTGAGCCTGACGACAGATCTCACGGTGTCCCGTGCCAGGCCCGGCGAGGGACGCGCGGGGCTGTGGTGTCCCGGATCCATGGTCGCAGAAAGTGAGGCCGTTCACGCCAAGGTCATCTGGCAGGACATGCCCGGGGCGGCACGACAGATACAGGTGACCGTGACGCAGGACGGCAAGAGCGTCGGCGGCGCCGTCGCCGCTATGACAGGGCCATCCGGCACGACGGAGCTGTACATCAACGTGCCCCCCTCGCCCACCAGCGCCTCTGAGGTCCGTATGAGAGTCGTCGATGGCCAGGGAGCAACCCTTGCTCAGGCACGGCGCGAAATCGAGATACTCAGCACCGCGGCGGCCCAGGTCGCGCTCGCAGATGCTTCAGCGAAGCTTGATGATCTCAAACAGGCCGTCGAGGACTGGCGGCGGAAGGGGCTCCCCACCGACTACCCCACGGTCACCACCACCGTGGTCGAGAACTTCATCCCATGGATCAAGGAGGATATCGACCGGGGCGAGACGAGCCGGGCGATGCAGCAAACCCGTGAGCTGGACGAGATTCTCAAGGGCGCCCTCGCCCAGTGCGCAGTCCCGCCTGCGCTCACCGCGCTGACCGTTCCCCGCTACCGAACGGGGCGCCATGAGATCTCCGGGGGACACTTCGTCGCCGACGTGGAATGGCCCGATGGCCGACAGGAACGTCGCCCGGTCTTTTTTTGCGGCTACGGGCACTTCACCTCGGTGCGCCGGGATGTCGAGAAGTTCGGAGCCTACGGCCTGAACATCTTCCAGGTGGAGTTCGGCCCGCGCGGCACCGTCCAGGAAGACATGACCCTCGACCTGTCGGCGTGCAAGGGCTTCGAAGCGCTACTTGAGCGAGCCGAGAAAGCCTCGATCGCGGTGAACCTGCTGCTGTCGCCCCACTACTTCCCCAACTGGGGGTTCGAGAAGTGGCCCGAGATCGGCGGCGTCAGGGGCGGCTTCAACAGCTTCGACATCGACGCGCCCGGCCCCCGACAGGTTGAGGAGGCGTTTTTGCGAGGGGTAATCCCACGGCTGAAGGACCGCCCAGGCCTGCACAGCGTCTGCCTGAGCAATGAACCCATCTATCAGGACGCCCCTAAGAGCGTGTACAACCGGGGCAAGTGGCATGACTGGCTCAAGCAACGCCATGGGACCATCGAGCGCCTCAATGAGCTGTGGGGCGCCGAATATGTCTCCTTCGACGCGGTACCGATTCAGGACAGCGGCAATCTGAAGCCCCGCCCGGCGCTGTATGACTGGGTGTCCTTCAACAACGAGCGATTCGCCGGCTGGCACCGCTGGATGGCCGACATCATCCACGAGATCGCCCCCGACCTGCCGGTACATGCCAAGATCATGAACCTGCCCTTCGCGCGCCACACCGTGACCTGGGGCAATGATGTCGAGGCCTTCTGCGATCTGTCGCAGATCGCGGGCAACGACTGCACGAACAACTTCTTCCACGATGAGGGCGCCCTATGGGGCAATTGCTGGCGCTCAGAATACATGTACTACGACCTGCTGCGGTCCATGCGCGGGCAACCCGTATTCAACTCGGAGAACCATATTGTCACCGACGGCAACTGGAACCCCGTGCCGGGGATGCACATGCGCAACCTCATCTGGCAGGGGGCTCTTCACGGGTTGGGAGCGAGCACGACGTGGGTGTGGGAGCGCACGTACGACCCGGCCAGCAGCTTCGCCGGGAGCATCATGCACCGGCCGGCCCTGTGCGATGCCCACGGGCGCACGGCCCTGGACCTGATGCGCCTGGCCCCCCAGATGGTCGCCCTGCAGGACGCCCCGGCCCGAACCGCCCTCGTGTACTCGATCTGCAGCCAGGCGTACAACCCGGAGTACTCGCGCCATGTGGCCACGGCCTACGACACCCTCACCTTCCTGGGCGAGAAGGTCGATTTCGTGACATACGGCCAACTGGCCCGGGGGCAAGCCGACTCGTACGAGGTCATCATCGTGCCGGGCGTGACGCACTTCGAGCAGGAGGGCTACCGGGGCCTGGCGCGGTTCGCCTCCCTGGCCGGTAAGCGGGTGATCACGCTGGGCGAGGAGTGTCTGGCTCGTGACGAGTACGACCGCCCCAGAGACGCTTCCGGTCTTCAGTGTCAGCGCCTGCCGCTGTTGCCGGCGCAGGAGTTGCGCGCGCCTTTGCCCGAGGCGATGGGCCTCGACATGCCCGTGAAGCTGCTTGAGGCCGAAGGCGATAAGCCGGCGTGGGGCATCGGCTGGCGTTGGGCCAGCACCGACGACGGGTGGCTCGTCAATGCCTGCAACTACACACGGACGCCGAAGCGCTGCCGCATCGACGCCGGGAACGTCGCGTCCGCCACCGACCTATTCACCGGGCTGCCCGCAGACGACACCTTCGTGCTGGATTGCATGGAGCCCGTTCTTGTGCGGCTCAGGCGGTAACACGAACAGCCCTAACCTGACCTGTGGGATGGGCAGACTTCGAACCGCCCTTCACACAACACGACGGCGCATCCTACACTTACCCAGGGGGTCTGCACACCATGACGAAGCTTGGCTTGCTGGCCGGGATGTACGCACTGCTCTGCTCTTCGCTGCCGGTATGGGCTACGGTGACGGTCAAGGGCTGCGTCCACTACTGGGATCGCGGCGAAGTGGGATGGAAGTCGGTGAGAACCCCACAAGAGCGCCAGCAGGCCCTCGCCGACGACTTCGAGCTCGTGACGACAGCCGACGGCCAGGAGGGCTACGTTACCTCCGGGTGGTACCGCCCTGCTCAGCAGTTGCGCATCGAGGTCGAATTCAACGGCATCACACTCGACGACACGACATACACGGACGATCAAGGCCGCTTCGAGATCACACACCGCGACCCGCTCGCGGGCGACATGGCGCATCCAACCTACCGGCATTGGGATGTGGACGTCGAGGTGCGGGCGCTGGTCCGTCTGAAGCCCAAGCGTGGCGACGAGTACAGCCGCGTACAGTGGCGACCCATGGGCGATGTGCTGGACCTATATCCGTACAACGGACGGACGGCAACGCGTGAGGTCACGCCGGGTGACACTCTGTACTTCGACGTCTACATCGGCGGCCCCAATAACAACATTGCCCAGTGGGCCCACGACGACACGGCCGGTCACCATACACAGGCGGCGATCTTCGCCTCGCAACAAGTGCTGCGGGCATACCGCTGGGCGGTTCAGCGGGAGCCCACCGCGTCGCAGATCGACCGCGACACCATGTACCTGTACCCGGCGGGCGGAACGGCCTTCAAGCCCACACTGTCCACGCCGCCAATGGCACTGATCCAGGTGAGCGGCCGCAAGCTGTACCCCGAGCAGTGGAACGAGGCCGACCTGCAGATGGGCTGCCAAGGGATGGAGTGGGAGAAGCTCCGGGCCAGCGTGGTCCACGAGTACGGCCACAAGATCATGCATGATGTCTACTGGGCCTGGCCCTTCAACATCGACAACCTGCTGCACTCCGACCATGGGCCGACCACGGCACGCAATCCGGAGCTTGGCTGGGTTGAGGGATGGGCCGAGTTCTTTGCGGCGGCGGTGGCGGCACGAGGAACGATCAATGGCCTGCCCGACGCCCCAAATGAGAGGGCGTTGGACATTGAGAAGTCCTGGGGGGATCCGGGGGACGAGTGGAACCCCCAGTCCACACTGTGCGAATGGCGGGACAGCGTCCCCCACGGCAAGCAGGCCATCTGCGAGGCCGAGAACGCCGCGGTCCTTTGGGACATCCACGACCCCAAGGGCTGGGAGTTGATGCCCGGCGATCAGCAGGAGCGCGCCCGGCTCGCGAACTGGCCGAGACATTTGCAGTGGTACGAAGCCCTGCGTGACCCCGACCTCAAGCTCATATGGCCGATTGTCGAGGGCCATGACCCCGACTCTCTGCGGGACGAGGACGACCTGTGGCAGGACAGCTTCTGGTACTACTGGCTCGACGAACATGGCGACAGCACTGAGAAGGTCCATGGCCTGAAGGCCATCCTGTTCAACCGGGGCATCAAGTCGAAAAAGAAGCCGGAGCGTTCGCCGGAGATCATGGCGCTCGAGGTGGACGGTCGGCGGGTAAAGGTCACGATCCGGGAGCAGGACGCTGAGGACCGCCCGTATGTGCGCTATAACCTGGCATACCGCCACAAGGATACGGGGCAAACCCGTGTGGCGTACCGAACCGACCTTGTTGCAGGCAAGCGGTGGTCTGACGACACCATCATCGTCCGCCGCACTCTGCCGCACGCGTCTGACGGCTCTGTGGTTATCGCGATGGTACACGACAACATGCAGGCGACCTTCATGACATGGGGCAGCCCACTGGCGGACGGTAGCCAGCAGCCCGGCGCCGGCGATCCGCTCGGCACTGAGGGCGCCCCCCAACAGCAGGGGACGGACGGACAGGAGGGCGATCCCACCGAGAGTGGCCCACGCTACGTCACGCTGTCTCCCGAGACCATGGACGTGACCCGCGTGACCCCGTTGGCAGTCGATGGTCAAGGCAGAGCGATGGCGGTCTTCCGGGCGGTGAAATCCGCGGCTCCCAAGCTCGTGCTGCCGCTTTACTCGTCGATGAAGCATGCCGAGGCGGTCACGCTGACCGAAATACCGCTGGGCGGGCTCGACGCAACAAAGAGCGGGGATCCCATCGACCTGGTGGGCGGCCACGACACCTTCCACCTCATCGGGCGCTGGTATCCCGGCGGACTGCGCTACTGGCGCTGGGCCGACGGCACATGGTCCCGCCCGGAGACAATCACGCCCGACCGCTTCGGCAATGCGGCGATCGGCCTGGATGAGGACGGAGACCCCATCGTCATCTACACTACCGGCCAACGAATGTGTGCGATCAAGAAGGGCAAGGCCTGGACGCAATTCGAGTTGCCGGGCGCCTGGACGGTACCCATCGGCGGCACTCTCTGCCCACCGCCGGGGGGTGGGAGCGCACTGGTGTGCATGTCCCGAGGCGGGATGCCCCGGGTGTGCCAAAGTCTGCCGGGCAAGCCGGTCGGTCAGGCGGGCTCTTGGGCGCTGCAGCCGGACGGCGATGTCGCAGAGCGAACGCCGTGGTGGGGCGTCACCACCTTCCCACGCTACGGCGTGAGCTGGTCATCGCTGAGGACCCTCGTAGCATGGCAGGACGGCGACGGGCTGAAGCTGTCGTCCGGTCTGTTGGGGGCGCGAGCGGCGGCCGACTTCGAGACCCAGATCGTCCCGCTCCCGCCGGGTGCGAAGCTCGTGGCACATCGCCTACACACGACCCCGGGCTCGTACATCGGCATCCTGTATCTGTACCGCACCGTCGAGCCGAAGGGAACGGTACTGGCCTTCCGCCGGTATGGAGCCAAGCGGTTCTCTGAGGAGGTCGAGTTGGCCCGCAGCGGTCCCAGAGACGATGGCATACTGCTACAGAGGATCAACAACACATCGCTGAACCTGGGGCTGGACGCGGCCGGAACGGCACACGTCATCTTCTCCGGGAGGTCCTATCTGTCATCCGCACGGCACATAGACCGGCTGTATTACGCGTCCATCGCGGCCCCGACGGCCGCGCCGTAGGTGGGCACCACCGCCTCGCCCGCCGGGCGCACGGCATCCGCCACCGACCTGTTCAGGGGCTTCCCGGCAGGCGCGACCATCCTGCTGCAGTGGATGGCTCCCGTATGGGTCGAACTCAAGCGATAGCCCATGCGACCGAAAGGCGCAATTCGCGCTCACAGGACCCGATAGCATGCAACTGTCCGTGATGACCTTCAACATCCGCAATGGCCTAGCCGACGACGGCGCCAATAGCTGGCAGTTCCGCAAGCACCTGCTGGTACGCGCCATCCGCAAGGAGATGCCGGACATCATGGGCCTGCAGGAAGTCTTCTGGCAGCAGCGACGCTTCCTATGGGCTCATCTGAGCGAATACGAGCAGTTCGGGGAACACCGGGAGGGTGGCCGGGTCGAGGAGGCAACGCTGATCTGCTACCGCCACGAGCACTTCTCCTTGCTTGAGGGCGGGAATGTGTGGCTCTCGGCCTCGCCTGAGGTCGCGGGGAGCCGCTCCTGGGGCAACCGGCATACGCGCATGGCCACATGGGCACGTCTGCGGCGCCGGGCCGACGGGGCGAAGGTGCTGGTCATCAACTGCCACCTGGACCATGAGGCCCAGGAGGCCCGAATCCGGGGCGCGGAGCAGTTGCTGGACCTGTCATGGAGTCAGGCCCGCGGCGACCCGGTGGTGCTCATCGGTGACTTCAACGCGTGGCCCGACTCGACCCCTTACAGGCTCCTCACCGTTCAGGAGGGCGAGTCCGGCGGCCGGAACCGGTTCTCCGACGCATGGCGCATTGCCCGGCACAGTCCGGTGGATCAGAGGACTTTCCACGGGTGGGAGCAGCGGGGATTTGTGGGGCAGCAAGCCCGGATCGACTGGATACTGGTACGCCCGCGGCTCGAAGTCGAGCGGGTGCGGTGTCCGGCCTACAGGGAGGGACCCCGACTGCCCTCCGATCACTACCCGGTTGTCGCGGTGATTGACCTTCGGCCCGACTTCCGACGCGCGTCAGCGTGAGGCGGTAGCTGTTGAGGGGTCGTCGGGCCGGGGTGCGCCCGGTAGGTCCACCGTGTACAACTCAACGGGGGCCTGGCGGCCGCGCACTTGTGTGCTCCCCAGGGGCCGAAGCTCCGAGGCTCCCGTCAATGTGGCGGCCGTAGACCCGGCGATCACCAGATCGCACTGCCGCTCCCGCGCGAACTCCTGGAGC
>Ga0272441_10016442_pt1 | contig 10221 bp, 6 predicted proteins | sample SSMProp6N_FD_193582 | JGI IMG/M metagenome (GOLD analysis project Ga0272441, IMG submission 193582) | Marine sediment archaeal communities from Little Sippewissett salt marsh, Falmouth, MA, United States - SSM-Prop-6N | ecosystem: Environmental > Aquatic > Marine > Wetlands > Sediment ... | reverse complement strand
ATGCTGGCTGAGGCGATTGCGCTGGAGAGTGGAATCGACAATTACAAGATAATCCTGGTGACCGATCGGGTGGATCTGGACGACCAGATCTATAAGACGTTCCATCATTGTGGCACAATGCCCGTACAAGCCAAAACGGGTAAGCACTTAGCTCAATTGCTTCAGGATAACAAGGCCCGTATTATCACCACAGTCATTGATAAATTCGAACTAGCGGTGAATAAAGGGGGCACGCAAGATGAAAACCCGGACATTTTTGTTTTGGTCGACGAAGGCCATCGGAGCCAAACAGGTAAATTCGGACAATTTGGCATGTTACACACCAACATGCGTAAGGCAATGCCGAATGCCTGTTTCATTGCATTCACCGGTACGCCGTTACTGAAGGGTGAGAGGAATACCATTTCGACGTTCGGCGGCCTGATCGATACCTATACCATCCAGCAGGCAGTGAAAGACAAGGCAGTTGTTCCACTACTATATGAGGGTCGACATGTCGAACAGCGTGTGGATACGGAATCTATCGATGAGTGGTTCGACCGCATTACTGAAAGCCTTAGCAAAGAGCAAAAGACCGACCTGAAGAAGAAATTTGCCAGTACCGACCAACTGAACAAGGCCCGGCAGAAGGTAATGCGGATCGCATGGGATGTGAGTGAACATTTCCGGGATAACTGGCAGGGAACTCCATATAAGGCGCAACTCGTAGCACAAGACAAGGCAACGGCATTGCTCTACAAGCAATTCCTGGATGATTTTGCGATGGTCAGCAGCGAACTGCTGATTTCAGGTCCGGACGAACGCGAAGGCGAAGACAACGTTCATAGTGCTGCCAAGGATAAGGATGAAGAGACTGCGAAAGATAAGGAAAAAATCAAAGCCTTCTGGACGACGATGATGGCTAGATACGGTAGCGAGAAGGATTATAACCGCCAACTTATTAGCGCATTCAAACATGCCGAGCAACCGGAAATTATTATCGTCGTCGACAAGCTATTGACCGGATTTGATGCCCCCCGTAACACGGTGCTGTACCTAACACGTAAGCTGACGGGTCATACACTGCTACAGGCCATTGCTCGTGTGAACCGGCTCTATGATGGTAAGGATTTCGGCTACATCATTGACTATCGAGGAGTGCTCCAGAATCTCGACGAGGCATTGGATATCTATGGGAAGCTCTCGGAGTTTGATAGGGAGGGATTGGCCGACCTGTGCACGGCCTTGACGGATGTGAGCATTGAAGTGCAAAAATTGCCGCAACGTCATTCAGATTTGTGGGATCTGTTCAAGGTAATTCGAAGCAGGCGTGACGAAGAAGCCTACGAACAGTTATTGGCTGATGAGGAGCTTCGGGAGAAATTCTACGAACGATTGAGTGCCTACTCCCGTACATTAGCGGTTGCGCTGTCGTCGTCGGCATTCCTGGAAGCAACGCCCCAAGATAAGCTCAAAAAGTATAAAACCGATCTGCAATTCTTCATGAGGCTGCGACTCTCGGTGCGGAAGCGCTATGCTGAGATAGTTGACTTTAAGGAATATGAATCGCGCATCCAGAAGTTGGTGGATCAGCATATCGGCACCGGTGAGGTGGAGAAGATCACCGATCTAGTGAATATCTTCGATGCCGATGCGTTTGCTAAAGAGGTTGAGAAACTTGGCAGCACCGCCTCGAAAGCGGACACCATTGCCTATCGCACGAAGCGTACGATTCATGATCGCATGCAGGAAGATCCGGCGTTCTACCGACGGTTCTCAGAGATGCTGGAGGATGCTATTAGGGCGTTTCGCCAACAGCGGCTGTCAGATGCCGAATATCTTCGCAAGGTCACGGAGATCGCTGAGAAGGTGAAGAACCGAACTGGTGACGATATTCCCGAAGAATTAGCTCACCGTGATGTAGCAAAAGCCTTTTTTGGTGTTCTACAAGAAGTTTTTGCGGAATATGATGGCGATGGTTTCGACTCTCGCTCGGCCAGTGCAACCGCAAGCGCGGCCATAGACGAGATCATCCAGAAGAACCGCATTGTCAATTGGACGAACAATATAGATGTACAAAACCGTATGATAGGTACTATCGAAGATTACTTGTTCGAGTTAAAGGAAGAGCATGGCGCGGAGCTGACTTTCGAAGACATCGACCGTATTCTGGAAATGGTTCTCGATATTGCGAGGACACGGTATGCCTAAACCGAATCACCAAACCATATTCATCGAATACGCCGGGAAATCTGTTTCTATAGCCCTCGAGTTCCGACAGCGAAAGCGACTGTCGATTTCGGTGCATCCAGATGGTTCAGTGACAGCCCTTGCTCCTTTGGACAGATCGATAAATGACGTGTTAACACATTTGCGGCGTCGGCGGGGATGGATCTTCAAGCAGCGTCGTCAATTTGAAAAATACCAACCTTTACCGGAAAAGAAACGGTACGTTCCTGGCGAAACCCATCTTTACCTTGGCCGACAGTATAGACTGCGTATTCAAAGGGCGAATCAGACCACGGTAAAACTGATAGGTCGCTTCTTCAATGTATCTGTTCCCAACCCAAAACAGTCGCGATTGATTGCCATCGCTATGGAGACCTGGTATTGCTCACACGCCTCCTCTCTTCTTCACGATCGGCTGAATTACTGCTTGGAATTGGGGGCATCACTACGATTGGTTGATGTAAAGTTGCGCATTATGCCGATGAAGCGGCGATGGGGAAGTTGCTCAAAAATTGGAACGATAATGCTTAATGTGGATCTGGTTAAAACACCGCTGCACTGTATCGACTATGTTATCATGCATGAGCTCTGCCACCTTCGCGTACATGATCATAGCCCAGCCTTTTTTCGATTATTAGGTCGCTACATGCCCGATTGGAAGGCACGTAAGGAAAGACTGGAATTAGCAGTCTTAAGATAGATGAGAAGATGGTGCATTCTGCTCCTGGCAACCTTAACACTATTGCGAAATGAGGTTTTGATATTTAACGCAAGAAATTATGTTTAAAACAGTTAAAAACAGAGTATGGGCTTTTGATGCTGAATGGATTCCGGATCTGTTGGCGGGCAAGATGCTTTACGGCCTGCCAGATGATATGCCAATCAAGAATATATTTGAGGTAATGTGGCAAAAAGGAGGCGCGACTGAAGAAGATCCCATGCCGTATCTCAAAACCATAATATGTCGAATTGTTTCTATAGCCGCGGTAGAAAGGTTTTATAATAAAGGTGAAGTAAAGCTACATCTTCTCTCATTGCCACGAGATAGCAAAGATCCTAACCAGGCTGACGAACGAAGTGTGATCGGTACTTTTCTAAGCAAGGCAGGAGAATATAAACCACAACTTGTAGGATTCAATTCAGCATCGGCTGATCTCAAGGCAATGATTCAGAGAAGCGTTGTACTTGGGCTTTCTATGCCAGATTTCTGCAAACGTCCAAACAAGCCATGGGAAGGCGATGATTACTTTGACAGTCGAAACAGCGAAGCCAGTATCGACCTCAAAGATATTCTTGGAGGATGGGGCAAGGCTACTCCTTCTTTGAATGAAATTGCTACACTTTCAGGCATTCCAGGAAAAATGGATGTGGATGGGCAACAGGTTGCATCTCTCTGGCTTGATGGAAATCTGGACAAGATTATTTCTTACAATGAATTCGATGCAATAACAACCTATCTTGTGTGGCTCAGGGTAGCCCACTTCGGTGGCCACTTCACATCGGAGCAGTATGAGCAAGAACAACAATTGGTTAGAGATATGATCAAAATGGAGATAGCGGAGAGAGAGAAGGTTTATCTAACGAATTTCCTTAAGGAATGGGATCGTTTAAGAGGGATCTTAAACCAATCTACTAATTGAAAGAGTACTGCAATGTATATATCAAGACTTGTTATTAGGAACTTCAGAAACTTTAAAGACTTGGACATCGCTTTTGATTCCAAAGTAACGTGTATTATTGGCGAGAATAATGTAGGGAAAACAAATCTGCTACACGCAATTCGATTAGCAATAGATGCCAATCTGTCGTCATCATATCGAGCCTTGACTGAGCAAGATTTTACTGTCGGAACTGATATTTCTCAGCCCAGCCAAGTGATCGTATCGGTGGAATTCTCAGATTTCATAGATGATGTTAATGCTTGTGCCTTAGTTGGATGCTATCAAGTAGAAGAAGGCAAAGCTTGTGTTCATTATAGATTTTCACCAACGGATGATGCAAAAGAAAGGCTAGAAGCAGATGGCAATGAAAGATTGACATTGGATGATTACCATTGGTCCATTACCGGTGGAGGACAGAATGACCCTGCTAGAGTTGAATGGAGTGAACCTCTCGGGAAATCAATAAGATTCGCAGATTTACAGGCATTCCAAGTTGTTTATCTAAAGGCTCTCAGAGATGTGCAACAGGATCTTCGCAACAGTAGATTCTCTCCGCTGAGCAGGATCATAGAGGCAAGTGAAGTTAGCGAAGAAGACAAGGAGGAACTGGTTGAAGTCCTGCGAGATGCTAACTCAAAAATAGCATCGAGTGAGGCCTTCTCCGCTACAGGCAAATCTCTTTCTGAGGCATTTGATGCAACTATCGGCGAGACCTACAGCATGGATGTTAAGCTGGGAATGTCAGATCCGTCTTTTGCCTCAATTGCAAGGTCCATCAGCGTTTTATTATCCAACGATATAATGCAGGATTTTGACCTATATCGGAATGGATTGGGCCTGAATAACATACTATACATCAGCATGTTGATCGAATACTTTGAAAAGAGAATTTCACATGCCAAGACCGCAGGGCAAATACTCTTGTTTGAGGAACCTGAAGCACATATTCATCCTCAACTGCAGAGGATTCTGTATCAGACCTTGCAAGGCAAAGATTTTCAGACAATCATCTCCACGCACAGCACTCATATTTGTTCTCGGGCAGATGTGGATTCGTATGTTATCTTGACTAATAACGATGGATGTCATTCGCTGAGTCTGTCAAAGCTGGAATGCATTTCACCGGAAATAAAGCAAGACTTAGCCCGATATCTGGACGCCACAAAATCAGTGCTCCTGTTTGCCAAAAAGGTTATGTTGGTTGAAGGGCCGGCCGAACTATTTTTGATTCCACCTTTGGTAAAGCAAGTTATGGGAATTGATCTGGACGAGCATGGCATTTCAGTCATTCCCATTTATGGAAAACATTTTGATTCTTACGCAAGTCTCTTTGGCCCTGAAGCGTTGCCAAAAAAGTGTGCTGTAATCACTGACGGAGATTTGACTCCGAGTGATGCAACTGAAGTTCTAGACGACGACCTCCAGGAATGTGCCCCCGAGACTACTAGATATGGCGACTTGGAGAATGAGTACGTCAAGGTCTTTTCTTGCACTACTACATTTGAAAAGGCTCTGACTATCCCTGGCACACTTCAAGTATTGAGAGCTTCTTCTGAAGAACTTGGGGCAAATCAGATAGCTACACATATACAAGTCGCCATCGATGCTGTTGACTCAAATTCTGAAGACATGACCCAGAGAATTGAAGTAGCTCGTAATAAGGTTCTGAATACATCTAAAAGATTTGGTAAAGCACGATATGCCCAAATAACCTCCAAACATGTCGGGCTTGCCACGGATATTCCAGCTTATATTAAAGAGGCTGTAAATTGGCTGATTCAATAATGAGACTTACTGAGGAGCAAAAAAACGCCATCGAGGAGGAAGGTAACATCTCACTTGTAGCTTGTCCTGGAAGTGGAAAGACCCGAACACTTATTTCCAAAGCAGCAAGGTGCATTCGAGACGTATTTGGAACCCCTCGGAAAATTGCCTGTATTACCTATACTAATTCAGCAGCGAACGAGGTTCGTAGCCGGCTCAGCCTAAAAGGAATCAGCCATGTCGATGATTACTGCGATGTCTCTACCATTCATGCTTTCTGCTTGAACAATGTACTTCGTTATTTCTATTGGATGATTCCTCACTACCATGATGGGTACATGGTATTACCTCCTGATTCCGATGATTTCAAGGAAATTGCAAATAGTCTCATTCGAGAATATTCTCTCGATAGACGCCACGCTCCAGGGCAATTTGAGTTGATGAACAGGGAGATTGATGGTGAGCCAATCGTAGGTTGGCCATTAATTCCAGAAGTGGCCTTGCAATTTTGGGACATTCTCCAAGAACAAGGTTACATCGATTTCCCGAATATCGTTTATTGGTCGTTCAAGTTGCTCAGAGACAATCCATATATCAGCAATGCCCTGGCTTCGAAATATGCATGGATACTCATCGATGAATTTCAAGACACAACCTCTTTGCAGGTCGAGATATTTTCAGACCTTTTAACTTATGGAAAAACAAATTACTTCATTGTTGGTGATCCAAATCAGTCTATATACAGATTTGCTGGGGCAAGAGTGGAGTTGTTCGAAGTATTTGAGAACAAGATAGGTGCAGTGAGGCACTACTTGACCGGAAACTGGCGTTCTGGTCCTGCTATAATTGCTGACGCTGATAAACTTTTGCCACGAGAAAATCCAATGCGTGCAGTCGGGAAGTTCCGAGATTCAAATACTAAGACATCATACTATCACTCAGATAGCGTGTTCAGCGGCATCATTGATCACTTTATTCCAGCATTGGATGAATATTCAATTAGTTATGGAAACTCGGCAATATTAGCACCTTGGTGGATACCTTTACTACACTTAGGTAGGGCATTGAGAGAATATGGCGTTCCAATAGTTGGTCCTGGGGCACGCCCTTATAAGAGAATCCACCTTATAGCTCCATTAATTGAGGAGTGTGGAGCATTTCTGGCAGATAGCACAATTACACGAATACCAAATATCGAGAGAGAACTGTATTTTTTGCTGAACAACATTAACGACCAAAGCTCATCTAGGATATTTTCTTACGATGGTAGGAAGGTTGTTTATGAAATCTTAAGGGCTTCTTCTAAGTTACAGGATCAGTGCCAAAGCTCAGGTAAAGTATGGCTTACCGAAATGGGGACAATCTTACCCCGTATATTGCACAAGCATGGCTTCCTAGGCGAATCGGATTATGAGGCGTTTGCGGAATCATCCGAGCAGATACTGGAGGATATGTCTCGAAATGATGTTGACATCGAAAATATCTCAGTTGAGGAACTGGGGCTTTTTGCCCGACCAAATGATAGCGTGCGCCTTTTGACTATGCACAAGGCTAAAGGTTTGGAGTTTGAGGCCGTGGCCTTGATTGACTTACATAACGGTAGGCTACCCCATTTTTCAGCGAAGACCAATGAAGATCGTGAGGATTCCAGGCGGCTTTTCTATGTGGCTATCACAAGAGCTGAACGCCTGTTGATGTATTTTACAGATCAAAGTGATTGGCGAAACCATCCCACCCCTTTTTTGTGTTCCGAAGGTTTGGAATTGGCCTAACAACTGACCTGCTTAGGAATTGACAAATTCTTGAATATCCTTCCAAGCTAAGTTGAAACACACCAGATATTTGCGTAAACGTTCAGCGTCATTTTGTTTCGTTCTTTTCCGACGTGAAATTCAAGAACAGCTTCTGGTGGCACAAAGATATTCCGAACTCGCTCCTGTAGGTAATATTAAAACGGAAGTTTTAAATGATCTGTTTCGCCAGACTGTTTGTAAAGGGCGGAGAGAAAATGTGCCACCTGGCGGGGTGACCGAGGCGGATTAAAAGTGTACCACCCTTTTGAACTCTCATTGGTAAAATAGGCAATTTATTGCTGCCAATGGGAGAGAAAGGGTATGAAAAAGATGTTTGAGTATGATTTAGTTCGCCGCATGTATTATCATGAGAACTTGAGTCGACGTGAGATTGCCCGCCGCACGGGCTATCATCGTAAGACCATCAATAAGATGTTGCGTTATTCTCAACCGCCGGGGTATCAGCGGAAGGAGCCTGTTAACAAGACCAAAATCGGTCCATTCACCTCGATTATCGACAAGATTCTGGAAGACGATCGCCGGATGCCCCGTAAACAGCGTCATACCGCCAAGCGGATCTTCGAGCGGTTGGTCACAGAGAATAGCTTTTCGGGTGGTTACACCATCGTCAAGGACTATGTCCGGCAAAAGAGCCTCCGGATGAAGGAGGTCTTCTTTCCCTTAGAGCAGCGGCCGGGCACCAGTCAGATCGACTTTGGCACGGCTAAAGTGATCATTGCCGGTAAAGAGCAGGATGCCCATATTTTTTGCATGGGTTTACCTTACAGTGATGCCTTTTTTATAAAAGCCTACCCTAGTGAAGCCTTGGAAGCGGTGCAAGACGGTCACGTTTCCGCCTACTGTTTTTTTGGTGGGGTACCTCCCCAAGCCTTGTATGACAACATGAGCACAGCGGTCAAGCGGGTATATCAACATGGCCAGCGGGATCTGACCGAGGGGTTTCTGGCCCTGCGCAGTCATTACCTGTTTCAGTCCCGGTTTTGTAATGTGGGCCGTGCTAATGAAAAGGGTCTGGTAGAACGACTGATCGGTTATGTTCGGCGTAACTTTCTGGTTCCTATTCCTCGATTCCGGGACTGGAACGAGCTTAATGCATATTTGGAATCTGCCTGTCGAAATAGATTATCTCAGAAGACATCCGGTAAGGACAAAACTATCGACGAACGGCTGACAGAAGAGAAACAGGTATTTTTACCATTGCCCCAGGTACCATTTGAAGCCTGCCGACTGGAATCCCGGCGGGTGACCAGCTTGTCTTTGGTGCAATTTCAAAACAACAATTATTCGGTCCCGGTCCGCTATGCCTATCGAGAGGTGTTGGTGAAGGCCTTTGTGGATCGTGTGGTGATCTGCTGGCAGAATGAAAAGATTGCCTGCCATCGTAGAAGTTATGCCAAGCATGATTATATGTTTGATCCGTTGCATTATCTGCCCCTCCTGGAGCGTAAGCCCGGGGCCCTGGATGGTGGTCTGCCTTTTTCCGGTTGGGAGCTACCGGGCAGTTTTGAGCTTTTACACCGGGTTCTGGAATCTCGTAATGGCATCTCAGGCAAGCGGGAGTATATCCAGGTTCTACAGCTGCTGCGTGATTTTAAGATCTCTGAAGTGAACCAAGCCATTGAAAAGGCTTTTCGCTACCGCTGTTTGAATTTTGAGGCGATTAAGATGCTGGTTCTCTCCGAATGTGACCAATCGGTTGAGGTCATTCGACTGTCAGACCAGCAGCTGGCCAGCCTGCCCCGTATCAATATTGACACTTCCGACACCACGCAATACCGGATGCTACTGGCAGGAGGTGTATCATGAATACAAATAAATCTACCGTTTTATTGTCCCATCACCTCAAGGCCTTGCGTTTGCCGGTCTTTTTGCGGGAGCATGAGAAGGTTGGCCTGCGGTGTGCTAAGGAGAAACAGGATTACGCCCAATACCTGCTGCAGTTGGCCGAACTGGAATTGATCGAGCGGGAGAAGAAAGGCACCCAGCGACGGATCCAGGAAGCCGGATTCCCGGTACAAAAGACCTTGGATTCGTTTGATTTTACGGCCCTAGCCGGCTTAAATAAGAAGCTGGTCATGGAACTGTCCCGCTGTGAATACCTCCAAAAGCAGGAAAATGTACTGCTGGTAGGCAACAGTGGTACAGGCAAGACTCATATAGCCATTTCATTAGGCCTGGCGGCTTGTCGAGAGGGATATAGGGTGTCTTTTTTTACTACAGCGGGCTTAATTACCCGGCTGATGGAGGCCCGTGATGACAAGATGCTCCTGAGACTACGCAAACAGTTGTCCCGTAAGCAACTGGTGATTGTAGATGAGTTTGGCTATGTGCCCTTTTCCAAGACCGGTTCCGAACTGCTGTTCGAGTTTTTTTCCGAGCGGTATGAGCGGGGCAGTATTATGGTCACCACCAATCTGCCGTTTGACCAGTGGACAGAAGTATTGGGCAGCGAAAGGTTGACTGGAGCCCTGCTGGACCGCTTGACCCATCGGGTCCATATCCTGGAGATGAACGGAGAAAGCTATCGGTTTAAGGAAAGCGTTCGTCGTCACGGGAAAAAGGTGAAAATCAAGCCGAAAGGAGGTGATGACCAGTCGAAAATTAATGAAAAATCAGAACAATAGTATCTTGACGTCCCCGATGGTCGGGGATATTTTATGGGCCTAGGTGGTACACTTTTGTAGCGCCAGGTGGCACATTTTTCTTCCGCCCTTTACACTGTTCACGAAATCTGGGATTAATATATTTGCGTGATCCTCAGAATGCATATAGTT